>Ga0070717_10001940_pt1 | contig 14430 bp, 7 predicted proteins | sample LARL113metaG_FD_71366 | JGI IMG/M metagenome (GOLD analysis project Ga0070717, IMG submission 71366) | Corn, switchgrass and miscanthus rhizosphere microbial communities from Kellogg Biological Station, Michigan, USA - LAR L11-3 metaG | ecosystem: Host-associated > Plants > Roots > Rhizosphere ... | reverse complement strand
CCGGCGACCTCGCTTTCCGATCCGAATAATCCAGCTTTTTATTCGCTCAGCCCTAAGCTGCGCACGCCATACAACCAACAGTGGCACTTCGGAGTGCAGTATCAACTACCGGCAGACACCGTGCTTGAGGTGTCGTATGCCGGGTCGCATGGGCTGAAACTTTATGGGTTCTACAATGGCAATCAGGCAGTTCCTACTCCGGATACCAACGCTCCGACCGCGCCTCGGCGGCCAGCGCACAAGGCTTTCCCTGGCGCCCCCGGCCCCTGTGATGCCGCGAACCCCGATAATTGCGATCCCATCTACGATGTGGGCATTGCAACTTTTCGTTCTGATGACTTTTCGAATTACAACGCGCTGCAGGTAAGCTTGAAAAAGCGTGCTGCGCACAGCTTGGAGTTCGAGGCGTCATATACGTACAGCCACTCTCTTGATGACGCATCGAGCGCCAGCTTGGGTTCGCAGAACCAGGGCGACTTCCGCCTGCAGACCGATCCGCGCCTCGAATATGGGAATGCTGATTTCGACGTGAGGCATCGTTTCGTGTTGAGTTACGCTTATGAGCTTCCCTTTGGGAAAGACAAACCATTCTTAGGAAACGCCAGCGGCGCGTGGAACCAAATTATTGGTGGGTGGCAGGTCGCGGGCATTACTTCGGCTTCGACCGGCAACTGGTACACGCCGACGGACATCAGCACAGACCTTTCCAATGCCGATGGCGGCGGAACCGTTGGCAACTCTTCGCGTCCAAACGTAATTGGAGATCCAAACGGAAAACCTTGTGCGCCGAATACGCTCTTCAACACCTGCGCATTTGTTACCAACACGATTCAGGGGTCATTTGGCAATGCCCGTCGCAACATCATTCTCGGACCCGGATTCCAAAACTGGGACATCTCGTTGTTCAAGGCTTTTCCAATAAATGAAAGAAGCCGTCTTGAGTTTCGTGCGGAGTTCTTCAATGCGTTCAACCACGTAAATCCTGATTTCGCGAACCCCAATGCGTTCGTCGAAAACATCGCCACGGAGCTTGGTTCACCTGGTTTTGGACAAGCCCAAGCGGCGCGCGATCCGCGTTTCATTCAATTCGCGCTGAAATTCTACTTCTGAGGCGGCTGGCCCTTGCCCTCTTCAATCGTGTAAATCCGGTCGACAGCCGCAATATCTACGTTCTGGGTCTTCCCATCCGGCCAGCGGATCTCAATTTTGTCTACACGTGAAGAGACGCCCAGGCCGAAATGCAGGCGCAGATCATTGCTGGAGCAATAACTGCCACCGCTGATCACATCCGCGCGCTGGGTCATGCCGCCCGCGGTCAGAAATACTTTGGCTCCGATTGCGTCTCGGGGCCCTCGCGCGCTTCCGACCAACTTCAGGTCAATCCAATGATTGCCGTTTCGGACTACGTTTCGCAGCAGGGTGGGAGGGCCATCGACACTATTTATGACCACGTCGATCTTGCCGTCGTTGAACAGATCGCCGAAAGCTGCGCCGCGACCTGAAACAAGAGTAGCCAGCCCACTGGCGGTGGCCGCGGGAACAACTTCAAAGCGCTTTCCGCCAAGATTGTGAAATAGAAGCGGCCGCTGCAGGTAGGTCATCCCCCAATCATTTTTGTCGACACCGGGATATACGTGCCCATTTACTGCTAGCAGGTCTTTCCAGCCGTCGTTATCGTAATCGAGGAAGCCTGTGCCCCATCCCAGAAACGGGATGGTGGCCTCGGCAATGCCGGATTGGAAAGTAACATCGGAAAAATTACCGCCGCCTTCGTTCTTATAAAGCGTGTAGTAGTCGTCAGAAAAAGTCGTGACGTATAAAGACAATTTGCCATTGTTTTGGTAATCACCAACAGCCAACCCCATGGACGCCTGTTCGCGGCCGTCCTCTTTCAGCGCGAAGCCTGAGGCGTAACTGTAGTCTTCGAAAGTTCCATCGCCCTTGTTGAGGTACAGATAATTGGGAACTGAGTCGTTGGCGACGATCAGATCAAGGCGCCCGTCATCATTGACGTCGGCGAATGCCGTGCCAAAACCGTAGTAGCCCTTTTCATTTGCCACTCCTGCATGCTCGCTGACGTCTGTGAAAGTGCCATCGCCGTTATTGTGGAACAGATGATCGCGTTCCCCCGGCAACCCGCGCGGGCCGCACATGACAGGCACCCCGCGATATTGGCAGAAGCTGTACTGCGTGGCCGCGGTGCCGGAAACCGGCGGATTGTTCACGTCAAACTTCACGTATCCGGAGACGAAAAGATCGAGACGGCCATCGCCGTCGTAATCTCCGAAGGTCGCGCCCGTGGACCAACCGCCCAGCGTGACTCCAGCTTTTTCGGCGATATCAGTAAACGTCCCGTCGTGATTGTTGCGATAGAGTCGGTTTTTTCCGTAGTTGGTGACGTAAAGGTCGGGCCAGCCGTCATTGTCAAAATCGCCGACGGCAACGCCGAAGCCCCAGCGTTCATTGGCCACACCGGCGCGATCGGTGACGTCGGTGAAAGTTCCGTCATGATTGTTGTGATAGAGAGCTGCTCGCGGTGGCTTCTGCTTCCCGTTCAGCGCGTCGTAGGTTGATCCATTGACCAGGTAAATGTCTGGCCAACCATCATTGTCATAATCAATGATGGCGACGCCAGAGCCCGGCGCTTCTAGGATGTACTTCTTTTCCGGCGTGCCGGAGACGTGCTGAAAGCCCGCCAGTCCGGCCTTTTGGGTTATGTCTTCGAAGATTACCGGCGCTCCGTCCACAAATCCCCCAGCGGTGATCGGGCGATTCTTCGCGTCTTTAATGGGCGCAAGAGGTGAACCGGTGGAGACGCCGCTCATCCCGCTTTGGGTTTTCGACGGTGTTGTCTCCTGCGAGAAGGACTGCGCCGGAACTCCGGCTACTGAGGTCGCGGCGAGGGCGAGAGCCATCCAGTAATTGCTCACGGTATTGGCATCTCCGTTCCCGCTCGCCGCTGTTGATTAATGCGATCAACTTCGGCGAACTCGCGGTTTGCCGGATTCTGCTGAGCGCCGGCCAGCGAAGAAACTAGAACGACATTCGAAAAAAAAGTCTTGCGCGAGAATTCCCTGGGAAAGGAGAACTGCATTATTGCCGCTATTTTATCAATATGGGCACAGAAACCCATGGTGCCGTACAACAAATTCGACCAGGGATCGCGGTCCCCGCTGGGCGCGCCGATCGGCATGGAGTTGGTTGCGGTCCGCCAGCGCAGCTGATATGCATTTTCCCTTCCAGAACCTGGCCGCCTTGTATTTGTTTCCAAACTGAGTGTTCAACAAAATTTCTATTCATTTTTTTCGCGAACAAAAACGTTTGCGTGTTAGGCTAAGCGCGCCAAGTGGGTATTCACATGTTGAAGGCCTGTAAACGCGTGTACCAGAACGACGTGGCCACAAAATGTGTCGTCGTTCGCAAACCCGATCTGGGAGAATTGATCGTGCCATGCAGCACGTGGCGAATGCATCGGCAGCAAAACCATAAGCACTCGCGGATCTCGGCTTGTGCAGTTCTAGCGACAAAATCTGAAATTGGACGTCCTCACCTTCCGGAGGTGGAATGCGCGCTCTGAAAACGCTCTTCATGGCCGTGTACTTTTGCGCTTGGCCAGTCGCCGTAGCGCAAGCCGGGTGGCAGACGTTGGGGGACGTCACTTCGTTTGAAAGACAAGGGCAAGGAGTTGAAATCCAGGCACAGCGCGGGCGCGTGCGCATTCTGGTACTTTCGCCGACGGTGGTGCGGGTTCGCTATACACCGCAGAATCAGTTCTTAGATCGCCAGTCATTTGCGGTGCTGCCAGACGCGTTTCAAAATGATGCTCCGAAATTGCAGATCGCGGACTCCTCCCACGACATCTCGCTAAATACGGGTACGCTGACAGTCCGGGTCTATAAGTCTCCCTTGCGGATCACATTTCTACGTGGCGACGGTACGGTTATTTCCGAAGACTTGCCAGGGTTGCAACCAGCTTTCAACGGAACTGAATTTAAGGTCTGGAAAACCATGCCCGAAGACGAGCACTATTTCGGACTTGGCGATAAAACAGGCCCGATGGACCATCGCAATCTCGCCTTCACCATGTGGAACACTGACGCGTTCGGCTGGCAGGAGTCTACAGATCCAATTTATAAAGACATTCCATTCATCTTTGCATTTCGCAACGGAGCGTCTTATGGAGTGTTCCTCGATAACACCTACCGCAGCAGCTTCGATTTCGGGAAGGAACGCGCAGACGCGTACTCATTCGGCGCCGAGGGCGGTGACCTGGATTATTACTTCATCTATGGTCCTGGACCGAAGCGTGTGGAGGAGCAGTTCACGCAACTGGTCGGGCGCACCCCGCTTCCGCCGTTGTTTGCGATCGGCTACCAGCAATGCCGTTACAGCTACTACCCAGAGTCGCAAGTTCGGCAGATTGCCTCCGAGTTTCGCAAAAGAAAAATCCCCGCCGATGTGATCTATCTCGACATTGACTACCAGGACCACAACCGACCATTCACCGTCGATTCTCAACGCTTCCCAAATTTCCAAGGAATGATCAAAGACCTGGGAGCAGAGGGATTCAAGATCGTCGCCATTACCGACCTTCATATTGCCAAGCTGCCTGGCTACAAGCCCTACGATGAGGGAATAAAGTCCGGTTACTTCGTCAAGAATCCTGATGGATCGGTGTACGTAGGACCGGTTTGGCCCGGGGACAGTGTTTTTCCTGACTTCACGCGGGAAGAGGTGCGGCGCTGGTGGGGAACGCTGTACGGCGATTTCGTTAAAGATGGCATTCGCGGATTTTGGAATGACATGAATGAGCCGTCAGTGTTTCTGACTGCCTCAAAAACCATGCCGCTGGATGCTGTCCACAGCGTTGAAGGGCGGCAGACCGACCATCGTGAAATCCACAACGTCTTCGGCATGCAGAACGCGCGTGCAACACGCGACGGTTTGCTTCGCTTGGAACCCGATCAGCGGCCTTTCGTGCTCACTCGAGCAGCGTTCGCTGGCACGCAGCGTTACGCGGCGACATGGACCGGTGACAATAGCGCAACCTGGAACCACATGCGACTCTCCATTCCGCAGCTGATTAATCTTGGGCTTTCGGGTTACGCATTTGCCGGTGCCGACATTGGCGGCTTTAACGGAAGTCCCTCGCCCGATCTGCTCACGCGCTGGATGGAACTGGGAGTGTTCAACCCGATATACCGTAACCACGCTGCGAAAGAGACGCGCTTCCGCGAACCTTGGGTTGATGGACCTGAGCATGAAGCAATTCGTAAGCGCTACATCGAAACCCGGTACCGTCTGCTTCCATACATTTACACGGGGCTAGAGGAGACCTCGCGCACCGGGATTCCACTGATGCGGCCGATGTTTCTCGAATTTCCTGACCAGCCCAGCGTCAACTTGAATGATCAGGAATTCATGTTCGGCGACAATCTGCTGGTGGCGCCCCAGGTCTGGCCGTTTACCGGACAATACAAAGCGACCTTACCAGCCGGAGAATGGTATGACTTTTGGACGGGTGCTAAAGTAGCCGGAGGCGGGGATATTGCGATCGAACCCAGGCTGGACATTCTCCCGGTATACGTGCGTGCGGGAAGCATCATTCCCGAGCAAGCCGTCGTGCAGAACACTGATGAAACCCCTCAAGGACCGTTACTATTGAACGTCTATCCGGGACCGCAGTGTCGGGGAAGTCAGTATGCGGATGACGGAAAAACTTTCGCCTATCAGAAAAACCAGAGCTTGCGCCTGAACTTCACATGCGAACTCTCCCTTGGTCACCTCGACGTAGAGCTTTCGCCTCCGTCCGGCACGTATCAGCCGTGGTTTCGAGAAGTGCAGCTAAACTTCTATGGGATCAAAGAGAAGATCTCAGGCGTAACGACTGACTCGCAGCCGATAACTGGTTGGAAGGTGCAATCCGGTGTCGTCACGCTTCCGCCGGTTAAGTGGTCGAGTGTCGCGCAGCATTTCAGAGTGTCAATGACCCAGGCCAGCGAAAAGTGAGAATGCTGAGAGCCGGGGTGGGCCCGGCCCTCAGCCCAATACGTGTTCTGCAAGACGCTGGAGGTGTGCGGGAAAGCCATCCTCGAAAGCGGCGTTTCGAAGGTTGAACGGCCACCCCGGCCCCTTACCCATCGACGGGCGCAGAGCTGCCGTCATTAACACACGGCGGCAATATCGGGACTACCAGTTAGACGCCAGTGGGAGGCTGGTCAGCGTGCTGGTGAGGGCGCCGGATCCGTTGCGACTCGAGCGGGCGAAAGTTTGGCCGTTCGAAACATGGAAGGCACAAATTCCAAATCACTGGCCTCGTTCACCGCGAGGCGGATTTGAAATTCCATGGTATCGAGCGGCACTGGATTTTGGTAGTCGGTCAGACAAGTGCGCAGGGCGAAGACGGGATCGACTTTAGAAGTTCGCACCAGACGATATATCTTGACCGCCAAAGCTTCAGCGGCTCCAGGCGTGAGCAGCAGGGGCACTAACTGCTCTGCGGAGTTGAAATCGTTTTCTGCAATACTTAGTCCCCGCTTCTTGCAAAGGGTGCGAATAAGATCGAAGCTCTCACGCGCGCTGGTCGTCGGGAACAATGGGATTTTCACGTCAATGCGGCCCGGGCGCTTCAGGTCGACTTCAATAAGATCAGGGCGGCTGGAAGCGAGAATCCAGATCAGCTTTCCGCGGCTGGTGCTGCTACCCATTTCTTCGGCAAGCATGGAATAGATGCGACCAGAAATGCCGGAATCGTTACTGCCGGAGTCGCGGCGACCGATTGCCTGGTCGGCTTCGTCTACGAACACGTAGCAACGGCCCAGCGCCTGCAGCAAACGAAAAATGCGCTCCAGGTTTCCCTCTGTGCTGCCAACCCACTTGTCGCGAAAATTTTTGAGCTTCACGACCGGAACGCGCGCCTCTCCTGCAAGGCATTCGACCATGAAGGTTTTGCCGGTCCCCACCGGGCCACAGAGCAAGTAACCTTTAGGCATGGCGGCGAGGTCGCTGTCTTGCCACAAGGCGATGTCCTGACGAAGCCATGCCTTGACAGTTTCCTGCCCGTAAATATCGTCGAGAGTGCGCGGCGACTCGATGAACTCAATCAGACCATTGCAATCTTTTTCGACAAGTTCTTTCTTGAGCTTTACCAGGTCATCTGCGCCGAGGCATTGGCGCGAGTGCTCACGCGTCTTCAGCAAGGTTTCAATGGCGCCGAGCGTTGATCCCGCGAGTTGCTGAGCTACAGAATTCAAACGGCCGGAGTATTCGCTCAGTGCACAGGGAAAACTGCTGCGCAGAAATTCAAAGGCCTGGGTCAGATCTTCGGGCGAAGGCAATGCAATCTTGATTCGTGCAGCCCGAGGGTTATTGACAACCAGAGGGTGCAGGTCATTCAAGTTCTCAGAAATGAGAAATGTGGCCAGCGAATGAGTAGCGAGCAGGCTCTCATTCGACCAGTCTCGAATCAGACTCGCCAGAGCATTCAGATCGTAGTCCAGGCCACCTTGCAGCGAAGGCGCCAGCAAGTCGGCGCTCTTGATAATGCAGCCGACCTGCACGGCCTCGCGATTCAGCCGCGCAAGGTTAGCGGTGTAGCGGAAATATCGAGTGAGAGTTTCAATCGCGGGCCTTGGCGCCTTGGGAAGCTCCGGCGCCTGCTGCAACTGCGGCCAGCGGGAAAATATCTCGCCGCCCTTCTCCACTCGGATTCCATTTCCAATGTCATAACTCAGGACGACATCAAAACGTGGGAGCAGCACTTGCAGCAGAAACTCGGTGAGGCTGCCGAGATGCGGAGCCGGCGACGGAATGACGATTTCATCGCTTACGTTTCCAAAGATCACAAACTGGCTGGCGGCGTTGCTCTCGTAAAGCTGAATGGCGTCCAAAGCCCACCGCGGAAAGTTTGCGGTCGCTCGAGTTTTTTCTGGCGGAGTGGGGCTGGAGGTCGCCATCAGGCGGTTTCCTTTTGCGGGCTGCCGGTCTTCCGTTTGCCGTAGGTCTGTTCCAGATCACTGATCGTCGTTTCATCTTCGCCGAAGACGGATCCTCCCAGCAGATCGCTGGCTAGTTCGATATCCGCGGAGATGGTTTGCGGCTTGCCCTGCATGGTGGCGTTTTCCAGGATCAGGTCAATCTGGTTATCAATTCGGGTGAGGTCGCTTTCAATTTCATCGAGCGTTTGTTTTTTTAAGCGGACATTGGATAGCCGCTTTTTCAGAATGCCCAAGGTTGCGGTCTTGGATTGACGGAGAGATTCGCTTTCTTCGCCATCGCGGAGGTCAGCGTCCAGTTCCTGAATTTTCTTTTCAATCGTCTGCTCTGTCTCGTTGTTTGCCGGATTCAGCAGATGATGGCGCGCGATCAGCAATTTCAGGTAGACCCACTGCAAGCGGCTCAGCGCCTGGTTATTGCTTTCTAACACGTAATCTTCGGCCTGCTGGCTGCGATAAACGTCAAGCACCTGATTGCATTTATCGATGAGCCCCGCTAAGCGCTGCTTGGCGGTGGGCTCAAGCATATTGACCAAGGCTCGCCGCTTCTGTGTCGTGTCCGCGTCGGAAAGCTGGACCGACTGGGATTGCACAACTTTCTGGAAACGCGGATTAAAAGCCAGGCTGGGAAGGACCGCGGCTTCAATCGCCATTCCCAGAAACCAGAAAGCAGGCTGGGCGAAACCGAGGATGGTAAACGCGGCCACGCCTAGCACATTGACAGGAACGTGCCCGAGACCGGGCACGTCAACGCTGACTAGAAAAGCGGACTTGAGATAACGCCACACAATGGAATATGTTGCGACCCGCGATTTCGATTTAGGCTTTTTCCATTCCCGCCGGGCCCATGGTCTTGGTTGCTGGTTGCACCGAAGGCTCCGCCGTCGACGCTGGCATGTCTAATGCGATTCCTTCTTTGGCAGCAAAATCCGCCAGCGCCTGGTCGGCCAAGGCCTTTTGCTCAGCTTCTTTGATCTCGACTCCGGAAGTATCCAGAGAATCGCGCGCCACTCGGACTCTTCCGGCGGCCTTCGTTCGCTCGTCTTCCACAATATCGTGCAAGCGATCCAGAGTCTCGCCAGAACTGCCAATGGAAGTGACCATGCCGGAAGCCATCTCGGTGAGTTCGGCCAGAGCACGCTTCATCTTGAGATCGTTGATGCCGGTTTTCAGCGACTCGATCTTGGTTCGCGCGGTGGAAATGGCGACGTCACGCGCCTTGACTAAGTCTTTGTAAGTCTTCTCGGCTTGTTCGAGTTGTCCGCGATTTTCGTCTAACTCGCGCTCGACAGTTTGCAGCCGCAGGGCGTACTGCGCGGCCGCGTCGCGGTTTCCTGCGCGCAAGTTTGCGCCGGCCTTGGCACGCAGATCACGCTGCTCATTCTCCAGTTGCTTGACTTGCGAGATCAGGCGTTCGCACAGGCCGGCATGCGATGCCAATCCAGTGTTGTACTGGCCAATCTGCTTGCGCAGATTCTCCTGCTCAACTTCCAGCAGAGCTTCTGGATTCTGGCGTTCTAGCCCGGAGATAAACAGGCTGAAAAAACCGCGGACGAGATTTGAGAGCCGTCGAAACATAGGATGCGAGCCCCTTTCCAGCTGCCGGCCACGAAGTCACTTCAAAGAGCCATTACCGGTTTCCCTGACTGCGCTGCCAACTTGCCAGAAGATTATTCACTACTTCCGCCTTAGGCGGTTCACAAATTTTCTGCAGGTCTACCTGTACGCCGTTCCCAGCATAGAGCACAAACGGGCTGTCTGCGAACTTGATGGGAACGCTTGGATTGGCGGGCCGAAACCCGTGATTGAGCGATTCCCTCTGGATTGGCTCAGTTAACAAGAAGTTCAGAAAAGTGTCGGCAGCCTTACGCTGATCGGACGAGCTCCAGGACGCATTCACGATGTAATAGGGATGGTCGTTCCAGGCGTTGTACTCGGGATACGCAACCCGCAGTTGCCCCCACCGGCCTTCGGCATTCTTCAGATAGTCGATCGCCACGTTTTCATAGACAAACAGCGCGTCATACGATGAGGGTCCCTTCAATACCATCTCCCTCATCATGTTGCCGGTGCTGTTCGACATGCCGCTGGCGCCGCGCTCCAGTTCCTCGAGCCAGCGCTGGAAGCCGGGGTCCACAATGTCTTTCAATTCCAGGTTCTTGGTCTTGTGCTGATAGCTATACGCCGCCAGAACAATGGTCATCAGTCCGGAGTTCGACTGATTCGGATGGGTATGGCCAAACTTGAATAGGCCCCACTCCGGATGATGCGCGATTTCGTCCCAACCACCTTTTGCCTGCAACGCCTGATCGACAGTCTGCAACGACATCGTCTTGTATTTCTGAATGAATGCCTGATAGCGCTCATCCCAGACGACAAAGACCATGGGCGTGAGCGCAATCGGCTCTTCCCTCACGATCGGATTATCGTTGTACTTGACCTGCCACTCCTGAATGAAGATGTCTTTGTAAGCGGAGCTGGCTGGCGACCAAACATTGATCCGCTGATCACCGGCGAGCAGGGCGTGCGCGCCTTCGAGCGATCCCATCGGAATCAAGTTGACTTTGATTCGCCTTCCGTCTGAAGTCTTGGTGAATTCCGAGACTGCCCACTCCAGCCAGCGCTGCTTCTCAGTGCCATAAGCAATACCGATCTCGACCGGCGGCCCGCCACCCAGCAACGAACTCGCTCGGTCTTTGGTCGCTTGCAGCGATTGTTTGCCGGCAAAAATGAAGTACGCGCCGCCTATGCAGGCAATAATGAAGAGAAAGATGAAAGCCTTGCCCAGGGGCGTAAGCTTGGGACCGTCGCTCGAACCGGTAATATCCGCCATGCGTTTGTGTCCGATCAGAAGAACGTCGAGATATCTTTAAATACGTCCACAATGTTCTGTGGAGTTCCTTCGTATGACTTGGCCTGTGTGGCGTCCGCGATCTGCTTCAATACATCCTTCTTCGCGTCTCTTCCGTAAGCGATGGTGAAAACATGAATCGTGTGGGTCTCGCCATCGTACTGAATATGCTGCATGAGCTGAGCGAGAGGCAACTTGCTCTCGGTGTCGGCGCCATCAGTCAACACGACCACGGAGAGGATATTGTCTTCCGATCCCTGCGATCGATTGGCCTGTAGATGTTGGTAGGCAGAATTAATGGCATCGTAGAGCGCGGTTCCGCCTCCCGCGAAAAGAGAGCTGATGGTACTGTCGAGCTGGTCCCTGCCATTCCTGATGGGAACATCCTGCTTTGCCCAATTGACCTGGCTGCTGAAGGGCACGAGAGAGAGTCTGTCATTGTCTGACAGGAGGCTTACCAGTTGCTTAGCGCCCTCGCGCGCACTCTGGATCTTGCCTTCATCGTTCATGCTTCCGGAGATGTCGAGCACCAGCACGACGTTTGCGGACTTCTTGTGCTGTTCCCATAATTTTAGAATGCTGTCGATCACCGGGACGGACGGCACTTCCAAAGTCGTTTTCGGCTCTTTGGGATCGACTCCATGGGCCGTGTCAATGGGCGCAGCCAAGGGCACATCGACGGCTCCCGGGCGGAACCCATAGGCGATAGCCTTCTCCTGCTGAGGACGTTGCAGAAGATACTGAATATAAGTCTTGGCAGCTTCGCGGTGCTCCGGCGTTACCCACTCCCGCTCTACGATGCCGATCGGGTGATCGCTCCAGAACGTTCCTTCCTTCGGATAGATGGCCACGACCGGAAACGGCAGGTTGCTCTGGCTGTAAGATTCGGTGACCATGTTCTCGTAGAGCACAGCGGCGGAAAGATATTGGGGACCGCTGGAAAACATTTGCCGGCCGAAAAATCCGGTCGAACTGCCGTAGTGAACAATGGACTTTTCTATGCCGGCAAGAAATTCTGCAGTGTGCGGTTTGTTCACGTCAGCCACCGTCAGTCCGGCGGTCTTGCCCGACGCGGCGTAAACTTCAGCGAAGAGAGAAATCAATCCGCTGTTGCTGAATTGCGGATGGGTGTGGCCAAACTTGAAGCGTCCCCACTGAGAATACCCGTACGCTTCCCAACCCTTCTGACTGCGCGCCAGCGCCAAAATATCCGACCAGCCGATCGGCTTCTTGCCCCAACCGAGAGCTTCAGCCATGGGCTTCCACATGGCGATCACCACCGGTGAGAGAACAAGATTGTCGGTCGACCCAATCAAGTCTTTGCCATACTTACTCTGCGATTTTGCATTTCCCAGTTTGATGAACGCGGCAGATGCGGGACTGACAATGTGCGCCTGGGTCCGTCCTTCCAAAACCTCGTCGATGGCCTCTCCGGAACCCATGGGAATGGGACGCACATAAATCGGCTTGCCGCTGCCGGTGCGGTGGCCCGCCCGGTTGAACGTGTCCGTGACCTCGTTGATCCACTTCTCCTTCTCGGAGCCATAAGTGAAGACCAGTTCCAACGCGCCTTCCGGGCGCGCCACCCGTTCGCCTTCCCGCCGGGTCTTTGACTTGCAACCGGGGAGCAGCAGCAGAAAAAGGGTGAACCCAATCGCAATAATCGGTTGGTGCAGACGCGGACACAGCCGTCCAGACAACGTCCACTTGTTCTTCATGAAGTTCCTCAGCGCGAAGTTGCCGCTATTGTAGGGCTTCACGGCACTCCAGACTAGCAAGTTTCATGCGAATTCATCGGTTGTTAACATTGGCGGGCCCGAGTGCGAGATATTGAATTTTCTATGATTGCCAGAGCCAGACCGCCGGACAGGTCTGTGGACGGTTCTTTTGGATCAAGCATGGTTGATCTCTGAGGATTCCAGCCGCATGCTACGGTGTGCCGGTTGGCGCACCTTTTCTTTTTTTCATTGGAACCGTGAGGAGTGAGGGCACCCCACTCTATCGTTCATGCGAGGAAAGATCAAAAGCCAGGCCAGTCGCCCCAACTTTGACAAATCGTTGACAACCAACTTCCTGAGTTGATGTTTCAATGTCCCGTCTGCAAAATGAGGCCGGAGCGTTGCAAGTGCGCCGGCCAGGGCACGATTTCAGTCAAAACCGCATTCGCAGGGAGCTTTTTTGATGAAGGCTCCGCTGTTAACAACTTGACCGTAGTTCGAGGGGAAACGTGAGAGCATCGAAGGGTTACGCAGCGCTTTTCTGCTTGTGTGCTTGTTTTTTCCTTTGTCCTTCGCAGTCTTCAGCCCAAACAATTAATCCAGTTCAACGAGCCGAATTGAAGTTTTTGCTGAAGGTCGAAAGCCGCTTAAGTCTCCAGCAACAGCAAATGCTGTCGCAGCCGGTGCGAGACCAAATCGCCCTGGCACACGAGCTGTTCGATCCACCTGATTTCAATGGTGGCGATGACGATCACGGCGGTCTGAATCTTGGACTGCACGCGAATGATGGGGCCACGTCCAAGGCGTCGACCCTGAGGATTAATACCGCGCCACTGGCAAGGCGCGGCGCGAACGACCCGCTAACGCAAGAAGTCCAGGGCGGACTGACCAAGATTTCTCATCCGGAAATCGGCCTGGAGCTTTCGCGCTTTGGCGGCTTCACGGATAACGAATCTTCCAGTGCGCAATGCGGAAGTAACGTTGTGACTTCTTATTCGAGCCAAACCGCGGGCACGTTCTCCTCGCTAATCCCGACTTTGCAAAACTTTAACGTGATCACTGCAGCCAGCGCGCTAGGAGTGGCGTTTTCTTCTGATGGCGGCTCGAACTTTACCGCACTGCCTTTCCTCAACGCCGGGCCTTCCGTCGATGTGGGCCGGAGCTCGGGCACCGGAACTCTCTTCGACATACTCGGCAATCCGTCAGTTGCGTGCTCAAGCGCGAAGCGTTTCTACGTCGCGGACACGCCGTTCTTTATTGCTGATATCACGTTGCTCGCGCCGGACATTTTCACCGAGCAGCTGTTTAGCGGGGTAGGAATCAACATCTCGTCGGATGGTGGCCAAACCTGGGGTGACCCGGTCCCGGCGGTGCTGAAGAACCAGAACCACATTATTGATTCTGGGTTTCTAACCGTCGATCCCAACGATCCTAATAGATTGTATGCATCATACCTCGACCTCGACTTTGAAGCTGACTTTCCTATTATCCCGCTGACATCTCCGCCGCGCTGTTCAGGTATTGCTGTGCGGATCACCTCCGAGGTGGTGACTTCGCGTGATGGAGGCCACACTTGGAGCTCACCCAGCATTATTCGTGAGGATTGTCTCCCTATTCAGCAGGGTGTTCCACAAGGATTTCAAGTGGCCTCGACGCGGCTGGCCGTCGCGGCTGACGGAGGGTTATCGGCTGCGTTCCTCCTGTTCCATCCTCTTTTCGGCTCTGACGGGGTGACAGTCACCGATTACGAACTTGAAGTCCACGTGCGTCAATCCGCGAACCACGGCAGCTCGTTTGGACCAGACATGAAGATATCGGATCTAGTACAGGTCGGGGATGGTTCCCATTCGTTCCGGCCCATCGTCCA
>Ga0070717_10001938_pt1 | contig 14433 bp, 10 predicted proteins | sample LARL113metaG_FD_71366 | JGI IMG/M metagenome (GOLD analysis project Ga0070717, IMG submission 71366) | Corn, switchgrass and miscanthus rhizosphere microbial communities from Kellogg Biological Station, Michigan, USA - LAR L11-3 metaG | ecosystem: Host-associated > Plants > Roots > Rhizosphere ... | reverse complement strand
GTGCGGCCCTCTTTGGTCTGGTAGGCGTACCAGTAGGCTCCCCCGCGTGGCCTGCGCTCCAGGTAGACATTGAGCGAGCCAGCTGGGCTGTGGAAGGCAAAAGAAGTGACCTCCCGGAGCCAGGACTGCCACGTGGCGTCGTCTGTTGGCTGAAAACGCTGCTCCAGCCGATCCTGTGTATGCAGCTCATACAGGCGCTGCTCCTTGGACCAGGTGAGCGCGTGAAGCGGTGTTCTTCCCATGGGGCCTTCCCTGTGTCACCTGTGTTCCCCATTGCCCCCCAATTCCTCCCAACACCCAGGAGTATAGCAAAGATGAAGCCACCAGGCAAGGAGTGCGTCACGATCCGATCTGCTCTCGCGGTGGTCTCAGCCCATCCACCCGCGGAGGAACACGACGTTCTGCGCACATGTTTGCTAGTTGGCCCAGCGGTAAGCGAGCGTTTGTGCAGCCGTGGAGAAGTGCGCAGCAGTGGGAAGATGCTCCGTTGCCATATACAATTCATGCGGCAGTTGCCCGAAGCATGTGAGTGCGACGGGCGCAAGGATCGCCTCGAAGGTAGGAATCCCGGTGGTCCCAGGACTGCGGCAGGTGACCAAGTACATCAATCCCTACAATTCGAGCACCTGGGTGGCGCCACAGTCCCCAAAGGACATCACGCGCGTCCCGCTGCCATAAACCTCTCGCTCTCCATTGTAAATTCTGACATGAAGCTGTTGGAGTTTCACCAATTATCCTGGCCAGGGCATTTTTCCTCCCCTGGCTGCTCAAGCTAATTTCTGGGGGACTGGTCAAGGAAGAGCATCCTTTGATCAACAGCATAATTGCCAAAAAATCAGTAGCTTAATGTCAAAATTTACAGGTAACAGGTCACTGAGCAGATCGCAGCTGTTGGGTAACACCATTTAAAACATGCCCCAGCGTCGCCAAGATAAACACCAGGGCCTCCGTTTGAGTTTCGGTGTATCTTTGGGCTTAGCTCCCTGGTATCGTAGAGATATCTTGGACAGGGTTTCAGGCCACTGCCATCTTTGCTTATCAAGCATGAGACACATCCGGGCACCTCTGTCTGCTAAAAAGGGTTTCCCGCGACGTACATCTAGCAGGCGAAGAGGTATTCCAGGCTTCAGGCTGCCTCTTGATGTCGCTGACCAGAGTCAGACAGGAGATGGTGCCCCCGTTGCAGCACCGGCGCACTTCTCCCATTCCAGATCAGCGTAAGATCCATTGGCCTGAGACCCTGACCATGGGGCATGATTCGTTAGATACGACCACATTGTACATTCAAGGGACGAAACAGGATTTACACCAAGCCGCCCAGACCATCGCGTGGACTTAAGAGGACCTCCTGTGTGTGGGGCATCGGTCTGCGAGTGAGGATCTCACGCCCGGCGTGAGCAGGGAGAGCAGAGGGACACCTACGATGCAAGATGAAACAGCTACGTTCTCGATCAAGCCAGCACCGGACCCCGGACAGACAGCAATACACACGCTGCCTGCGCAGTTCACCGCGCTCATTGGGCGCGAGCAGGACGCAGCGGCGATCTGTGCCCTCTTACAACGTCCAGAGGTCCGCCTGCTCACTCTGGTGGGTCCCGGTGGGGTGGGCAAGACGCGCCTGGCCATCCAGGTCGCGCAGCAGATGCGGGAGCACCTGGCCAATGGCGTCTGCTTTGTCGGGCTGGCGGCTATCAGTGACTCCGCTCTGGTCATTCCAGCACTTGCTCAGGAGTTCGGCATTCGGGAGACCAGAGCCTCTCCCCTCTTTGACCAAGTCAAAGCCTTCCTGCACGAGAAGCATTGTTTGCTCCTGCTCGACAACTTTGAGCAGCTTCTCGATGCAGCTCCCCTGCTCGAGGAGCTGCTGGCGGCGTGCCCATCGCTGAAAATCCTCGTGACCAGTCGTGCCATGTTGCATCTTCGGGCAGCCTATACCTTTCCCGTCTCTCCCTTAGCGCTGCCTGATCTTACCCACCTTCCGGAGAGCAACAGACTGACCGCGTATAGTGCGGTGGCCCTCTTTGTTGAGCGTGCGCAAGCCAGGCTTCCCACATTTCAGCTGACCCAGGAGAATGCCCGTGCCATTGCGGCACTGTGCGCCCGTCTGGATGGCCTTCCGCTCGCGATTGAACTGGCAGCCGCTCGCATCACACTCCTGCCGCCGCGGGCGCTGCTGGCGCGACTCTCCCAGCGGTTCCAGCTCCTGACTGGTGGGGCGCGTACGCTGCCAGCACGTCAGCAAACCTTGCGCAACACGCTTGCCTGGAGTTACGACCTGCTGACGGCCCAAGAACAGCGCCTCTTCCGCTGCCTCTGCGTCTTCGTCGGCGGATTCTCTCTGGAGGGGGCGGAGGCCATAAGCACACTGAGCGATGAGACAGAACGAGAGGCTGTCTCTACCCTGGACGTCGTGGCATCTTTGCTGGATAAGAGCTTCCTGCTCCAGGGCAAGCAGGAGGGCGAGGAATCGCGCCTGCTGATGCTGGAGACGATCCGTGAGTATGGACTGGAGGCTCTCTCTGCCAGCGGAGAGATGGAGGTCATTCGGCAGGCGCATGCGACCTACTACCTCCGATTCGCCGAGGAGGCCGAACGAGCAATCGGAGGCCTCCAGCAAGTGATGTGGTTGGAGCGGTTGGAGCAGGAACACGAGAACCTGCGGGCGGCATTAACTTGGTTGGAGGCACGCAATGAGGTAGAGAGAGCCTTACAATTGGCGGGATTCTTATGGCACTTCTGGTGGAGACGAGGACACTGGACTGAAGGACGTGGCTTCCTAGAGCGTCTGCTCGCAAGGAGTCAGGGAGTTGCGGCTGCTGTGCAGGCAAAAGCACTCACTGCTGTTGGGGTGCTAGCGTTCTTCCAGAGTGACTCTGTCAGAGCAAGGAAATGGTGCGAGGAGAGTCTGGCACTGTTCCGAGAACTGAGCGACGCCAAAGGGATCGCAACCTGCCTCTATCGGTTAGGACAAATTGCTTGGATGGCAAGCGACCTTGAAGCGGCACGGTCCTTGGTCGAGGAGGCATTGGCCCTCTTCAGAGAGGCAGGCGAAATGCAGGGCTTGGCTGATTCCCTCATTATCTTAGGATATGTGTTCATGGACCAGGGTGAGTACGTCAGGGCCCGCTCACTGGTAGAGGAAAGCTTGGCGACCTATACAGAGATGGACAACAGCGGAGGTATTGCGACCTCACTCGTGACCTTAGCACGGGTAAGCTTCCTCCAAGGCGATCTTGCGTCCGCACACACCCTCGCAGAGCAATGTCTTGCCATCTCCAGAGAGCTAGGGGACAGGTGGAGTCTTGGTCACTCGCTCATTGCTCTGGCGTATGTGGCCTTTTTACAAGGCGAGCATGCCAGGGCCCGCTCGTTCTGCGAGGAAGCCCTCCTCCTCTTCCAAGAGCTGAGAGACCGAGAAGGTATGGCCTTGTCGCTCCACGGACTGGGATGGGTCGCCTTCTTTCAAGCCGATTACGCAACAGCTTATACTCAAAGCAAAGAGAGCTTGGTAATCGCCATCGAGTTAGGCCACAAGGAGTTCATGGCCTTCTTTCCGGATGGGTTGGCAGGAGCCATGGTAGGGGAGGGACATCCCACGTGGGCAGTCCAGTTGTTAGGTGCGTCCGAGGCCTTTCGGGAAGCCATCAACTTGCCTCTGCCACCTGTTCTTCAGGTGCTCAATAAGCAAATAGTGGCCACAGCGCATGCTCACTTGGGGGAGGAGGCCTTTGCCGTAGCATGGTTGGCGGGACGAAGCATGACATTGCAACACGTCCTCGCAACACGAGAGCGATCCACTCTGCCCGCTGAGACCGTTCACCATCCACCGAATGCGGGGGTATCTCCTCCACAGGCCAATCCTGCTGGATTAACGACTCGCGAGGTCGAGGTACTGCGCCTGGTGGCTCAGGGAATGACCAACGAGCAAATGGCGAAGCAGTTGGTCATCAGCCCGCGCACCGTCAACACCCATCTCACGTCGATCTTTAGCAAGATCGGCGTGTCCACGCGCAGTGCCGCCACACGCTATGCCATTGACCACCACCTCATCTGAGCGGATGGCGGTTGTTGTGCCGCTTCTCTCATTCGCCTCCACTTAGGCCCACCCCATGGAGTGCGACCATGGGATGCCCCCAAAACCTCGCTGCTCATCGCCCCAAGCCGAGGAAGCAGCGGCAGCTAGGTTATTTGACGTAGTAGTCCAGTTCAGGTCACGCACAAAAGTCGTTCTGAAAACGCGTTATTTGCCCGATGTGCTTTCACCTGCCGCTAGGTACACTATCAGCAGAAGATCTCACAACAGAGAGTTCTTCACCAGGACTGGAGCGGAAAGAGGTGGAGAGAACACCTTGAATATGAGCGATGAGAATCTTGGGATGTACAGCTCGTCTGCCGCTCACTGCTGAGAAAGAGGCAAGAGGATATGGCTACTAGGAGACCCAACCTAGCGATTACGATTCAAACGGGCGGCGATGAGCTTCGTGGTGATAGTTCTGCGACGGCTTACGTGTTGGTCGTCAAGGGAACTGAAATCAAAGAGTACGTCGCCGATCAGCTCCGTGAGCCAGACTACCTCACCGCCATGCAAGCGGTTCAGCAGGCCGCAGTGGAATGAAGCTGAGGCGGAAGAGGCTTCTGATTCCAGGGAAAGAAGGGGTTGCGCCATGTCACCGTCAAGCTGCTCGCGCATGGGAACACAAGCAGGAGCGCCATGAGGCAGGGTATCAACGAGGCACGCGAGGTCTCTCGCCTCGAGCTGTGGCGCCGGACGAGTCGGCAGGGCGATCAGGAGGCCTGAGCAGCGTTCCAACAGAGCCTGGAAGAGACTATGCTGATCTGGTTCCATGCCCATCCCGGCTGCGAGGCGGCCAGTCGCGTGCAGAGCGAAAGCCATTTTGTCGCACGGGCCTTTGAGCAGCTGTGGCACCTTGTTGTGCCCTAATAGGCCACGTTAAGCCCTTATGAGAAATGAAAAAGCGGCATAAAGAGACAAGAGGTGCAATGGCTGGTCATGCAGGAACCGTCCAGAGCAGATAAGACAACTGGCATGTAAAGCTGATCGAGAGCTTCGCGTCGTAAATTCCACGAGCGGGCCTAATAGGCCTAGTCAAAGAGGAAATGTCAGGTAACAACGGACACTGTCCAAGGAGCACAAACAATGATTAACACTATTGGCCACTACGTGCCACCATTAGGTCAGTCCCCCCTCTCTTTTAGCGTCGGTTCGCCAATTGTACCAGGAGAGCCTATCGCGATTTCATGGAGGCTTCAGGTAATTACGACCATGACTCCCCCTTATACGTCGGTTGCAGTGTCCTTGACGAGTGGCAGTCCAGGTGGAGTCCAGCTTTGGTCATCACCTTCTATACCAACATTTTCTGTTAACTTGGGGAGGCTGGGTCTATGGGAGGACACAGGCCAACAGACCGAAATTCTAACATTCGCGGTCGGCTCTGCTGAAGCACAAATGCTATATCACCCAGGGAGCAAGGTGCTACAACTTCAAGTACTTCCCGAGGGCAGCGCAATGCCGCTGATCGAGGAAGCGACACTGGATGTCAATCTGGGAGAGGTCTCTGGCGACTGGTGGAACTGGACCAGCACCCCTATGACAGTCGCCTGGAAGTCGCCATACACGCTGATTGGGATATTCTCAAATAAGCTTCCTTTCTCCGAGTTACTAAATGTGCGCGCGACATTAATGGAGAATGGCTCCTCGAGTCCGGTGCCGTCGTTAGATCTGGGACCAATCGCGAGCGGGGGGAACTCCGGGCCAGTAAGTTTTGGAACCCTCAAACAAGACTGGCAATGGTTTGACGATATTACCTTCTTGAATACTGGTCCTACAGTGAAAACCTTTTCCTATGCTGTTAGCCTGAATCTCCAAGATCCATACGGAAATCAATACCAAGTCACTTCGCCATCTCTATCAATTACGGTGGCAGTTCCGCTTTCTAAGATAAATGATCAAACTGCGGCACTTGCTGGTGCTGCTAATGCCGTGAACCTCGCGGCGGCAGCCGCGATTGCAGCTGCAAGTGTTGTGGGTTTGGAAACCGCCGCTTATCTTTTTGGAGCGGCCGCGACAGCCTATGCTATCGCCCAGGCGTTTGCCGCAGCGGCAAAGGATCCCGTTGAACCTGACCCTGGATACCGTGAGCGAGTTCACTTGGATGATGTGACGACCCCAGTCCGTCCGGGGGGATTGCCTGCGCTTGATGCGCTTGCCAACTTACACTCGATATATCTTAAGTGGACCTCCGTCCGCGCAGCTCTACCGAAGGTTGAGGGGCGTATCCTGGGTGCGTACCGTGCTGGGGACGTGGTTGCGCTTGACCTTCAGATGAAGACGTACAGCGACTTTTTGCAGCAACTACTGGGATATACTGCGGAACTACCCGACGCTACCGCGAAGACTATAAATGCAATCCAAAACGACGCAGTGCTTGACAAGGAGGCCAGTCGGGCCACAATCTTGCAGTGGCATGAGAAAGGGGTACCGGCTGAGGTAGTCACAGCCTGGAAGACCTTGGGCCAATCAGACGAGATGGTTCGGTTGACGATTGCGCTTGTCGCAGACATGCCTCCAGAAATCATCACTATGCCAATCGGTGCTCTTATACAACGGATCAGTCAGCATTGCATTGAGACGACGAACACTATTGCTAGAGAGTTGCCCCAAATCACGTCGGATCGATTCCCGAAAGAGGGGTGAACTAGAGGAGGTCGAATGCCTATGCCTGACGATCTCCTGGACCTTTCCGTTGATAAGTCGTTCAGCACAAATGGGAGGAACGATCGAATGCCTACACCTGACGATCTCCTGGACCTTTACGGGAAATTGCGTGCGCAGATACTCACGCGGCACTTTGCTCTCGGCCGGTACTTTCGAGCCGACTACCTGTCTCTGTTCAATCATCTGGGCTACCTGCATCAACAAGGATCAACCATAGGCGACTGCAACGATGCCGAGCTTCCCACCTGCGGCGTCGGTCCTACTCAGCCCTCGACCTATTCGGTACTGCCCCTCTCCGTGGGGGATAATTCGAGCACGGCAGATCTACTGTCGAAACCTGAGGCGTTCCAGGTCGCCGAGCGGTGGCGTGTGGCGAATCACGAGCGCGAGAACCCGCTGATGTTAAGCGGGCAACTGATGATTTGCCTGGCCACCGAGCACTATCTGGGTGTCCCCGGCAGCAAGGCGCTTCTCATGACCGCGCTGGCCTCGATCGGCTCCCTCTACAGGTCGTCCAAAGATCACTTTCAGGGCTGCCCCATACGGTGGGATCCGCTCACTTCCGACAAGTGGGTGATCATCAAGGACGGATCACAACTCAAGCTGGATCATTGCTGCGAGTTCCTCTTCTCGTCGGAGGCTGGGGGCTACCTCTATTCCACACCACTGGCCGACCCGCGCTACACGGCATACATCAGCGATGACAGATTCCGGAAGCTCACTCACGCCCAAAAGAACGACTACTACTCTGCCCGGCGGCGTTCCCTTAAGCTCTACCGGGCATGGGAAGTATCTATGGACGAGCTGGTGGGCCTCATCATGGGGTACGACTACGTGTTTCGCGTGGTCCCCGACCAGGACGTGAGGGACGAGGTCAAGCGTCAGGTTCAACAGCTAGCGGATTATCTTGCCGAGCACGCCTACCTGCTTGTGCGCCCGGCGGGTGGATTTAGTGCCCGTGGCGCGTCGGGTGTGCTTCCCGCCTTCGAGTTCCCGTTTGGCCAGGTTTTCGAGCGGATCACCGGCGACCACTATCGTTCTCGATCGAGCTTCGAAGGTGCGCTCCAGAAGGCGGGGGTCTGGCCGTGTTTCGCCGGTCCGCTGGCCTGGGCCACGGTAGCTGGCATTGGGGCCACCGTCTTGGCAGCCGCATTGAGCGTCCTGCTCGGTGGCTACGTCCTGGCTGCGGCTGTGATTTCTGTGGTCGGGCTAACGCTTGGTCTCATCGCTGCGAGGGCCCTTGCAATCATGTCATGCGTGGATTGCCTGGACGTGGAGTCCTACCCCGGCGATGGCCCTGAAGAAAAGCAGGAGTTTCAGAGTAACCATGGTGAGCAGCAGGAATTTCCTGGCGCCTATCTACTACGCCAGCTCCCACTCAAGTTTCGGTTCACGTCGTATTGTTTAGCTGAAAGGTATGTGAACTATGGATCGCCTACTGGGTTCCTCCCGTTCCTGGGTCTGACGGGTCTGGACGATCCTGACCATATTGTCCGGGATGCATACCTGGGCTGGCTACCCGAGAGGCGTAAACGGTCGGATAAGGTAAAAGATGCCGTGCAGCATGCACCTCCACCTCGCACCGATCCTTTCGCAAGCGCGGTGGCCGTTGTCCTTGGTGCCGGACCGGCTGAGGAGAAGATGCTCGTCGACTTGCTGAACACCCTATACGGGCCACTCCACCAACAGCAGCTCAATAGCACATCCTCAAAGGTCCTCGACCAGCTACTTGTTGAAGGCGGCCAAGGCACCGATCCTTACACGGAGCAAATTAGCGGCGGTCCTCACGTATGGGAGTCGGTTCCGCCGGCGCTCGACTTCATGGCAGCGGTGGCGCTGGCCTGGCTTCACGCCAAGCGGCGGGCGGACGCAGGCTCGCCAGTGCCCGCAAGCACTGGCTTCCCCACCATGCCAACGGGCTCCGTGAATTGGCCGACCCTTACCATTCCCGACGTTGTGGTCAACAATGCTGACGCAGAGGGCATTCCGGTTGATGCCCTCCCGCCGCTAGGCGAAGGTCTGCCGTCCGATGTCCCTCTGTTCGGGGGCTCTGCACCCACAAAGCCGGCCGATCCCCCCTCACCTCCGCCTGTGACGCCTATCTACTCCGCCGTGATGTCGCACTCAGGGGGCTTCGGAGGGAAAGGTGACGACGCTATCAACCAGAACCAGACCGTGGTGGGGGCCGGGTGCAAGATTCTGGGAGTCACATTGGAACTGGTCGACAAGCATGGATCGCCCTATGACGACCCTGAAACGAAGATAAGCGTCCAGCGTCGCGACCCTGGACCGTCACTGCGGGACGCGCACATTGGCCAGTGGCCCTCAGCTGGCGCTAGGATTGAGAGCGTGGCCACCAACGACACGGATGAGACAGTCAATGTACACTGGTGGTACGACACCGGCAGAGCGTGTAGATACCGAATCTGTTATCTGGTAGAGGGCCAGAGTTGTTCGCTTTAGGCAGGAGGCGGGGGTAAAGACGAGCAGACCCCGGCCGACCTGCGACGCCTGCGGGCTGCGCTGATCCAGGGAGCGCATCCGATCTTAGGATTTGGGTGTAAATCGTTTGATTCGGCCGACAAATTTTTACAGTTATCTGAGGTAATGGCGGCACTGCCTTTCTCTTTCAGAAACTATGGAAAGAGCTTCACCAGCCGATTCAAAGCCTCGCACGGATGGCGAAGACATGCCGGGATGTATACCAGATAATTATCAAAACAGTACCTCATCGAGGTAAACAATTTAAATTTGTTCGTCACCAAACATAGGAGGTTCATAATGAAGGCAGCAATCGTTCTGAGCGGTGGCGGATCTCGCGCCGATTTCCAGGTCGGGGCCGCGAAGTATGTCTACAAGCGTGGGGTTCGCCCCATTGTAATTACGGCTTCATCGGGTGGTGCACCCATCGCCGCGAAGCTTGCCGAGGGCGTGCAGCCCGAAGCCGTCGAGTGGCTCTGGACCTCGATGAATTCCAGTGATGAAGTTTATCGTTGGCAACCTTGGCTGACGACACTTGACGGAAAAATCCGAGCATTCCTTGTGGTCAACATCGGAAGTTTCATCGCCGGGCTCGCGATCAACTTGGCTGTCAGCGAAATTGGACAAGCTATGGGCGTGCCGGCTGCTTTTTTTGCCGCTTCCTCCCTTGTTTCTCTCATCCAGCTTGGAATCGACATTGGAGTGATAGCTCAGGCAGTGAACCAGATGCATAGGGCAACATCAATCTTCGACCCCAGCCCTCTTCGGCAGAAGCTTTATGGTGGGACGCAGACGTGGGGGACCTTACCTGTCAGTGCATTTCGGCATGCCTTGACTCGTCTGCCGAATGGCAGACTGTGTGCAGTTGTGGTAGACAATAGTCCCAATGGGACTCATTCTATCACTCAAGTGCCGGGGTCGCAGGGATATTGGAACACCTCGGCCACAGAGGTAGGCAGCGGATTTGAGGGATATGGTATTGCGATCACCACATTATCCGATGGGTCAATCCACCTTGTCGTCATCGGTGCTGATTTGGGTGTCTACTGGGCAACGACGCAAGATCCCGATACTGGATGGTCCCCATTACTCAAGATTGCGGGCGTGAACGCCAATTTGCCAGCCCGTCTCTGTCTCCAGGAAGAAAGCAGTGGAAACTTTTTGGTCTTCGTGGTAGGGCAAGACGAGAAGATCCATTCGGCGAGGTGGATCAAAGGTGCAGGCTGGCAGTCCTGGGACACGTTGCCGGATCCACCAGCGAAGCTAAGGCACATTCGTGTTGCGCGGCAGAATGTCGGACCGTCTCTGGATGTCTTCGGCGTCATGATAACCGGCGAGATCCATCACATCATGCAGGGTTCCCTCGGGGCGCCGTTCACCAATTGGATACGGATTGGATATCAGGACGATTCCGTGGGTTCGAACATATCCGTTGCGGCAGATACCACAGGTCTCCTTCATGCTGCGATCGTCGGCAATGACGGCAGAGTGTATTATGCGAGGGACTTCGAGCGCGGTCTTTGGAGCAACTGGACAGCCTTGCCGCAACTTTCTGTCCTGGCTGCCGGCCCGGTCGTGCTGGTGCCGACAGCCAGAGGCGCATTCGAAGTGTTCGCTGTCGGCTCGGACTCTACCCTTTACCATAGTTGGCAGTTGTACCCCTCTGGTGAATGGCACGATTGGATACCTTTCCCGGGTGGGTCCTGCGCGCAGGGGTTTGACAGTGTGGTAGCACTGGAAGACGGTACTGGTGTCATTCGAGTTCTCGTCGTTGAGAACGGCCAGCTCTTCGCAACGGCTCAATCGGGCCCCTGGGTAGACCCGAATGTGGTGGGCGGATCTGGTATCGCATTGAGGCTTGCTCTCTCAAATCTGATGGATCCAGCAGGGCGGTTCAGCGGCGAATCTCGTTATGCTACAGAAATGGGAACATTCGCTGACGTCCTTGAGCCTGGAGATTTTGATCTGCGTGAGGCTGTGATGGCGGCGACAGCCCTCCCCGGGATTTTCCCACCCGTCCAGTTACTTTCAACAACATATATTGACGGTGGGCTTCGCGACCAGCTTCCGGTGATACAGGCTATCGACCTGGGCGCTGAGGTGGTGTTTGCCATCGTAGCAGGCGAAGGCAAGGTGGATCCTGTCGCTCCCACAGCCTTTGATGACTGGCCTATTCTCGCTACCGTGAATCGCGCGCTCACGGGTATCATGCCGGACGCAATCGTGGAATCGCATCTATCTCCGCCGGTTCCCTACCCAGTTCCTTTTCACGTGATTCGCTCCACCACGCATATTCATGATGAGCTGGCAGTCGATCCAGGGTTGTCTAGGATCGCGATTGCGTACGGGGAATTGCGCGCCTGCGATGCGCTGGATGGCGAGCGCCCTATGCCGCTCAACGACCATCCGCAGCAGGCGCTGTTGGATAATAGCAACAGGATCGTTCAACTTCGTAGGTCCATCTGGGAACTGGAGCATCTAGTGGCAGGCCGGCGAGACCCGAATTACGCGGCTGCTCGGGCAATTCGAGGGGAACCCTCCCTAACGCTTGTACCAGATCCGCAAGTACTAAACCAAGTACGCTGGTTAAAGCTTCAGCTCAAGGCCCTGATCGATGCCAGGTGGGTGCTGAGCCGATACGTCCCTGCCGAAGCTGACCACTGGTGGCAAGATTGGGAAGCTCATCCTTGGAGTCCATTCACAGATACTCCCTGGGACAGGTTCGACTTTGGCGGAAATGTCTGCCCAGCCTGGGGATCTCTTCTCGCTCCAGATGGAACAGTGATTTTTGAGCAGGGATCGTCAGACTATTGGATAGTGTTCGGCGCGGCGCGCTTTCTTGCCCCTCAAAGTGCTGGTGCAAGGATGTTCCCATCCGGTAGTCTGGTATTCGATCGTACGAAACCTAAAGATGGTACCCTCGTTCGAGAAGTAGATTGGAACCAAGCAGATGCAGGCGTTTACTTCGGTGGGATGTTATTCCGGCTACCAAGGGGTGCTGCACAGCCGTGGCCGGGCACTACCGGCATTGTCAACATCTTACCCACCGCTGGCACCGCTTCAACGTACATGGGCCCTCCAGCCGATGGCACTCTGCTCACAGAGGATGGTTCCACGATCGTCGTCTGTTATGGAGGTGCAAAATTTGTCATACCGGCAGATACCGACGTGTTTTACGGCATCGGCGCTCTAAGCACACGGGTGAGATTCGTGCCCATCGGTAGTTTAAACAACATCTCAACAACACCTGTAGATGGGACTATTCTGCAGGAACTCGGTACTTCTGAAGTCTACGTCCTGCAATCCGGCGTGCGATATCGGGTAATGGACGCAGACTCTTTCTTCCAACACGGGATCTTTGAACCGCTCATCAGACTGGTTCCGCCGATGGCTCTGAGTCTGTTCCCTGATGGAGGACCTCTGAACTTTGACCTCGGCTCTTGAAGCGATCGTCGGTCCTGAACACTGGGGTCTGGGACAAGAAGCAGATGTGGTTTCTACGAAGAGCACATACCGTTCAGTCTGCTTTTGCTTGGCGCTGGGTTCAGGTCCGTCTACTCACGCTACACTCGGCACACCCATGTTGGCGGGACCGACCAACGAGACCATTCCTGCGAAAGTCGCCTATTATTGCTGGTTCTGCTAGTATATGCTCGACTTTCATCTCGTCTTTGAAGCGCAGCAGCATCACACTTCCAAAGTGGGGGCAAACAGAACGCTTGCTTTTCAGCAAGCGCTCCCTCGTTCGTTTGTGCAAAACAATATTCACATTCACTAAGCAGTCGCTGTGCCCCCACTTTGGAATGGTCTCCATAAGGAACGTTTGACAAGAGTCAAGATGTAAATTTTGGAATTCCAAGGCTCAAGGCCGACTTTGGTGAATCGGAGAATAGATGAGTTATTCTGATCTATTGAACGAGCACAGATTTGAGACATCCCTGTATCGAATAAGCTCATCGATAACCCGGTTCACCAAAGTCGGCTATAAGCCTGAGAGTTCTCGCATTTACATTTTTACCCACCAAAAAGGTCATCCATACCATCCATTGCATTGCGCTGCATGGAAGGTAGCACATGCCCATAGATGTCCAGGGTCATACTGATATTCGCATGACCGAGAATTTCTTGAACGACCTTTATGTTTACACCCATGCTCAAGAGGATCGTTGCTGCGCTATGTCGCAGATCATGAAAGCGCATATGCGGCAAACCCGCCTGATTCAGCAATTTGTTGAAGAAGTAACGAACCTTTGTGTGTCCGAGATATCCACCAAGTAGGTTCGTGAAGACAAGCCCCTGCTCTTTCCATTGACTGCCAGCTTTTAATCGAGCCTCTAACTGGACTGTGTGGTGCTGTTTGAGTGCATCTATCGCAATCTGAGGTAAGGCAATTATACGTTTACTGCTTTCTGTCTTTGGCTCCGTCTCAACATATCCAAGCTTTTGAATAAGACTCACGGTATGCTGCACCTGGAGCGTTTTCTCTTCAAAGTTGATATCACTCCAGTGTAAAGCAAGAAGCTCACCTATCCGCATTCCAGTTACTAGCGCTAAGGTGAACAAGCATTCTAAGGGACTGCCTTTGGCAACTGATAAAAGACGTTTTGCTTGTTCCTGGTCTAAAGGTTTCCTCTCCCTCTGATTGAGACGAGGCAGTTTCACCGCATCACAGACATTGTAAGAAAGCCGTCTCCATCGTACTGCATCTTTGAATGCCGCACTGAGTATGGCATGAAAATTCCGTAGTGTTCTGGCTGAAATCCCCTCCTTCTGTTTTTTCGCGTAAAATGCTTGTACCTGATCAGCCCTCAAACCCTGCAGCTGATAGTGCCCCAGCTCAGGGAGGATGTGATTATCTAATTGGCGTCGATACAGTGCATAGGTGCTCAATTTCAAAGTAGTCCGATGTATTTCTAACCAATACTCCAAATACTGTGCAACAGTTTGCTTCGGACCAGTTGTGAGCGTCCCATGCCGCTGCTGATAGAGCATCTCGTTGAGGGCGTCTTCCGCTTCTTTCCGGGTCTTGTAGTAGGTTTGCCTGGTTTCTCCATTCTCCAGGATGATTTGGGCTACGAATGGCTTTCCTTTGCGACCCTTGCGCTCAAACACGGAGCCAGTGCCATAGCTACGCCGTGGCCTTTTGCGTGTGCGCTCTTTGGGCTGTTTCTCTTCTTGGGGTTGCTTTTCTTCGTCGGTCATGCTGTCACCTCTTT
>Ga0070717_10001935_pt1 | contig 14457 bp, 12 predicted proteins | sample LARL113metaG_FD_71366 | JGI IMG/M metagenome (GOLD analysis project Ga0070717, IMG submission 71366) | Corn, switchgrass and miscanthus rhizosphere microbial communities from Kellogg Biological Station, Michigan, USA - LAR L11-3 metaG | ecosystem: Host-associated > Plants > Roots > Rhizosphere ... | reverse complement strand
TGAGACATGCGGATGACGTGCAGAGGATGATGCTGATCCTTATCTCCGAAGCAATAAGCAATTCAAATGCCGTGATCCGGCAGGAGTTGAGAAAACGACACTTTCAGATGATCGATAACAAAAAGTCGGCCCTGTTGGTGGGAATGGTGATTTAGCGGCCGATGACAGGTTCGCAAAAGCGAAACCCGGGGCTAAAAGCTATGCTGCCTCGCCTCAGTTGGCACGACTGAAAGTCGTGCCCTTTCCAAATAAAGTCAAAAGCGACGGACAGGAGTGTCCGTCCCACATGGGCGATCGCCGTTCAGATAGTGGGTTTGCGGAGGGCGGCTCCGAGGACTCTGCCGGGACCGGATTCCTGGACCAAGGCAACGAGTCGGAGGTTCTTGGGATCGATGCCGGGCTTCAGTTTCAGCTGGACGTCTTGCGCGAAACTTTTTCCTTTCGGAAGCTTTCCCACCTTGGTGAGTTCCTGCACGACCGCGACGTGCACCAAGTGGCGACCTCCGTTTTCTCCGCGCAAGACTTGCGACTCTACGTGATCGAGGGCGATGGCGAGGTATACGTCGGCGTTGTGTTTTTCGAAGTTCGCGTCGGTTTCAATGCGGGCTCGCAGCACGGTTGGATTTCCGGCATCCACGGTCACATCGCCGATGCGCACGGGAACCTTGGGTGTGGCGGCAGCTTTCTGCAGAGTCTGCTCGATTTGTTTGGGATCGCCTGCCTTTACTTCGTGGATTCCATCGACAATGAGTTGGGGAGTATATAGTTCCTTCTCGCCGAGAGCAGCTTCATAGGAATTCTGGCGCTCGGTCAGTGAAGGCGAGGAGTTCGGATCTTTCCAGCCATCCTGGTCCCAGTAGGTCACGTGCTCACTGAGGACGATTAACTGGGCGCCGGGAATGGGCTGGGCGGTGTCCAGGTTCTTGAGAAGGACGTCGACCGGAGGACAGCTCGAGCAGCCTTCGGAAGTGAAGAGCTCGATGAGGACGGAGGTCGTGCTCGACGTTTTGGCGGCGCTGTTGTCGGCTTGCAGGTCGTGCCCGGCGGTAGGCGCTACGTGCACGAATAACAAAATGTAAAATAACAACGCGCACACAGAAGATCGCGTTGAGTTCAACCGCAACATGCCCTTATTTTACCAGCCTCCGGATTGCAACGTTTGGGAAGAATAATGAGAAAGACTGGTGTACCTGCTCTCTTGCTGTTGGCGCTGCTCGCCGCTGCGGCAGGCTATTCGAAACATCATGGCTCTCGCCCGGCGATGCCGGGGACGCCGGGCGTGTTCGATTACTATCTGCTGACGCTGTCCTGGTCGCCGGAATTTTGCCACTCGCACGCGGACAGGCCTGAGTGCCAGTCAGGACATCATGGCTTCGTTGTGCACGGGCTGTGGCCGCAGTATACCGACGGCTACCCGGAGAATTGTTCGACGGCGTCTGGCCTCTTGAATCCGGCGGAGGTGGCGGACATCATGCCGGATGCGGGGCTAGTGAATCACGAATGGAGTACGCACGGAACGTGCAGCGGGCTCGATGCTGAAAGCTACTTCAAACTTTTGCGGCGAGCGTTCACGTCGGTCAAAGTGCCGGAACGGTTTAAGGCTCCGCGAGAGAACTTTTCCATTTCTCCCCAAGAGGTCAAGAACGAATTCGTTCAGGCAAACCCAAACTTAAGGGCGGAAGAACTGACCGTTAGCTGCGGAAACAACTATCTGACGGCGGTTTCGCTGTGCCTGACCAAGGATCTGAAAGCAACGGCCTGCCAGAATCTGCGGGATTGCCGCGCGAATGTGATCCGGGTTCCCGCCGTGCGCTAACCGGCATGGTGTCAGAGCAGAGGCAGGGAATAACTTCGGTAACTTTACATAGCAAAGTTATTTGTAGTAGGATTACCGCGGCACCCTTTCTTGGCACTGAGGCTGGAAATCAGGAGGGCTGCTTGAGCCAAATCTCTGGTACGCCGTTGGCTGTTCTGATCCGGAATCGCTCCCGCTCAATGGGAATCAAGTTGGTGGTAGTGAGCTTTCTTGCCTTGCTCATGGCAATTCCCGCCATTTTTGTGAGCAATATCGTCGAGGACCGAACCAATCGAGCCAAGGATGTCATACAGGAGATCAGCAGCCATGTCGGCGGGCAGCAGATTTTTCTTGGTCCCGTGCTCACGATTCCCTACACGGTCCCGCCGAGTTATAAAGGGGCTTCTGCGACCACGGGCGTGTACATTGTCTTCCCTGTTCAGGGCGACGCCTCGATAAAAGTGCGCACGGAGCAGCGCCGGCGCTCTCTCTTCAAAGTCCCAGTCTTTCAGGCTGATCTGAAATTCGATGCGGCGTTCGACCTCGCGGGCGTGCCTTCGGCCGCTCCTGCAGATGCGGTGCTGGACTGGTCCCGTGCCGGAATCGTCGTAGGAGTTAGCAACGCTCACGGAGCACTGGCCGATGGTACTCTCTCAGCGAACGGGAAACCGGTCACCTTCGTCCCAACCCAGAGTATTGCGGACCCGAACACCGAACCGCGGCTGCCTCTCACTTACCTGGGAGTAAAGGCAGGCGAGCTGGCCCAACCGAATGCCGCGTTTCGTGTGAACGCATCGTTGCGTTTTTCGGGAGCGCAGCGGCTTGTGGTGCTGGCGTACGGCAAGACGTCGCATCTCACGGTCGAGGGGGATTGGCCGAGTCCCGGTTTCGATGGAGGGTTCCTCCCGGTCAAACGTACCGTCTCCGCAAACGGCTTTAGTGGCGAATGGCTGGTGCCTTTCATTGCGCGTGGGGTTCGCGCCGAGGGAACCAACGTTGCCGTAAGCAACCTGGACACCGCGGCTCTGGGAGTCTCCTTTGTCGAGGTGGCAGATCCCTACCAGTCGGTCAACCGTTCGCTTAAATACGTGGTGTTGTTTGTGGGATTGGTGTTTCTCTCTTATTTCATTTTCGAGGTGACAGCTCGCAAGCGGGTGCATCCTGCGCAATATGTTCTGGTCGGGCTGGCTCAACTAATTTTCTACCTCCTTCTGTTGTCGCTGGCGGAACGCATTGGGTTTGACTGGGGGTTTTTGGTGGCCGGCGGCGCCACCGTCTTATTGCTTTCGGCGAACGCAAAATGGATCTTCGGGAGCCGAGCGCAGGGCCTGCGTGCGCTCGGTGTGTTTAGCTTGCTTTACGTTTTTATCTATCTACTGTTGCGGCTCGAGGACAATGCTCTGTTGGTGGGTGCGGTGGCTAGCTTCCTTGCGGTCGCGGCGGTGATGTATTTCACCCGCAACATCGACTGGTACAGTTCGATCACACCGGGCAGCGAGCAGGCGGCGGTTGTGGAGAAGGACGCGAATTAGCGAGGGACGGAGAAGAGTTACCTTCCCGCGAAAATCTAAGTGCCAATTTACCAGCCTCGAGTGCGCAACATGCGCTTCATTCAAGAAGCCCCGCATAAGCTAAACCCTGGGTGAAGTTGTTAGGAAGGTTGCGGACGCCGCGGTCGGACGGGACTCACACGGAGCGCTTCAGACCACAGCTACCATTTCGACTTTCGCTCCACATTTTCGCGCTCCAAATCATCCCATTCGTGTGCGGCCTCGGAGACATGGTTGTCTAGATCGCCATGATGCACATCAATACTGCTACGTTGGTCGTCGGTCCCTCCTTGCATCAGACGTCTGAGAGTAAATTTCCCGCTCGCCTCGATAGACGTACACCAGCGCCTTACTCCCATGTTTAGTGCGAAAAACTAGCATACCGACCAGATTGTTCCTGCTTTGCTTCATACGGAGAGCCCCCAACAAGAGGTCACCAGCCTCGAGTTTGCAGCATGTGGGCTTCGTCCAGGCCTGCCACGGCGAGGCCTTTCATGGCTCCCTGCAGGTCTTCGCTGACTTCAAGTAATACTTTAGGGTCTTGATAGTGCGTGGCAGCTTTCACGATGGCTCGTGCGCGCTTCTCTGCTTCGATTGGGTCGGCGAACGTCGTGGAGTCTTTCATGAAGATGCCGCTGCCTACGAAGACGGCTTCGGCGCCGAGTTGCATCACGAGCGAGGCATCGGCGGGAGTCGCAATTCCTCCAGCGGAGAAATTTGGAACGGGGAGCTTCCCTGCTTTGGCGACGATGCGGATCAACTCGTACGGGGCTTGATGTTCTTTGGCCTTGGCGTAGAGTTCTTCTTCGCTGAGGACAGTGAGAATCTTCATCTCCTGGACAATCTGGCGTATGTGCTTGACGGCGTGAACGACGTCGCCGGTGCCGGCTTCGCCCTTGGTGCGGATCATGGCGGCGCCTTCGGCGATGCGGCGCAGGGCTTCGCCCAGATTGCGCGCGCCGCAGACGAATGGAACCTTGAAGGCATGCTTGTCGACGTGGTGAGATTCGTCGGCGGGGGTGAGGACTTCGGATTCGTCGATGTAGTCGACCCCGAGCTCTTCGAGAATCTGGGCTTCGGCGAAGTGGCCGATGCGGCACTTGGCCATGACCGGAATCGACACCGCGGCCATGATCTCACGAATCTTTTTTGGCGAAGCCATGCGGGCCACGCCGCCCTCGGCGCGGATTTGCGCGGGGACGCGCTCGAGCGCCATGACCGCGACGGCGCCGGCCTTTTCAGCGATGGTGGCCTGGTCGGCGTTGGTGACGTCCATGATGACGCCGCCCTTGAGCATTTCGGCGAGGCCGGTTTTGAGACGGAGACTGGTGTTGGTGCCATTGTGTTGGGACATGTGTGGACTCCGAAAAGCAGCTGTCAGCAGTCTGCTGTCAGCTATCAGCTAACCCTTTGGATGATGGTGCAAGGTGGGTTTTCGCCGCTAGTTCATTCTACAGCCCGGGGTGGATTTGCGGAACCCCGGAGGGCGGTTCGGTGAGGTTGTTATGTTTGTTTTTGAAGTCAAAGTCCCCACCCTCTTTCGCAAGGAACGCGAAAGAAGGGTGGCGCACCCGGGCTATCTCTCTACGAATTTGGCGAACATTTTTTCCGGGTCGATGGCGATGAAGGTGCCTTTGCTGCGGGCTAACACTTCATCTTTTTCGTTGAGGATTTCGGCGGAGTTGATGTGGATGCGACCCTGGGCGCTCACTTCCCTGCCCTCGACGCGCAGCGGCTTGTGGAGCGGGACGGGCTTGAGATATTCGACGGTCATCTCCTTGGTGAGGGCGACGACGTGGTGCAGCTTGTTCACCTTGCCCATGGCGTCGTCGAGGATGCTGGCGATGATGCCCCCGTGGCAGTGGCCGGGCGGTCCGGTGTAGCGCTTGCTCAGACGGAATTTGCAGACGAACGTCTGGCGTTCTTCGTCGAGCAGGAACTTAAGGCGCATGCCGTCGGGATTGTTCATGCCGCAGACGAAGCAATTGTTCTTCTGCATTTTCATGTACGGCGTGTCGTGGCCGCGGGCTTGAGGCTTGCGGGGCATGCGGGTGATTCTAACCTGACGGCCTTCTCCGAAAAGGTCTTAACCTCTGAGGTCGCGGCGAAAAGCTTGGGCTTCTCTCGGGGATGGGAATCCTGTATACATATCGGTTTTGGATTTGGGACAGGTTGGTGAAGGATGCGTCGCGTGCGCGCGCGCTTGCGTGAAAGCGCCTTGACGCTCGCGGCAGCTTGCATGGGTCCTTCGGGGGGCAAAATGCGCCCTCCTCAGGATGACATTGGATTGGAGAGTTCGATGAAAGCATTCGGTCTTTTGAAACCAGTCGCAATTTTCGTTTTCATCTTGGCTGCCTTCGAGCCATTCGCTCTGCGCGCGCAGACTACACAGGATAGAGACGCCGACAAGAAAAATCCGGCAGCCGCCAAAACTCCGAAGAAAGATCAGAAGAAGCCGGAGCAGAAAGAGGAGCCCAAAAAAGAAGAGAAGAAGGGCGGGATGACGGCTGACACTTTTTCTGGGCTGAAGTTTCGGCTGATTGGGCCGGGGGCGGCTTCGGGGCGGGTGATGTCGATTGCGGTGAATCCGAAAAATAAGAACGAGTACTACGTGGGCGTGGCGTCGGGGGGAGTTTGGAAGACGGTCAACGACGGGACGACTTGGACTCCGGTGTTCGACGGCGAGGGATCGTATTCGATCGGGTGGGTCACGCTCGATCCGAATGATTCGTCAGTGGTGTGGGTGGGGTCGGGCGAGAGCAATTCGCAGCGCAGCGTCAGCTATGGCGATGGAATTTATCGGTCTGAGGATGGGGGCAAGAGCTGGCAGAATCTGGGGCTGAAAAAGTCGGAGCACATTGGCCGAGTGGTGGTTGATCCGCGGGATTCGAAAGTCGTCTACGTGGCGGCGGAAGGGCCGTTGTGGGGGCCGGGCGGGGATCGGGGACTCTACAAGAGTGTGGACGGCGGGAAGAATTGGAAGGCGGTGCTAACCATCAGCGAGAACACGGGCGCGGTTGATGTGGCGCTCGACCCGGCGAATCCGGACATTGTTTATGCGGCGGCGTACCAGCGGCGGCGGCATGTCTACACGCTGATTGATGGCGGGCCGGAGAGCGCGATCTACAAATCGACGGACGCGGGCGCTACGTGGAAGAAGTTGAATGCGGAATTGCCGACGGTGGATATGGGACGGATTGGACTGGCGGTTTCCGCGGCCGATCCGAATGTGGTTTACGCGACGATTGAAGCGGGCGATGGCAAGGGCGGGATTTTCCGCTCGAGCGACAAAGGCGCGACGTGGGAGCGGCGCAACGAATTCGATCAGGGGGCGATGTACTACGCGAGGGTGGTGACCGATCCGAAAAATGTGGATCGCATTTTTGTGATGAGCGTTTCGCTGCGCGAGTCGCTCGATGGCGGCAAGACTCTGCATAAGGTCAACGAGACGAATCATCACGGAGACAACCACGCGATGTGGATCGATCCTGACGATACGAAGCATTGGCTGCTGGGATCGGATGGCGGAATGTATGAGACCTACGATGACGCGAAGAGCTGGCAGTTCAAAGCGAACCTGCCGACGGTACAGTTTTATGACGTGGCCGTCGACAATGCGACGCCGTTTTACAACGTGTGCGGAGGAACGCAGGACTACTTTTCGTGGTGCGGTCCATCGCGGATGCGCAATCTGAATGGGATTATGAATTCGGATTGGTACGTGACGACCGGGGGCGATGGATTTCGGTCGCAGGTGGATCCGGTGGATCCGAACACGGTGTATTCCGAGTCGCAGTATGGAGTGCTGGTGCGGTATGACAAGCCGACTGGGCAGGAACTGGTGTTGCAGCCGCTGGAGGGCAAGGGCGAGCCGCCGCTGCGGTGGAATTGGGATTCGCCGATCATCATCAGCCCTCATGCGCACACGCGGCTTTATTTTGCGGCGAATAAATTATTTCGCAGCGACGATCGCGGCGACACCTGGAAGGCGATCAGCGGGGATCTGACGCGACAGATCGATCGCAACAAGCTGCCGGTGATGGGCAAGGTGTGGGGGCCGGATGCGGTGGCGAAGAATCAGTCGACTTCGTTTTACGGGAATATTGTAGCGCTGGCGGAGTCTCCGAAGAGAGAAGGGCTGATTTATGTGGGCACCGACGATGGGCTGATTCAGGTGACGAGCGACGGGGGCGGGAATTGGACGAAGTGTGAAAAGTTTTCCGGCGTTCCGGAGATGACTTACGTGAGCCGGCTGGCGGCTTCCAATCATGATGCGAATACGGTTTACGCGGCGTTTGATAATCACAAGAACGAGGATTTCAAGCCGTATCTCCTGAAGTCGACCGACGCAGGTAAGAGTTGGACATCGATTGCGGCAGATCTGCCGGAGAATGGGCCGGTGCTGGCGTTTGCGGAAGACACGGTGAATCCGAACCTGCTGTTTGCAGGGACGGAGTATGGAGCGTTTTTTTCGATCGATAGCGGACAGCACTGGGTGCGGCTGAAGGGCGGGCTGCCGACGATCGCGGTGCGCGACATGGTGATTCAGGCGCGTGAGAGCGATCTGGTGATTGCAACGTTTGGGCGCGGATTTTATGTGCTGGACGACATCACGCCCCTGCGGCAGATGAAGGCGGAATCCACCGAGCAGGCTGCGGCGATGTTTCCGGTGAAAGATGCGCTGCTTTATGTGGAGCGGCATCCGCTGGGAGAACCGAAAAAAGGATTTCAGGGAGATGCGTTCTACACGGCCGACAATCCCCCGTACGGCGCCGTCTTTACCGCCTACATGAAGGAGAAGATCAAGACGAAAAAAGAAAAGCGGCAGGAGGCGGAGCGGGATGCCGCCAAGAAGAATCAGACGCTGCCCTATCCGACGAATGACGAACTGCGCGCCGAAGCGGAGGAGGCGAAGCCGGAAGTTTATTTTGTGGTGTACGACGAGAGCGGAGCGGCGATCCGGCGCGTGGATGGGAGCACGGAGGCGGGGTTCCAGCGCGTAGCGTGGGATTTGAGGTATCCGGCGGGGCGAGTGCACGCACCAGATGAGAAAGAGGAAGGAGACGATTTTCCCGACGCGACAGCCCAGGGGCCGCTGGTGCTTTCGGGCAACTACTCGGTGCGGATGTTCGAGAAGGTCGGCGGCGCGGTCAGGGAATTGGCCGGTCCGCAGTCGTTCAAGGTGGTGACGGAGGGTTCGGCATCGATGACGGCGGCGGATCGGGCGGCGCAGGAGGAATTTCTGGGCAAGACGGCGCGGCTGTATCGTGCGGTAAATGGAGCGTTGCGCACTGCTACGGATGTGGCGTCACGACTGAAGACGATTCGAGAGGCGCTGCGAGAAACTCCCGCGGTTGAGAAGCAACTGGGAGCTGTCGCGGATGGGATCGAGCAACGCGATCGGGAAATTCTGCGGGCTCTGCGCGGAGATCTGGAGATCGCAAAACGGAATGAGCCGGTGCCGTCGTCGATCGACCAGAGGGTGATCTCGATCATGGAGGGCGAACGGTTTTCGCTGGCGAAGCCGACGCAGTCACATATCGATTCCTACAACATCGCTGCGGCGGAGTTTGCGGAGCAACTGACGAAGCTACGTACGCTGGTGGAGGTTGATCTCAGCAAACTGGAGAAATATATGGAGGCGGCAGGAGCGCCTTGGACTCCGGGGCGGGTGCCGGAGTGGTCGGAGAAGTAAAGAGAACCGGTGGCCACGGATTTGCACGGATTTGCACGGATCAAAAAAGCGAGAGCGGGTCTGCTGCGTTAGCAGGGCACGGTATCGCGAAACAGTTGCTGAAAAATTCAACAGCGAACCTCAGGGGCTAAAGCCCGGCTTCTGGCGGCACGGCTGAAAGCCGTGCCCTCCCGATTTCTTTCGCCTCGGCTTAAGCCCCCTGGCCCCACTCAATGACTTGTTTCGCATCGGAGCTTTTTTTCTCTGATTTTGTAATCCGTGGATATCCGTGTTGATCCGTGGCTAGTTTTTTCTGACTAGGTCACTGATATTTCCACGCGTGGCTGTGGTACACTCGCCGCCGACTGGTGCTTGCGCCGTGGGCGCGGCAGCGGTCGTGGGGAAATGCTTTCGTATTGTCCTTAAGGGTTCAGGAGGGCTGTGGAATGGGCCTCGCGTTACTGCTTTTGATCTGGCTGATCACTCTGGTCAGCACATATTTCTTCGTTGCCAAGACTTGGTGGCTGCCTGTTGGGGCATCCGCTGCCGCGGGCTGGATCGATCACCAGTTCGCTCTCACCTTCGTGATCATGGGCGTTGTATTCCTCGCAGCGCAACTGTTGCTGGGATACATCGTGTGGAAATATCGCGAGAGTCCTTCTTCGCGGCCGGTTGAGTATTCTCACGGAAACACAACGCTGGAAGTGGTTTGGACGGTGCTCACTGCGATTCTGTTCATTGGCCTGAATCTGATGGGCAGCAACGTGTGGGCGAGCCAGCGCTTCGAACCAGCCGAGGCTGGCGCGGTGCAAGTGGAAGTCACGGGGATGCAGTTTGCCTGGTACTTCCGCTATCCGGGGCCGGACGGGAAATACGGTAAGACCAGCGTCAAGCTGATGGATCCGTCGGCCGGTGGCGAAGCGGCTGTCGGTCTGGACACTTCGGATCCCGCCGCGAAGGACGATATCGTCACCGGAACGATGTATTTGCCGGTCAATCGGGAAGTGAATTTGAACCTGCGAGCGGTGGACGTGATTCACAGTTTCTTCGTGCCCTCGCTGCGTTTCAAGCAGGACGCGGTTCCGGGACTCAACATTCCTATGCACTTCAAGCCTACGGTAATTGGTGAGTACGAAATTGCCTGCGCCGAACTTTGCGGTCTCGGGCACTACAAGATGCACGGCATGGTCCACGTCGTCAGCCAGGAAGATTTCGACAAGTGGGTAGCCGCACGGGAGGCGGAGAAACAATAAAATGGCGACCCCGGCTTCGGTACACGCGCACGCTCCTCAGGGTTTCATCCGGAAATATATTTTCAGCCTGGATCACAAGGTGATCGGCATTCAGTATTTTTTCCTGGCGCTCACGGCGGTATTTCTCGGGATGTTCTTGTCGCTGTTGATGCGCATTCACTTGATTTGGCCGACGGCATCATTGCCTCTAGTGGGCACTATCCAGCCGGAGACCTATCTCAGCCTGCTGACAATGCACGGCACCATCATGGTGTTTTTCGTGCTGACGACAGCGCCGCAGGGCGGATTCGGAAATTACTTCCTGCCCATTCAAATCGGCGCGCCGGATATGGCGTTCCCGGTCCTGAACATGCTTTCGTTCTGGACGACGTTTGTGGGATTCGTGGTGATTATCTGCGCCTTCTTCGTGACGGGAGGCGCGCCGCTGCACGGGTGGACGGGCTACGCTCCGCTTAGCGCGCTGCAGTCGGCCGGGCCCGGCGAAGGTTTAGGGGCGGATCTCTGGATTACCAGCATTGCGATCTTCTGCATCGCGTCGCTGATGGGAGCGCTGAACTTCCTGACGACTACGCTCGACATGCGGGCCAAGGGCATGACGATGATGCGGATGCCGCTCACCTGCTGGTCGTGGTTCATCACCGCGATTCTTGGGCTGCTGGCATTCGGCGTGCTGCTCTCGGCGGGAATCCTGCTGCTGATGGACCGTAATCTCGGCACCAGCTTTTATGTTCCTTTGGTGGTGGTGAACGGGCAGATCATGGGCCACAAGGGCGGATCGCCGCTACTGTGGCAGCATCTGTTCTGGTTCTTCGGACATCCCGAGGTCTACATCGCGATCCTGCCGGGCATGGGTGTGACCTCGCAGATTCTGTCGACGTTTTCGCGCAAGCCGATTTTCGGTTACCGGGCGATGGTGTACGCAATGTTGTCGATCGGTTTCTTGGGATTCATGGTGTGGGGCCATCACATGTTCATGAGCGGCATGAGCCCCTACTCGGCGTTTGCATTTTCGATTCTGACCATGTGCATCGGAGTGCCCTCGGCCATCAAGACATTTAACTGGCTGGGGACGATGTACAAAGGTCGCATACGCTTTAGCACGCCGATGTTGTATGCCATTGGCTTCGTGTCCTTGTTTGTTTCCGGCGGATTGAGCGGGCCATTTTTGGCGCAGCCGGTGCTCGACATTCAATTGCACGATACGTATTTTGTGGTCGGACACTTTCACCTGATTATGGGCGTCGCTGCGATCTTCGGGATCTTCGCGGCGACGTATTACTGGTTCCCCAAGATGTTCGGGCGCATCATGAACGAGTCTATGGGGAGGGTGCACTTCTTCCTCACGCTGGCGGGAACGTATGCCATCTTCATGCCAATGCATTATCTGGGGATGGCGGGGCAGACGCGTCGGTACTCGCAGTTCACCGAAGTGGCGTATCAGGCCAAGTTGGTTCCGTTGCAGACGTTCATGACGTACGCGGCGTTCATCACGATTGCGGCTCAGTTCGTTTTCGTGATCAACCTGTTCTGGAGCATGTTCAAGGGACCGAAGGCCAGCGACAATCCGTGGGAGGCGACCACGCTGGAGTGGACGACGGCGACTCCGCCACCGCACGACAATTTTGGTGGCGTGACTCCGGTTGTGCATCATGGGCCGTATGAGTATGGAGTACCGGGTGCGGCTAAGGATTACGTGATGCAGACGGACCCGGCATCTAGTACCGCGCATTGAAAACCGCATCCTCGGTTAGGATAAGTCAGAAGCTTGATCGCTGAGTGCGCTGAGAATGCACGCGAAGGACGCGAAGAAGATCGGCAACGAGCGGTGCGGGTAAGGAATCAGATGTTAGGTATGGCGACCTATACTCCAAGCACTCCGATCGATCACGTTGGCCACGGCCACAAACCGCCGCTCCCGCCTGCGGGTGGGGGCGATGACGGGCGCGGCGGCGGCGAAGTTCCGAATTATGGGGCGCGGTTGCGGCGGGCGCGTCTGGGACTGATCTGCGCGATTGCCACCGTCTGCATGGTGTTCATCTCGCTGACCAGCGCGTACATCGTGCGGAAAGGGCTGCCCACGTTTGACGGCGCTTCGAATACGTACGTCCGCGACTGGGGCCGGGTGGATTTGCCGTGGCTGCTGCTGGCGATTAATACTGCAGTGCTACTGGTGAGCAGCGTGAGTATGGAATTGGCGCGGCGAAAGGCGGCGCGGGAGGCGGCTCTGGCGCCCGTGAAGTCGATTCCAGGAGTCTCGCTGGGCAACGAGAAATCATTTCCGTGGCTGGGAATCACGGTTGTGCTAGGAATCGCATTTCTCGCGGGGCAATGGCTGGCCTGGGGAGAACTGCACGCGCGTGGATTCTTTGTGGATACGAATCCCAATAGTTCGTTCGTGTTTTTGCTGACTATTGCGCACGCGGTACACCTTTGCGGAGGGATGATTGCGCTGATTTGGGCGGCTAGCGCTTCCCTGCTGCACAAGCCGGTGGAGGCGCGGCGCATTGTGGTCGACATCACGGCATGGTACTGGCATTTTATGGCGGTGTTGTGGATATATGTGTTTGCGTTGTTGGGGTTCGCGCGATAGAAAGCAGTCAGACGAGCTCGACGCTGCACGCGGGTTGCATAGGTCCTTCGGCAGGCAAACGGCGCCCGCCTCAGGATGACAAGGCGGGGGCGGCCCGCTTCGATCACGGGAAAGGGGAACTTGAGGAATGGCTAACGCCACGCTGGAGCATGGTGCCATCGAACACGGGATGCCGGGAGCTTATGAGGCGCCGCTGTTTGGAGCTTACTCGAAGAAGGTGGGGATGTGGCTGTTTCTGGCCTCGGACTCGCTGACCTTTGGAGCGCTGCTTTTTGCCTTCAGCTATAACCGCATCTATACCACCCCGTGGCCGACACCGTTTCATGCGGCGAGCATTGCCAATGCCACCATCATGACGGCGTGCCTGCTCTCGAGTTCGCTCACCATGGTGATGGCGGTGTTTGCGGCGCAGCGCGGCGACCGGGCGTGGACGCGCAACTGGCTGCTGGCGACCATGGTGTTTGGCACGGCGTTCATCGTGCTGCACGGCATGGAGTGGACCAAACTGATTGGCGAAGGTCTGACGATCCCAGGTTTCCCCAAACCGGCGAGCGCGGCTGCAGGAGAATTGGCGGACGTGTCGAAGGATGTGCCGCAGTTTCCGGCGACGTTCTTCGGGCTGACTGCAATGCACATGCTGCACGTCACGATTGGCGTAATTTATCTGGGCGTGGTGGCATTTCGAAAGTGGTTTCTGCCTGTTCTTGGCGTGCTTTGGATCGCGGGATATTTTCTGATTCCCTCCGACAACGTCTTTCATTATGGAGTTCATGCGCTGGGTTTGGGGTTGCTGGTTGCGGCAATCATCCTGTTCCTGAAGCCGAAAGATTACGATGCGCACGATGTAGAGGTCGCGGGATTGTACTGGCACTTTGTCGACCTGGTGTGGATGTTTATCTTCCCGCTGGTGTATTTGATGTCGACCCGGATCAGTTAAAGATCATCTGAATTCAAGCGAGGACCATGACCATGCACGATGTCGCGAAGCACGACGATAGCAAGGCACAATATTTTTGGGTGTGGGGAGCATTGCTGGTACTGACGGCGATTGAGGTTGTGCTCGGGTACAAGCAGATCTTTCAGCCGGTGCGGATGCTGGAGGCGCTGCTTGTGTTGTCGGTCATTAAGTCGGCGCTGATTATTGGTTACTTCATGCATCTGAAGTTCGAGACCGCGATCATGCGCTGGATGTTGGTGACCGCAGTGGTGGGCTGCTTCATCATCATGTATTTCTTCTTTTTCCCAGATGCGGGGCGGATTCTGAATCTTGGAGTGCATTGACACAGCGATGAAGGTGGCTGCGAAATTACGGGTGATTTTTCTGCTACTGGTTCTCGCGTTGTGGACTGCGCCGGCGTGGGCTCAAGGCTGCGCCATGTGCAACGCAAACGCGAAGGCTACGCCGCAGGAAGCACAGCGTTCGCTCAACCGGGCTATTTTTGTGATGCTGGCGCCGCCCTTGGGCATCATGGTATTTGGATTCGCTTTCGCCATCCGGTACGGAAAACGGCGCGATCGGGAAAACGAGTCTGGCCTACGATAGCTGCTAGCAACATTCTCTCTCCTGATAAAAAGCCTTTAACCGCAGAGTGCGC
>Ga0070717_10001934_pt1 | contig 14463 bp, 8 predicted proteins | sample LARL113metaG_FD_71366 | JGI IMG/M metagenome (GOLD analysis project Ga0070717, IMG submission 71366) | Corn, switchgrass and miscanthus rhizosphere microbial communities from Kellogg Biological Station, Michigan, USA - LAR L11-3 metaG | ecosystem: Host-associated > Plants > Roots > Rhizosphere ... | reverse complement strand
AAGGCGGACGCCGAATTTCAGCGGCTCCGAGGGAAATCCAGTGAGCACATCGCACCGCCGGCTATATTCACGCCCGATCAGGTCACGAAGCAGGAAGTCGATACCAACGCCGCGCAATGAATCGCTAAGGAAGCGTCACTACTGCAACCGAAAGCCCGGCTAGTTTGACAGTATCATCGGTCAGTTTCATGGTAGCCGGAGGCTTGAATCCCGTCGTTTGATCAACGTAGTCCAGTTGGCCGCCGGTAGCGCCCGCGACTGAGAAGTCAAACGACCGATCGCGCTTGTTCACCAGCAGCACGCGCCGCTTTCCGTCATGTGTTGAAAAGGCCAGGACGTAAACGTAAGGATTGTCGTGCGCAGGCGGGATCGGGGGTTCTATGTCTACTAGTTTGTCCCCTGGCCCAAAGTTGTCGTGGAGCAGCTTAAGTACCCAAAACCGAGCGTTCGGCTTGCCATCATTCCAATCAACCATGGAGACGCTAGGGAACTGTGTCGGGAAGCCCACAAGCTGCGACTCGCCCGCCACATCGATTCCAATCTTCGTCAACTCCCCGAAGATGTAGGCATACATCGCTCCGGCGAGATTCCAGTAGGAGTCTTCAATCGGTTTGGCTATGTGTCCGGGTTGGTTCTGCACAGTATCGTCCGCCGAGATGACCCCAAGTTCGTCGATCGTTGTTTTCGTCTCGGGTGAAAGCCGCTTACGAATCGATTCGATGTAGCGCACCGTTTTCAGAAATCCGTCGGCCTGATCGAAGTATGTAAACTGTTCCACTTCGGGAGTTTCGTCCGCGCTGGGAACGGCGTAGAAGTGATAGGAGATGAAGTCCAGCGGCACTCCGGGCATATGGTTCTTATGGTCGAGGAAATATTCGAAGTAGTGCGGGTCGGTGGTCATCGCCAATGCCAGCCCAACGAACTTCATGTCGGGTTGGACCTTCTTCATAGCAGTAACGACGGCATCGTAGAGACGAGTGTAAGTTTCCGGGTCGATGTGGTGCTCGAAGTCGATTTCGTTCAGCACCTCCCAATGAGAAATTGAGTAGTGGTATCCCGATTGGTGACGCTTGCCAATTTCGTCGGTGAAGCCTCCCTGCGTGTACCAGGAGATCAGGCGGGCATAGTAATCAGCCACTTCTTTCATGCTGTGATCACGCAATTCGTTTCCTTGTTCGTAGGTCCATGTGACCTGGTTCGGGTCTGCGGGATACGTTACCGGCTTGTCGGTCTTGTACATCCACTGCGGAATGGTGCTGAAGTTGAGAATTACGGAATGCCCCTTGGTGGCATCGAGGAAGTCGATGGTCATGGGATCGATGGCGGAAAAATCCCAGGAGGTTTTTCCGGCTTGTGGAGGATCCAGTTCGGCAACTCCCAGCTTGGGATAGGGAAGCCAAGGGACATAGCGCACGTAGTCTGCTCCCAGATCATGTAAAGACTTGAAGGCGTTATCGTGCACGGTTGTGCCGCGCTGCAGCGGCGGATTCACCACGACCTGCAATGTGGGCGTGGTCTGGGAAATTCGGATGATCTTGTCCCAGTGCACTCTCAATTTCAGAGGCTGGTCCTGGGCGGCTGAGATCGAGGCGCAAATTATGAAGACTGCTAGGACACATGGAATCTTTGACCATGACCTAATGAAGATCATTTCGGCTCCTCCAAAAACCAGCTCAATGACTTCCGCAGAGTGGGGCAGACATACATCTCGTTGGAGTTGAATGCTCGCATGAGGTGACATGGTCGTCAATTGACGATTGCCAAGATCGAGTCATTTCGCGCTGAGAAACAGTCAGAGCCTGAACCCGCCTGCATGCGGGCAACGCTGTTTATGGTTTTACTGCTTGTAGGACAGACCATCTGACACGATCAGCGGTAGCCGGAGGACGCTCCTGGTTTCGCATCGCAGAACGACTGGCGTGATCGCGCTCAGGCTTGTGGCTCGATCCAGCAGGGGACTATGCTTGCCACGGTTGCGGGCCCGCCGTGGAAGAAATGGTCCCGCACACAGCACATGGAACCTGCAGATAATCAGCTCAAAGTTGGACTCTTCGGCATCGGCCTGGATACTTACTGGCCGCAATTCCCCGGACTCCGGGAGAAGTTGATCGGGTTCACAACACAGGTTGCTCGACAACTCGAGAGCCCTCGGGTGCGCGTGATCAACTTAGGATTGATCGACACTCCAGAAAAGTCTTTAGCCGCTGGCCACGAGTTCCGAAAAGCAGACGTGGATCTCATTTTCTTATATGTGACGACCTACGCGCTCTCCTCGACCGTGCTTCCCGGGGTACGTCGAGCCAAGGTGCCGGTGATCATTCTCAATCTGTCTCCCGCACCGGCCATCGATTACGAAAAGTTCAATCGATTGGCTGACCGCACCAAGATGACGGGAGAGTGGCTGGCATATTGCCAGGCTTGCCCAGTGCCGGAAATCGCAAACGTTTTCAACCGTTGCCGGATTCCGTTCTTCCAGGTGACCGGGATGTTGGAAAACGATCCCGTGGCGTGGAATGAGATCGCAGAGTGGATCGACGCGGCCCGAGTAGCGCACATCATGGAACACAATCGCATGGGTGTGATGGGCAATTATTACGGAGGAATGCTGGACATTTATTCCGATCTCACGCAGCAATGCGCTTACTTCGGCGGACACATCGAGATTCTCGAAGTGGAGGAATTGGCGGCGCTGCGGCGCGAGGTGGACGAGGTTGCTCTGAATGAAAGGGTAGAGAAATTCAAGAGTTCGTTTGACGTGCAGGCCGATTGTTCCGCAGAGGAACTTCAGCGCGCCGCCTGCACTTCAGTTGCACTTGACAGGCTCGTCGAGATTCACCGCCTCGGTTCGCTGGCGTATTACCACAAGGGCGTGGGAAATCCCGAGAATGAGGATGCGATCAGTTCCATCATTCTGGGAACGAGTCTACTGACCTCGCGCGGGGTGCCGGTTGCCGGCGAATACGAAATTAAGAACGCGCAAGCCATGAAGATTATGGATTCCTTCGGCGCCGGCGGTTCGTTCACCGAATACTATGCGGTGGACTACGACGACGATGTAGTGCTGATGGGACACGACGGTCCGGGCCATATTGCGATTGCTGAAGGGAAGACCAAGGTTCGTCCGTTGGAGGTGTATCACGGCAAGGTGGGGCGGGGACTCTCGGTGGAAATGTCCGTCAAGCACGGACCAGTGACTTTGCTTTCGGTAGTGCAAACAGTAGATGGCAAACTCAAGCTGCTGACGGCTGAGGGGGAGTCAACGCCCGGGCCTATTCTCGAAATCGGCAACACCAACAGCCGGTACCGCTTTTCGATTGGCGCAAGGAACTTCCTGAACCAGTGGAACGCCTATGGGCCAGCGCATCACTGTGCCGTGGGAGTGGGACATATCTCGAGCAAGCTAAGAAAATTGGGCGCGTTGTTGGGAATGGAGTGCGCTCAAGTTTGTTGACGGGTGCGTCCCTCGACAGTCGCGGCTGGATTAGTTCCCGATCCTGTGTTCCGCATTGCGAAACAGAATCGGCGGAAGAACATCGGTACACGACGCGCCCCTGGACTGGCTTCGACCGAGTAGCGAGGCTAAACCGCAAAGTCCCCCCGTCTTCGTTGTTGTTCTTTCGGTATCAGATTGCTTTTTACATAGCGAAACGTTCAGCGTTCCGGGCTCGACGGTTGACACTGTTATCGTCGAAATGAAACGATCCCCGCCGTCAGCGGTATTGGTCAGTTGGGAGTCTAGTTTTATGGGTCCGGGCTGTCAGGGCAGTCTCATCGCAGGAGGGTTCAGGTGCAGGGTGCCAAATTACTAAGCGTCGTCATCGCAATTGTCATCTTGGCCTCGGCGACATTCGCCACGCCGATTCGTCTCCGCTGCGAATACTTGGAGAATCCTGTCGGCGTGGACGTTGCCGCGCCGCACCTCTCCTGGCAGAGCGATAGTAGCGAGCGAAACTGGAGCCAATCGGCGTACGAGATTCTGGTTGCCAGCAATGACGAGAGCCTGCGATCCGGCAAAGCCGACATCTGGGACAGCGGCAAAGTTAATTCAGCGGATTCAGTGGGAATTGCTTATCACGGCCCGGCGCTGGAATCGCGCCGAAGATATTACTGGAAGGTCCGTGTATGGGATGCGGCAGGAGGAGTCTCGGAATCGGCCGTCGCGGCCTGGTGGGAAACGGGTCTTATGCATTCCGCAGACTGGAAAGCAAAATGGATTCGCTGGAACAATCCTGAGGATGACGCCGACCGCAAGGGAATTCGCTGGATTTGGCTTCCGGGCCAAGACGCGCTCGCCGCAGTACCAAATACCGTCGCTACCTTCCGTGTCACCGTCAAGCTTTCTGAGAAAGCAAGATCGGCAGTCCTGTTCCTGGCCACGCGTGGAGACTTCGTCGTCAAGGTAAACGGTCGTGAAGTAGATGCCAAGAGCGGATGGACGACCTTCGATCGTCGGGATATTTCTGACGATCTGGTCATCGGAAACAATTCTATTGAAGTGATGGTTACCGCTCCTCAGCCACCTGAGTTCGGACCGAATGCCGGAGCGAAAACCACGACGGCCGCACTGGCGGCATTAGTAAAGATCACGCGCTCGAACGGTAAGACTCTGCGTTTCCCGACGAATCAGCATTGGGAGGCGAATCTGGAAAAAACATCGCGATGGCAAGCGGCACACGTCGTGGCGGACTTAACGGACAAACGACTCGGCGATCCGGGAGAACTGCCGCAGCCGGCCGCGCACCTGAGGCGAACACTTGCCCTATCAAAGAACGTACAGAGCGCCCGACTCTACGTGACCGCCCTCGGTAGTTACCGCGTATTTCTCAACGGTACCCGGGTCGGGGCCGATGTGTTGACGCCCGATTTCACCGACTATCGCAAACGCATACTGTATCAGGTCTACGATGTAACCAGTTTGTTAGTGAACGGCAACAACGTCATCAGCGCTCTCCTCGGCGACGGCTGGTACGGCAGCGGCCTAACCTGGATCGGAATGCATTTCTTTCCTCCTCCGGATCGGTTCTCCGCCCAACTCGAACTCGACTACACGGACGGCAGTCATGACACAGTTGTGACCGACGAATCGTGGAAAGCGGCAGCATCGCCGATTCTTCGATCGGATATTTATGCCGGGGAGTTCTACGACGCACGCCTCGAACAGTCAGGTTGGGAAAAGCCAGTTTTCGACGACTCGAAGTGGAAGCCCGCAGCAGTAGCGGATGCGCCCGCCATCGCAGTTTCCAGCCAGATCACCGCGCCCGCGCGTGTTATCACCATGTTGAACCCCAAGAGCGTGACTCCAACCGCGAACGGGGCTTACGTCTTCGATATGGGGCAGAACATGGTGGGATGGGTGACTTTGAAAGTGAAAGGGGAACCCGGCACGAAAGTCCGGCTGCGCTTTGCGGAAATTCTGAATCCAGACGGGACCATCTACACAGCAAATCTGCGGAACGCGGATGCTACTGACGTCTATATTTTGAAGGGTGGCGATGAAGAGACGTTTGCCCCGCATTTCACATTTCACGGCTTCCGCTATGTGGAGGTGACGGGCTATCCGGGAACACCGCCGCTCGACGCGATCAAGGGGGACGTCGTCAGCAGCGTGAGCGGCGATCCCGTAGCCAAGCTAACGACTTCAAGCGACCTCGTCAATCGCATGTGGTCGATTGGCATCTGGGGGCAGCGGGGCAATTTCCTGAGCATCCCCACCGATTGTCCGCAACGCGATGAACGCTTGGGCTGGATGGGAGACGCTGGAGTTTTCTGGCGAACTGGAAGCTACAACTTCGACATTGCGTCCTTCTCGCAGAAATTCATTCAGGACATCGTCGACGCACAAGGTCCACAAGGTGAGTTTACGAATGTGTCCCCGAATACGCTTCCGTTCGGCGGCGGTGGAACGGAAGGCACATCGGCGTGGAACGAAGGCATGGTCGGAGCACCAGGCTGGGGTGATGCGGGAGTAATCGTTCCGTGGACAACATGGGTGCAGTACGGTGATAAGGCTGTCCTTGAAGAAAACTGGGATGCGATGCAGCGCTGGATGGAGTTCATCCAGAGTCGCAATCCGGATTTCCTGCGCAAGAACGGCGTTGGGCCGAACTTCGCAGACTGGCTCGCTCCCGACTCGAACACGAACAAGGATCTGCTCGCGACAGCGTACTGGGCCCTGCTCGCGCAAATGATGTCGCAGATGGCCCACGCCGTCAGCAAGGACGCTGACGCGAAGCGTTACGAAGATGTCGTGCAGAACATTCGCATGGCTTTCCAGAAGGCCTACATCAAAGACGATGGAGAAGTGGGAACGGGAACGCAAACCTCTTATGTCGTCGCGCTCTACACCAAGATGGCTCCCGCAACTCTTGAACCCTTGCTAGTCGACAAGCTCGTCAAAGACATCGAGGCCCGCAACTGGCATCTTTCAACCGGATTTCTGGGCACGCCATTCCTGCTTTTTACGCTCGCCAATCATGGACGCTCGGACGTTGCTTATCGCCTGTTGCTGAACGATACCTACCCATCTTGGGGATACATGCTGTCGAAAGGCGCGACCACGTGGTGGGAGCGCTGGAATGGAGATACCGGCGATCCGGCGATGAACTCCTACAACCATTATGCGTTCGGTTCGGTCATGGCATGGGTTTACCGTTACGCCGCGGGCATTGATACCACACTCGATTCACCGGGCTTTAAGGAAATCATCATTCATCCGCACCTTGATGCGAGCATGACCTCGGCTCGCCTGGAATATGAATCGATCTACGGCAAGATCGTCAGCGATTGGAAGGGAACTCCTGCTGGTCCATTCGTTCTGAACGTCACCATCCCGGCGAATACTGTGGCCAGGGTTTTCGTGCCGGCGATCGCGGGCGCGCACCTAACAGAGAACAGCAGCCCGTTGAATACGCAGCCGGAAGATGGTTCGTATGTGGTTCGAGTCGGCTCTGGAACCTACAACTTTGAAATGAAGTAATCGGACGGCGCTGGGACCGTTTGAGGTTGAATCCGTGAACATGAACCGTAGAGAGTGGATGCAGAAGGGCGCAAAATTCGCGCTCGGTGCTGCTGTGGGCAACAGTGTGCTGGCCGCAAATGCGACGAACTTAGTTTCTCAGAGCTCAGTCAAACCGGCCTCCGCAAAGAGCTTTCCTGCCAAGTTTCTCTGGGGCGCGGCCACGGCAGCTCACCAGGTCGAAGGCAACAATGTGAATAGTGATAACTGGCTGCTCGAGTATCTGCCCCACAGCATGTACAAAGAGCCTTCCGGCGATGCGTGCGATCACTACCATTTGTATGAACAAGACATCAACCAGCTGGCCGATCTCGGCTTCAATGCGTACCGCTTTTCCATCGAGTGGGCGCGGATTGAACCGGAAAAGGGACACTTTTCGCACGCCGAGCTCGAGCACTACCGCCACCTGCTTGAAGCGTGCCATCGCCGCGGATTGACACCACTAGTCACTTACTCACATTTCACGCTTCCGCGTTGGTTTGCGTTTCAAGGTGCCTGGGAAAACTCAGAGTCCGCGGATCTGTTTGCACGTTACTGCGAAAAAGCGACTGCCCAGCTCGGCGATCTGATCTCCTACGCGGCGACCTTCAACGAACCTGATATCCCCTACTTATTTCGATGGATCGTTCCGCCCGGAACGCCACCTGGTTCCAATCTTGCTGCGACCATGACGGCCCATAAGGACGAAGTGCGCCAGCAACTCAAGGCTCCGCTGTTCAGCAGTTTCCTTATCGGCGACGCCGAGAAATCGCGGGAAAACATGATGGCTGCGCACACCAAGGGCAAGTCAGCGATCAAGTCTGTGAAAAGTAGTCTGCCCGTAGGGCTGACGCTGGCGATCGAGGACGACCAGCCTGGGGGGCCCAACAGCCGTTTTGCCGAGAAGCAGGCAGATGTCTACGGACCATGGCTGAAGTTGGCAAGGCAGGACGACTTCATCGGAGTTCAAACCTACACACGCCAGCGAATTGGCCAGAAGACGCTTCCGCCTCCGGAAAATGCCGAACTCACCCAGCTGGGCTACGAGTTTTATCCTGAATCGCTGGAGCACACCGTCCGCTATGCCAGCAAGGAAGCGGGAGTGCCGGTCATCGTTACCGAGAATGGAGTTGGGACCGAGAACGATGCGCGACGGGTCGAGTACATCCAGCGGGCCCTTGCCGGCTTGAAACGCTGCATTGACGATGGGATCGACCTTCGCGGTTACATTCACTGGTCGTTTCTCGACAACTTTGAATGGACCTTCGGCTACGGTCCGAAGTTTGGATTGGTCGCAGTCGATCGTGAAACGCAAAAACGCACGGTCAAACCTAGCGCCACGATGCTGGGAAAAATCGCAACCAGCAATTCGTTATGACTGCCTCTTGCATACGAAATCTGAGAGCCTGACCGCCGTTGCCGTACGAAATTACAGGAAAAGGGAGTTCCCCGTGGACCACACTCGCGCCGCAAGCATACGAAGACTTTCGCTTCTCTCGTTCTTCGTCTTCATAGCAGCCTTGGCCTTCAGTCAGACCTCGAGCACGCTTGAGGACGGCTTCAAAACGCCTCCAAACTCCGCCAAGCCGCGTGTGTGGTGGCACTGGATGAACGGCAACATCACGAAAGAAGGAATCAAACTCGATTTGGAATGGATGAACCGCGTCGGCATCGGCGGCTTCCAGAACTTCGACGCCTCGCTCGGAACTCCGAAGCTCGTGGACCAACGTCTGGTCTACATGACGCCCGAGTGGAAGGATGCGTTCTTATTCACCACCAAGCTCGCAGACCAACTCGGTCTTGAAGAAGCGATTGCCGGTTCTCCGGGTTGGAGCGAGTCAGGTGGCCCGTGGGTGAAGCCCAGCCAGGGAATGAAGAAGGTCGTGTGGAGCGAACTCAGAGTTGAGGGTGGCCAGCCGTTTTCTGGAGCGTTACCTCATCCCCCAACCGTCACGGGGCCTTTGCAAAACATCCCAATCTTTGATTTCCTCGCGATGATTAGTGGGAAAGCGCCAACCACACCGCCGACCTTCTATGCCGACACCGCAGTCATCGCGTATCGCGCGCCCGACAGTGATGTTCCAGCGTCATCGCTCCAACCGAAAATCACTTCCAGCGGCGGCAACCTCGACCTGGCCTTGCTAACCGACGGCGATCTGGTAAAAACGACACAACTGCCCAAAGCATCCGCGGGACAACAAGCTTGGATTCAATACGAATTTCCCACGCCCCAAACCATCAATGCCGTGACCCTGGTGCTCAACGATCCTGCCGCGGCCGCAGCCAACATGTTTGGAGCAGCGCCATCCATTGCGGATGTTGAAGCCGGCGATGATGGCCAGACCTTTCGCCAGCTTGTCGACATTCCCAACGACGGAGGAGCCGAGCACACCATCGCTTTCCCCGCAACGACTGCCCGATTCTTTCGCGTGGCATTTACGGACAAGCCGCCCACGGGCTTCAGTGAGTTGACCTTCGATGTGGACAATCCGTTTGGGGATTTCAGCGGAGCCAAGCCCAATCCCAATTTCGAGATCTCGGAACTGGTATTGCATCCCGATGCACGCATCAGTCGCTTCGAGGAGAAAGCGGGCTTCGCGAACCTGCTAAGTTTCGATCCGTTCCCAACGCCGCCAGTCGCGGTAGCTCACGCGATTCACAAAGACAACATCATTGATCTCACTTCCAAGATGCGTCCCGACGGCACGCTCGACTGGACGCCACCCAACGGCAAGTGGGTTGTGCTGCGCTTCGGCTACTCGCTCACAGGCGTAACCAATCATCCGGCGTCTCCCGAAGGCACGGGCCTGGAGGTTGATAAACTCAGCCGCGAGTTTGTCAAGGAATACATGAACACCTACCTCGACAACTACAAGAGCGCGGTGGGTCCGCTGATGGGCAAGCGCGGGTTGCAATACGTCATCAATGACAGTTGGGAGGCCGGCACAGCGAATTGGACCGATGACATCATTGCCGAGTTCACCAAGCGCCGCGGCTACGCTCTGCGTCCGTGGCTCCCAGTTCTGACAGGCCGCGTGATCGAGAGCTCGGAAGCTAGCGAGCGCTTTCTTTGGGATTACCGCAAGACTCTTGGCGATCTGCTGGCGGAATATCACTATGAGCAGATCAGTGAGATTCTGCATCAGCGCGGCATGGGACACTATGGCGAGTCCCATGAAGAAGGCCGCGCCTTCATCGGCGATGGCATGGAGGTCAAACGTAGTAATGATGTTCCCATGTCGGCTATGTGGACCCAGAGACCCGGAGTCAACAAAGACCTGCCGGGTTACAACGCCGACATTCGTGAGTCCGCTTCTGTGGCGCACATTTACGGTCAGAATCTAGTCGCGGCCGAGTCGATGACCGCGTCCTCAGGCGCATGGGCGTGGTCCCCGGCCACGCTGAAACCCACGGCCGACAAGGAAATGGCGATGGGATTAAATCGCTTCGTCATTCATACCTCGGTTCACCAGCCGTTGCTGGATAGAAAGCCGGGCCTTGCGCTCGGACCTTTCGGGCAGTGGTTCACCCGGAACGAGACTTGGGCCGAGCAGGCTACGCCGTGGATACGATACCTGGCCCGCAGTTGCTACCTGCTGCAGCAGGGCCATTTCGTTGCCGACATTGCTTATTTCTACGGGGAAGATACCAACCTGACCTCGTTATTCGGGAAGCATGGACCGGAAGTTCCTGCCGGATACAACTTCGACTACTTCAACGCTGACGCGCTGATTCATAAATTGTCCGTTGTTGACGGCCAGCTCGCGACAGAGAGTGGTATGCGTTACCGTGCCTTGGCGTTGGATCCCCATAGCCAGCACATGTCGTTGCCGGTCTTGCGCAAGATTCGCGATCTGGTCCAGTCGGGCGCAACCGTAGCCGGGCCAAAGCCTACTGATACTCCCAGTCTGAGCGACGATCCAAAAGAGTTCCAGAGTATCGTCGACGCGATGTGGGGCTCTGGTGCGAGCGAGCACAGTTACGGAAAAGGCAAAGTTTACTCGGGCCCCGTCTCAGCGGAGGTGATGCGGGAGGTTCAGATCGTTCCCGACTTTGAATACACGAAGCCGGAGAGCGATGCCGAGCTTCTGTTTGTTCATCGCAAACTTAGCGACGGAGATCTCTATTATGTGGATAACCGACAAGACCGGAACGAAGATTTGGACGCAACCTTCCGGGTCACCGGGCAGGAAGCAGAGCTTTGGCATGCCGATACGGGTGTGATGGAGCCCGCTTCCTTTCGGACCGCAGATGGTCGAACCACGGTCCCACTGCACTTGGAGCCATGGGGTACGGTCTTCGTTGTCTTCCGCAAGCCAGCAAAGAGTTCATCTCGTACCCTCGCAAAGATTTCCGACAGCGCCATTGCCACAGTTGAAGGACCTTGGGATCTCAGCTTCCAGGAGGATCTCGGAGCACCCGCAAAGATGACGCTAGACAAGCTGGCTTCGTGGAGCGATAGCGCCGATGAAGGCGTCAAATACTTTTCCGGCACGGGCACCTACTCGAAGACGATTCAAGCTCAGCCGGATTGGTTTAAGCGTGGCGCCCACTTGTCCATTGATTTGGGCGAGGTCAAGAACCTGGCTGAGGTCTCGGTCAACGGCAAGCCTCTAGGCATTTTGTGGAAGACACCATATCGCGTCGATGTCACCAACATCTTGAAGCCGGGCGCAAACACCCTTGAGATTAAGGTTACGAATCCATGGGTGAATCGCATCATCGGCGATCGACAACCGAATGTCACGAAGACTTATACGTTCACCTCACCGAAGTATTACAAAGCGGACTCGAAACTCGTGCCCTCGGGACTGCTGGGGCCGGTGCAGATCGTCCGCTCTGCAGGTGAAGTGCCAGCGAAGTAGGTTTGCACAAGTCGCAACTCTGGAGGGGAGACCAAGTAGGCCGGGGCAAATTTCGATTGCCGCGTATCCGCCAAAACGGCCAACAGCCTAAACTGACCATTTTGCATCTACTAACCGAGTCGCAAGGAGGTCTTATGGCTGATGCTCCGCGAATCACGGTCGAAGAATTGAAAAAGCGAATGGACGCCGGCGAAGATTTCACGATCATTGACGTGCGGAACCCCAAGGCTTGGGCGGAAACGGACACGGTGATACCAGAAGCGATTCGAATCCCGTTCGAGGAGCTCGAACAGAACCTGTCCCGGATTCCCAAGAACCGTCCCGTTGTTGCGTATTGCACTTGACCAAACGAAGGATCCAGCGCCAGTTTGGCGCAGAAACTTAAGCAACTCGGATACAAAGATGTGTATGCGCTTCAGGGCGGATTCCAAGCGTGGCAGAATGCTGGATTTCCCGTTGAGTCAAAACGGCGAGCCGCCTAGGGACGCCGTCAATTCGTTCGAGCCCGGCTGGGAAGAACGAAGGCGCAGAACAACTCTCTCGAGCATGGGCTGACGATCACGACCTGACCGTTCTCTCGTCACTCACTTTGCGTCCGAACTGAGCGCAGATCGTCTCTACGTTCGTAAGCAAAGCATCCCCCGCGAATTCGAGACTCGCAATTGAACGCTCGGCCGCCTCGCGATGACCGAAACCGCAGGCATCCCTCACAACCACCGGAATGTACCCAAGATCCACGCCATGCCGAACTGTAGGTTCAATGCCGATTTCCATGGCGATGCCGACGATCGCGAAGGCGTCGATGCCGCAATCGCGCAACGCGATGTCCAGCGGCGTAGCTTCGAATGCCGACATGGTGATCTTGTCGAAGATGGCCTCGCTGGGTAGTGGAGTCAGTTCCGGAATCAGCTGGAAGCCTGGCGCATCTCGCAAGAACCAGGGCCTCACATCGTTCGGCGATTTCACCCGTTGCCAAGCCATGGCCATGCGAAATTGGGATATGCCCATCAGTTCCTTCGGTAGCGACATGTGGCGCGTGAAGAAAACCCGAATTCCCGCTTTCCGTGCCCCATCGAGAACCTGGAGGACTCTAGTCGTGATCTGCTGACCATTCTCGATCTGCTTCACGATGCCGACCTGCATGTCGTACACGATCAATGCCAAGCGGCTTGGATCACAAACCTCGCCCAGTGTTTGCGGAATATCAAGCCCAAATGCCCTCTGCATAAATGTCTTCAGCCTCCCAAGAGTGATTGAAGCTCATTCTACTAGTCCCCCTTTCGTCCAGCGGTCAATGAGCCCACCGTAAAATAGAGGGAGCGCAACGAGACGTTAGCCGTCAGGCGTTTGTGATTAATTCTGCTCGTATCGGAGATTCCAATCGACGCTACCACCTTGCAGGTTCTGCTCATTCTGTTTATCGCAGCACTAATTCGTTCGGCGCTGGGTTTTGGCGAGGCGCTGGTCGCCGTCCCTTTGCTTGCTTTCTGCCTTCCGCTGAGGGTTGCAGCACCGCTTGCCGTACTGGTGTCAATCACCATCGCGAGCATTGTGGTTGTGCAGGATTGGAAGAAAATCCACCTGTACAGCACGGGCTGGCTTGTGCTATCCACGCTCCTGGGGATTCCTGTGGGGCTGTGGTTCTTGACCAGCAGCCATCCACGCGAGGTGAAGGCAGTGCTCGCGCTCATCATTATCGGATTCTCGGTATATGCGTTATCAGGCAGGACACCGATCGAACTGCAGCGCGACAATCGAGCATGGCTCTTAGTTGTCGGATTCTGTGCCGGTGTGCTCGGTGGGGCCTACGGAATGAACGGGCCTCCACTAGCTATATACGGAGCGATGCGGCGCTGGTCGGCGCAGCAGTTTCGCGCCACTCTGCAAGCGTATTTTCTTCCCGCCAGCATCATTGGAATGGTGGGCTATTGGCTCGCGGGCTTGTGGATTCCCGCTGTCACGCACTACTATTTGCTCTCATTGCCTGTCACCCTGCCAGCAGTGTTGCTCGGAAGAGTCATCAATCATCGCCTGCATGGCGAGGCTTTCTTGAAATACGTTTATATTGGCCTCGCAACGATCGGGTCGCTCCTGATGGTCCAGGCCATCACGGGTCGCCTTTGATTCACGCGACTCGAGTGCACAACAGTGGCGTGTCAAAAGAGAAGTTTAAGACGAACAACGACAAAAACGAATTCAGCGTGGCGCGCGGATTCATTCCGTGAACCTTCGAAACCCTACTCTTGCAACGGCGCCGGGTGTATCCTAGCGTCCGTTTCAGAACTTAGTTCACCCTTTCCTATGCCGAGTGCAAGCACTCACCGGCCATTGGCGGCTGCATTGGCCACCTGCGGACCATGAAAGCGGGCAAGATGCGGAATCATGGGTGTTACTTCAAGCGCCATCTTCTCGCGGGCCGACAGCAAGGCCACAGGCTTGCTCTTCTTCAACTCGACGTTGTCGTCCCATGGATCGAGCTTGATGCGGCTCCCTAACGGCAGAGCGGCGGTTTGGGTCACGTCGTCAGTTTTCAGCTCAGGGGCGGCTTGCAGCAGCGCACTCATGCGCAATATGCCGTCCTTCTTTGCCATTCGACTGCCGAAC
>Ga0070717_10001933_pt1 | contig 14469 bp, 12 predicted proteins | sample LARL113metaG_FD_71366 | JGI IMG/M metagenome (GOLD analysis project Ga0070717, IMG submission 71366) | Corn, switchgrass and miscanthus rhizosphere microbial communities from Kellogg Biological Station, Michigan, USA - LAR L11-3 metaG | ecosystem: Host-associated > Plants > Roots > Rhizosphere ... | reverse complement strand
CTCTCCGACTTCATCATGCCGATCTGGGCGCGCTACCAGGATAATTTCGGTCACTGAATCGGCGCGCTCAAATGCATTGATGGAATGAGCAAGCACCGATTTGCCCGCGATCGGCGCGAACAACTTGTCGAAACCCATGCGGCGACTGCCGCCGGCCGCGACAATGATGGCGGTGAGCATCGCTAAAGCGTTACTTACATCGTAAATCGTTAAATCGAATCACGAATCTCGAACCCCGCATCTCGAATCAAGAACTCAACTGCCGCTGCACTTCCTGGCTCAGCGTCTTGCCGTCGGCGCGGCCGGCCGCTGTGGATTGCAGCGCTTTCATGACTGCGCCCATCTGCGCTTTGGAAGTGGCACCGACTTCCGCAATTGTTTCGCGGACAACTTTTGCGATTTCTTCAGCGGTCATCGGTTGCGGCAAATAGGACTGCAAGATCAACAATTCGTTCTTCTCCTTCGCAGCGAGCTCGGCGCGGCCGCCCTTTTCGAAGCTTTCGATGGAATCCTGGCGCTGCCTCACCTGTTTGCGAATCACCTGTGCCGCTTCACTGTTGTTCAGCTCGCCTTCGGCGCCGGATTTTTCGATGGCCGAATATTTCAATGCTGACTTGAGCATGCGCAGAACACCAAGCTTGGTGGCGTTTTTCTCGCGCATCGCTTGCTTCAAATCTTCATCGACACGTTGGGCAAGAGTCACGTTTGCAGACTACGGCAACGAGCGCCCGGCGCAAGGTTTCAAGAAAATTGCCTAACGAATCGCGAGTGCCGGCTCGGCCGCGATCGGCGGTGCGTCTTGCCGAACATGTACTGCCGACGGAACCTCGAGCCACCCGGCCTCGTCAAAAAACAGCGAGCGCCGCTGGAGTTTAACGAAAAGAGCGTGAACAGGAGAAAAGATATCGATAGGAATTACGAATTCGCCGGCGAACGTGTTTCCACGGTAGTGAGCAGCGCCGTATCCTTGTCCGTCCGAGCAATCTGACATCTCGATCTTACACGAGTGGACTGGCAGGCGGCCTTTTAAGCACTGCAAGGAACCTGCCGTGCCGCGGCCCAACAGGAACAATGCCGTCTCGCCGGTGCGGGCTAATTTTGGGGAAAGCCGCAGGTTCAGGTGAAGGATGTCTGTTCTTCTCGTGATCGAACGAATCGAGCCGTCGGCGGCGGTCGCCTCGCTTGAACCAAGCTTAAGCAATCGCTCGGCCCGCGCGGCGTAGGCGAGGAAGCGCCGGCGCGACAATTTGATTTGTGTCTTATGACAGAGGATCGCTTTGAGCTTGGTCGCTTCTTCAGTCTGCGACTGTCGAAATTCCTGGGCGCGACCAAAAAACGCGATGCTCTTCCCATGAATGGCGTAGCTCCATACTGAGAGGTGCGATTCAAAATCCTCCTCCAGCACCAGGCGAAGCATAACGGCAAGCGCATTGTGATCCGGATGAGTATCGGCAATCGACGGCACCAAAAGATGAGTGGGCGACCAAGCGTGGATGACTCGGGAGAGACGCGCCAGCATGGATCGACAATCACTTTTGAGCAAATTCGTTAGGCCTTGATCAGGCAATGCCAGGAATTGGGCGTCCCGTGGGTGTACGCCAAGCACCCGCAGCGCCGCCAAGGCTTCGGAGCGTCGTAAATTTCCCCAACGGTTGCGATCGGCCGCATTCAGTCGCCATTTCCGCTCGAGCACGCGTTGCGGCCAGGGATTGTCGTCGCCATCGGTGGCATAAATCACACGAATGGCGGTTCCTGCTTGGACTGCGCGTTGCAAAATAATACTGCACGCGAGCGCCTCATCATCGGGATGCGGTGCGATGAGCATTAATCTGGAGCCGGAGACAAACTCTGGAATAGCCATCGAGCAATCCCTTTAACAGAAGGGCAAGCAAAGGCAACCGAGAACGCCAAGCAAACTTGAAGAAATAGCGCCGGAAGATTAAACGAGCCACGGACACCAATCCAGACCAGCTTACGGTTGTGAAAGACAAAGCCGCTAAGGTATGTCGCGAAACTTTTCAGAAGCGGCCTTCGCCGATTTGGCATCGCTCACTGAAATGACATCCACATCTTTGCAAGTACGCCTTAACAAACCGGCCAGAACGCCGCCCGGCCCGAGCTCGATAAACAATTCGGACCCAAGGTCGACAAGCCGTTCCATGCAATCGACCCAGCGCACCGTGCTCGTGATCTGACTTTGCAATGCGCGCCGAACTTCCTCCGGCGTTTTCACTTCCTGACCCGTCACGTTGCTGATAACCGGAAAGCGTGGCGTTCGCATCGATACCTCGACAAGCGCCGCCCCGAGTTTCTTGTATACGCTTTCCATTAAACGCGAATGATACGCGCCAGCCACCTTCAGCATCGTCGCTCGCCGGATGCCGTACTCTCTTGCCACGCCGACCGCGGCTTCCACTTTCGCCAGCTCGCCCGAAATGACGATTTGCCCCGGCGCGTTAATGTTTGCAACATCGACGTCTTCGTTGGCGGCCAATTGCCGCACGACATTTTCATCAGCGCCAATCATTGCCGCCATTCCACCCGACGTTTTCTTGCATGCTTCATCCATCAGTTCGCTGCGGCGCTGCACGAGTTTCAGGCCACTCACAAAATCAAAAGTGCCCGCCGCCGCATGCGCCGTCATTTCGCCTAACGAGAGGCCGGCCGCGCCTTCAATAGGAAATTCACCGGCCAGCTCACGCAAGATCGCCAAGCATGCCAGCCCATGAACAAAAAGAGCCGGTTGACAATTCGACGTCTTTGTCAACTCCTCGATCGGACCGCTCCACGCGATCTGACTTAGCTTCCGACCAAGAATTTCATCGGCTCGCCGAAATAGATCCGCCGCTGCCGCAAATTGCTCCGCCAAATCTTTTCCCATTCCGACGACTTGCGCCCCTTGTCCGGCAAACAGCAGCGCGATTTTTTTGGGCATACGCGTTTTAGTTAACCGCCTTCTTTCACGAACGCGAGCGCGATTCTGTTTCTGGGGAGCAGAGGCTGCTGACCTATAATTCGCGGCAGCTTGCCGCGAATCCGGAGACGAAAGTGGATTTGAGCACGGCGCAAAAATGCAGTCGACGCAGCGGCCGACTGCTACAGGCCAGCGGCCTGCGCTTCCCAGACGCGAGTGCGATATCAATTCGCGCTTGCGCGCAGTGGCTCACTCGCGAGCATAGATGACCCATGCCCTTCACCGTGCGCGAGATTGAATCGCCTGATCCGGTGACGCGAGTCGTCACGGAAGATGCGAAGCTGCGCCAGGGCGATGACGACATTGGGGAGAAAATGGTGCTTAACATGGGGCCGTCGCACCCGGCGACGCACGGGGTTTTGCGACTCGTGCTCGAGCTCGACGGCGAGATTATTGTTAAAGCCATGCCCGATGTCGGTTTCTTGCATCGCGGCGACGAAAAGATCGCCGAGAACATGCAATACAATCAGTTCGTGCCGTACACCGACCGGCTCGATTACATCGCGCCGCTGGCCAATAACGTCGCTTACGCTCTGGCCGTCGAAAAATTGATGGGCTGGGACATTCCGCCCCGCGGGAAGGCGATCCGGGTCATTTGCTGCGAGACCACGCGGATCTCTTCGCATTTGCTCGGGGTCGGCGCGATGGCGCTCGATCTCGGCGCGATGACGGTCTTTCTCTACACATTCACGGAGCGCGAAAAACTTTACGATTTATTTGAACTGTTGACCGGCGCGCGTTTCACGACCTCATACACCCGGGTCGGCGGACAAATTCGCGATTTGCCCGAAACTTTCATTCCTCGGCTCAAAAGGTTTCTCGATGAATTCGAGCCGCAGCTCAATGAATGCGACCATCTACTTACGCGCAATCGCATCTTTGTTGATCGAACGAAGGACATCGGGGTGATCGCGAGAGAGCGGGCAATTGCCTACGCACTGTCCGGCCCAAATTTGCGCGGCAGCGGCGTTGAACACGACCTGCGACGCAAGCATCCGTACCTCGATTACGAGAACTACGATTTCGATGTGGTCGTCGGCAGCGCGGGCGATTGCTACGATCGCTACCTGGTTCGCATCGAAGAGATGCGGCAAAGCGCGCGCATCCTGCGCCAAGTAATCGACAAGTTACCGAGCGGGCCGATCAACGTCGCCGATTGGAAAAACATGACGCCGCCGAAATCACATGTCATGACGAAAATGGAGGAGCTGATCCATCACTTCATCGTCGTGACCGAAGGATTGAAGGCGCCACCTGGCGACGTTTATTTCGCGGCCGAAAATCCAAAGGGCGAGCTCGGCTTTTACATCAACAGTAAGGGCGGTGGCGTGCCGCACCGACTGAAAATCCGCGCACCGTCCTTCGTAAACCTAAGTATCTTGCCGGAGCTTCTTCCTGGTTGCATGGTGAGCGACGTTCCAGCCGTGCTTGGAAGTCTGGACTTTGTCATGGGCGAATGCGACAGATGAACATGTCGCCGAACCTTGTGAAACAAGGCAGCTTCTTCAATCGAGACCAAGCATTGCGCGAAAATTACAAACAGAAGGAGCTCGCCGCGGCTAGCTGTTATTTCAACCGGCTGCCTTTGGTGCGAAGTGGGTCGATCTTCCGATCAATCTCGCGATTCGTCCTCGTGCTCCTGCTCGTGCTCGGTGTTTCCTGCGTCGGCAGACGCTTAACCAAAGCCAATGTCGATGAAGTGACGGAGGGAATGTCGAAGAAACAGGTGGAATCGATTCTTGGCCCGCCCACGACCATTGACAACAAGGATTTTATTGTGATGAAGAAGACGACATACGTTTACCGCCAGGGCCAAGACACGGTGACGGTCGTTTTCAAAGACGACAAAGTAACGGACAAGCAAAGCACGTTGTCCGATTAATTTTTCCTTCCCGTGGACTCGACGAGCACACGCGTTCCCGCCGAGTTAGAGCGGAAAATGGACGAGGCGATCGCCCGCTACCCGCAAGATCGACAACGCAGCGCTGCCATGCCGCTGCTCCATCTTTGGCAGCAACATTTCGGGTTCATCAGCGATGAAGCTGTGACTTGGATCGCGAAGAAGCTGGGACTTGAGGCGATCAATATTTTCGAGCTCGTGAGTTTTTACCCGATGTTTCGTGAACAGCGCGCCGGCAAAACACACATCCGCGTTTGCCGGACGCTCAGCTGCGCGATGGCGGGAAGTTATGAATTGATGGACGAGTTTTGCGCGGTCACCGGAATCGTCCGCAAGATCGAAAAAGAGAGAATGCACACGCCGATTTCCGGGAGTCCGGACGGAAATTACAGCGTCGAATTTGTCGAATGTCTGGCGAGTTGCGGGACGGCGCCGGTTTGCATGATCGGCGAAGAGCTGCACGAAAATGTCGGTCCGAATTCAGTCGTAGATCTTCTCCGCAATCCGCAATCCAGTCCGAGCCGGACTGGCTTTTTCCGCAATCCGCAATGGCCTCATCCGCTCGAACATCGGCTGATTTTCAAAAACGTCGGCCGGCCCGGCTGGAAGATCGACATCGACACCTACCTGGAGGATGGCGGTTACGAGGAATTGCAAAAAGCAGTCACGATGTCACGGGCCGAGATCGTGAACGAAGTAAAAACGTCGGGACTCCGCGGGCGTGGCGGCGCCGGATTTCCGTGCGGCGTAAAGTGGAGCTTCGTCAAACCCGATGAGAAGAAGCCGGTATATCTGATTTGCAACGCCGATGAATCGGAACCCGGAACTTTCAAGGATCGCTACATCATTCACGAAGATCCACATCAACTGCTGGAAGGAATTCTAATCTCGTGTTTCGCTCTGAACGCCCGGACGGCGTATGTATATACAAGAGGCGAATTTCCCGAGGGTGCGAAAATCCTCGAACGCGCCATTGAAGAGGCGCGAGCGCACAATTTTCTGGGCACAAACATTCTCGGCACCGATTTCGATTGCGAAGTTTACATTCATCGCGGCGCGGGCGCTTACATTTGCGGCGAAGAAACCGGATTGATCGAGTCTCTCGAAGGAAAGCGCGGTTATCCGCGGATCAAGCCACCGTATTTTCCAGCCGTGCTCGGACTGTATATGTGTCCAACGATCGTCAACAACGTGGAGACGCTTTGCCACGTGAAGCACATCATCGCGATGGGCGGCGCGAAATACGCGCAGCTTGGCCGGCCTAACAACACCGGCACGCGCATCATTTGCGTGAGCGGCGACGTCCAACGCCCGGGTTATTTCGAAATTGAAGTGGGCGCCGTGACTATGGGCCAGCTGATTTACGACATGGCTGGCGGCTTCAAACTTGGACGCCGATTGAAAGCGGTCATCCCGGGCGGAACCTCGGCGAAAGTTTTGCGTGCGGATGAGCGATTCAAAATTAAAGATCGAAAATCCGATGGATCGACAATCGAACGCGAGATCTCGATCGATGAGATCCCGATGGATTTTGATTCACTGGCAGCCGCCGGTTCCATGGCCGGCTCCGGAGGCGTCATCGTACTGGACGATTCACGCGACATGGTTTGGGCGCTCAATAACATTAACGAATTTTATGCGCACGAATCGTGCGGCCAATGCACACCTTGCCGCGAAGGTTCGCTTTGGATGAAAAAAATCACAGACCGCATGCTGGCCGGCGGCGGAGTAACGGAAGATCCGAAGACATTGAAAACAATCGGCGACAACATTGCCGGACGAACCATCTGCGCGTTCGGCGAAGCATGCGCGTGGCCGACACAGAGTTTCGTTGAAAAATTTCCCGAGGAATTCGCCACGCGCGCGGGGAAACCTGTGCCACCCCCGCTCCCGCCGGAATTTACACCGGAAGAATTAATCGAGCAGGAACAGATTCCCACTACTCCCCTCGCCCACGATCCTGGTTGGGAAAAAGCCGGCACCGCCGGAACGATTTAGTTCTTACTGATGAGCAACTCGCGAGAGACTCCGGTGCCTTTGCTCAACGTCCAGATCGATGGCGTGTGGCATCGGTTTCCAAAAGGCACACGCGTGATCGAGGCGTGTGAACAAGCGGGGAGCTACGTGCCCCGTTATTGCTACCACAAGAAGCTCAGCTCACCGGGCAATTGCCGGATGTGTTTGATCGAGATCGGCATGCCGAAAATGGGCCCGGATCGCAAACCGGAGCTCGGCCCCGACGGGAAACCAGTGATCAATTGGATGGCGCGTCCACAAATCTCCTGTGCCCAGGATATCACCGACAGTATGGGCGTACGGACAAATTCGCCGCTGGTCAAGGAGTGCCAGCGCGGCGTGATGGAGTTTTTGCTCATCAATCATCCGCTCGATTGTCCCATTTGCGATCAAGCCGGCGAATGCCTTTTGCAGGAATTCAGCGTCGAGTACGGGACCGCGGCCTCGAGTTTTCTCGAAAACAAGGTGAAGAAACCAAAAAATGTGCAGCTCGGCCCGCGCGTCACGCTGGACGACGAGCGCTGCATTCTTTGCTCGCGCTGCATTCGCTTTTGCCAGGAAATCGCGCACGACGATGTGCTCGGTTTCATTGATCGCGGCAGTCACACCGTGCTCACGGCGCATCCGGGAAAACGGTTGGAAAACAACTACTCGCTCAACACCGTCGATATTTGTCCGGTCGGCGCGCTTACCTCGACCGACTTCCGTTTCAAGATGCGGGTTTGGTTTTTAAAAGAAACGAAAAGCATTTGCACAAGTTGCGCGACCGGTTGCAACACGATCGTCGGCACGCGCGAAGATATCGTTTATCGCCAAACACCGCGTGAAAACGACGCAGTGAACTCCTGCTGGATGTGCGATTATGGCCGGCTCAATTTTACTTACCTCGAATCAGAGAAACGCTTGCTCGAGCCGCGCATTTTTTCGAACGGCAAACTGATCGCGGCGGATTGGAAAACGACCATCACCGATGCGGCGCTCCAATTGCGGCATTTCTCCGGCTGGGAAATTGCGATCATCGCCTCCGGCCGAATGACGAATGAGGAGCTTTGGCTGACCGCGCAAATCTCAAAATTGCTCGGCGTTCAGTGGATCGACATTGTACCCTGCCACGGGCCCGGAGACGATGTGCTGCTCAGCGAAGATCGCAATCCAAACGCAAACGGCGCGCGATTGATTCTCGAACTGGCTTCTGATCCCGGAACAAAATTACCGGCCATCGTTGAAGCCGTGAAATCAGGCCAAGTCAAAGCCCTGGTCGCGCTCGGAGAAAAGCCGACTGCGTTTGGCGTTTCGAGCGAGCAGCTTTCACAACTGCCAGCATTCGTCGTCATGGATATTTTGTCGAACGAGACCACCGAATGCGCGACCGCTGTCCTCCCAGGGTTTGGTTTTGCGGAAAAACGAGGCTCGATGATCAATGGCAAAGGCCGGCTGCAACGATTGAATCGCGCGGTCCGCGGACCGGGAAACTCCCGCGACGATTGGGAAATTTTGAGCGAACTGCTGCAAGTGTTGGGCGGAGGCAACGCGATCTCGTCGATTGAGGACGTCTTTCGACAAATGAGCGAATCGGTCCCGGCGTTCGCCGGATTGAGCTTGAGCAAAATTGGCGATCTCGGCGTGCACGTAATGCAAGTGGACGAATCCCCGGCGCCACCTCCCGAGCCGTCTGACGAAGAAAAACTCGAGAAAGCCGCCGAGGCCGGACGAGGCCCAAAATAGGATCGACATGGACGGCTTTTACATTGTCACTTCGCTGCTCAAAATCGTTGGCGTCATTTTCCTGGTGATCTTGCCGATGGTGTCCTACGCCGTTTACGCGGAACGCCGCGTCAGCGCACTGATCCAGGATCGTCTCGGGCCAAATCGCGTCGGGCCGGCCGGATTATTTCAACCGATCGCCGATGCCGCCAAGTTCATCTTTAAAGAAGATTTCACGCCCGCGACAGTGAACACGTTTTATTATTGGCTCGCGCCGTGTCTAGCTATGGTGCCAGCGATCATCACCATCGCGGTTGTCCCATTTGGAAGCACACTTTTTGGCGTGCCGATGGTTATCGCCGACATAAACGTGGGCATTCTCTACGTATTCGCCATCGCCTCGTTAGGAGTTTACGGCATCGTCCTGGCCGGGTGGGCGTCGAATTCCAAGTATCCATTTCTGGGTGGCATCCGCTCCAGCTCACAAATGATATCCTATGAACTGTCACTCGGGCTCGCTGTGATCCCGATTTTTTTGATCGTTGGCAATCTGCGCCTAACGAGTGTCGTCCAGTATCAAATCGAACACGGCTGGATCATCGCACCGTTCGTCGGCGATTGGACGAACCTCGGAAAATGGCTCCTCGCCGTTCCAATGCTCATTTCATTTTTCGTTTTCGTGATCGCCGTCTTCGCCGAAACCAACCGGCTGCCGTTCGATTTGCCCGAGGCCGAACAGGAGCTCGCCGGCGGTTATCACACGGAGTATTCGTCGATGAAATTCGCCCTCTTTTTTCTGGGCGAATACGCAGCCATGATTACGGGCTCGGCCATCGTCGTTACATTATTTTTCGGCGGCTGGCATTTGCCGGGAATTCCTGACGGGTCGCACGGGTGGATCTTCGGCTTGATCAACATTGCAGTTTTTTTTGCAAAGGTGGCCGCTTTTTTGTTTTTCTTCATGTGGGTGCGCTGGACGTTGCCACGGTTTCGCTACGACCAACTGATGCGCCTTGGCTGGCTGTTCTTTTTCGAAATCGCGCTCGTTAACATTTTCATTGTTGCCGGAATTTTGGCGTTCATCCGCTAACACACGAAATGGCGCTAAAAAAATTTCAGATCGGATTTACTAGATTTTTCGTGTCATTTGGTGTGTTTGGCGGGCGCTTCTAATCATGGCGATTACGGTTCCACGACCAAACCTGAACTGGCGGGAGCGCCTGTACCTGCCCGCCATTGCCGCCGGCCTACTGATCACAATCAAGCATTTCAAAAACATGATCTTCGGCCGGACGAAAGTGACCATGCAATACCCGGAAGAAAAGTGCGACGCGCAATTGCCAGAACATTATCGCGGCGCGCCCGCGCTCGTACGTGATACGGATGGCCGAGTGCGCTGTGTCGCTTGTCAGCTCTGTGAATTCATTTGTCCGCCGCGCGCCATCAAAATCATTGCCGGCGAAATTCCGGCGACCGATCGATTCGCCAAAGTCGAAAAATATCCAGAGGAATTTGATATCGATATGGTCCGCTGCATTTTCTGCGGCATGTGCGAGGAGGTTTGTCCCGAGCAGGCGATTTTTTTGCGCAAAGATTACGCCATCACCGGATTCACGCGCGAAGAGATGGTGCACCACAAAGACAAATTGCTCGAGATCGGTGGAGTAATGCATGGCGTCGTTTTGAAATGGAACGAGAAGAAGTGAAATCAATGGAGTATGGGCGTGCTGGAGTATTCGAGTGCCCTCACTCAATTCCTCCATCACTCCATTACTCCACTACTCCATCACTCCGGTAACCATCCATGTCGCAATTTCTGTTCTGGATTTTCGCCCTGCTGATGCTGGTTTTCGGCGCGGGCGTCATCATTAATCGCAATCCGGTCGCGAGCGCGCTCAATCTTGTGGTTTCGTTTCTCGGGTTGGCCGCGCTCTTCATGTCGCTCGATGCTTACTTCATCGGCATCATTCAGGTACTCGTGTACGCCGGCGCAATCATGGTGTTGTTTCTTTTTATTATCATGCTGCTCGATTTGCGCGCGGAACGGCTGCGAAGAATCAACTGGGTCGCGTCGGCCGGCGGAATCGTCGTCGCGCTTGTCTTCCTCATCCAAATTTTCTCCGTTGTCAGCAGATTCAAATTGGCCCATCGAAATTTCCCCCCGCTGGCAAGATCGACAATCGACGACGTACACAACATCGGCCGTTTACTTTTCGCGAACTACAATCTGCCGTTCCAGATCATCGGCGTCGTCGTACTGGTCGCTACCATCGGCGTGGTCGTGCTAAGCAAACGCGAGCTGCGATAAAATGATGACACTGGGGGATTATCTCATTGTCAGCGGCGTGCTTTTTACGATTGGTTTTGCTGGCGTGATGTTGCGGCGCAATATCATCATCATCTTGATGGCGCTGGAGTTGATGTTGAACGCAGCCAACCTCTCGCTCGTCGCGTTTTCCCGATTCCATGTCGATCCGGCGAGTGGCACGCCCAACTATAACGCTCAAGTTTTCGTCTTCTTCATTATCACGGTAGCCGCCGCAGAAGTAGCGGTTGGGCTGGCGATCATTGTCGCGCTCTACCGCGCACGCCAAACCACGCATGTCGAAGACATCAACACCCTAAAATTTTAAGCCGCGAAACACGCGAATGACACGAACGGAAGAAAAGCCGAACTTGATTTACAAAGAGGAGTGCCACGCCATCGTCGGCCTGTGGTGTGCCGTTTACAAGGATAAAGGCTGCAGTTTTCTCGAACCCGGTTATCGCTTTAGCGGGCAAAACAAGTGAGTTTCACGACCAACAGCGTGCTTCCCTGGTATGCGTTGATGCTACCCCTCATTTCGGCCGGCGTGATAACGCTGTTCACTCAGCGAGCAAAATCGCTCAGCAGCTTCATTTCGATTGCCGCCGTTCTCGCAAGCTTCATTTGCAGTTGTTTGATTTTCGTTCAGCCGAACATCTCCGCGCCGGCGCGTAATTGGATCGACATCCACGCCGTCTTCACCGTTCCACTTGGATTTGTTCTGGATCAGCTGAGCAAAATGATGCTTGTCGTTGTTTCCGGCGTCGGCTTGCTGATTCACATCTACTCGCTCGGTTACATGCGCGAGGACCCTGGCAAATCGCGCTACTTCGCTGCACTCTCGCTCTTCATGTTCGCAATGCTTGGCATCGTGCTCGCGAACAATTTTGTGATGCTTTTTATCTTTTGGGAACTCGTCGGATTCACCTCCTACGTGCTGATCGGCCATTGGTTCGAACGCGACGCCGCGGCCGAAGCAATGAAAAAAGCGTTCCTCACAACGCGGATTGGCGATTTCGGATTCATGCTCGGAATCCTGATGGTGTGGATGACGACCGGCTCGATCGTGTTCGATGAAATCGTGCCGCAATTGTCGAAAATCACGAGCAATCCCGGTTATCTAACTATCGCAGCGCTTTTGATTTTTTGCGGCGCGGTTGGCAAATCCGCGCAATTTCCTCTGCACGTGTGGTTGCCCGACGCGATGGAGGGTCCCACCCCAATCTCGGCGTTGATCCACGCTGCGACCATGGTCGCGGCCGGTGTTTACATGCTGGCACGCGTCGGATTCATTATTCAGGCGTCACCGACCGCGCTCGAGGTCATCGCCTGGATTGGAACAATCACTGCCGTGCTGGCCGCGTTTATGGCGACGCAGCAAGACGACATCAAACGCATTCTCGCTTACTCGACGCTCTCGCAACTCGGTTACATGGTGATGGCGATCGGGCTGGCTTCGAATGAAGCGGCCATGTTTCACCTTTTCACACACGCCTTTTTTAAAGCGCTGCTCTTCCTCGCCGCCGGCTCCGTTATCGTCATGCTTCATCATGAGCAAAACATTTGGAAGATGGGCGGCCTCGCCAAAAATCTCCCGATTACTTTTCTGACGTTCTCGGTCGGCGCGCTTGCCCTGATCGGTTGTCCGCCGTTCAGCGGATTTTTCAGCAAAGACGCAATCCTCGCGCTCGCCTACCAACGCGACAGACCGATCTTCCTGGTCGCACTGCTGACCGCTTTTCTGACCGCATTCTACGTCTTGCGTTTGCTCGTCGTCGTCTTTTTTGGCAAACCGCGCAGCCAAGTGGCTCGCGCAGGCACCGAGTCGTCATTCGTGATGACCGGACCTTTGGTGCTGCTCGCTCTGCTCTCACTTTTTGGCGGCGCTCCATTTTTCGCGCAAAACTTTCTTGTCATTCCACATGAGAAGGAATTTCTCCTCATCGTTCCTGTGCTCGCCCTCGTTGCGATGCTGCTCGGTGCCAGTTTGGCGATTTGGCTTTATCGAAGTCGCGCGAGCGACCCGCTCGATGTCGATCTTCTGCGAAATCGATTCTACATCGACGACTTTTACGATTGGTTGATTGAATCCACGCAAGGATTGCTCGCGCGCATCTCCGCGTTTTTTGACCGCTGGATTATAGACGCCGGCGTAGTCCGCGGCGCCAGCGGCGGCACCTGGGGAATCGGCGCGCTCCTGCGCTTGTTCCAAGTCGGCAATTTGCAGGCGTACTCGTTTCTTTTTGGCCTCGGCGTTGTCGTGCTCATCTACTTTGCCGTTTTCCGCTGATGCTTCTCGTCATCATTTTCTGCCCCATCATTGCCGCGATTCTCATCATCGCCGGCGCACCGGCGCGATTCACCGCCTTGCTAGCGGCCAGCATTACACTGCTCATGACGCTTCTCGTTTGCGTTTACTACGCGTGGTGGGAATCCGGCTTTCAATTCGTCAATTCCTTCACAGTTTCGGAGAGCTGGCGAATTCATTTCGCAACCGGACTTGACGGTCTCAGTCTCATTTTGGTCTTGCTCACGTCCATCGTGACCCTGGCCAGCGTCTGGTTCACAGCCAAAATCGACAATAACGAAAACGCATTCTATGGCTGTCTGTTGTTTATATCGGGTGGCGCGCTCGGCGCGTTTTCTTCGCTCGATCTGTTTTTCTTTTATGCCTTTCACGAACTCGCGCTGATTCCCACTTTTCTGCTTATTGGAATTTGGGGGAGCGGCAATCGCGTGGCCGCCGCCTGGAAAATCACCATCTATCTCGCGCTTGGCAGTTTCATTCTGCTTATCGGTTTGATCTTGCTTTATCAAAGCCTGCCCACGGCATCGCGCAGCTTCGATATTCGCGCGTTGCAGGTCGCGGCTGCCGCGCATCAAATCCCACCGGAAGCGCAGCGAAATATTTACCTGCTCCTACTCATCGGCTTCGGCATCCTCGTTTCGCTTTTTCCATTTCACACTTGGGCTCCGGAAGCTTACGCCTCAGCTCCGGCGCCGGCAGCGATGCTTCATGCAGGCGTTTTGAAGAAATTTGGTCTTTATGGCCTGCTGCGCCTCGCTCTGCCGTTACTTCCGGCCGGGTCACGATACTGGACGAATCTGCTGCTCGTGCTTTTACTCGCCAACATCGTCTACATTGGGCTCGTCACCATCGCGCAAAAACGCCTCGATTGGATGCTCGGCTACTCGAGCGTGATGCACATGGGTTACATTTTCCTCGGCATCGCCAGTGCAAATATTCTCGGCACGACCGGCGCAGCCGCGTTGATGTTTGCGCACGGCCTTTCCATCGCGCTGCTTTTTGCGATTGCCGGCGAAATTCGCAAGCGCACCGGGACACTAGCTTTCGATGATCTGGGAGGTCTGGCCAAAGTGATGCCGTTCGCCGGGCTAGCCTTCGGTTTTGCCGCGTTCGCTACGATTGGTCTCCCCGGTTTCGCGAATTTCGCCGGCGAAATCATGATTTTCTTCGGCGCGTTTCAGAACGGCTGGGAAATGCAGCGATTCCACATTTTCCAAGTCGCCACCGTACTCGCATTGTGGGGAGTCGTTGTCTCGGCGGTT
>Ga0070717_10001932_pt1 | contig 14469 bp, 13 predicted proteins | sample LARL113metaG_FD_71366 | JGI IMG/M metagenome (GOLD analysis project Ga0070717, IMG submission 71366) | Corn, switchgrass and miscanthus rhizosphere microbial communities from Kellogg Biological Station, Michigan, USA - LAR L11-3 metaG | ecosystem: Host-associated > Plants > Roots > Rhizosphere ... | reverse complement strand
CCCAACTGCGGCATCGGCATGGCGCTGATGATCGACAAGGAAACCAAGGAAGCGGCGCCCGTCACCGCCTTCCTCAATATGGATAAGGTTGCCAAGGACCTCGCCAAGGTGAACGACGCAGCCCGCGGCAAGTGGCTCTCGGTCATCGGATTTGGGCTCGCGCTCCTGCGCAACTACGATCCGTTCCAGGCGCCCACCCACTTCAAGATCACCGACATGCTGAAGAAGATGGACAAGACCTTCAACGCCACCGGAAAGAACTATGGCAGCGTGAAGGGCGACCGGACGCTCGAGGATATCCAGAAGCGCCGCCAGGATCGCTGGAACTTCCTCTTCATCGCCGGCATGTGGTTCCAGGACCTGTTCAACTACGACTTCCGTCGCACCGAGCAGTGCATCATTCCGTACGCCACCCAGGAAGGCGAGATCAGCTTCTGCGCGTACAACACCGGCGTAGGCTGGCGCAACATTATCGAGAAGATGCACATGACGGCCACCCTCACCAAGTGGTACGACGAGCACGGGCGTCACGAGATCTTCGCCGGTGGCAAGAAGGTGGGCATGACTCAGGTGGGCCACGACCTGAACCTCAATATGGAGCACGTGAACTCCGAAGCCAACCACACCCTCGATAACCTCGGCATCGCCAAGAACGCCCGCGAAGAGAAGCTCCGCGCGCGCAACCAGACCACCGCCGACAAGGTGAAGGCCGAAGCCGAAAACGCCCGCATGGCCAAGCTCTACCGCGAGCACGTACTTGGCGAGAAGCCGGTTGAAGGAATGGTGTCCCTGAGCTCTATCCTGCCTGCTTCGAATAACGCCGCCTCGCCCATCAACCGGACCAGGAAGCAGGAAGAAACCGACTTGGTCGCCGGCGACTGATCGCTGTTCAACTCACTTCATTACGCACAAAGGCCGTCCGCATCGCGGACGGCCTTTGTGCGTGCGGGAACTCAAACTGCTTCAGGTCGAGCGCTTGTCTCTCTTTCGTTGCGCCACGCTACCCTTTGCTGAGGACGATGGTCCTGACCGATGATGTCGCGATAGAGCTGTGGACGCCGCGCCTGGAGATAGCGATAGCCTCCTGCCTGGTGCAATTTATCCGGCACACAAGTTGCGATAGCTACGTCGTCGCTCAGCTTGGTGCATTCGGCAAGGATGTCACCGAACGGATCGATGATCATGGAACAGCCGTTTTTCAATTGATCATCATCCATACCGATTGCATTGCTGAACACAACGTAGATTCCGTTATCGTAGGCCCTGGCCGGCAGCCACTTCATCAGCCAGGCGCGGCCTTTCAGGCCAAGAAATTCGGTGCGAAGCGAGGTCGGGTCATTCACCCGATTTTCCCAGAGCTTTGGGTCGACGAATCCAGCCCCAGGTCGCGGCGACGGCGTACACATGGTCACGTGAGGCATGAAGATAATCTGTGCACCGAGTAAGGTCGTAGCGCGAACGTTTTCAATAATGTTGTTGTCGTAGCAGATGAGAATGCCGCATTTCCAACCGTGGACGTCAAAGACCACATATTCATCACCTGGAAGCAAATGCGGGTTGATGAACGGATGAAGTTTTCGAAACTTGGCGACCACGCCCACGCCGTCGACACATATATAGGCCTTGTAAAGCCTGTCCTCCGAGTCCTTTTCAAATAGTCCCGCAAGAATCACCACTCCTGTTTCATTTGCTATTTGACTGAGCGCGCGCACACTCTCGCCATCGGGTATTGGCTCTGCAAGGGCAAGCATCTGTTCCCGCGAAAGATTCCGAGCGAACGTATATCCGGTGATGGAACACTCGTGAAACGCAATCACGTTGGCCCCCGCGGAAGCGGCTTGTTTGGTCAGCTGCCGGATGATCGACAAGTTGTAAATCTTGTCGCCGCTCTTGTGCTCGAATTGGGCGCTGGCGATGCAGAGGTTCTCCATTCGCCTAGGATAGTCCTCGCGATGTGCGGCGGATTCTGCTCGACCTTCAACGGACCTGCGAAGCATCCAGCTTGAGTTCCCCGGTACTCGCGAATTAATTCGAAGTCGGCCGGTGCTCCAGTTCTCGATTCTGAGACCTGGGATGGATCTACCAGACTTCCAACTTGAAATCCCTATATCCGCGAATGAGCTCGAAATCACCGCGGTTCGACGTGATCAGGCGGGTGCCGTGGGTGCGCGCGGTCAAAGCGATCAGCACATCGAAGTGCATATCGCGCAATTTCGCTGCCTGAAAGCCATGTTCGCGTTGGACTCTTCTCAGAATCTGTCCGGATTCGAGCCAGTTCGCTTCTGTCGGCGTGAAGATCGGATAGTTGCCTTCCAGCCTGCGCAAGAATCGTTCTTCCGCACTCGTCGTTGAACCGCGCCAAAGTTCCGCCAATACCACCGACGAGGTCCGCACCAGTTCATACAGTTCGGCAATCCGCCGGCTATAGCGTCCTGTTCGGAGATCCTCGATGAGGATGGAACTGTCGAAAATCACCATCTCATTTGTCGTAATTGACGAATTGCAGCTTGCCTTCGTTTTCCTTCATTAGCTTCTTGAAGCGTTTGAGTCCAATGATTTCCTTGAGGGCAATGTGCACCGCCTCGGTACGGGACTTGACCCCGAGGACGCGCACCGCTTCGTCCGCCAACTTTGTGTCGAGCCTAATCGATGTCAAGGTAGCCGCCATCGCTCCTCCGTATATACAAATTATCCATCTGATATATACAAGGGTCAAGCTGCGGCGTACCACAGCCTCAGCCTGCCGCCAAAGCTCCGTTAGCTTCGGAAGGGCCGCCGCGTTGGCATCAGGCTCCCGGTCCGGGGCGCATGACCTACTGGGCTGCTGGCGGAGCCGCCGGCGCGGCCGGAACGGCCGCTGCGACAGGGCTCCCCGCAGGCGCGCTCGGAGTGGAGTCTTTCGAGGCTTCCTGCCCGCTCTTTTCCGCCGGCTTCACCGTCGAACGGATCACGATGATCTTGTTCAGCACGTCGAACCAGAACGGCGCGCCCAGCGACACGGCCAGCGCGGTGAGAAGCCATCCGATCCAGTGCGCGGAGATTTCCTGCCCGATGTGTATGGACGACTCGCCCGGGGCGCGGTACCAGCCCAGAGGGAATCCGATACTGTCCAGGGTCTGGAGATGAGTCCGGATGCGATCGATGCCAGGATTGGCGTCCTCGCCCGCGCCAGGCTTGGTCGCCGAGTCAGCCAGGTTGGATACCGTTTGCCGCAACGAGGTATTCGTCGAGAGCCGCTTGGCGATCTGGATACAGTCCGCGTTCACCAGGACCGCGGCCACCACCGCCATCACCAGAACGATGCGCTGGCTGCGGCGCTTGTACCAGCCCGACACCCGATCCATCGAGCTGTTGAACCAGTCTTCCAGGTTTCGCTGCAGCGTGACGGGATCGGCGCCGGCATGCTTCTCGAAGGCCTCCAGAGCGCTTTTGATATTGGCGGGCAGATCGTCCGTCGTATGGCGCAGGTCCATCACGGCAAGGGCGAAATTCTTCGCGGGGATGTAGGAGGGAAGATTGCCCTTCTTCCAGAACTTCCACCAGGGCGCGCTCTCATACTTGCCGCGGTAAAGCGAGTTGATCAGCCCGTGATTGTAGAACTCGGCAACGAACTGCCCTTTGTTGTCACCTGCCAGTTCCTGGATTCCCTTTTCCAGGTTCCCCGCGCGCTGCTTCAGAAAGCTCTCGAGGATCTCGTTGGCCGCAGAACAGATAAGGCTCAACAGCAGAAAAATAAATACCAGGCCAATGGCGACATCGATGACGTTGGAGTTGAACATTCGCCCTCCCGGGAAAGCAGCGGAATTCTAGCATGCAACTCTCTGGAGGACGGCGTTTTCTGTTTATTTGTCGAACCCCGGTCGGCACGGCAAAGGGGTGCAATCGAACTGATCCCTGATCCCTGATCCCGGCCTTTACGGCAGTTGCTCATACAGCGCCTGGTTGCGGTATCCCATCAGGGTGACCAGGGTCCAGATGCCGAGCGCGGTTCCCACCGGGAACTTGACCAGACTGAGGAATGCGGCGACGATGGCCAACATGCGTCCCCAGGGCGCGCGCTCCATCAGGCCCCATCCCGCGGCGAACAGCAGGGCGGCGCGCAACGCCACAAAGACCCAGACGAAGTGAAGGAAGGCGGGGCCGAACCACTCCGGCCGGAAAGGGCTGTTCCAGCGTCCCCATGGGCCCAAATGATTGAACATGAACGCCCGCGCGAATGCCATCCCAACGAAGCTGAAAATGAGGGTGATTGCAGCATAGATGAACCACACCGTACTGAGCGCTCTCACTTTGCTGGCATAGCTCGCCAGCTCAAACTGAAAGCCGGGCACAGGAGGAGGCATGACCGGAGGAGGCGCGACTGTCGTTGGCCGCCCGCACCGAGGGCAGAGGCCTTGTCCTAATTGGAGAGCCTGACCACATCCACTGCAATACATGGGAAATCCTCCTGATTTTTTCAACTCAATTGCTCGAATAGCGCGGCATTGCGCTTTCCGAGCAGTTTAACCAGCGTATAGGCACCCAGCACCAGGCCGATGGGAAACTGCGTGATCGCCATTACGGCGGCCAGACCCGTCGCGAACCGCGCCCAATCGGTGTGGTCCTTCAGCCCGATGCTGGCGGCCGCGGCCAGAGCCACGCGCACGATCAGCAGCGACCACCCCGACCCGCCCAGGTACGTCCACTCCAGCATGGGCGGGTGTGGCCACGGCTCCCAGGGCCCCACCTGCTGCGACAGGCCTGTCTGCACAAGGATCATGCCGGTCACTCCCAGCGCCACATTCAGGCAGGCAAACAGAACCCAGTACCGGCGCAAATTCCGGATGGTTCGTGCAAACGCGAACATCTCGGCTGCCGCGCTGGTGGGTCCCGGCGCGCCGGCTTTTACCGTCCGGCCGCACTGGCGACACACGGTTTGTCCATTCGTCAGGATCTGCCCACACCCGCCGCAATACATCGAATCCTCCATCGAGTGCGCGGGCGAGGGGAAAACCTGGGGAGACAGGCACTTCCGCGTCTCTCATCTCTTACCTTATGGAGTACGCGCGGCGGGCTTCATTCGTTCCCAGCGCTCTTCGTGGCGGTCGTCGTGATACACGAGCGCAGTTACGTGGCCCAACTTGTCGTGCTCCACCGTGAGCCGCGTCCAGATGCCGCCCAGCGGATAGAAGAAGGAATTGGGGGCCTCGGCTTCCACTTCCGTCACTTCGCCGTGGGGGTCTTTTTCGTAGAGGTCGTCGCCCTGCCGGAACAATGTGGCCGCCAGGTGCCCGTTCGCGTCCCGGTACTCCCCGGCGATGGTGTCGAGGACGGCAATGGGGAGCTTGATGGCGCTGGGATGGAGCGGAACCACCAGCCGCTCGGCATAGGAGGGCGGCTCCGGGACGGCGCCCAGATGCTGGGATAGGATCCATTTGGGCAGTTCGGGTTCGTTGTATGCCCGCGCCCACGAGTCATGATGCATCCCCTGGTAAACCCACAGGCGCACATTTCCCCCGTTGGCCTTGAAAGCGTTGTACATCAGTTCGCTTTCCCGCGCCGGTACCACGTTGTCCTCGCTGCCGTGAAAAAGCCAGATCGGGGTGCGGCCGATGATGCGGGCGTACTCGGCGGGCAGCGTGTTGGCGAGCTTCCAGCGCTCCGGCGCGTAGCTCCAGAAAGGCCCGCTCGACGCAATCACGATGGCCGCCCATTTACGCGGATACATCCGGGCCAGTTCCCAGGCCCCATACCCGCCCATGGACAGACCCGTAAGATACGTCCGCGCCGGGTCGGTGTGGAACTCGGTCGCCTCCTGGTCGAGCGCCGCCATCGACATCTCCAGCATCACCGGGTCGGTCCAGAAATTGGGGTAGAGGCACTGCGGCATCACGATGATGAAGGGCCAGCGCTCGGGATGGTCACGCACTTCCAGCGGAAGCCCGATCTGGGTCTGAAACATGCCTTCCGAGCCGCGCTCGCCGCGCCCATGCAGGAACAGAAGAATCGGCCAAGGCTTGTGCTCGTCGCGCCGGAACTCCTCCGGCACGTAAACCTGGAAGCGGTAGGTGACGCCCTTGACCTCGACCTTGCGGTTCAGGAATCCGGTCTCCTGGGCGGGCGGCGACGGCACAGTGGGATGGTTCGGTGGTTCGGTCGCGCGTCCGGCGGCGGGTAACAACCCCCAGGCCACACCCACGCAGGCAGCCAGGACTCTGGAAAGACGAACCATGCTCGCAAACCATCATAAGAGGGCGATGCCAAGGTCGTCAGCGCTCCCCAAAACGCGAGGGTGTCTTCCGGCCCCGCCGTGAGCCTGCCGAATGGGGTCTCGATTTCTGAGACGACATGCGCCAACGATTCAAAACAACCTGCCTCCGGGTGCCCCGTCCAGGCTTTGCTTGGGCGGGATTCGCTGATCAAGTCGAAAATCCCTATGCGTTCCTTACGCCGCGACATGAAACAATCGAAGCATTCATCCCATGGCCGCCAATCCTCTCCAACCAGGCGATACCCTCGATCACTACCGCATCGATGCGAGCGTAGCGCGTAGCGGCATGGCAACCCTCTACCGGGCCACCGATGTGCATAGCGGGCGTCAATTCGCGCTCAAGGTGCCGCATCCGGAGATGGAGGCCGACCCCGTGCTCGTGGAGCGCTTCAAGCGCGAGCAGGAGATCGGGCAGATTCTCGATCATCCCGGGATCGTAAAAACGGTCAATAGCGAAGAGCGCAGCCGACTCTACATGGTCATCGAGTGGGTGGAGGGCCGCCTGCTGCGCACCTTGCTAAACGAACAGGGCGCGCTGCCGGTCGGGCGTGCCGAGAAAATCACCCTGCTCATCTGCGACGCACTCGACTATATGCACAAGCGCGGCATCGTGCATCGCGACCTGAAGCCCGAAAACGTGATGGTGAACGATCGCGATGAGATCAAGCTCATCGATTTCGGCATCGCCATGAAGGAAGACGCGCGGCGGCTGACCTTCGTGAACGTGTCCTCGATGCTGGGGACGCCCGACTACATTGCCCCCGAGCAGGTGCAGGGCAAGCGCGGCGACCAGCGCAGCGACATGTACGCGCTGGGCATCATGTTCTACGAAATGCTCACCGGGCAGGTGCCGTACAGCGGGCCGAATCCTCTGGCCGTGATGAACGAGCGCCTTCTGAAAGACCCTACACCGCCGCGCCAATTGAATCCGGAGATTCCGCCGGAACTGGAAGAGATTGTTTTTCGGGCGCTGGAGCGCGATCCGCGCCACCGCTATGCAAGCGCGTACGAGATGGAATGGGACCTGGAGCACAAGCAACAGGTGGGGGTGGAAGATCGCGGCTACCGGCCTCCGCGCCGCGGGCCCGCTTCTGTACTCGGCAAGGTGAACAAGCGCATGCTGCTCTACGCGTGCCTGGCGCTAGTGCCCATCATTCTGTTCGGACTGATGCTGGCGCTGGCGAGGCGGTGAGTTTCGCACTAAGACGACCACGAATCTCCGAAGAATATCTCCGTGCCCCATCCATTCGCCTTTTTTCTGGCGAATGGGTGGGAGGCCACGAAACTTGGAATGGAACCCAAGCGCTTGTGATCCGTCTACCGGTGCGACTCATCCCGATGAATCACAAACTCCGGATAGGCCCCGCTGCCCAGCTCATGCAGATCCATGCCCAGGCGCTCGCCGTCGGGATCGACGCGGAACGGAACGATGCGGTTGAGGATCGCGAATAAGAGATACACCAGCGGGAACACGAATCCCAGCAGCGTCACCATCCCCACCAGTTGCGCCATCAACTGTCCCGGGTGGTGCGCAAACAGGCCCGCCGCAAACAATCCCCATAAGCCTCCGACCGCATGCACGGAGATCGCGCCCGACGGATCGTCGATCGACAGCGCCAGTTCCATTGCCTCCACCAGCAGCGGCGCCGCGATCCCGGCGACGGCTCCCACCAGGATGGCCTCACCCGGAGTCACAATGGCCGCGCATGCGCTCGAGGCCACTAGCCCCGCGAGCCAGCCGTTGGCGCACATGCTGGCGTCGGGCTTGCCAAAGCGCGTGCGGGTGACGGTGAACGTTGCCACCAGGGCCGCGGCCGCCGAAAGTACGGTGTTGATGCCCGTGACCACCAGCGCGCCGGACGGAGCGTGCAGCCACAGGATCGCGCCTGCCACATTCCATGCCAGCCATCCCACCAGCGCCAGCAGGCAGCCGAACAAGATATAGACCGCGTTGTGGCCGGGGATCGCAGTCGCCAGCCCCTCTTTGGGGAACTTGCCCTTCCGCGATCCGGCAATCCACACCACGGCCAACGCGCTCAGGCCGCCCACGGCATGCACTGAGGCCGCGCCCGCTCCATCGATGAGCCCTGCGCCTAATCCGAAGTCCGTGCCCAGCCGCGCCAGCCAGCCCCCGCCCCAAACCCAGTGCGCCACCACCGGGAAGACGCCGCCCGCCAGCACCGCAGTGACCACGCAGCCGGCCGGCATCCGCAAGCGGTCGGCGCCCGAACCCCAGGGAATGATCGCCATCAGCCCCACAGCCATAAACTCGAACAGCACTTCCAACTGTGTCTCGAGCCGCGCCGCGCTGAAGTGGCGCAGAAACAACGGAGCCCCGCCGATCCAATCCCACGGCTTGCCGGCAATCGAAAGCGCATGTCCGGGCGCGCCGGCGAACGAAACGCCCACCACCGCAAATGCGACCGCCGCCACTGCCACCAGGGTTACGCACCCCAGCAGCGACTGGGCCGCGGACCGCGAACGGCCCAGCCCGGTGTTGAGCAGCGCAACCCCTGCAATGGCCAGGGGCGCCAGGAGCAGGAGCCCCAGCGTCAGCGCAAACATCGCATCGGAAAACGGCGTGATGAGCGGAGGAATGTTCATCGGGGGGGCGCTCCCCGTGTCTTGCCAAGCCCCGGCGGCGGCACCGGAGGCGTTTCCGGCCGGCGCTCCATGTGACCGCGTACGGCGACGCCCAATCCCAGGATCTCGACGGCCAGCCCGCACACCACGAAACTGGCGCGCAACCCAGGCTCCGGAAACAGGATGAGAGCCGCCATCGCAAGAAAGAATCCGGTAGGCATCACCAGCAAGCCGGCATATTTCATGTGCACGCGCCTTTCATTCGTTTCCGTTAACGCAACGGAAGCGGCCGCTGAGGATGAACGGATACACCGCCTCCCCCAACAGCGGCCATTCATAGCTGCCGGGAACTTTGGTAGGGAATTGCAGATAAAAGCGAGCGTTGACGACTTGCGTAGATTCTAATCCATTCGATAGTCCTCCAGGATTCGCAGCGCCCGGCAATTGGCTCACGTCACGACTGAGGCAGGACGCCGTTCTTGTTCTTAGGGGGACGTGTTTCATAATGCCCTATGTACATCCGGCTTGATCGCGCCCACCGGGCTCTGCCCGTGATGCTCGGAATCCTGACGCTTGCGAGTGTGGCAGTCCTGTTCGTGTGGGACGCCGCTCCCCGCCTCTTTCCTCCCCGAAGTCATGACTTTCTTGCGACATTTTCACTGGCCATGATCGCGGTCGCGTACCTCGCTTACCAGGTCGCGCATCGTCCTTCGGAAAAGGATTTTGCCAAGGCGATCATGCTCGCCGTTGCGTTTCTTTTCTGGGCCGCCAATCAATTGTGGCCGGATTCACCGCGCTCCACCCTTTACAACGACATCGCCATCGCCCTGTTCGTTCTGGACGTTTTTCTCGTGATCGTCGGCTGGCCGGCGACCTCGCAGGACGAATCCTTCGCGGAAACGGAACGGCAACCCTGAGGCACAACAGCCTGAGGTTTGATCCCTGCTGTGCCTCACCCAGGTGCTAGCATTCTGCCAAAGGAATGTGACGATTTCGCTTGGGCTTGTTCCCTCGTTCTGTCGTTCAGTCGTTCCCTGCCTTTCGCATCTCAATCTCTGGGACACCCCACCCGGGGACGCAGGGGAGTTTCCCTCCAATTCAGGTTAATCACAACCCGTTTTCTTTTCAGCACATTAGAAAGACCGATTCGGGAAAAATTTTTCTGCAATTGCGTCCGGCGCGTATCCCGCGCAGCCACTCTGCGCTGCTATATTGAAATTTCGGGGTTTCCTCCCCGATGGTGTTGTAGCGCTTCCCGCAAGTTTTGCACGTAGACTTTGTGACCGTCCGCACAAGCGGCCGCATGGTGAGAGCAACACGAGCCCTCCAAATTAACGCAACTGACTAACCAGGGAAAGCTTGCATGCCTCAGATATTTGACCGCAGCTCCAATGCATTGGCTCGGATGAGCCTGGTGTTGACGGGTCTGCTCGTGATCGCGGTAGGGGTGACGCTGGACGAGCTGCAGCGGTCACCGTGGGTGACGCGGCAGGGGCAGCGGCCGGACCAGCCGGTGCCGTTCAGCCACAAACATCATGTGCAGGGGCTCGGGCTGCAGTGCCAGTACTGCCACACCACGGTAGAGAAGTCGAGCTACGCGGGCATTCCTCCCACCAAGACATGCATCAATTGCCATGCGCAGATCTGGACCAACGCGCAGCTATTGGAGCCGGTGCGGGCGAGCTGGGCGACAGGGCAATCGCTGCCCTGGACGCGGGTGCACGATCTGCCGGACTTCGTGTACTTCAGCCACGAGATTCATGTGAACAAGGGACTGGGGTGCTCGAGCTGTCACGGGCGTGTGGACCAGATGCCGCTGATGTACGCGCAAAATACGCTGCAGATGGAGTGGTGCCTGGATTGCCATCGCAACCCGGCCAAGAACCTGCGGCCGATCTCGGAGATTTACAACATGGCCTGGGAGTCGCCGGCCGAGGATAGGCCGGTGTGGTGCGCGGTCAACGGGGCGAAAGACGGCGTGCCGTCGGTGCAGGCGGTGAGCTGCGTGTTCCAGGACCCGCTGGGATCGGGGCCGCAGAATCCCAACGTGGCCTCATTACAAGTGCACGCGACCAAGGGTCTGGCCGGCGATGTGGCTGGCGCGGCCGTGCCGTTGCCGGCGAACTACAAGAAGTTCACGAGCCAGGATGAGCTGGGGCATTTCCTGCTCCGCGAGTACAGGATTCGCGCGCCCCAGGATCTGATGAGCTGCGAGGTCTGCCACCGATGAGCGCGCAGGAGAACGGTGTGAATCAGGAGAAGCATCAAACCGAAGACGCGCTGACGCTGGCCGAGGTGCGCGCGAAGCTCGGCGCAACCAAGGGCAAAAAGTTCTGGCGCTCTCTGGACGAACTGGCGGGGACCGAAGAGTTCCAGAAGGCCGTCGAACAGGAATTTCCTTCGGCGGCGCAGGAGTGGGTGGACCCGGTGTCGCGGCGCGGGTTCATGAAGCTGATGGGCGCGTCCATGGCGCTGGCCGGCCTGGCCGGTTGCACCAAGCAGCCCGACGAGCCGATCTTCCCCTATATCAAGCAGCCCGAAGACCTGGTGCTGGGCAAGCCGATGTACTTCGCCACGGCCAACCCGTTTCCTACCGGCGCAGTCCCCACGCTGGTCAAGAGCGACCAGTTCCGTCCCATTAAGATCGACGGCAACCCCGACCACGGCTACAACCAGGGCTCGTCCGACGTTTTCACCCAGGGTCTGTTGATGGACCTGTACGATCCGGACCGCTCCAAGCGGGTCACATTCCAGGGCGAGAGCCGGGAGTGGGCGGAGTTCGCGCGCACCTTCCATGACGCGGCCGCGGCAACGAAGGACGGGACCGGCATCTACTTCCTTACGGCGACCATCACGTCCCCGACGCTGGCCCGCCAGTGGAAGGCAGTGGCGCAGGCGTATCCCAACGCGAAGCTCATTCAGTACGATCCGGCGATCGCGGGCACAGCGCTGGCGTCCGGTGCGATCCCGCAGTATGACCTTTCGGGAGCAGATGTAATCGTTTCGCTCGATTCGGACTTTTTGTCGGGGTCAACCTATCCGGGCTTCCACAAGCTGGTGCGCGAGTACGCGGCCCGGCGCAAGGATCCCAACAAGCTGAACCGCCTTTACGCCATCGAGAGCTCGCCCACCACCACGGGCATGAAGGCCGAGCATCGGCTGGGCCTGCGGGCCAGTGAAGTGCCGGCGTTCGCAGCGGCCCTGGCGGCAGCGGTCGGTGCAGCGGGCGCGCAGGCGCCGAACTACACATGGACCCCGGAGCAGCAAAAGTTTCTGGCCGCGCTCGCCAAGGATCTCAAGGCCAATGCCGGCAAGAGCGCGGTAATTCCGGGCTTGTATCAGGATCCGTCGGTCACGGCATTAGCGGCGGCGTTGAATACCGCTTTGGGCAACGTGGGCACGACGGTATCCGTATCGAGCGAGCCGCTGAACCCGGTGCCGAGCGACCAGATCGCGGACATGAAGGCGCTGGTCGCGGATCTCAATGCGGGCAAGGTTCAATGGCTGGTCATCCTGAACTCGAACCCCATTTACTCGTCCCCTGCGGATCTCGATTTTCCAAGCGCATTCAACAAGGCGAAGATTGTCGCCCATCTCGGGACGCACGCCGACGAGACGGGGCAGATCGCGCATTGGCACATTCCGGCGGCCAACCCGCTGGAGTTCTGGTCCGACGCGCGGTCGTATGACGGCACGGTCTCGATCGTGCAGCCGCTGATTGAGCCGCTCTATGGCGGCCGCACCGCGCACGACGTGTTCCAGGCGCTTCTCAACGAGCCGCTGCTCAGTTCCTACGCAGCCGTGCGCGAAACCTGGCGCCCGACCATCAAGGGCGACTTCGAGACCGGCTGGCGCAAAACGCTGCACGCGGGCTGGGTGGACGACACGAAGTTCGACACTAAGTCCGGCGCGGCAGGCGCCAAGCCTGCAGCCTCCGCGGCGATTAACGTGCCCACGCCTGCACCGAAAGAAGCTTTCGAAATCATCTTCCGCCCCGACCCCAACATCTACGACGGACGTTTCGCGAACGTGGGCTGGCTGCAGGAGTTGCCCAAGCCGGTCACGAACCTGAGCTGGGACAACGCGGCCATCATCTCGGGCGCCACGCTGTCCGCGCTCAAGCTCGAAGAGGACGACATTATCGAGATCACGGTCGGCAACGGCAAAGTAAAAGCGCCGGTGATCGTTGCCCCGGGCCATCCGGACAACTCGGTCACGGTGTATCTCGGCTACGGCCGCGAAATGGCGGGGCGCGTCGGCTCGGGCGCGGGCTTCAGCGCGTATCGCATTCGCCCCACCTGGGCGCCGTTCTATGCCACCGGGTCCATCAAGAAGATCGATGGCAAGTGGGGCATTGCCATCACCAAGAGCCACTACCAGGACCACCGCTCCAAACGGTTCAGCGAATACGGCGACCAGAACCGCTCGCTCGAAGCCGTCGAAGCGCTCGGACCTCGCGGCATCATCCGCTATGCCACGCTCGATGAATACAAGCAGAACCCGGCGTTCGCCAACGAGGGCGAGGGGCACGAAGTAACGCACATGGGCACGTCGATGTTCCCCAACTGGAGCTATAAGGAAAACGCCTGGGGCATGTCGATCGACATGAACTCCTGCACCGGCTGCAATGCCTGCATCATCGGCTGCTACGCGGAGAACAATATCCCCGTCGTCGGCAAGCAGCAGGTGAGGATCGGGCGCAACATGCAGTGGATCCGCATCGACACCTACTTCGAGGGCGACCTGTCTTCGCCGCGCGCGCATTTCCAGCCCATGCTCTGCCAGCACTGCGAGAACGCGCCCTGCGAGCAGGTGTGCCCCGTGGGCGCCACGGTGCACACGCCCGAGGGCCTGAACATGATGGTCTACAACCGCTGCGTGGGCACGCGCTACTGCTCCAACAACTGCCCCTACAAGGTGCGGCGTTTCAACTTCCTGCTCTTCTCCGACTACGAGACAGAAAGCCTGAAGCTGATGCGCAACCCCGACGTGAGCGTCCGTTCGCGCGGCGTGATGGAGAAGTGCAGCTACTGCGTGCAGCGGATCACGGCGGCGAGGATCGCCTCCGACAAGGAGAACCGGCCCATCCGCGACGGGGAGATTCAAACCGCATGCCAGCAGGCCTGCCCGGCCCAGGTGATCACCTTCGGCAACATCAACGATAAGTCGAGCCGGGTGGCGGCGCTCCGCAAGGACGAGCGCACCTACCAGGTGCTGGCCGACCAGAACACGCGTCCGCGGACAACGTATGTGGCCGCGGTGATCAACCCCAACGGCGAGCTTGAAGAGAAGCCGATCGAGCATGGATGAAGCAGGGACCGAGGGAACTAGGGATAAGGCATTAGGCAAGCAACTGACAACTGACAACTGAGAACTGACGCATGGCAACGAGCAACCTGAAACCGACCGATCCCGAATATAAGCGCTGGGTAGATCCGGCCACGGGCGAGTACCGGGTGATTGAGCCGGGGCAGACTTTCAAGTCGGTCACCGACAAGATCACGCGCATCGTGCTCACCCCGCACACGCCCATGGGATGGTTCGCCATCTTCACCGTGGCCGGCGGCGGCGCCACCCTGCTGCTGGTGGCGGTCACGTGGCTTTTCCTCAAGGGCGTGGGCATCTGGGCCATCACC
>Ga0070717_10001931_pt1 | contig 14469 bp, 12 predicted proteins | sample LARL113metaG_FD_71366 | JGI IMG/M metagenome (GOLD analysis project Ga0070717, IMG submission 71366) | Corn, switchgrass and miscanthus rhizosphere microbial communities from Kellogg Biological Station, Michigan, USA - LAR L11-3 metaG | ecosystem: Host-associated > Plants > Roots > Rhizosphere ... | reverse complement strand
GGCCCGAGCGGGGCGGTGTTGGCCCAGCCGTAGTAGACGGTCTGCCGGCCGTCGGCCACGATCGTGACCGCGTGGACGTCGAGCGGCAGCGGGCGGTCGTCCAGCATCGTGCCCGTCGCCATCGCCCGGCAGTCCGGGCCCGCGGTGGCGCCGCAGGCCACGCTGCGGTCGTAGGCGGAGAGCGTCAGCGCGTTGGCGGCGTGGCCCAGCAGGGCGGCGCTGCCGATCAGCCCGGCCGCGATGGCGACCAGCAGCACGGCGTAGCGCAGGCCCGGCCGGCCGGCGACGCCGGCCAGCGCGGCTGGCTCAGCCAGCGGTCCACTGCTCCCCATGACGGACTGATTGTCCGCCATCGGGCCGGACGATCAGGTCAGACCAGGCTGCTGCAGACCCACTGGCCGGGGCCGGACCGCTGGTACAGCCAGGCCGCGGCGTGGGCGTTGGCGCTCGGGTCGAAGACCGACTGCGCGTGGTACGGCGACCCGGCCCACGTCGAGGGCAGGAACTGGAAGAGACCCGACGCGCCGCTGGAGCGGTTGACAGCGTACGGGTTGTAGTTCGACTCGCACTTGGCGACGCGGAGCGCCCAGCTCTGCGCCGCGGCGCCGAGCGGCGCGAACGCATCCAGGATGATCGCCTGGATGGCCCCGACGCTGCCCGGGTCGAGGCTCATCGGCACCTGGGCCGGAGCCGGCGACTGGAGGCGCTGGGCCACCACCTGCGCGACCAGCTTGCCGTACTGGTCCTGGAGCTGGCGCACCAGCTGGGCCATCCGGTCGTGGTCCGCCTGCATCAGGGTGCGCTGCTGCGCGAGCCGGGCCAGGTCCTTGTCCAGCGCGTGCTTGGTGGCGGCCGCGCGGTCGCTGGCGGACGTCAGGTCCGAGATCCGGGTCACCGCCTCCGAGATCGAGGGCGCCGAGAACAGGATCCCGACGACCGAGTCCGGCTGCGCGTACAGCGCGCGGGCGAGCATCTTGATCTCCACGCGCTCGCGGTCCACCTGCTGCTGCGTGGTCGTCGCGTCCTGGGCCATGGCGGACATCCGCAGGTTGAGCTGCGTGACCTGGGCCGAGGCGTCCGCGAGCTGCTGCTTCACGTCCTGCTGCTTGTTGGCCAGGTCGTCGGCGAACACCGGCCGCTGTACAAACGCAGCGACGACGACCAGAAGTACCGCGAGTCGACGCATATCCGTGCTACCCCCCTGGCGGCCGGTGGAACGCCGAGGCGCCCGGCTACCGGAACGGCGGACACGATAGCAGGTCCCGGGCGCCGCGGCCAAGGGGCCGTGCGGAAGTCAGGCGCGGCGCAGGGCCCGGCGGCGGCGCCCGCAGAGCGTGTAGACGGCGCCGTTCAGGAAGTACGTGCAGCCCGCCGCGACGGCGACGTTCTCGCCGAGCGGCAGCTGCGCCACGCCGGCGGACACCAGGCCGAGCGCCGCCACGCCGCCGAGCTCCAACATCGAGATGCGCGTCTCGGCCCGCTCCAGCGCGTCGAGGCCCAGGCGCTCGCGCTGCCGGTACGCGTTGGCGTGCATCAGCAGCAGCACCGTGAACGTGGCCGCGACGCCGACGCCGTAGATCACGAACAGCAGCCGGAGGTCGTGCGTGCTGATGTCGCGGGCCAGCGACGCCGCGTACAGGAACTTGAGCGGGTACACGTAGCAGAGGACGACGAACAGCAGGAGGAGCGTCAGCAGGACGGTCCTCGGGTCCTCCAGCCCGTACATGCGGAAGAAGCGGTACTGCGTGTACCAGATCCAGGCCAGGATCGCGAACGAGAGGGCGAACGCGGGGATGCCCTGGAGGACCGCGACCAGCGCGTCGAACGACTTCGGCACGTCGAGCGAGACGACCAGCAGCGTCACGGCGAACCCGAACGCGCAGTCGGCGAAGCCCTCGACCCGGGAGATGTCGGCGCCGCGGTTCCGGAAGCCCGCCGGCTGCTGCTCGTCGCTCACCGGCAGAGGATGCTAACGGTTCAGTCCGGGGGGTCGGGGCGCAGGCTCCGGCACGCCGGCGCGACGCGCAGCAGCAGCGCCGCCAGCTGCTCGTACTCCTCCGACGTGTACTTGCCGACGAACAGGTGGCGCAGCGCGGCCGCGTACGTGGGCTCGGCCTCCGCCAGGAGCGCCCGGCCCCGATCCGTGATCGCGGCGTAGACGGCGCGGCCGTCGGCACCGCAGGGCCGCCGCTCCAGCAGGTCGTCCGCCACCAGCCGGTCCACCAGCCGGGAGACGCCGCTCGGGCTCAGCAGGACCGTGTCCGCCAGCTCCGACATGCGCAGATGGCCGCCGCCCATGACGAGCTGGAGCAGCACGGTGTGCTCGGCGAGCGAGATCCGGTGGGCGGCCTCCAGCTCCGCGTCCAGGCGGCGGGTGAGGTCGGTGTGCGCGTTCAGGAAGTTGAACCACGCGCCAACCTCCGCGTCCGACAGCGGCGCGGTTGCGTTCCCGGGGTCGTCCTTGCTGCTCGTGGTTGCGACAGCCTCCCAGCCGAGAGTAACGAGCGGAGGTCAGTCGGTCCAGCCCGGACGCGAGTAGCCCGTCGCGTAGGCGGGCGGCGGGGTCTCCGAGCCGGTCCGCTCGTCGGCGACCGGGGCCAGCGGGCGCACCGCCAGCGGCAGGTGGCCGGCCCACACCGGGAGGTCGAGGTCGGCCTCGGCGTCCTTCGGTCCGCCGGTCCGCGCCTTGGCCGACGCCTCGTCCAGCGGCAGCCTGAGGATCAGTGTGGTGGCCAGCTCCCTGGCGCTCGGGTGGCGGGCGTCGGCCCAGCGGCCGCGGCAGACGTGCTCGACCAGCGCCTCGCTGGCCAGCAGCTGCTCGGCCGGGTCGTCCACGACCTCCGCCCGGCCCAGCACCACCACGGAGCGGTAGTTCATGGAGTGGGAGAAGACGGAGCGGGCGAGGACCAGGCCGTCCAGGAGGGTGACCGTCAGGCAGACGTCGGCCGGGCCCGCGGCCGTCCGCAGCATGCGGGACGCGGGCGAGCCGTGGACGTAGACCACGTCGCCGTGGCGGGCGTACATGGTCGGCATCACGTACGGCGTCCCGTCCACCACGAACCCCAGGTGGCAGATGAGGCCCTCGTCCAGGATCGAACGCACCGTCTCGGCCTCGTAGGTGCCGCGCTCGGGGTGCCGGCGGATCTTCGTCCGGGGCGTCGGCGCCATGCGCTCTCCTTTGTACTGTTACAATTGCGGATATTGTCCTCAATGTACCAGACAAAGGGCACGATCTGATACAACCAGCGGCAGCGATGGCATCCGACCTCCTCCGCCGCATCGCCGGGAACCGCGCCGGCGAGATCAGCGCCAGCGTCGAGGCGGCCATCCGGAGCGGCCAGCTGGCGCCCGGGGAGTCCCTCCCCTCCGTCCGCCGCCTGGCCGACCACCTGCGCGTCAGCCCGACCACGGCGGCGGCCGCGTACCGCGACCTCCAGATCCGCGGCCTGGTGACCGCGGCGGGCCGGCGGGGCACCCGGGTGAGCCCGCGGCCGCCGGTCCGCCACCTGTCCCCCGCGACCGTGCCGCCGGGCACGCGGGGGCTGCTGGACGGCAACCCCGACCCCGCGTTCCTGCCCGACCTGGGGGCCGCCCTCGCGCGCCTCCGCCCCGGGCCCCGGCTGTACGGCGAGCCGGCCAACCTGCGCGAGCTGCTCGACCTCGGGGCCCGGCTGTTCGCGGCCGACGCGATCCCGGCCGACTTCCTGCTGGTGGTCGGCGGCGCGCTGGACGGCATCGAGCGGGCGCTCGTGGCGCACCTGCGGCCCGGCGACCGGGTCGCCGTCGAGGACCCGGGCTACCCGCCCGTGTTCGACCTGCTGCTGGCGCTGGGCCTGATGCCGGTCCCGCTGCCGGTGGACGACCGCGGCATCCTGCCCGACGAGCTCGAGGCGGCCGCCCGCGGCCCGCTGGCCGCCGTCGTGCTGACGCCTCGGGCCCAGAACCCGACCGGCGCGGCGCTGGACGCGCAGCGGGCCCGCGAGCTGCGCGACGCGCTGGCGGGGCGGCCGGACCTGCTCGTGATCGAGGACGACCACGGCGGCGCGGTGGCCGGGGCGGCGGCCCAGACCGTGGTCGGGCCCGCGCTCGACCGGTGGGCGGTCGTGCGCTCGTTCTCCAAGTCGCTGGGCCCCGACCTGCGGCTCGCCGTGATGGCCGGCGACCCCGTGACGATCTCGCGCGTGGAGGGGCGGCAGCAGCTCGGGGTGGGCTGGGTCAGCCACGTGCTCCAGCGCCTGGTGGTGGCGCTGTGGGAGGACGGCCACGTCCAGCGGCTGATGGCGGACGCGGCGGCGACGTACACGGCGCGCCGGCAGGCGCTGGTGGACGCGCTGGCGGAGCACGACCTGCGGGCCAGCGGCCGCTCCGGCCTGAACGTGTGGGTGCCGGTGCCGGACGAGCAGGCGGCGCTCCGCCGACTGCTCGACGCGGGCTGGGCGGCGTCGGCGGGCGAGCGCTTCCGGCTCCGCAGCGAGCCGGCCATCCGGCTGTCGATCGGGCGCCTGCCGGTGGCGGAGGCGCCGGGGGTCGCGGCGGCGCTGGGCGCCCCGTCGCCGCGCCCGGCCCGCACGCGGACGGGCTGAGCAGCAGGGTTCGCGAACTCGCTCGCCCGGTGCTACGGTCGAGCCCATGAACTGGCCAATGCGCTTCGGAGTGTTCCTCGCGCCCTTCAACCCGGTCGGGCAGAACCCGACGGTGGCGCTCGAGAAGGACCTCGAGCTGGTCGAGTGGATGGACCGCTGGGGCTTCGACGAGGCCTGGATCGGCGAGCACCACTCCGGCGGCTACGAGATCATCGCCTCGCCCGAGGTCTTCATCGCCGTCGCCTCCCAGCGCACGCGGCACATCCGGCTGGGCACGGGCGTGGCCTCCCTGCCCTACCACAACCCCTATCTGCTGACCGAGCGGATGGTCCTGCTCGACCACCTCACGCGTGGACGGGCGATGCTCGGCGTCGGGCCGGGACAGCTGACGTCCGACGCGGCGATGCTGGGGATCGACCCGAACAACCAGCGCCGGATGATGGCCGAGAGCCTGGACGCGATCATGGCGCTGCTCCGCGGCGACGCGCCCGTCTCCATGAAGACGGACTGGTTCGAGCTGGTGGACGCCCGCCTGCACCTCCGCCCGTACAGCCATCCCCGCTTCGAGATGGCGGTCGCGGCGTCGATCTCCCCATCGGGCCCCAGCGCCGCCGGCAAGCACGGCCTGGGCCTGCTCTCGATCGCGGCGTGGAGCCCGTCCGGCTTCGACGTGCTCGGCGACCACTGGGAGATCGTCGAGGAGCAGGCCGCCCTGCACGGCCAGACGGCCGACCGGCGGACGTGGCGGATGATGGGCCCGATGCACCTCGCCCGCACGGAGGCCGAGGCGCGCAAGAACGCCGAGCACGGGTTCCTCCGGATCTTCGACTACCTGGGCCACATCGTCCCGCTGCCGGCGCTGGAGGCGAGCAGCTACGACGAGCTGATCGACAAGTTCAACGCCGCGGGCGGCGGCGTGGTGGGCACGCCGGAGATGGCGGTCGAGTGCATCGGCAAGCTGGTCGAGCAGTCGCGGGGCGGCTTCGGCGGCTACCTGCTGATGGGCGGGGAGCTGGCCAACCGGCAGGCGACGCTGGAGTCGTACCAGCTGTTCGCCGAGGAGGTGATGCCCCACTTCCAGGGCCAGGTGGCGCCGCTCCAGGCGTCGCACGACTGGGTCCGCGAGGCCCCCTCCGCCACGCCCGGGATGACCCGCTGGCTGGACGCCACGACGACGGCGATCAGGCGCGCGATCGACGAGTACAAGGAGGAGCGCGAGGCCCGCACCACGACTCCATGACACCTCTCCGCCTGGCCGGCGCGGCGGCGGCGCTCGCGGCGGGCTGACAGCCACGTACTGGCGAATTCGGCAACTATCATGCAACATTGACATCGTTGACAACCTTTGAGTAGGATGGCCGGCATGGTTTGCGGTGCGCCAGTCGAGGAACTGCCCGGATGCACGGTGGAGGATGTCCGGGACGCCTGGTCGCGGATCGCGCCCGTGTGGTCTCGCTACGTGCGCAGCGGACGAGACGTGCACCGCGACCTGCTCCACGGTCCCGCGCTCCTCGACGCCTGCGGCGACGTGAACGGCCTGCGCGCGCTCGACATCGGGTGCGGCGAGGGCTGGGCCGGTCGCCAGGTGGCCAGCCGCGGCGCCCGCGTGGTGGGCCTGGACATCTCCGGCGAGATGATCGAGGAGGCCAGGTCGCATCCGCTCCAGGCCGACCAGCAGATCGACTACCGGGTGATGGACGCCGCCGACACGCACCGCTACCTGGCGGACCCGGCCTTCGATCTGGTGATCGCGTGCATGTCGCTGCACGACATGGCGGAACCCGGCGCCGTGCTGCACTCGGTGCGCCGGGTGCTGAAGGACGACGGCCGGCTCGTCTTCTCGATCCCGCACCCGCTGACGCACATGGCGGGCGGCCGCCAGCTGCATCGGCTCGGCGACGACACGCTGTACTTCCGCGCCGCGAACTACTTCCAGAGCGCTTCGTACCGCATCGACTGGCAGCAGCCGGCCGGCGAAGCGTGGCGCACGCTGCGCTGGAGCCGCCCTCTGGGTGAGTACGTCGGGCTGCTGAAGGACGCCGGGTTCGTGGTGTACGACCAGATCGAGCCACAGCCCAGCCAGGCCGACGTCGAGGCCCACCAGCGCCTGCGCAACGCGAGTGAGATCCCCTCCCACCTCGTGTTCGTGGCCGGTCCCGTGCCGCGCCGAACGTCCTCGACAGGCTGACAAGCCGCTGCCTTGCCGGCGCCGCCGGCCCGTGATAGGTTGGTCACTCCCTGGTCGGCCCCCTGGTCATCGGTGAGTGCATGGCGACGTCGCGGGCGAGCGATCATCCTCGGGTCCTGGTCCTCCATGCGCCGGAGGTCCCCACGTACTTCAACGCCGGTCACCACCTGCCCGTGTTCTCGGTCGCCGCGTACCTGCGCCGCCAGCCCGGGATCGCGCACGTGGACGCCCTGGACGCAGCCGCGCTGAACATCACGTGGCGCGAGCTCGGCGACCGGCTGTGGGCCGGCGCGTACGACGTCATCGCCTGCCAGAACGACCTGGGCGAGGTGTCGGCGCTCGGCGACTTCGTGGTGTGGGCGCGCGGGCTGTGTCCCCGGACCCGGCTGGTCACCTTCGGACGCCTCAGCGCGATGGTGCCCGGCTTCTTCGAGCGCTACGACATCGACGGGATCGTCTGCGGCGGCGACTACGAGGCCGGGCTGCTGACGTTCATCCGCTGGCTGGCCGACCCGACCCGGCCCCGGCCCGGCGTGGCCGTTCGCTCGAACGGCGGCTGGGTGGATCCGGACGGCCCCGGCCAGCTGCTGCCGGTCGAGCGCTGGGTGCTGCCCGACATCACGGAGATCCCGTTCGACGCGTACGACCGCCTCTACGCGCGGGACCAGAACCGGTTCTGCGGCCTGCCCGGGCGCCGCGAGCTCGTGGTCCCGGTCGCCCGCGGCTGCCCGATCCGCTGCGGCTTCTGCGAGGTGTGGCAGCGCGAGGGCGCGAGGGAGCGGCGGCTGCCGGTGCGCCGGGTGATGGACTACATCCGGGACAGCTGCGCCCGGGCGCGGTTCGACTACGTCGCCATGTACGCGCCGACGTTCACGCTCAAGCGAGCCTGGGTCGTCGAGCTGTGCGACGCCCTGGCGGCGCACGGGGGCATCGCCTGGAAGTGCACGACCACGCTCGACCACCTCGACGAGCCGCTGCTCACCGCGATGGCCGGAAGTGGGTGCACCCGGGTCAGCGTCGGCGTCGAGACCCTGGAGCCGGAAGCGCAGTCGCTGCTGCCGCGGGCCAAGCGGTCGTCCACCGAACGGTTCGACGCCCTGGCCGCGTGCTGCGCGCGCCTGGGCGTCGAGCTCAACTGCTTCGTCATCCTGGGGCTGCCCGGCTCGACCACCGAGGGCACGCTGGCGACCGCGGCCCACCTCCGCGCCGTCGGGGCCCGGCTGCGGCCGACGTTCTACGCGCCGTACGACGAGCTCCTGCCAGGCATGGACGAGCGCGAGGTCGCCCGCTTCAACCGCCAGCTGGCGCCGGCGACGCTGGCTCCCGCCGACCGGACCGCCCTGCACGAACTGGTGCATGGGGAGTGAGGGGCCGGCACCGGGTGTCCGCTCGCTGCTCGTGCACGGCGGTCGTGAGCTGCGCGGCCGCATCCCGATCTCGGGCTACAAGCACGCGCTGACCCTGCTGGTCGCGGCCGCCGTCGCGCTGGACAGGCGGGTCACCCTCCGGAACGTGCCGGTCATGACCGAGACCCGCGTCCTGCGCCGCATCCTGGAGCGGATGGGCGCAGGCGGCCTGCTGGCCGGCGCCACGTGGGACCTGGATCCGGGGCCGATGCGCAGCGCTCCGGTGCCGGCGCGGCTCAGCGGCCTCATCCACGGGTCGCTGTACCTCGTGCCGGCGCTCCTGGCGCGGTTCGGCGAGGTCACGTTCGCGGGCGCCGGCGGCGACCGGATCGGGCCGCCCCGACTGGGCGGCGGCCGGCCGACGGACCAGGTCGCCGCCGTGCTGGAGCGGTTCGGCGCCACGGTCCGCACCAGGGGCGGCCTCCGCGCCACGGCCACGCGGCTGCGCGGCTGCTCGATCGACCTGATGGAGTTCTCCACCCACCGCCGGCGCCTGCGCGGACCGATGGCGTCGAGCGCGACCAAGACGGCCCTGATCCTCGCGGCCGCGGCGGACGGCCCGACCCAGCTGCACCATCCGGTGGACCGGGACGCGACGCGGGAGCTGTGCGACTTCCTGCGGCGCTGCGGCACGATCGTCGAGCGCGACCGCGACACCTGGCACGTGCGGCCCGGGACGCGGACCCGGCCGCTCGTCCACGACCTGATCAGCGACAGCACCGAGATCGTGACCTTCATCGCCTGCGCGGCGCACGCGGGCGGCTCGCTGCGCCTCACGGGCATCACCGGGCAGCGGACGTGGCAGGCGATCGACGACGAGCTGCGGCGCCTGGCCGAGATGGGCGTGCTGCTCGCCAGGGGACCCGACTGGCTCGACGTGCGCGGGCCCGAGGAGCTGCGGCCGCTGGAGCTGGAGATCGAGTGCAACGGGTTCAGCACCGACGCCCACCCCCTGGTGGCGGTGCCGCTCCTCGGCGCGCCCGGGGTCAGCCGCATCACCGACCACGTCTGGACCAACCGCTTCGCCTACGTGCGGATGCTGCTGCAGATGGGGGCGAGGGCGCACAAGGCCCGGTGGCGGCCGACCGTCACGCTCCACGGCGGGCGGCTCCATGCGCCGGCCGGCCCGCTCGTACCGACCGACTCCCGAGCCGCGGCCGCGGCGGTCGTCGCGGCGCTGGGCGTGCGCGGGACAACGCGGATCATCGACGCGGGGCACCTGGACCGCAGCTACGAGCGGCTGATCGACAAGCTCGGCTACGCGGACGCGGACCTGGAGGTCGAGGCCCTCGCGGGGCCCGCCGGCCCGTAGTCGTCGGTCGCCGTGAAGCGGTGCTCGTCGGACGTCCAGGGATTGACGACGATCGTCTCGCCCTTGACCAGCCGGCCGCGGACCTGGTCGAGCAGGACCTCGACCACGTGCTGCTCGCCCCACTCCGGGCGCATCTCGAGGGCCGCCGCGAGGGCCCGGCCGCTGGAGAACACCGGCACGATCGTGCCGCGATACCTGAGCGCGTCGATGGCGAAGCACCGCAGGTCCGTCGTCTGCGCGGTGACCGGCTCGGCGATGGCGAGCACCTTGCTCCGGACGACGTGGCGGTGCGCCTCGCCCGACCCACCGCTCGGTCCGGCCAGCTCGTGCAGCGCGACGTCCAGCGGCGTCGGCTGCCCGCGCCGGGCCCCGGCCGCCACCTCCGAGGCCAGCTGCGAGCGGTCCACGCGCAGCGGGACCGCCCGGCGCAGCCGGTCCGTCCGGACCTCGTCCAGCGGGCCGAACCGCTCGTGCTCGTCCATGGTGGCCAGCTGACCCGCCTCCACCAGGGTCAGCGCGGCGCCGCTCTCCAGCTGCCGCTCGATCGCGTCCGGCTCCAGGACGACGCTCGCCGCGTCCTCGACGGCGTCCAGCTTGTCCCTCCACCACCGGGGGATGCCCTCGACGCCGCTGCTGCGCCGGTACCGCCGCGCGGCGCCGATGAGTCGGAGGGCCAGCTGGTGGTTCCCGACCGCCGACTCGACCAGCGCGAATGCCTCCAGGAGCCTCGCCTGGCCACGGTGGTTGCGCATCGCCACCCGCAGCCCCAGGCTCGACTCGAGGTGGCTGCGCGCGCTGGCGATGCGGCCGAGCAGGAACTCGCCGACGCCGAGGTTCTGCTCGGCGTAGGCCTCCAGCCGGCTGTCCTCGATCTCCCGGGAGCGCGAGAGCGCGTCCTCGAAGAGCCGCTCGGCGTCGAGCACCTGGTCGGCCATCACGTCCCTGGTCTCGATCGCGATCTTGCCGCGCAGGTTCAGGACCTCGATCCGGCCCCGCCTGCTCTCGAGCTTCTCGTACAGGTCGGACGCCCGCTGGACCAGCTCCGCGGCATCCTTCGACTGGCCCACGTCGGCGGCGTTCTCGGCGAGGTCGAGCAGGCTGTTGGCCTGGCCGCGCTCGTCCTTCTCGTTCACCGCGATGCGGTGCTTCTGCTCGAAGCTCCGGCGCGCCTGCTCGTAGTCGCCCCGGATCCGGGCCAGGCTGCCCGCCTCGCGGAACACGTCGGGCACCGCCTCGCTGAGCTCGTCGCGGATCCAGTAGGCGTGCCCGGCGAGGTTCCCGAACTGCAGCGACACGGCCAGCGCGTCGGCGACCTGGTTCATCGCGTCCGACCGCTCCTCGATCGGAAGGCGGTACACGGTCGAGACGAGCTCCGGCGTCAGCTCCGCGAGCCGCGCCCACTCGGCCTCCGACCGCCGGCCCCGGCTGGCGTGGATCGACTGGACCACCTGCTGGACCCAGGAGCGGTAGCGCTCGAAGACCGCCTCCCGGTCCTCCGCGCGGTCGAGCTGCTGCCGCGCGTACTGGCGGATGGGCCGGAGCCAGCGGTACACGGCCCGCCGGTCGGCGTTCTGGCCCCAGGCGATCAGCGAGCAGTTGACCAGGTCGATGACCGCGGCCTCGACGAGGTCCCTCGGGTGCGTCTCGTCCTCCGCGACCGTGACCGCGTCCTCGAGGGTGAACGTGGACGCGAAGAGGCTGAGCCTGCCCGCGACCGTCCGCCGCGGCTCGTCGAGATGCTCGAAGCTCCACTCGATCGCGCGCGCGAGGCTGGAATGGCGATCGGGAACGTCGGGCGTGTTGCCCCTGAGCAGCCGGAGCATGCCCCCGCCGAGGCTCGCCGCGAGGTCGTTCACCGTCATCTGGCCCAGCCGCAGGGCGGCGAGCTCGATCGCCAGGGGCAACCCGTCGAGCCACCGGACCACCTCGAACACGGCCGGCGCGTTGGTGCCGTCGAGCTCGAAGGCCGGATCGACGAGCGAGGCCCGGGCCACGAACAGCTTGACCGAGTCCTGCTCCTGGAGCGAGCGCACGTCCGGGGCGCCGCTGGGGAGCTGGTGCCGGTCGGGGACGGTGAGGGAGTCCAGGGGGAGGAGCCGCTGGCCCTGGATGCCGAGCGGCTGCCGGCTCGTGGCGACGACCGTGATGCCCGCGGCCACCATCCGGCGGGCGGTGGCGATGCTGGCGCTGAGGTCGCGATCCGCGTCGTCGAGGACCAGGACGCTCTCGGGCGACCCGTGCGCGAGCACCGCCGCGGCGCCCATGCGGTCGGGGTCGTCCTCCCGGACCTCCAGCCAGATGATCTGCCGGCCCCGGCCGATCAGCTCGTGCGCCACCTCGGCGGCCAGGCGCGTCTTGCCGCAGCCCGGCGGTCCGGTGACCGCGACCAGGGAGCCCGGCTCCAGCATCCGCTCCAGCCGCGTCCGGTCGTCCGTGCGATCGACGAAGAACGTGTGGTACCGCGGCGGCATGGCCTGCGCCGGCTGCCCGTCTCCCAGGATCGAGGCCTGGAACGTGGACTGCATCTCACGCGGCAGGCGGCCCGCCAGCACCAGCATCTTGGAGGGGTCCTCGCCCAGGGCCTGGGCGAGCCGGCGCAGCACGGCCTCGCTCGCGCTCTGCCTGTCGTTCTCGAGTTTCGACAGGTAGGTGACGTCGATGTTGACACGTCCCGCCAACGCGCCCTGACTGAGACCGGCGCGTGCCCTGAGGTCCTTGATGTGCTGACCCAACCCCGCCATGTCAACGACACCTACTGTGCCAGATGCGCTCAACGTCAATACTATTGACTTTCATGCCAGATTTGTCAATACTCTGGCCAGTTGTGATCGATCGTCCAAGTCGGCCGCCGGAAGCGGGCGGCGATGTCGAGGATCGACGCTGGTGGCCGCGGCTGGGGCCATGGAGACCGCGAGGCGAGCTCGACCTGGTGCTCGTCCGCGACGACGCGTGCCTCGACTCCGAGGTGGCCCGGCTGACCGTCTCTCGTGTCCGGCTGGGCACCAGGATCGGGTTCGTCGGCTTCGACGCGGGCCTCGGCCACGAGGTCCCGCTCATGCGCATCGACTGCGAGGAGAGCCGTCGGGCGGTCGTCGCCCGCCTCCGGGTGTCGCGGCCGGACGACGGGTGGACCGGGTGGGCGGACGCGCTGCGCGCGGTCATCGACGTCGCCGGCGAGGACCAGGCCGGCCGCCGGCGGGCTGTCCTGGCCGTGAGCGGCAGGCCGGTGGGCGGGGGCAGGGTGAACTGGGCGAGGGAACCGGAGGGCGAGGCGTGCCGGCTGCTGTCGGCGCGCGGCTGGCGGCTGTTCACCGTCGGCACCGGCGCAGCCGCGGAGGACCGCGCCGCGCGGAGGATGCTCCGGTATCTCGCGCGGACGTCCGGCGGCAGGTCGTCGGTCGCGGCCACGGCGGAGGAGACCATGGGCGCCTGCAGGGCGGTCGTCGACCGGCTCAGCGGCCACCGGCCGCTCGCGGGCCAGGCCGCCTGACCCTGGAATCGGCGCCCGGCATGCCCGCTTCAACCCGGCTCCGGTTCATCATCACTGGCTAATCTCAACAAGTATTGACACGATCGCCAAGGCTGGCCAGAATTGGGTTCGATGCTGATGTTCAGCGGCGGCGAACCCCGGTACCCCGCGGAGACCAGCACGCTCCAGCCTGCCTACGTCGTCACGCCGGGCGGCGCCGGCCGTGACATCCTCCTGGCCTCCCGCGTGCTCGGCGACTACCCGCTCCACCGCGGCCTGGCGCAGATCGGGTGCCTGCACCTGGACCTCCCGCCCGGCGACAGCGACGTGGCGCTGCGATTGGCGGGCGAGAGGTCCGTGCGCGAGGTGTTCCAGGCCGGCTCACGCGCGTGCGATGCCATCTTCGAGCGGATGCGCCGCGACTGCCTGGCCCTGCTGCGCGGGCGTACGGACGTCCGGCTCCGCCTCTTCCTGATCACCTGGACCGGGGGCACCACGGGTGCCGGCCTGGTCATCCCGGTGCTGGCGGCGTTCCAGCGCCTGCGGGCGGAGCTGGCGGACCACGGCGTGCCCGTGGAGCGGTGGGCGATCCTCACCCTGCCGGTCGCGGGCAGCGATCAGCCGGTGCTCGTGCTCGACCGCTCGGTGGCCGCCAGGCTCAGTCTCGAGATCGCGTCCCGCGCCGGCGTCCCCGTCGGCGGCCGGCGCCTGACCGTGCCCCTGGCCGAGTACGCGTTCCTGATCGACGAGGCGGGGCCGCCGCCCTGGTCCGTCGAGGCGCTGCGCGACTACGCCGGCGACGTGCTGCGCAAGGTCGCCCAGACCGGCCGGCCCGGCGAGGCGATCCGCCGGTCGATCCGGCGGCAGCCGCGGCCCGACCCGTCGGTCGAGTCGTGGGTGCTCCAGTCGATCCGCTTCGGCTCCCCCAACTCGAACCACCGGACGCCGGCATGAGCGGCGTCCCCACGGTCTTCGCGGTCGTGCCCGGCTGCTGGACGGCGGAGGCCGCCGCCTGGGGCGTGGACCGGCAGGCCGAGGTGGCCCGCCACCTGCCCAGCAGACACGTGCGCCGGCTGGTGCGCCAGCACCGCCTGCTGACGCAGCCGGCCGCGCGGCACCGGCGCCCCCACCGGAACGGGACCGGTCTCGCGGCCGGCGGCATCGCGCTCCGGGGGGCCCACGCCCGCCCGCTCTGGCGCGCCTTCCTCAGCCACACCGGTGACCTGCGCCACCATCCCGCGGACCGCTCGTTCGTGGCGGCGGCCGAGGCGGCCGTCATCCGCAGCGGACACGCGGTGATCGACATGGCCTACTTCGGGCCCCACGACGCGCTGCCGGCCGCCACCTGCGCCCGGATGATGGCCGACGCCACCATCTACGTCGGCGTCGTCGGCCGGCGCTACGGCTCCACCGTGCCGGCCCTGCCCGACGTGTCCTACACGGAGCTGGAGTACGAGGTGGCGACCAGGCTCGGGCTGACGCGCCTGATCTTCCTGATCCGCGAGGACTCC
>Ga0070717_10001929_pt1 | contig 14489 bp, 9 predicted proteins | sample LARL113metaG_FD_71366 | JGI IMG/M metagenome (GOLD analysis project Ga0070717, IMG submission 71366) | Corn, switchgrass and miscanthus rhizosphere microbial communities from Kellogg Biological Station, Michigan, USA - LAR L11-3 metaG | ecosystem: Host-associated > Plants > Roots > Rhizosphere ... | reverse complement strand
GGCCGCCGGCCCGCTACACCGAGGCGTCGCTGGTCAAGGAGCTGGAAGACCGGGAGATCGGCCGGCCGTCCACCTACGCGACCATCATGGGCACGATCCTGGACCGCGGCTACGTGTTCAAGAAGGGCACCTCGCTGGTCCCTTCGTTCCTGGCCTTCGCCGTCGTCACCCTGCTGGAAAGGCACTTCGGCCAGCTGGTGGACTACGAGTTCACCGCGCGGATGGAAGACGTGCTGGACGAGATCGCCCGTGGTGAAGCCGAACGGGTGCCGTGGCTGCGCCGGTTCTACTTCGGCGCCCCCGATGGCGATAGCGCTGACCCGGGGCTCAAGTCGCTGGTCGGCGACATCGGCGACATCGACGCCCGGGAGGTCAGCTCGTTCCCGCTGGCCGGCTCCGATATCGTGGTCCGGGTCGGCCGGTACGGCCCCTACCTGGAGCGGGACGGGCAGCGGGTGAACGTGCCCGACGACATCGCGCCGGACGAGCTGACCGTGGAGAAGGCCGAGGAGCTCTTCAGCCAGCCGAACGGGGATGTGCATCTCGGCACCGACCCGGACAGCGGCCGCGAGGTGGTGGCCAAGGCAGGCCGGTTCGGCCCCTACGTCACCGAGCTGCTGCCCGAAGACGCTCCCGCCTCGGCCAAGCCGAGGACCTCCTCGCTGCTGAAGTCGATGGCACTGGACACGGTGACACTGGACGACGCGCTGAAGCTGCTCAGCCTGCCCCGCACCCTGGGCGAGCTGGACGGCGAGCAGGTCACCGTGCAGAACGGGCGGTACGGGCCCTACGTGAAGAAGGGCACGGACAGCCGGTCGCTGGAGTCGGAGGAGCAGCTGTTCACGCTGAGCCTGGCCGAGGCCAAGGAGCTGTTCGCCCAGCCGAAGGCCCGCGGCCGCCGCACCGGCGCCGCGGCCCCGCCGCTACGCGAGCTCGGCGCGGACCCGGCCACAGGAAAGCCGATGGTGATCAAGGACGGCCGGTTCGGCCCGTACGTGACCGACGGGGAGACCAACGCATCGCTGCGCAAGGGCGACGAGGTGGCCGCGATCACGGTCCAGCGGGCGGCCGAGCTCCTCGCCGATCGGCGCGCGGCTCCGCCGGCGACCCGCCGGAGGACCACTGCCACCAGGAAGAAGGCAGCCACCCCGGCCCGTTCGGGATCAAAGAGAACCTGACCTTCCGCCGTACAATGATGATCGGGGACTAAGCCGTTATGCGGCCAGCACTGTCGATACGCTTACGCCGTGAACTTTCGCGCCGCACCGCATGAGGGCGACGCCGACCGGGGGAAGCCCGGTAACGGCGCCGCGCGGCGCCACCATGCCCGCGAGCCGGGTGTCCTGTCGATCAAGCCGTTCCGCCGGCTGTGGATCGCGCTGTCCCTGTCCAGCCTGGGCGACTGGCTGAGCATCGTCGCGCTGACCGCGCTGGCGCCCGCGCTGACCTCGGGTGGCGCGGTGGCCAAGGGGTCGGCCGTCAGCGGCGTGTGGCTGGTCACGCTGCTGCCGGCGCTGCTGTTCGGGCCGCTGGCCGGGGCGGTGGCGGACCGCCTGGACCGCCGGATGACGATGATCACCGGCGACGTGATCCGCGGCCTGCTGTTCCTGTCCATCCCCCTGTTCCCGAACCTGACCTGGATCTACATCGCCAAGTTCCTGGCCGGCGTGACCACCCAGTTCTGGGCCCCGGCCACCTCCGCGTCCATCCCCAACCTGGTGCCGCCAGACAAGCTGGAGCGGGCGAACCAGCTTAGCATCCTCAGCACGTACGGCACCGCGCCGCTCGCGGCCGGCGTGTTCAGCGTGCTGGCCCTGGTCAGCGAGGGGATCAGCCGGGTCACGCCGCTGTTCCACACCAGCAACGTGGACCTGGCCCTGTACTTCAACGCCGCTACGTACGGCATTTCCGCGCTCACCGTCTACTTCATCCGCCAGATCCCCAAGCGGAACGACTGCGAGAAGATCTCGGCGCCGTCCACAGCCAAGTCCATCTGGGAGGGCTGGCGGTTCATCAGGAAGACGCCGGTGGTGCGCGGCCTGGTCATCGGGATGGTGGGCGCGTTCGCCGCGGCCGGCGTGGTGGTCGGCCTGGGCTACCAGTACATCACCGCCACGCTGCACGGCGGCAGCGCCGGCTGGGGCCTGGTTTTCGCCGCGATCTTCGTCGGCATGGCGCTCGGCATGGGCCTCGGCACCAAGGTGCTCGGCAACTTCAGCCGCCGCCGGCTGTTCGGCGTGTCGATCGCGGCCGGGGCGGTGCCGCTCGCGCTCATCGGCCTGGTGCCGAATCTGGTCGTGGTCACCCTGTTCGTCGTGCTGCTCGGCGCGCTGTCCGGGATCGCCTACTCCACCGGCTTCACCATCGTCGGGCTCGAGGTGGACGACGGCACCCGGGGCCGGGTATTCGCCTTCTTCCAGTCCTCCATCCAGATCATCCTGTTCACCGTCATCGCCGTGGTGCCGTTCCTGGCGGCCGGCTTCTCCCGGCTCATCGCCACCCTGAACGGCACCGGGAACGTGAAGATCGGCAGCGCCATCTACGCCTCGGCCGGGCAGAACGTGGTGATCTTGCTGGCCGCCCTGGTCGCGTTCCTGCTCGGCATCCGGGCCTACCGGCAGATGGACGACCGCAAGGGCGTGCCACTGCGCGAGGACCTGCGAGCGGCCATCCGCAACGATCCGCTCCCGCTCCTGGAGCCTGCCCACGTCAACGGCAGCACCCCGCCCGGCCCGCCGCCGGGCCTGCTGATCGCGTTCGAGGGCGGCGAGGGCTCGGGCAAGACCACGCAGGCCCGGCTGGTCGCCATCTGGCTGCGCGAGCTCGGCTACGACGTGGTGGCCACGCACGAGCCCGGCGCGACCAAGATCGGCATGCGGCTGCGCGCGCTGCTCCTGGACACCTCGCACACGGGCATGTCGCCGCACGCCGAGGCGCTGATGTACGCGGCCGACCGGGCCGAGCACGTCGCCTCGGTCATCGCGCCCGCGCTGGCCCGGGGCGCGGTCGTCATCACCGACCGGTACGTCGACTCCTCCCTCGCCTATCAGGGCGCGGGCCGGAACCTGCCGGTCGACGAGATCGCCAGGTTCAACTGGTGGGCGACCGGCGGGCGCACCCCGGACCTTACTATCTTGCTTGACATGGACCCGATGGCCGGGCTGAGCCGCCGGGCCCGTTCGGCCGACCGGCTCGAGGCCGAACCCGCCGATTTCCACCTCAGGGTCCGGGCAGGCTTCCAGGCCCTGGCCCGCGCCGAACCCGCCCGCTACCTGGTGCTCGACGCCGACCGGCCGCCCGCCGAGATCACCCGCGAGATCCAGGAGCGGATCCGCGAGCTGCTCCCCGATCCGGTGCCCTCGGTCGCCGAGGCGAACACCGGAGACTTCCCCGTCATCAGGGCAGAGGTCCTGACCTCCACCCCCCAGCCCGGTCACCGCCGTCCCAGCGGAGCCCCGTGACCGGCGTCTTCGGTGACCTGCCCGGCCAGGACGCGGTGGTCGCGCAGCTGGAGAAGGCCGCCGTGGCGGCCTCGGCCCTGCTGGCCGGCCACAAGCCCGGCGGGGGGGCTCGGGGGGGACGTCCCCCCCGAACAGGACAGCAGGGCGCGATGACGCACGCCTGGCTGTTCACCGGGCCGCCAGGCTCCGGCCGGTCGGTGGCCGCCCGGGCCTTCGCCGCTGCGCTGCTGTGCGACGACGGCGGCTGCGGTGAGTGCGCATGCTGCCGCCAGGTGTTCGCCGGCACCCACGCCGACCTGCTCCTGGTCCGGCCCGAGGGGCTGTCCTACGGAGTGAAGCAGACCCGCGACCTGGTGCTGCGCGCGGCGGGCAAACCGACCGGCGGGCGCTGGCACATCGTCCTGTTCGAGGACGCCGACCGGTGCACGGAGCAGGCCGCCAACGCCCTGCTCAAGGCGATCGAGGAGCCCGCCCCCCGGACCGTCTGGCTGCTCTGCGCGCCCTCGGCCGAGGACCTGGTGCCCACGATCAGGTCGCGCTGCCGGGTGGTCACGCTGGTGGTGCCGTCGTCCGCCGCGGTCGCCAGGGTACTGACCGAACGGGACGGCATCGAGCCCGCGCGAGCGCTGGCCGCGGCCCGTGCGGCGCAGGGACACGTGGGCCGCGCCCGGCGTCTGGCCACCGATGCCTCGGCCGCCAAGCGCCGCGCCGACGTGCTGCGCGTCCCCTCCCTGGCGACCTCACTGGGTCCCGCGCTGTCCGCGGCCGCGACCCTGGTGCGCACCGCCGAGGAGGAGGCCAAGGCGGTCACCGAGGAACTCGACGAGCCGGAGCGCGCGGCGCTGCGCCGCGCGTTCGGCGAGGGATCTTCGGGCAAGGGGGTGGCCAAGGCGATGCGCGGCATGGCCGGCGCCATGAAGGACCTGGAGGACCGGCAGAAGTCCCGCGCCACCCGGGTCAAGCGCGACACCCTGGACCAGGCCCTGCTCGAGCTGGCCCTATTCTACCGCGACATCCTCATGGTGCAGTGCGGCGCCCAGGTGGAGCTGGCCAACGACCCCGCCGACCTGGACAAGGTCGCCTCCTCCTCCACCCCGGAGGCCACCCTCCGCCGCATCCAGGCCATCATGCACTGCCGCGAGCTCCTCACCCTCAACGTGGCCCCGCTGCTCGCCGTAGAGGAAATGGCCCTCTCCCTCTCCGAAGGCTGACCCCCTGGGTCGACGGATGGGCCGGTAACGGACCGCAGGCGCGGGACAACGTAGTCTGGCTCTGTGGGCATGATGATGGCGGTCAGCTTCGAGCGGTACGGCCGGCTCTACTACCTCGACCCCGGGGACTTCTCGCCGGCCATCGGCGACAAGGTGCTGGTGCCCACCGATTCGGGACCCGAGGTGGCCGAGTGCGTGTGGGCCCCGCAGTGGGTGTCGGACGAGATCGACGGGCTGCCGGTCTGCGAGGGCCTGGCCAGCGACGACGACCTAGCCCGGGACGAGGAGAACCGCAGGCGGCGGGCCGGGGGCCGGCTGGCCGCGCGTCGGCTGATCCGCGAGCACGGGCTGCCGATGAAGGTCACCGCGGTGGACTTCATCGGCTCGGACAACGTGTTCGTGGTGTACTTCAGCGCGCCGCACCGGGTGGACTTCCGCGCGCTGGTCCGCGACCTGGGCGGCCGGCTCAAGGCACGGGTCGAGCTGCGCCAGATCGGCCCCAGGGACGAGGCGCGGCTGCAGGGCGGGATCGGCCCGTGCGGCCGGGACCTGTGCTGCGCGACGTTCCTGAAGGACTTCGAGCCGGTCTCGGTGCGGATGGCCAAGGACCAGGAACTGCCGGTGAACCCGCTGCGGATCGCCGGCGCGTGCGGGCGGCTGATGTGCTGCCTGAAGTACGAGCACCCGCTCTACCAGGAGTTCCGTAAGGACGCCCCGCCGGTGGGCAGTGCGGTCACCACGCCGGCCGGGGACGGCACGGTGATCGGCCACAACGTCCCCTCCGACACCGTGGTGGTCAAGCTGGCCGCGGACGGCCGGGCCGCGGCCTGCCCCAAGGCCAGCGTCTGCGGATCCCGGAAGGCGTACGAGTCCATGCACGGGAAGGCGGCGCGGGGGGACGGGTGACCCCCGGGCACCGCCGCTGGCTGGCCGCCGCGGTGATCCTGCTGGCCGGCTGTTCCAGCAGCTCATTGGTACCGAACGGGTCGCCTTCCACGCTCACCGCGTACTACGCGCAGCCCCTGGACTGGAAGCCGTGCGACAACGGCTTCGAGTGCGCCCGCCTGCTGGTTCCCGTTGACTACGCCCACCCCGGCGGGAAGCGCTTCTCGCTCCCGGTTATCAGGCTCCCCGCGGGCGACCAGGCCCGGCGCGTCGGCGACCTGGTGGTCAACCCGGGCGGCCCCGGCGGCTCCGGCGTGCAGTACGCGCTCGGGGCTCGCAGCGAGTTCCCGGCCGCCGTGCTGGCCCGGTTCGACGTCGTCGGCTTCGACCCGCGCGGGGCGGCTGGCAGCGAGCCCGCGGTGGCCTGCATGACAGGCCCGGAGCTGGACAAATACCTTTCCACCGATGAGATGCCTGACACCGCCGCGCAGCTCGCCGCGGTCGTCCAGCAGGGCAAGTTCTACGCATCCCGGTGCGAGCAGAACTCCGGGGCGCTGCTGCCGTACGTCGGGACCCGGAACGCGGCCCGCGACATGGACGTGCTCCGGGCCGCGCTCGGCGAGCCGAAGCTCACCTACCTCGGCAAGTCCTACGGCACCTACCTGGGCACCTGGTACGCCCAGCTGTTTCCGCACCGGGTCAGGGCGCTGGTCCTGGACGGCGCGGTGGACCCGGACACCACGGCCCTGCAGGCCGACATCACCCAGGCCGAAGGCTTCCAGGCCGCGTTCCGCTCGTTCGCCGCGTGGTGCCTGGCCGGCTCCGGCTGCCCCCTCGGCCAGGGCGTCAGCGCCAGCTCGGTGGATATGGCGGCGGCCCGGCTCCAGGCCATGATCGTTCGGGCCAATTCCACGCCACTGTCCAACGGACTCGGCACCGGTCAGGTGGCCGACGGCGCCCTGCTGCTCAACGGCGTAGCCGCCGCCCTGTACAGCAAGTCGACCTGGCCCGCCCTGAAGGATGGGCTGGTCAACGCGTTCAACGGCAATGGCACGGTGCTGGTCCAGCTGGCCAACCTGCTGCTGGAGCGGAATCCGGACGGGACCTACGCCAACCTGGTCGACGCCGACACCGCGATCAGCTGCGTGGACCGGCCCTGGCCGCGGTCCCTGGCCAGCTGGCAGGCGGCGGCGTCGGCGGCCGCGCGGGCGGCGCCGCTGTTCGGCCCGCCGAACGTGTGGGGCAACCTGCCCTGCGCGTACTGGCCGGTGCCGTCGGCTCCGCTGTCCGCGATCAAGGCCGCGGGCGCCCCGCCCATCCTGGTGGTGGGGACAACGCGCGACCCGGCCACGCCGTACCGCTGGGCGCGGGCGCTGGCCGCCGACCTGTCCTCTGGCGTGCTGCTCGGCTGGAACGGCGACGGCCACACCGCCTACGGCGAGGGCAGCGCCTGCGTGGACACGATCGTGAATGCCTACCTGATCAGCCTGACGGTGCCGCGCAGCGGCACAGTCTGCGACTGACGACGGCTCTGGACCGCGGTAACCCTGAGCGCGCCGGCCAGCGGCAGCATAACCACCGCGGGCAGCTGGTACCGCCAGGAGAACTCGAACGCGTCCGAGCCCACGAGCAGCAGCACCGCGGCCAGCGTCACCAGCAGGCAGGGCACGCGCAGTTCCGTGCGCCGCCGCAGCGCGCCCGCCACCCCCGCGACGCCGAAGGCCGCGTACAGCGGCCCCGGCGTGTAGCCCCCGCCCAGCTGGTAGGCCCGTAGCAAGGAGGCGGCGGGCTGGACCGCGACCAGGTCACCGCCGCTGCCGTGGGCGTACGCCAGCCGGGTGAAGAAGGCCATCGAGTACCGTCGCGGGAAGGTCGGGTAGAAGTCCTGGAACTGCCAGCGCGCGATCGGCGTGACCTGCGGCTCGTCGTCCCTGACCGGCGCGAACAGCCGGACCGAGTCCCCGGCCACCGACGCGGCCACCCGCAGCGGCTGCTGCCGGAACACGGCCAGCGCGAACCGGTCGAGGAACTCGGCGCGGCCGAGGCCGGGCGGGACCGGCACCGTGTGCCCTGGTGACCGCGGGTTGTGCAGCAGCCCGTCGACGCCGCCTAGCGCCAGCGTCTGCGCCGGTGACGGGCACAGCGCCCGTGTGCCGGCGGGCAATGACAGCGTGCCGCAGTCCGCCGCGGCCGCCGCTCGCCCGTACTGCGGGCTCGGCCCGTTGCCGGCCATCCCGAAGTGCCCGGTGACCAGGAACGTCCCGGTCAGGTAGCCCAGCACGGGCAGCACGAAGCACCCGCCGGCCAGCGCGGCCCGGGCCGCCCGCCGCCGCCAGATGGGCCGCCAGCCGCGCGCCGTCAGCGCCGCGAAGACCACGACCGGCACGATCAGCACCGCGCCGATCTCCCGCACCGTGACCGCGGCGCCGAGCACCAGAGCCCCCACCGCCACCGGCCAGGCCCCGCCCGGGCCCGCGGGCCGGCACCGCCACAGCAGCACCACAAGCCCCGCAGTGATCATCGTCTCGAACAGCACGTCCGGCATGATCGTCTGCTCGAGCTGGAGCTGGTACGCGTCGAGCAGCACCGGCGCCGCGGCCAGCGTCGCCGCCCACCGCAGCGCGCCCCGGCGGAGCAGCACCACATACAGCGCGACCGCCATGGCCAGCCCGAACACGTGCTGCACCGCCGCCACCAGGGCGAGCCCGCCGACCGGGTCGAGCAGCCGGAGCAGCGCCTGGTACCCCTGCGGCGCGGTGGCCACCGAGCCTTCCAGGTACTTGACCGAGTCGATGTAGAGCAGGGCGGGCCGGTAGGCGGTTGCGGCCAGCACCCGCAGCACCAAGCCGGCCGTCAGCACCAGCAAAAACCAGAAATGACGCCGAACGGACCGCCACCCCGCCCTGCCCACCCCAGGAGCCTGAGCCGGCGTGGCCTCCCGGCTGAGGTCCGCGGTCTGCTCGGTGTCCGTCACACGGTAGGGGGCTGCCACAGGGATAAGGCTGGCCGGCCCCGGCTGGCGGGTTCCTCCGCCGTGACTGAAAACCTGCTGCCGACTCTGTATGCGCCGAGCACGGCCGCGACCGGGATGAGGCTGAGCTGCGGAAGCTGGTACCGCCAGTCGAAGGTGGCGAACATGGCCGGGGGCAAGAGAATGGCCACCGCGCTGGCGGTGAACAGCAGCGTCGGCTTCCTGTCACCCCGGCCGAAGACGAGCCCGCCCAGAGCGAGCACCAGCCCGGCCGCGAACACCGGCCCCGGCAGGTAGAACCACCGCCCGTAGGCGACGAGGAAGGCAGCCGGTCCCGCCCGTATCTCCGGGGCCGGGTAGCCGAGCGCCCCGATCGAGGCGTACGCCTGCCGGTCCGGCCGGACCCGCGTCTGGAACTGAAGGTACGCCGGCGAGTACCGTTCCGGCCCGGCCCCGCGGACCGGCGAGAACCCGTAGCCGAAGTCGCGGACGACGGCCTCGGCGTAGCCGCCCGGCTGATGCCGCAGGATCCGCAGGCTGAAGTCGCGCACTACCGCGTCCCTGGACCGCCCGGCGGGCGGCGAGAAGGTCCACTGCGGTGACTGCGGATTCCAGGTGTAGAAGTCCGCGACCCGCTGCGCGGGCGGCTCCGCGGGGCACAGCGGCCGCTCGTAGCCGGGCAGGTCCAGGCCCTGGCAGTCGGCGAAGTCGGCGACCCGCCCGTAGAGGAACGCGCCGTCGAAGGTGGTGAAGTTCCAGTGCCCGTGCGCCGCGTCGAACCATCCCAGATAGCCCACCACTGGAACCAGGAAGCACCCGGCCAGCGCGGCCAACCGGATCAGCCGTCGTCCCCGCAGCAGGAGCACGTACAGGACGGCCGGAACGATCATGATCAGCTCTTGATCCCGGAACGTCACGGCCACCCCGAGCAGCAGCCCCGCCAGCGCCGCCGCCCGTATCGTCGGCCCTTCTCGCCGCCACACCAGGAGGGCCAGCGCGCCCACGATCAGCAGCACGGTCCAGACGTCGGTCAGCACGAACTGCTCGAGCACGAGCTGCAGCGGGTCGAACAGCACCGGGATCGTGGCCAGCGCGGCCAGCCAGGTCCGCGCGCCGAACCGGATGAGGACGGCATATATCAGCACCGCGGTGGCCAGCCCGGCCAGGTGCTGGGCCAGCGGGATCAGCCACAGGTCGTGCAGCGCCGCGATCGGGATGATCAGGACCGAGTACCCGCTCTGCCGCAGCGCGTCCGGGCTCCACCGCCCGGCCGTGAAGTTGTGCGCGTACTGCAGGTACCGCACGCTGTCCGGGAAGATCAGTGCCGGATGGTAGGCCGCGAGCACCACCCCCCTAAGCGCCGCCCCGAGTATCAGCAGCACCGCGAAGACCCAGTGCCGTCGCAGCGCCCGCGCGGCAGTGCTCAGCCTGTCCGTGCTCAGCCTGCCCGTGCTCAGCGTGCCCGTGCTGAGCCTGCCCGTGCTCAGCCTGCCCGTGCTCAGTTTGCCCGGGCTCCGCTCCAGCCGGTCCACCGCTCGACCGTCACCGCCAGGACCGGCCCCGTCGGCGGCGCCTCCCGGTACTGCCAGTACCGGTCCGCCAGCAACTTCAGCGGCCGCGCCATCTCCCGCTGGCGCGTCAGGATCGCCGCCCTCCCGTCGGCGCGAACCCACCACAGCGTTTCCCAATCCTCGGAGTAATGATCGGCGAGCATAGTGACCGCCGGATTCTCGCCGACGTTCCGCAGCCGCTTCAGCGGCCTGCCCGACTTCGGCTTCTGGTCCACGGCCGTGTAGACCATGCCACCCTCGACCGCGAAGGTGACCACCACCACGTGCGGCCGCCCCTGACCATCAGCGGTTCCCAGGCGCACCACCGGCACGGCGGCGAACCGCGCCCGCGCTTCGCCCTCGGGAAGCCTCATGCCGAGGATATTACGAGCTTCAACCGTTACGAATGAAGATGGCCACTGCTGGCCAGTGCCGGGGTAACGGTTGCCCGGCCCAATAGCCGCGTACATTCCTGCCGGGCGGGCGAGATTCGGATCCTCGCATCCTGGGCCGGTGGCGGCTGCTGGTCGCCTGAGACTGACCTGACCCGGCCTGGTTGGTAGCTCTCACGACGCGATCCTCCGGTCGCGTGCGTGTCACACCTTCCCGACGCCGGGCCTTGTAGCCTTGGGCGCGACGCCCGATCACGGTGGCGGCTGCCTCGTGGCGGGTCTTCGCCAGCCGCTTCCCGCCATCAACCACACGCGCGAGCTTGTCGTCCCGGTCTGCCATGGCACGACCGAGCTCGGCGCGCAGGGACTGCAACCGGCGCTGCTTCTGGAAGCGTTCCGCCTGGGTCGCATATCCCTTGGTCCGAGGCTGACCCTTGCGTGTCTTGCAGTACTCGCGGGCAAGCATGTCGCCGGTGGGCTGGGCCAGCCGCTTCTCAATGCTGGAGATCGCCGCTCCCAGGCTGACAATGTGCCGGGCCTGTGACTGACGAGCCAGCCGGTACTGGTCGTCGTTGGCCCGGATGATTGTGCCCGCCCATCGGGAGGACGACTCGGCCGTGATCGTCTGTTTGCGGGCGTTGAGCACATCCCGCCGGGCCTGCCGTTCGGCCTCGTCATCCAGACCCGGGCCCGGCGGCACCGGACGGCAAACACGTGCCAGATCTGCACGACGCAGGCGGCCGACATGCTCGGCTACCGCATCTAGCACAGTGTCGTCCTCGGGGGTGGTCCGCAGCCGAGTCTTGATCGCGGCCCCGGACGGCCCAGGCACGGGCTTCACTCCGCGCCACTGCCGCAACTTCACCGCCGTCATGCGGCAACACTGCTCCAGGTCTCGGCAGCCGGCACTGTAAGTAGCCGCCTAGTCCTAGCGGACAGCGGGCCTCGGTTAGCCATTCAAGACACCCCTCTCAGGTGGCGACCGACGGGCTCCGGGAGTCGTATCCGAAAATCCGAAGTGTCTTGCGTTCCTCGAAACTCAGGGGGTGGAGCCGGGCTCCCTGCCCAGACCGCAGTCCTTAGCAGCCCGCTAGGCAATCTCCCGGAGAGTTTCCTCGTGGACGGGATGATTGTCGTGCTAGCGGCCCGGTCGGAGCATCGGTCGCGATCACGAAGAACTTCGCATACGAGGCCGCAGGCTGCGTACACGTCCTTCCGGTGCTGCTCAGCACGCCCTGCCTCAGCCTGTCTGTGGCTCAGGTCTCGCTGCTTCCTCGCCTTGCAGGTGGCCAGCAACTGCGGGCGAGCAGCCACGGAGCCGAGCCCAGGCTCGCGCAACATTCGCGGGCATCCGACTCGCAGAGCGGACCGTCCATGTCCACGCCCGTTGTATGCATCCGGCCGGCAAGTATGCTCACGCCGTTGCCGAGCCTGCCAACCGCTACTAGAACACGTGTACTAGCTTTGTTCATATTGGCCTTCTCATTAGAAAATATTACCATGACTGACCGGCAATAGCCCATCAAACGTCAACTGTTTGCAACTCGCTGGCCCGGCCGGACGCGAACCCGGCGTCCGAGCTTCCGGTAGACTCATCGCGTCGTCCCGCCAGACGGCACGCCGCCTTAGCTCAGTCGGTTAGAGCGACGCACTCGTAATGCGTAGGTCATCGGTTCGATTCCGATAGGCGGCTCCAGCTAGAAGCCGTAAATCGAACGGAACTGTTCGATAGCGTGGACCGGGTTGTGGACCGGATCGGCTGATTCGGGCTATCGTGCTTTCATGGCCAAGACCAGCAAAGGTCACATACAGCAACTGCCTAGTGGCTCGTTCCGAGTCAAGGTCTACGCGGGAACCGACCCGGTCACCGGCAAGGCGCGCCTCCTCAGGCAGACCTGCCCCGACGAGGCTGCCGCCCACGCAGCGCTCAGCCGGATGCTCGTCGAGGCCGGCGGCGGCCGGTTCCCCGACCAGCATGCGACTCTCGGCCAGGCGCTCGGCAAGTACCTGGAAGTCGCCGACCTCGAGGTGTCGACCCGGGAGGCGCACGAAGGCTACGTCCGCCGCACCATCGGGCCGGTGCTCGGCGAGGTCAAGATCCGCAAGCTCGGCGCCGACTCGCTCGACGCGCTGTATACCGCGCTGAAGAAGTGCTCCCGGCTGTGCGGACGGCTGCCGCGGACCGAGCACCATGCCGACGGTGAGCACTCGTGCGACCAGCGATGCGGCCCGCTGCGTGACCACCGCACCACCCGGCCCCATGTATGCGACGCTCGGTGCCGACCGCACGCATGCAAGCCGATGAAGCCCGCGACGATCCTGCGGATCCACTCGATCATCTCCTCGGCCCTGGACCTGGCCGTCCGCTACGACTGGGCCGACCGTAACGTCGCCAAGAACGCAAGCCCGCCGCACCCGCGTAAGCGCGAGCCGGACCCACCTACCCCTGAGCTGGCGGCCAGGCTACTCAACCTCGTGTGGACCGAGGACGAGGAATTCGGCCTGTACCTGTGGACCGCGATCACGACCGGAGCCCGCCGGGGTGAGGTCAGTGCGCTGCGCGAGAACCGGTTCGACTTCGCCCGCCAGCAAGTCCGGGTCTCCACGAATTACATCGTCAAGCAAGGGAGCCGGATCGAGAAGGCGCCGAAGGACGGTGAAGGCCGCGCCCTGTCGCTGGACCTTCTGACCTGTGAACTGCTCCGCGAGCGCTTCCAGCGCCGCCGAGCCGACGCACAGGCCCTTGGCGTCCAGGTGCCGGAAGACGCATTCGCGTTCTCGCCTGACCCAGTAGGCAGCACGCCGTGGAATCCCGACACGATGACCCACCGGTACCGCCGGTACGCCCTCCGGGTCGGCATCACCAGCTCACTGAAGGAGCTACGGCACTACTCCGCCACCCAACTCCTGGCCGCGGGCACCGACCTGAACACCGTGGCCGGACGCCTCGGCCACGCTGAGGGCTCCACGACCTTGAAGTTCTATGCCCAGTTCACCCGCCCCGCCGACCAGGCCGCCGCCACCGTCATCCCCTCCCAGCTCGACGAGCTCCGCAAGAAGGAACGGCTCCGCGAGCTCTACCGCCTGCATCTGCCACCTTCCGGCGCCGACGGACTCACGGCCCTCGCCGCGGTCATCGGCCCACTTGCTGGCCTTGAGGAACAGGCCGCTCTGGCGTGGCTTACCGAGTTCACAACTACGAAGTAGCTGGGTTCGTGAGCGTTGCCTGGCGTCCCAGTTGATGCATTTGCTGCCGCGCGAGAACCGCTCTTTAGAAGATCAGGCCAATGCGCCCGGGATGGTGCGTCACGTCAGATTTTATCTGTACATTGACTCGCTGCTGATCAGGAGTGACTGGGGACGGCTGCTGCAGGTGCTGGCGGCGCTCGGTCCTGGTCATTCCTCGCCGGAAAGTGCCACCGAATCCTTGCCGAGGGCGCGGTCGAGCCCAGCTTCGCGTGTATATCTGCCTGGAACGGCCCTTCGGTCCGCGGTTGTCCAGCGGTCACAGACAGGCTTGACGGCGAACTCGCAAGGCTTCAGGATCGGGGGCACGGGAGGGATCGCCCTCTTGAAACGCTGCGCGCCAGCGTTAGACCTGCGCGGTGGTGAGGGATTGGGGGAATCCGAAGCGGAATCTTGATCAAGGTTGCCACCGCGGCAAGGCTCTGCTAGCTCTAAGAAGTCGTTGATGGGGTGATGGATATGAGTGGCCTAGAGCTGGCATCTGTGATACGGCAGCTGCGCGCAGAACTGAATGAGGCGATGGATGATGCCGAAGGTGAGCGATTGCGCTTCGAGTTGGGCCCTGTTGAGCTGTCATTGACCGTGACCGTCGGCCGGGACGCCACTCCGGGGGCGAAGGTGCGGTTCTGGGTCATTGAAGCCGGGGCGGATGTGAGTGTCTCACGGGAAGCGGTCCAGGACATCAAGCTTGTGCTCAGCCCTCGGGACATGAAGGCGCCTCTCGGTCCGGATGGGAAGCCTGTTCCCCCGCTGATCGGCGGCAAGCAAGTGAA
>Ga0070717_10001928_pt1 | contig 14491 bp, 12 predicted proteins | sample LARL113metaG_FD_71366 | JGI IMG/M metagenome (GOLD analysis project Ga0070717, IMG submission 71366) | Corn, switchgrass and miscanthus rhizosphere microbial communities from Kellogg Biological Station, Michigan, USA - LAR L11-3 metaG | ecosystem: Host-associated > Plants > Roots > Rhizosphere ... | reverse complement strand
GTTGAGATAGCCATAGATATAAAGCTTGAGCATCGGCGACGGATGATATCCCGGCCGGCCGGTCGCTGCCGGGGTGACGCCATCGAACCCCAGCTCGCGCAGTTCCAGCGCATCGACAAACACATCGACCGCCCGAACGGGATTGCTCTCGTCCACCCAATCATCAAGGCATTCCGGCAACAACAGCGTTTGCTGGCGATCCGCCCCCTGAACGAAACCCTTCATCATCCCCCCGCGATTCAGCACGGGAATCATAGCATCGGCCAGGTTTTCACACAGTCTGGGTCGTTCGCTACCGAATTGGTTGCCCGCGTGACGTCCGCTTTTCACCCGATAGCGACCGAACTGCGGACATCTCGGCATGTCTCAACGTGCCAGAACCAGACATCAAGCGCTTGTCTTGGTGTACGTTGGAGTTAGGTCTTTGCACTTTAAGGGAGGCGCACAATGAAACTCAGCGGCACTCTTATTTGCGCTGCAATATTGCTAGCCACGGCGGTTCAGGCACAGGAAACTATGCAGATGCGCGATTCCAAGGGCAAGAACGTAACGATCCCTCGCCCATCCAATTACCAACAGTGTCGATCGGTCAATCGCAAATACCTTCATTACTCCGAAGCAGAGAATGTCGCTTTCTGCAGTTCGCCTGAACGGCATGGAATAAGAAGTAACTCCGACTTTGGAGACGTTAGATTTCGCATTCTCCATTCGAACCAGTTGTTTCCCCGGACACAGCTACCTGTCGACGTTGGAGAAAGCCGTGTCGAGGACATCACCGATTGGTTGCCACGTGCGGCCGTCGAATTGAACTAGTCGCAGGTGTTTGATAGGCCGAAAGTTCCAAGGTCCAGTGCTGATTTTAATCCCAGGTAGCAAAACAGAGCCTTGGTAGTCTTTGAGGGCCGCTGCTTGCTTCATGACGTTCTCGCGAGATAGGTCATTGCCGCACTGCTTGAGCACTTGCACCAGTGTCTCGGCGGCCGCGTAGCCAAAGACGGCGGCGCCGTCGTCTTTGCCTCCGGCCCGACTATATTTGTCAACAAATGACTGCCAGTCCTTTGTGGCTTGTTCGTCCTTCCAAGCTGGATCATTTGCATCCTTCAAGAAGGCGGCTGTAGTCACGCCCACAGCATTTTCCGAACCAGCAGGCTTTAGCGCCGTCGCAATCGATGAAGCCATATGGTTCAAAATGAACACAGGGTGCCAATTTAACTCCGCCGCTATTCGGATTACTTTCGCTGCGTTTGAAGGCGCTCCTGCAAATACAAAAATCTCGGCTCCTGATTGCTTCAAGATTGATACGTGCGTGTCCAGATGCTCATCTGCGACATCGTACGCGATATCGACCCTGATCATACGAGCGACGTTACCGAGCCCCTCTTCCAACCCCTTGATTATTTCTTGATCGACTTGATCGTTCTGCCAAAGAGCTACAATCCTGCTTCCGGGGTAGGACGCCTGTATGTAGTTGGCGTAGATGCGCCCCTCTTCCCGAAACGAGGGCTGCCAACCCATTGTCCACGGAAACAACGATGGATCGCTCAGATGATCGTCTCCGGAGGCGATAAAAAGTTGAGGAATTTGCTTTTCATTCAAGTATCTGCGAACGGCAAAGTTGCCCGGAGTTCCGAAAGAGCCGAACATCAACAAGACGTCGTCTTCCTCGATAAGACGGCGCGTAAGCTCCAGGGCGGCCACCGGATTGGATTTGTCATCATATGAGATAAAGCGTACCTTACGGCCGCTAATCCCGCCGCGCTCGTTGATCATCTCAAAATACGCTGCTTCGGCTTTCCCAATCGCCCCGAAGACCTCTAAATTTCCACTATAAGGCATGAGATTGCCGATACGAATTTCAGTGTCGGTCACGCCTTGTTCGCGCACTCGCTCGGAGATCGCGCTCAATGCGGTGAGCGCTAAGACAATCGCAACGAGCGTTCGGACCCACGTTTGCATCGGATTAACTCAATTACAAAAGCCCATCCCTTGCTGACAATGGGACGGTCCGGCTCGCGCCGCAAGCGGCAATGCCGTAGCTGCACCGAGAAGCGTGATGAATGCGCGCCGCTTCATTTAGCCGTCCCCGAAGCCTCAGCGCCATACCTTGTGCACCGGCTAACTCTAGCACTTTGCGACCGGTCGGCCAGCTGGATTTGGTCAACGTTCGGCCCTCAGGCGATGATCATGCCCAAGTCGGTTCACGGTCAAAGTCAGAAGAACTCAGCATGAGCACATGTCTTCCGGGTTACCCCTGAAAGCGGACATCGCTCGATGCAGTTGGCATGTCGCAAACGTGCCATGAACGGACATGGAGCGTTGATCTGATCGGTATTCCTATTTGGTGGCAGAACTATTTTCCTGCAGATAGGTCAGCAATCTGCGGGCATGTGGGGTGGCAGATCGGAGACTGCGAACGCAGAGCGTGAGATGACGCACGACCCAAGTGTCGGTTAGCGGAACAATGCTAAATGACGCCAAACGACGCCAACGCAGTGCAGCCGCTCGTGGAACGATGGCGAGGCCCGTGCCCGCCTCCACCATCTGACATATGACGTCGAAGCTGTTCAGCCGCACGCGAACCTTCAGCTGCCGCCCCTGCCGCTCGGCCTGACGGTTCACGAACGTCTGCAGCGCGCTGGCGCTATCGAGGCCGATATACTCGTAGTTCAGCGTCTCGGCAAAAGCGACCCGGCGTTTGCCTGCCAAGGGGTGCCGCTTCGGCGTGATGAGAACGAGCACGTTTTGCGCAAACGGAAAAGTCTCCAGCTGCATCTCGGGTTCGATCGCGCCTGCAACGATGCCGATGTCAGCGCGTCCCGCCGCGACCGTACGCATGATGTCTGGACTCTTCGCCTCTTCCAAGTCGACATCGATGTTCGTTTGTCGCGCCAGGAAACCGGGGAGCAATGCCGGGACGTATTCCAGCATCGCGACCGTATTCACCAGGAGGCGCACATTGCCTCTCAAGCCCCTGGCGTAGCCGTCAAGTTCTCCGCGCATCTGCTGGAGTTGCTCGGAAACGGCTCGAGCGTGCTGCAACACGATCGCCCCGGCTGCGGTCAGCTGGACACCACGACGGCCACGCACCAGCAGGCCGGTTCCGAGCGTGACCTCCATTTCGCGGATGCGCTCGCTCGCGGCCGCGAGTGACATGTTGGAACGCCTTGCACCGTGGGTGATGTTCGACGCCTCCGCGACGTGAATGAACAGCCGCAAGTCGGTGAGATCGTAACGGAATGGCACGATGGTCAGCCTTCGGCTCAGCTTGAGGCTAACTTAGCACATTCCGCATTTTGGCAAACGTCAAATCCGATCAGGCTTCCGCAGATCAACACGCATACGGGAGACGACTGTGCTCAACGTGATCGGCAAGACTGCGATGGCTTTCGGTTTCGCGACAATCATAGCAACGGCGGCGGTCGCTGACGAGCGGCACCCTCTTGTGGGTAACTGGAAGCTTGTCTCTTGGCAGGTTGTCGGCGAGGACGGGAAGCCTCTGGACATCTTCGGCACGGCCCCTAGCGGATACCTGGTCATCACGCCTGAGGGCCGCAGCATCGTGTTGACGACGGCATCGGACCGCAAGCCCGGCACGGATGATACCGCGCGCGCCGCGCTTCAGAAGTCGATGCTGTCATACAGTGGCCACTATCGTGTCGAGGGCGGTGACTTCATCACCAACGTCGACGTCTCATGGAACGAGGAGTGGAATGGCACGGAGCAGAGACGTCACTACCGGATCGAGGGTGATAAGCTCTTCATCGAGACGGCGCCTGCGCCAAGCATGGTTTCTCCGGGCAAGACGGACTTCCGCCGCCTCGTTTGGGTGCGCGAGAAATAGCTGCCAGAGTACCCATTTCCTTCCGGATGTCTGCCCAGGGTCAAAGTCAGAAGAACTCAGCATGAGCACATGTCTTCCGGGTTACCCCTGAAAGCGGACATCGCTCGATGCAGTTGGCATGTCGCAAACGTGCCAGAAGGCGACCTCATTCGATCACCTCATCGGCGAGCTGCTGCAACTGCAAAGGCACGTCGAGACCGAGGGCCTTGGCGGTCTTGAGGTTGATGGTGATCTCAAACTTTGTCGGGTGTTGCACGGGCAGGTCGGCGGGCCTTGCGCCCTTGAGTATCTTGTCAGCGTAGACCGCCCCTTGCCGGAACTGATCCACCGCATCGAACCCGTAGGAGATCAGTCCGCCCTCCTTGGCAAAAAAGCCGAATGGATAGATCGCGGGCAGCCGATAGCGCGCTGCTTGGGCGACGATGAGGTCGCTGTTCGCAAAGGTAACGACGTTCGGGGCGACGATCAGGCCCCCATGTGGTTCGCTCGCGAACGCCGCAAATGCGCCTTCAATTTCGGAGCTGTCATTCACGTCGAGCCGAACCAACTGGACCTTGAGCGAAGTCGCCGCGTCTTCGGCTGATTTCAAATACCCGATGTTGGGCGGCTCGGGATGCATCATCAGGCCGACGCACTCGACGTGCGGAGCGATTTCCCGGAGCATCTCTAGCCATTTGCTCCCCATTGAAGATTGGAAATTGGCAAACCCTGTGACATTACCGCCCGGCCGTGCCAGGTCTTTGACAAAGCCGCTTCCAATCGGGTCGGAGACGGACACAAACACCAACGGTATGCCGCGAACTTCCGTTTGAAGGATCGTTGTGACAAGGTTCGAATTCGAAACCATCACGTCTGGCTTCAGGCCCAGCAACTCCACGGCTAGTGCCCGAATGCGTGTGGGATCGCTAGCGGCATAGCGGAAGTCAATCTGAACGTTGTTTCCTTCCGTCCACCCGAGCTTCTGAAGCTGTTCTCGGAACGCCGCGACTTGTAACCGCCCATTCGGGTCGCGCTCGGTGTAGGCCATCACCACGCCGATGTGTCGCATCCGCTCGGGTTGCTGGGCACGCGCGGCGAGTGGCCAAGTAGTTGCCGCACCGCAGAGAAGCGATAAGAACTCGCGTCGTCTCATGTAGCATTCCCCGGCCTCGGGACCACGCCATGCCATTCAGAACATAGCAGATCAAGGAATGGCAATGTGGCCTTTCGGGCGTCGGTCCAGGCCAAACGGCGAGACCAACTTCTCGACGTCGCGATGTCTCATCTGGGTCATTCGCGACCTGGTCGCGCCGGCAGCAGGTCCGGCTATTTCCGCTATGCTTCCAAAGCGGAAGCAATGACGGACTCTGCGACGAGCCGTTACGGTCGATGATAAAGCCGTAAACTTGATTCAATCTTCACCGCGGTCGGCAGCCGATTTCCAGCTGCGATCGTGTGTGGGCAACCCCAAGCGATCATCGTGGTTCGCCGGAAAATGCCTGACGCAGTGCCGACAGCCGGTCGAGCGCGGCTTGCGGGAGGGGGCCGTTTTGAACTGCGGCCAGCGCCTCCTCGAACTGTTGCGGCGTCGCCATGCCGACCAGGACCGTGCCCATCGCCGGCTGAGACAGCGCAAACCGCGTGGCGGCTTCGGTGAGGCTTGAGGCGAACCCCTCTTTGACCAGCGGCATCAGACGGCGTGCGCGATCGACATCGGCATCGTAGCTCATCGCCGAACCAATCGGCTCGGGCGCCGGGCTCGCAATTGGGTGACGCTCGGCCGAACCTGATAATGCGCCGCCGGCCAGCACGCGGATGCCCACGACGCCGACGCCGGCAGCCTGGGTGTGATCGAACAACCGTCCATAATCCTGTGCCGGATAGTTTTTCGGCAATGGCTCGGCGGCGGATGGATTGAGCATGTTGTAGACGATTTGAGCGCTATCGAAGGCGCGGGCATCGATCACCTGTTGCAGAGCCGTCGTGTCGCCGACAGCCGTGATCCCGAGGAAACGAATCTTGCCCTGCTGGCGCAGGCGCTCGAACGCCGGCACCACGTCGCCGAGCACCTGGCGGACGCTCAGCGCCGCTCCGCCGCCTGTCTCGGTGATCGCATTGTGCAGGTGAAAGATGTCGACCCGGTCAAGACGCAGTCGTGAAAGACTGCCTTCGAGCGATGTCGCGACGGCGTCGGCAATGCGGCCGAACTCGCCCGGCGGCAACCGGACCTTGGTGCCGACGGCGACGTTGGCGGGCTTCAGCTTTTGCAGGACGCGGCCGAGGTTCTTTTCCGATTCGCCATCGCCGTACTGCACCGCGGTGTCGAAATAATTCACGCCGGCGGCGATTGCGCGTGCGATGGTGCGCTCCTGGTCGGCGGGATCGCCGCGGACCATGAATCCGCCTACCGCGCCGCAGCCGAAGCCCAGCACCGAGAGCTGCATTCCCGTGCGCCCAAACACCCGCATTTGCATCGCTGTTCCTCCGACTGCATGCCGCGAGCGGGCCTCCGTCGATGCGCCGCCCGCCAGCTTGATGAATTTCCGCTGCTTCTGCGATCTCGCGAGCCTAGCACTTTGCGAGACTGGCGGAATGGCTCACCTCCGGAGCACATAGTGATCTGGCCAGATATTTCCGGATAGATCGTTCGCAGACGTCGCGATTTAGCCGGGCAATGTCCACTTCAACAAAAGCTGATATCAGCAAAAGGCTGATTGAAGCCATTGGATGCTGCCGGCCTTTTTGCTAAAGTTGTGGCAACGAAAAAAATCGGCCAAAGAGCCGGTTCCATACCGGGAGGCAACCATGTTCGTGACAAGAGCGCTTGCGCGGCTGACGATGTGCGCCGGTTTGATGGCGCTGCCAATTGCAATCCCAACCGCAGTTTATGCGCAGCAGACCGTAACAGTCGGCCCCACTGATATCGGCGGCACGGTGGTCAGCGCGGCGGGTCCCGAAGCAGGCGTCTGGGTGATCGCCGAAACCACCGAGCTGCCGACCAAGTTCGCGCGCATCGTCGTCACCGACGATTCCGGCCGCTACCTCGTGCCCGATCTGCCAACAGCGAATTACAGCGTCTGGGTGCGCGGCTACGGTCTGGTGGATTCGGCCAAGCTCACCGCCAAGCCGGGCCAGCTTCTTGATCACACCGCGGTGCCGGCGCCGAACGAAGCGGCGGCGGCGCATTATTATCCGGCGATCTACTGGTACGCGATGATGAAAATGCCGCCTACCAGCGAGTTCGGCGGCAAGAGCGACATTCCCGAAAAACTTACCCAGACGGACTGGCTGAAGCAGATGAAGAATATCGGCTGCATCGGTTGTCATCAACTCGGGCAGGAAGCTACCCGCACGATGCCCTCAGCTTTCGGCAAGTTCGATTCCGGCGAAGCTGCCTGGATGCGGCGCGTTCAATCGGGGCAGTCCGGTGAGCAGATGACCAACCAGCTTGCCGGAAATTTCGGCGGCGTCCCGTTTAAGTATCTCGGTGACTGGACCGACCGCGTCGCCAAGGGCGAGCTACCCAAGGCCAAGCCGCCGCGTCCGCAAGGCGTCGAACGCAATATCGTGATCACTTCGTGGGAGTGGTCGACGCCCGACAAATATTTGCACGACCTGATCTCGTCGGACCGGCGCAATCCGACGGTCAATGCCTATGGCCCGCTTTACGGCTCGCCGGAATATTCGACCGACAACATGCCGATCCTGGATCCGAAGACGAATAAAGTTTCGTTTTTCAAGATGCCGGTCGCAGATCCCGAGATGCCGGAATCGCTGGGTCCCGGGCACGCCGCCAGCGTGAAGCCGCTGGAGCCGTCGGCCTATTGGGGCGAGCAAAAGCTCTGGGATACGCGAGCGAACAACCACAACGCCATGTTCGACAAGAAGGGCAGGCTCTGGCTCTCCGCCACCGTGCGCGGCATGGATGATCCGGCGTTCTGCAAAAAAGATTCCGACCATCCGTCGGCCAAGGCGTTCCCACTGGAAAAGTCGGCGCGCCAGGTGGCGATGCTCGATCCCAAGACGATGAAGTACAGCTTTATCGACACCTGCTTTGCCACCCATCACCTCCAGTTCGGCTACGACGCCAACGACACGTTGTGGCTCAGCGGCACCGGGCCGGTTGCCGGTTGGGTCAACACCAAAATGTTCGACGAAACCGGCGATGCGGCGAAGTCGCAAGGCTGGTCGCCGTTCGTGCTCGACACCAACGGCAACGGCAAGCGCGACGATTATGTCGAGCCCAACGCCCCACTCGATGCGAGCAAGGACAAGCGGATCGTCCCGGGTTCGGGACCTTACGCGGTGATGCCCTCACCAGTGGACGGCTCGATCTGGTACACCGTCGGCATCTTCGGCGGAACGCCGGCGGTCTTGCGGTTCGACCCGGCTAGCGGACTGTCGGAAGTGTTCAATGTTCCCGCACCGGCGTTTGGAATCCGCGGCGGCGACATCGACAAGAACGGCGTGGTCTGGGCGTCGTTGTCCAGCGGTCACCTCGGCAGCTTTGACCGCCGCAAGTGCAAAGGCCCGCTCAATGGGCCGAACGCCACCGGCAATCATTGTCCGGAAGGCTGGACGATCTATCAGTATCCCGGCCCTGGCTTCGAAGGTATCGGTGAGAACAGCGCCGAGTCGAGCTATTACACCTGGGTCGACCAGCACAACACGCTCGGACTTGGCGAGAACATCCCGATGTCCACCGCCAATCTCGGCGACGGCTTCGTCGCTTTGAAGGACGGCAAGATGATCACGATCCGGATTCCCTATCCGCTCAGCTTCTATGCCAAGGGCTTCGATGGGCGTATCGACGATCCGAACGCCGGCTGGAAAGGCCGCGGGTTGTGGAGCACGAACGGCGACCGCACGCCTTGGCTCAAAGAAGGCGGCAAGGGCTCAATGCCGCGTGCGGTGCACATCCAGCTTCGGCCCGATCCGCTGGCGAACTGAGGTTCGCTTAAGACAATCTTGCGGAGGAAATCGCCGCCGATGGTCGTGCCGCCGGGTAAGCTCCGAGCTCGTGAGCGGATCGAAGCTGGCAATTATTCCGGAGAAGAAGCCATGAACAAGCCTTTGCCCGTCAACCCGCCCGAACTTCGGTCGACCATCGTCGCCGCGTCGTCGATGCCCTGGCAGCGAACCGACTTCGATGGAATAGAGATGAAGATCCTCTACAAGGACGACGAAGGACGCTCGACCATCCTGTTCAAGATGGCGCCAGGCGCGATCGTGCCGTTACACGAGCACACGGCGCTCGAACAGACCTTCATGCTCGAAGGATCGCTGGAAGACGCCGAGGGCAGCGTTGCAGCGGGTGACTTCGTGTGGAGACCGGGCGGCAACGTCCATGTCGCGCATGCTCCCAACGGAGCCGTTTTCATTTCCATATTCAACCGTCCGAACCGCTTTTTCGACGGAACGAAATTTTTCACTGCCGCCGAAGAAGGCAAGTAGCGCGACGTTTCCTTACCTGAGACAGCCCGGTCCTTCAGATATTGATTTACGTCTGATTCATCCTGATTGTTAGAGCACAATTCAACTTTTCCATTCATGGTCACCGTGTTTGCTGCGCGATGTTTGGTTGCGATGAGGGGCAGCAACTTGTCTCGCGTAAACCGGAATGATGGGCATGGCGATCGCGGATCCAGCGCATGGTGCTGACAAGTGCTGCGAGTCTGCAAAGACGCGGCCGGGCCCTGCGTCATTGATCGCAAAGCTTCTGACCATGCCTGTCGTTTTCTGCGCGCTGGCAATCGCCGGCTGCGCGCAAAATCCGGTTCACCGCGAATTCAATCCGGTTCAGCATGAGGCCAGGGCTGCTCCCGTCCGCGCTTCCGCACGTGCCCATCGATACACTGAACCACGTCGATATTCTGAGCTGCGAATCCACCGGCCCGACCCGTCGCTGCTCGCAGCACAGCCGGCACCCGACTGCGAGTTCAAGAGAACCGACGTTGGGGCCGTGGACCCGAATGAATGGGCCCGCTTGAAAATCGACTACGAGCGGCAGTGCTACCAGGATGCCGAGAAGATTGCGCGCGACCGCCTGCGCCTGCTCCAGTCGTCGAGCATGTGCGAGATTGAGCCGGTTGCGCATCGGCGGCCGGCCCGTTAACCATCAGTGCAACCAAGACTTGCTGCGGATCGGCGCTCAACCGAGGCCAGTGTCTGCTTGATGACAATGGCGGGGCGGTAGTCCTCAATTTTGACCTCTTTTTGCCACACCAGGCCACCACCTTTTTGGGGGGGTAAGGATTCGTTTGATTCAATGTTGGGGCTGTCAATCGTCGACTTAACGACGAGAGCGAATTGCTGAGGAGGAGCAGTGATAGTTGCGTGAGTGATTATTATGAAGTCCCTTTATGATTTACTCGATGCACTTCCGGATGACGACGCCGACGGCCTCAGAGCCGCATTCCGCAAAGCCGCCAAAGCAAATCACCCCGATAACAACCCCGGCGATCCGGATGCCCCACTGAGATTCAGGCGGATCATCCGCGCCAATTCCATTCTCAGCGATGAGCGGCAACGCGCGCACTATGACCAGCTACTGGCGGTCGCACGCCAGGAGCGACGTCTGAAATTCGTGATCGCGGGTAGTATGTTCTCGGTCGTGTTGATGGGGGGATATCTGCTGTTCGGATATGTATCGAAGGCATCCCTCGTTGCGGCACAAGTGATCGAGGTCTCCGCGCCCGAACCCGCGCCCGCCGCCGTTGCAATATCGGCAGAGCTATCCGATACAATCGGTCGGGCTCGCCCGCGCGACGAGCGGGATGATAGTGCAGCCCCCAACAGGTCAGAGAATCTCGAGGTCGTTAAGGAAGCGGCGGCGCCAAGCGCCGCTGTACCTGCGGAACACACCGACAGCGCTCCGGCGACTGCCAATACCCCCGCCCCTCGCGACTTCGGGGTGAACGATGCCAGATACTATCGAGAGCGCGGCATCCTGGCGTATCGCAGCGGTGACATATCGCTTGCGCTTATCGATCTCGATCTGGCGATCGATCTCGATCCGCACTTCTCCGACGCCTATATCGACCGCGGCGTCGTCTTCTATCGCATGGGCGACTTCAACCGCGCATTTGCCGACATTGCCCAGGCCAAGCGCATTGATGACTTGAACCGAGGCCAGACTCCACGGCCTAACGCACAACAAGCAGCGCCGTCGTCGGGCAAGAATTGAGTTTGGCAGCATGCTGGTCGCGGCGCCGAACGCAGCAGGCAACGTTGGTGCATACCACCCGCGAACTTGGCTATCTAATCGACCCGCCGAAGTAGTGCCTCCTGGATCGTGGCCCCGTCCTGCGCGCAATTGCCGTCCAGATGGCGAATGAGAAGCTCGCCACGCAAGACTTTCGAATCGTCGGAAATTCTGAAATTCAATTCGGAATTTTTGAAATAACTGGATGGGCAGCCAGGTACATCTCCCGCGACCGCCGGAACTCTACCGATAAAATCTGCAACCGCGACATACTCGAATACGATTCCCGTAAACGCCACGTCCCCAACCCTCACGCCCGAGCGCGCCTGGGCTTCGGTTACCGTGACGGCGACACAGGTAAACCCTCGACCGTTCTGCGAGCACGAATAGCGTGCTCCGGACTGCGATTGCCAAAGGCCGGAAATATTGGCGACCGGATTTAGATCCCTTGAACCGTCGGGCCTGGCGTTGGCAACAGGATAGGTGCTGCGTGTGAACGTTTGCTCCTGGGCGAAGGACGGCGAGACCGCCCCTACGCTTCCTGATAAAACGGCGCAAAGCCCAGCGATTGGCAAAAATCTCATTGTGTATCTCCTTCCGAGAATGCCTCTGACCGAACCAAAGCATACAAAGCACGCCAACTTGGCGGATACGCCAGGCCGCCCTCGAGATTGAGGCCAGCCGCCGGCGCACCGCCTTAACAACAGGACTTTCTCCGCCGTGATTATTATCACATGATGGCGGCGCATCGGCACGAGGCGCCCATGAGTTCCGCGAAGGGCCTGCGTCAGGTCGGATATTTCGATTGCCCAGGCGGCGGCCAGATCGTCGTTGCGGGCACCACCGCATTCATCGGCCACATGCGTGCGCCTGCCGGCACCTCGATCGTCGATATCGCCGACCCCACGCATCCGCGGCTGCTGGCGCGGCTCGAGATGCCGCCCGGCACCCATTCGCACAAGGTGCGCGTCGACAATGGGCTGATGCTGATCAATCGCGAGCGCAATCACGCCGACAAGAACGCACCGCCCGAAAATTTTCGCGGTGGGCTCGGCATCTACGACGTGACGAAGCCGGCAAGCCCGCGCGAGATCACCCGCTGGGAGACCGACGGCATGGGCGTCCATCGTTTCGATTTCGACGGGCGCCACGCCTATATCTCGCCCACGGTGGAGGGCTATCGCGGCAACATCGTCATGATCCTCGACCTCGGCGACCCGGCGCAGCCGCGCGAGGTCGGCCGCTGGTGGATGCCCGGACAATGGACCGCCGGCGGCGAGGAGCCGAGCTGGCAGGGCACGGCGCACCGCTGCCATCATCCGCTGCGCCAGGGCGACCGGCTCTATACCAGCTATTGGCACGGCGGCTTCGTCATCCTCGACATCGCCGATATGGGAAAGCCGCGCCTCGTCTCTTCCTTCGACTGGAGCCCGCCATTCGCCTGCCCGACGCATACGACCTTGCCGCTGCCCTTCCCGCTGCATGGGCGGCGCGTCATGCTGGTCGCCGACGAGGACGTGGCGCGCGTCGCGCCCGGACCGCCGGCGTGCCTGTGGCTCGTCGACATCACGGACGAGCGGCACCCGATGCCGTTTGCGAGCTTCCAGGTCGACGGCCTCGACGACGGCACGCCGCAACCGGAGTTCACGGCCTGCCATCAACCGAGCGAAAAGGTGACCGGAACCGAGATCCCGGCCGCATGGTTCGCCCACGGGCTGCGCCTCATCGACATTGCCGACCCGCGCCGGCCGCGCGAGGTCGGCCATTTCCTGCCCGACGTTCCCGAAGGCTCGCAGCGCGTCCAGAGCAACGACGTCACCACCGACGACCGCGGTCTGTTTTATCTGCTCGACCGGTTGCGCGGGTTGACCATTCTCGAGCGCTGCTAGAGGGCGCTCTGCAATGTTGATCCATCAACGACTTGAATCTGCCGACGAGACGGTTGACAGCGCCCGGGCGTTCAGCCGCAATGGCCTAAAAGCCTGAGGTGGCGCATGGACATCCAGACCCGTCCGGACCCGGTCGCTCGCGCCCGCGAGCTCGCGGCGGAGATTACCGCCGCAGCCGATGAGATCGAGCGCACGCGGCGCATCCCCGAGGCCTTGCTGGGGCGGCTCCATGATCAGCGGCTGTTCCGCATGCTGCTGCCGCGCTCGGCGGGTGGCGACGAGACCGAGCCTGCGGTCTACGTGGCGGCGATCGAAGAGCTCGCCCGGCACGACGCCTCGATCGCGTGGAACGCGTTCGTCGCCAACAGTTCCGCCCTGATCGCGGCCTTTCTGGAGCCTGCGGTCAATCACGCGATCTTCGCCGATCCGCGCAGCACCGTGGCCTGGGGACCTCCAAACGCCTCGCGCGCGAGCGCGGTCGACGGCGGCTATCGCGTGACCGGCAAGTGGGATTTCGCCAGCGGCTGCCGGCAGGCCCGTTGGATGGGCGCGCACTGCCCTGTGCTCGAAGCGGACGGCCAGCTGCGGCTCAACCGTTTCGGCCGGCCCACGGTCCGCACGCTGCTGTTTCCGGCTGATGAGGCGACCCTGCTCGACACCTGGCGTACGATCGGGCTGCGCGGCACGGCGTCGGACTCCTATAGCGTCGACGATTTGTTGGTGTCCGAGGCGTTCAGCACCACGCGCGAGGACCCGGCGCTGCGCCGCGAACGCGGCCCGCTCTATGCCTTTACCATGCAGTGCCTCTACGCGACCGGGGTCGCCGCCGTGGCATTCGGAATCGCCCGCGCGATGTTGTCCGAGTTCATCATGCTGGCGGCCCGCAAGGCGCCGCGCAACCTGGCCCGGCTCGCCGACAACGCCGTCGTGCAGGCCGACGTGGCGCGCGCGGAGGCGCGGCTCGGCTCGGCACGCGCCTACCTGATCGAGACGCTCACCACGATCTATGCGCATGCCGACGAGGTGGCGCCGATCGAGGTCGCCGATCGGGCCCGCGTGCGGCTCGCCTGCACCAACGCGATTTACGGCGCGGCAGAGGTGGTTGACTTCGCCTACAAGGCAGCCGGCGTCGACGCGATCTTCCCGGGCAGCCCGTTCGAGCGCCGCTTCCGCGACATGCACACGCTCTCGCAGCAGATCCAGGCCCGCGGCGCCCATTTCGAACAGGTCGGGCAGATCCTGCTCGGCGTGCCGCCCGAGGTGTTTCTTTGAGAATTGGCGAAGCCAGGGCGAGGCGCCGATTTGCACCTCGCGTTAGGTTCGCCCCGAGGAGCGGACATCGCCTGGCACGAACGCCAAGTCCGTTCCGTGCCGATAATGTTGCAAAAGTCCCAAAACGCCGTGCGACTAAATTTCCGCTAAACGACAAAACAAGCGGCAACCGTCGATCGATGTCGCCTCAAACGCGCCACCGAAGCCGCCAGTGAGTTCGTCACAGATTGAAGTGGTCCCCCACATCAATATTCGATCGCCGCGCCTACAGCCCGGAAAATTTTGTGATCGTGAGACAAAAAGACT
>Ga0070717_10001927_pt1 | contig 14493 bp, 8 predicted proteins | sample LARL113metaG_FD_71366 | JGI IMG/M metagenome (GOLD analysis project Ga0070717, IMG submission 71366) | Corn, switchgrass and miscanthus rhizosphere microbial communities from Kellogg Biological Station, Michigan, USA - LAR L11-3 metaG | ecosystem: Host-associated > Plants > Roots > Rhizosphere ... | reverse complement strand
CTTTCCAGCTGGCAGGCGCTTACCAGTCTTTCAGGCGAGCGCACAACGGAGAATCCTCTATTCGCGGCGAAGCTCGCGGACGCTTCTTTGCAATTCCAGCGATTCATCGATGCGAAAAAGACGCGGCAACTCCAACTTCGGTACGATTTCAATCACACAACTCTGAGTCAATTGCTGGTTCCGCAGTTAGTGCTTCCGCCCGACCGCAACGTCCGGCTCTCCTTTGTATCCAGCACGCTGATTCAAGACACCCGTGACAAGCCGCTGGATGCCCACCAAGGGGTGTACAGCACGATAGATTTTCGAATCGTGCCCAGCGCTTTCGGTTCCAGCGCTGACTTCACCCGACTGCTCACTCAGTATGCGTTTTACAAACCATTTTCTCGCATGGTATTCGCTAATAGCATTCGGTTGGGGCTCGCGGCTCCTTTCGCGAACAGCAATGTACCCACCAGCCAGCGTTTCTTTGCCGGAGGCGGCACTACTCTTCGAGGGTTCCCCACGGATGAGGCCGGCCCGGTCCGATATATCCCGTTTTGCCAGGGTACGAGCACAACTAATTGTCCACTGATTCCAATACCTGTAGGCGGCAATCAGCTCTTCATTTTGAACTCTGAGTTGCGCTACCCGATACCAATCATGAGCAATCTCGGCGGCGTAGTCTTTTATGACGGAGGCAATGTCTATCGGCGGATCAATTTTGCTGATTTCGCCAACCACTATACCAACACGGTCGGAATCGGACTAAGGTACAACACTCCTATCGGGCCCGTCAGGCTAGACCTGGGGCACAATCTAAATCCAGTTACTGGCATCAGCGCGTGGCAATATTTCATCACATTAGGCCAGGCCTTCTAGGCAATCGGAATACGTATGGCAAATTGGAGAAAAGTCGTAGGCTGGGCGGCAGTGACCTTCGGCGCGCTGCTACTCCTGATAATTGTGACAGCCATCGTGCTGCTGGAAAACCCAGCCTTTCACCGATACCTTGTGGCAAAGATCGAGCAGCAGGCTGGGAAAGCTACAGGCGCACGGGTTGAAATTCAAAATCTTCAGATCCACCCCAAAACTTTGACTGCGGACATTTACGGCTTAACTGTCCACGGAACCGAGCGTCCAGGAGAGAAGCCGCTGCTTCAGGTTGAGCACGCGAGAATTGGATTAAGAATAATTTCGATTCTGCACCACAAGATAAATCTTAGCGAACTGCTGATCGACGGTCCGAGCGTGAATTTGGTTGTAACCCGAGAGGGACGTAGTAATCTGCCGCAGCCTCCGCCATCGCAAAACAAGAGCTCCAGCACGAATGTTTTTGATTTGGCGGTTGGCCATGTGCTACTCACCAATGGAGTGATCAGCGCCAGGGATAAAGCGATACCCGTTGATGCGAACCTCACCGACCTGCGCGCGGAGATCAGTTTCAGCCAATTGCAAAAAAAATATAGCGGCAAAATCTCTTATCAGAATGGGCTCATTCAATACCAACATCTCCGGCCTCTTCCGCACAGTTTGCAGGCGTCGTTTGACGCCACGCCTTCGGAGTTGGACCTGAAACCGTTGCTCCTGAAGTTGGGCGGCTCGCGGTTCGCGCTTGAGGCCAGCGTTCGCGACTACGGTAGCGCACCGCTTGCGAGTGGTCATTACGACATTGTTCTTCACACCCAGGACTTTGCCGGACTTTCCAGCGCGAAGGCTGCGGGCGATGTCCAGTTACGTGGCGCAATGAACTACAAAGACATCCCTGGTCAATCCATGCTAAGGAGCGCGTCCCTTTCGGGTGATATCGACAGCAATGGGCTCACGCTGTCATCAGCGCAAGCTTTGGTTCAAATCAAGAAGATCGCGGGTCGATACGAGCTGGCCGACGGAAATTTTAAGGCCGAAACCTGGGCCCTGGATTTGTTCAATGGGCGTTTGACCGCGAGCGGACTGATTGAGCAGGTTGACTCGGCGCGACGCTCACGATTTCATATGGAATTGGCGGGCATTTCGTTGCCAGCCATCAAGTCGTCGATGCGGAATTTGTCCAAGCAGTCGGTTCCGGTCACTGGAACTCTGAATGCTTCCGCCGACGCCACTTGGCAGGGTGCTCTGGTGAATCTGAAAGCAAAGTCGGCCATTGCCCTGCGCGGTGCCTTGACTGCAGCGAATGGCGCTCAATCGCAAAAATTTCCACTCACTGCTGATGTTCACGTGAGCTATGACCAGCCACGCAACCTGATCTCGGTCGCATCCAGTTCCATCCAATTGCCAGCCACATCAATCCATGCGCAGGGCGAAGTTGGCGATCACTCCAATCTGATCGTCACAGGGACCAGCAGCGACTTGCACCAGCTTATGTTGCTGGCATCGGCGATGCCTTCTTCGACGAAACCTTCGACGCAACAAGGTACCACTCAGTCGAGCCTGCCCAATATTCACGGCACCGCGACTTTAAACGCAGTCGTGCAGGGAACCTTACAGAATCCTCGAGCGACCGCGCAGATTTCAGCCAGCAATCTGCGGGTAAATCAGAGTGAGTGGACTTCGTTCCAGCTCGCGCTCGCCGCCAACCCGTCACAATTCTCAATCCAGAATGCTTCGCTTGTATCGGCACAGCAGGGGCAGCTAACGTTTAGCGGCCGCGTGGGACTGAAGCACTGGTCATACTTGGCGTCTGACCCGATAGCGGCGAACTTACAGATCCAGCACATGCGGGTTGCTGAGCTGGAACAGATCGCAAATGCTCAGTATCCCGTCACGGGCGAAATTGTTGGCAATGTCCAACTGCAAGGGTCCGAGCTTAATCCCCAGGGCCAGGGAAAAATTCAAATCAACCAGGCTAAGATTTCCGATGAACCATTGAAAAACCTATCGGCGCAATTCCAGGCTGCAAATGGGACCGTCAAGTCCACTCTGGTGGTTGGAGCAGCAGTCGCGAATGTGAGCTATATGCCGAAAACAAAGGCTTACAACGTAAAGTTGCAAACATCCAAGATCGACCTGAGCAAGAGTCACACTGTGCAGACCAAAAACCTGCCTCTGAAGGGCACGGTAACGATTTCTGCCAATGGTTCAGGAACTCTTGAAAATCCCCAGCTCGCGGCCTCGGTGCAGATCAATCAGCTGCAATTGCGAGATACGAGTTTCAGTCGTGTGGAAGCAAAACTAGATGTTGTTAATCACCTGGCCAAGCTGGCGCTTAACTCAGGCGTGGGTGGCGCGACCGTGCGCGGCGGGGCTACAGTCCGCCTCAGTCCTGGGTACTACACTGAAGCCACACTCGATACCAGCAAGTTTGCCGTGGACCCGCTGCTTGCAATGTATATGCCGTCTCGTCCAGCGGGCCTGCGCGCAGAAACCGAGGTGCACATTTCAGTGCGAGGGCCGGCGGCGGACAAGACCAAGCTGGAAGCACATGTCACAGTGCCAGTTCTCGACGCGAGCTACCAATCCCTCCAAGTTGCGTCAACCGGTCCGATTCAGGTGGATTACGCAAACTCATTGCTGGTACTGCACCCTGCGACAATTAAGGGCACTGGGACTTCTTTGCAGCTTCAAGGCACCATACCTGTAAATAAACCGGGTCTAATGGCAGTTTCTGCTCGCGGATCGGTTGACCTGCGCCTCATCCAGATGCTAAGCCCTGACGTGGAGAGCGGGGGTAATATTACGCTGAATGTAAACGCTCGGGGGACTTTGAGAAATCCAGGAGTAAATGGACAAATCCGTCTTCAGAATGCATCACTTGCTACCCAGGACATGCCGCTCGGCCTGGAAAACCTGAACGCGACCATGCAGGTGAATGATACCGGTGTTCAAATTACCAATGGATCCGGCAAACTTGGCGGGGGGCAGGTTACGCTTGGCGGATCGGTGATTTACCGTCCGCAATTGCAGATGAATGTGGCGGTCTCCGCCAGGTCGGTCCGCCTGCGGTACCCGGAGGGTACACGTACCATCTTTGATTCCGATCTGACTTTGAGTGGAAATCAACAAGCTTCGCTTCTACAGGGCCGGGTGCAGATTCAGTCGCTTTCTTTCACCTCTGATTTCGATCTGTCTTCTTTTATGTCGCAATTTACGGGAACCAGTGCTCCCCCGACTGGGCAGAGCATGGCGGACAATCTGAAGCTGCAAATTGCCGTACAGTCCACCAACCAACTAAACGCCGGAACCGCCCAGTTAGGTATTGAGGGCAGCGCGAACCTGCGGGTTATTGGCACCGCCTCCGAGCCGGTCGTCATAGGCCGGGCCGACCTCACCTCCGGCGATATTTTCTTCGCCAAAAACCAGTATCATCTCGAGCGCGGGATCATTACCTTCGCCAATCCCAATCAGACCACGCCTGTGCTCAACATGCTGATCACCACAACCATCAACCAGTACAACCTGAGCATCACTATCCGCGGACCGATCGAGAAGCTGCAAACCAGCTACGTTTCCGACCCCCCTCTGCCGCCCATTGACATCATTAACCTGATTGCCCGGGGCCAGACCACAACCGAGGGAGCACCGACGAGCTTCGGCGCCAGTCAGGTTTTGGCGGCCGGCTTGGGGCAAGTGAGCAACCAAGTCACTAAGCTGACCGGAGTTGCGGGACTTCAACTCGATCCTTTAATCGGAGGCGAGAACTCCAATCCGTCAGCTCGCATTGGAATTCAGAAGCGGGTCACCAAGAATTTCCTTTTCACATTTTCCACCGACGTGACTCGACCGCAGAGTGAAGTTGTCCAAGGTGAGTATCAGCTCACGAAGAGGTGGGCAGTAAGCGTCGTGCGAGACCAAAGTGGGGGAGTCGCGGTGGATGGTAAGTTCCATACTAATTTCTAGTAACACCCAACCGATCGCGCAAATACCGCCTCGGCCGAATCGTGCCGACGATAGGGCGAAATCCGATCTATGGATTTTTCGGGAAGGACGGCATGAGGTATCGGGGCCCGCCATGGTGCGCGATATTGTGCGACGGCTCGAGTCGGGTAATGCTCTGCTCGATTGTCTGATTCAAGCGGGGGAGTTGGAAGCTGCGCTCGCCGACCTGAATGCCCCGTGCACTCCCGCTGCCGCTGTGCTGACGGATGCTTTGGCCATCAGACTTTGCATCCGAAATGCGGAGCGAGGCATCGACCCGCGCCAGCTTGCTTCAAAAATTAAGGCACCGGAAAGGATCAGAATCTCTCCCCCAGAGGGGTTCACATATTACGCGCTGCATCCGCTGGACTTCGCCAAAGTCGCAGATCGAATTGCGGATCACCCCGCGACGTGTGCAGTGATCGGAGTTCGAAGCATCGGGACAACCTTGAGCGCAGTGACCACTGCTGCGTTGAAAATCCGAGGACTCGCGGCGACACGAATCACGGTCCGGCCCACCGGGCACCCATACGATCGGAATGTTGAGTTCTCGCCAGAGGAGGAACGCTGGATTTCTGAGCAACTCTTACACTCGGCGCAGTTTCTAGTGGTGGACGAAGGGCCAGGTCGGAGCGGATCTACCTTTCTCTCGGTGGCCGAAGCTTTGGGAAGGCTCGGCGTACCTCGAGCGCGCATCACGATTGTAGGAAGCCGTGAGTTTGATCCTGAAGGGCTCTGCGCCGAAAATGCTTCGGACAGATGGCGGGGACTGCGGTATATCTCCACCGCTCCGAGCGTAAGCACTCGATTCCTTAATTTTACTTACCTCGGCGGTGGTGACTGGCGGATGTATTTTTGCGGTGCGGAGCAGGAGTGGCCGGAAAGTTGGACGCAAATGGAGCGGTTGAAGTTCCTCTCCCCCGACCGGCGTGAAATCTTTAAGTTTGAAGGCATGGGGCCGCAGGGCAGCGAAATACGGCGGCGAGCGTTCGCGCTTGCCCGCGCAGGGTTCTCTCCGGCTGTTTCTGACGCGGGAGGCGGTTTTCTTTCGTATGCGGCCATAGAAGGGAGATTGTTGCGAAAGCAGGATGTAAGCTCTTCCTTGTTGGAGCGGATCGCGCGCTATTGCGCATTCCGCGCTTCGGAGTTCGCTTTCACCGCAACCCACAACTCAGAACTCACCCAGATGCTCGAATTCAATGTACAGCAGGAGTTCGGGAGAGAACTGAAGCTCGACCCTGGGCAACTCGCCAGTGCAAACCCCTTACTGGCGGACGGCCGCATGCAAGCCCACGAATGGATCGCCTCGCGTGAAGGAAACCTTTTGAAAACCGACGCGATCAGCCACGGAGACAACCACTTCTTTCCGGGCCCATGTGACATTGCCTGGGATTTGGCGGGAACTGTGGTGGAGTGGGACTTGGACGCCCAAGCAACAAAATTTCTTCTGGGGAAATTTCGTCAATTCTCGGCCATACCGATATCGCACCAATTTCAAGACTATATGCTGGCGTATTGTGTCTTCCGGCTTGGGTTCTGCAAGATGGCAACGTCCACGGTTGCAGGTTCGAGGGAGGAATCTCGGCTCGAGTCTTCTTACCTTAACTATCGGGCAAAGGCCGAGCAGCTGCTGGCTTCGCGGGCGGGTGGCTAGAACTCTACTCCCGCATGCTCGTACCCACGTCTTTGTAACGTAAGCAGAAAATCCTTCGCAAAAGATGTATGCTATCGTGTCGACTTAGTCATGGCTACATCTAATCCAGGGCTTGAGGCCCAAACTAATCCGGTACGAATTCTGGTTGCGGACGACCACGAAGTCATGCGTATGGGAATCCGTAATCTGCTCGAATCAGTACCGAACTGGACCGTCTCAGATGAAGCCGGTACCGGTCGTGAAGCGGTCGACTTAGCGCTTCAATCTTCGCCCGACATCATCATCATGGACATCACAATGCCGGAAATGAATGGGTTCGAAGCTGCGGCCCAAATAGCACAGCGCCGTCCTGATATCCCCGTCATTATGTTTTCCCTTCATCTTTCAGAGGACGTTGTAGCTCGATTCAAAAGTGGTCCGATTCGCGGGGCTGTGTCCAAGAGCGAAGCTGCCCGCGATCTGCTGGATGCGGTTCGTTCGGTGCTAGGCGGCGGAACTTTTTTCCCGCCAAAAACATCCGCTTCTTGAGTGCTTCCCTACCCTGATCCGAGTAATACATACTTCACCCGATTTCACTTCTGGCATTCTCGTGAGATACAGAAAGAGCAAGTTAACGCCTGCTCTAATGACTTCACATTGCGCCAATCCGGATTGCGCCGTGCCCCTCCGATTCTTGCAGGATGGCCGTCTCTTCCAGTTTGAAGTACGACCCCAGCCGCCAACGCATGAGCTCACTGCTTCAGCCAAAGGCTCGCGAAGAGTTTCTCATTTCTGGCTTTGCGGCGAATGCTGCTCGAAGCTAACGCTTGTTTTCGACCAGCTCAAAGCCGTGGTGGTGAAACCCAGCGTCGCTGCCTAGACCTCGTAAATCCACATCACCTGACTGTTAATCGAATTTTGCTGGGGTCTTGTTCGGCAAATTAGCCGATCGGATACCGGTCAAAAAAGTATGCAGCCGGCGGCTCGCGAAGTAAGACCAACTGCATGGCCTCATCATTTTGATTTATTGAGGGAGAACCGAATTTAGGGAGGTGGCAGGCGCCGGACAAAGGGGAGGTACGACCAACGCCTGCCTTCCGTCTCCTTCGCGTTGGGGCTGAAACTATGTGTAATTGAATTGCGAATCGCCGGGCTATCGGGTAGATACTGTATTTTTGCACGCGCCAAGGCCTCTAAACCCCGGATGAGGGGCACACTTTAACTCAACAGTTTCATACGTTTACAGTTATATTTAACGCGTGGCCTACGGTCACCGGGCTGGCGAGGCAAATATTTGAGTTCTACTACCACTTATTGATGAGGTCGTAAATCGGTGATTTCCACTTACGTGCTAAACATATTTACTCATGCCGTGGTTTGCCCTGTCAGCTTGGCGGCTCTACTCGATTCTCAAGGCGATACAACCGGCCCTGCGTGGCGTCCATCCGACAGCAGAGGAAAACATGAATTCGTTGAGAGAAGTGCAAGCCCTGGGTCAGTCGCTTTGGCTCGACTATATGCGTCGTGATCTAGTCACCAGCGGACAACTTCACCGTCTAGTGACGGAAGATGGAATCAGCGGGGTAACCAGCAATCCCACAATTTTTGAAAAAGCGATTTCTGCCGGACGTGAATACGATTCTGCGATCGAGGGTATTCTGCGCTCCGTACCGGATACCGATTGCGCCACTCTGTTTGAACGAATTGAAGTTGAAGACATTCGCATGGCGGCCGACGTGTTGCGCCCAGTTTACGATCGCACCAACGGAGATGACGGTTTTGTCAGCATAGAAGTCAACCCGCATTTGGCTTATGACACTTCGCGCAGTATTTCCGAGGCCCATCGCTTGTGGAGTGAAGTGGGTCGTCCGAACCTGATGGTGAAAATTCCTGCCACGGTCGAAGGCCTTCCTGCCATCGAGCATTTGATCGCAGATGGCATAAACGTGAACGTCACATTGATGTTCTCCGTGAGTCAATACTGTGATGTAGCGCAAGCATACTTGAGAGGAATTGAGCGCACTCGCGATCCGCGTACAGTGGCCTCAGTAGCATCATTTTTCGTCAGTCGCGTGGATACCGCCGTGGACAAGGCCTTGGAGGATATGGGAACTCCGGAAGCTCTCGCCTTACGAGGAACTGCTGGAATTGCGAATGCCAAACTCGCCTATCTCCTGTTCCGCGAGGTGTTCTCCTGCGATCAGTTTCAGAAGTTGAAAAGCCGGGGAGCACGGGTCCAAAGACCGCTGTGGGCGAGCACGGGTACAAAGAACAAGGCGTATTCCGATGTAATGTACGTCGAAGGCCTGATTGGGCCGGACACCATCAACTCCGTGCCTCCAGAGACGCTAGACGCGTTTCGAAAGCATGGGCGCGCGAAAGTCACTGTCGCCGAAGGCGTGGCTGAAGCAGAAGAGGTAGTCGGGAAACTCCAGGCGATGGAAATTAATTTGCGATCAATTGGGATGGAATTGACGGAAGAGGGTGTAGAGAAATTTGAGAGGTCGTATGACCAACTCATTTCGTCGCTCGACAATAAGCGGAAGGCACTACTGAAGAAAACTGCCGCATAGCGGGGTCGGCGTACGACGCGGTTCCTGCCGGGGTCAAGATTTTAATTCTGTCAACCGACGGCGGCTGCGTGGCGCTGTGTCTGCATCTAAACTCATGCAAAACGAAATGGCGGCGCGGGTTTTTATCGTTTCCCCGCATAGGCCCGGATGAAGCCGAACGATGTCAGTCCGGGCCACGCCAGGAATTATCTAGGTTGAATATTCGGCGTTGACCCTGACGTATTCGGCGCTGAGGTCGGTCGTCAGAAATTCCAGCGAAGCTTTCCCTCTTCCCAGGCGCACTGCAATTCTAGACTCCGCCTTGGAGAGTTCTTCATGTGCCGCGTTTTTGTCAAAGCTGCAGGCGACTGCACCGTGGCAGACCATTTGATCGCCGATGTAGATGCTCAGTTTATTCGGATGCACTGGAACTCCGCTTCTGCCCACCGCCGCTAATATCCTTCCCCAATTTGGGTCCGCTCCTGCCCACGCTGTTTTTACCAATAGAGAATGCGATATCGTGCGGGCGATCTGTAACGCTTCGTCGCGAGTTTTTGCCTGGTCAATTCGCAGCCGGACCACGTGTTGCACGCCTTCGCCGTCGGCAACTATCTGTTCCGCCAGTGAGCGGCACACTTCGGGCAGGACGCGATCGAATTCTCCGCGAACCAATTGGTATGGAGTCCCGCTCGCGCCTGAAGCCAGCAGCAAAACCGTATCATTTGTAGAAGTGTCGCCGTCAATGGAAATTACATTGAAGGTGTCATCACAGGCTTTCTGAAGCGCCGTTTTCAGCTCTGCAGGCTTTGCAACAACGTCAGTCAACAGATAGGCCAGCATCGTTGCCAGTTGGGGATGGATCATACCGGATCCTTTTGCGACGCCGGTTATGGCGCCGCGACCGGATCGCAGCGGCGTGCTGGCAACTTTCGGTTTTGAATCGGTTGTCAGAATTGCCTCGGCGAATTGCCGCAAATGTTCGAGCGATGTACCCGCACCTGAAATAAGGGATTTCAAATGTGCAGTAATCTTCTCGACGGGCAACGGAACTCCGATAATTCCAGTCGAGGAAGGAAACACTTGTGCGTCCTTAACATTCAAGAGACTCGCGGTTTCCGCACACACTCTCCTGCAGTTGCGAATCCCCTGATCGCCCATTGCGCAGTTCGCATTTCCTGAATTGACGATAACAGCCTGCACTTGGCCTTTGCTTTTCGCTAGCGATGCGCGGCCGACCTCAACTGGCGCCGCAACCACGAGATTTCTGGTGAACAGCGCCGCCGCGGTAGTCTTCGGCTCGGCCAAAATGAGCGCCAGATCAGGTTTACCGCTGGGCTTTATGCCGGCCGTCACCGCCGAAAACTTGAATCCTTTGGGAAGAAAGACAGGACTGGGGTCGATCATACCTGCAGTTTCACCAGAAAGTTCGCAGGTTCCGGAAGAATCGCAAACCTCGGCAGTTCGCCCTTGACCATGGCGACCTCATCGCAGCAATGGTAACGGGGGCATACGCAGCAGTCTTTGTTGATCTTGTCTGGCAGGTCTTCTCGCTGGGCGGCATCGAAACCCAGCTTGGCAAAAAATTGAGGGCTGCGGGTAAAAAGGCAGATGCAGCTTACCTGATGTTTGCGAGCTTGCGACATAAGCGATTGCACCAGCAGCTCGCCCCCACCACGCTTCTGATAATTTTTCTCGACAGTGATAGAGCGAATTTCCGCTAGGTGCGGGCCGTACAGGTGCAGCGCACCGCATCCGATGACCTGCCCGGCCTCTTCGAGCACAATGAAGTCGCGAACATTCTCACAGATTTCGGCCGGCGTGCGCGGAAGCAGCGTTCCATCTGTCGAGTACGACGAAATTAGATCATGAATTCGATCGGCGTCCGGCAACAGGGCTTCACGCGTGTGCATGGGCCTCCTCGTGGACTAAGCCGAGCTTCTTTCGGGCTGTTGAGAGCGCCTCTCGGACGCGCGCCGGGGCAGTACCGCCGGGAACGTCGTGGATGGCAAGGACATTCTCCAGCTTCAGGAAATCGTAAAAGTCTTGACTGAAGTGAGTATCGATCTCCCGCAATTGTTCAACTGCAAGATCTTGCAGCTCGCATTGCTTGTCGAGCGCCAAGCGTACCGCCTTCCCGACCTGTTCGTGAGCAATGCGAAAAGGAACTCCCTTACGAGAGAGGTAGGTGGCCGCCGCAAATGCATTCATGTGGCCGGTTGCGGCTGCCTTCTGCATGCGCTCAAAATTGAATTCGACGGCAGACATCCAGCCGGCCACCAATGGCAACACTGAGAGCACCGTTTCGCTGGCATGAAAGAGCGGCTCCTGAGTTTCCTGAAGATCTTTGTTGTAGGCCAGCGGCAAGCCTTTGGTGCTAATCATGAGGGCGGTAGCATCTCCGATCACTCGGCCAGCTTTCGCGCGGGTAAGTTCCAGCAAATCGCCATTCATTTTTTGCGGCATAGCGCTGCTACCGGTCGAGTATGCTTCGGGCAAATGTAGGAAACCGTATTCCTGCGAAGAAAAGATCAGCATTTCCTCTGCCCAGCGGCTCAGATGCAATGCAAGCAACGAAAGAGCATTCACGAATTCGAGAACAAAATCGCGGTCGCTGGTCGCGTCGATGCTGTTCGCAGTCGGAGAGTCGAAGCCCAGCTCACCAGCCATCAACTCACGGTTGAGCGGCAAGGTTGATCCCGCCACCGCTGCAGAGCCGAGCGGACAAAGGTTCGCCCGCTTGCGGCAATCGGCGAGCCGGTCGCGATCACGGAAGAACATCTCGACATAAGCGAGCAGCCAGTGGGCCACCAGCACAGGCTCGGCGCGCTGCATGTGGGTGTAGGCAGGCATCGGAGCCTGGCCGGCCTGTTCAGCACGATCGATGAACATTGATATCAACGTGGAAAGCGCCTCGCAGATTTCGTCGCAGCCCACGCGTACATAGAGCCGCAGATCAGTCGCGATCTGCTCGTTGCGACTGCGGCCGCTGTGCAGTTTGAATCCCGCATCGCCAATTAATCCGACTAATTTTTTCTCGACAAAATGGTGGACATCTTCTGCTTCGGGGTCGTCGAGGAACTCCGCCGAATCCGCAGCCTGCTCCCCGATCTGCTCCAGCCCGCGCAGCACGGATTCCAGCTCCTGCGTCGAGAGCACCCCCGCATGCGTGAGCGCGCGAGCATGCGCGGCGCTCGCCTCCAACTCGCATTCGAGCAAGCGGCAATCAAAATCGAAGGAGCGCTGCCATTGCTCAAAAGTGGGATCCAGGGGCTGCCGGAATCGGCCCGACCACATCTTCATTGCGTGACCCCCGATGGCGTGACCTCTTCTTCTTTTCTCTGCGAACTCGGCGAATTCTTTGCGTTCTCTGAGCTTAAAGGCTTTTGTTTTCGCAATGCCCGCGACCTCGAAGGCAAGCCGAGAATACGGATGAACCCAGCGGCGTCTTTCTGATCGTAGCTTTCCCCCATGGTGAAGGAAGAGAGATCAGTGCGGTACAGCGAGTACTCCGATTGCCGGCTCACGATGGATACATTCCCTTTGTAGAGGGACAACGTAACCGTTCCCGTGACTTCCTTTTGCGTGCTCTCGACAAACGCGTCCAACGCCTCGCGCAGCGGCGTGAACCACAGCCCGTAATAAACCAGTTCTGCATATTTGAGAGCAATGTATTGCTTGAAATGCATCACGTCGCGTTCGCAGCAGAGAGCTTCCAGTTCGCGATGTGCCGCAATTAGTAAAGTACCGCCCGGAGTTTCGTAGCAACCGCGCGACTTGATCCCGACGAAGCGATTCTCGACGATGTCAACGCGCCCTATAGCATTTCGTCCTCCGATGTCATTCAGCAGTTCCACTAAGGACACCGGATCGAGTCGTCTCCCATTAACACCAACTGGAACGCCTTTCTCAAATTCAATTTGCACTTTTTCATCGCGGTCGGGCGCCTCTTGCGGCGATTTTGAAATTTGCCATGTGCTGGTGAATGGAGCGTTGGCCGCATCTTCCAGTTCCCCGCCTTCATGGCTGAGGTGCCACAGATTGCGGTCGCGGCTGTGAATTTTCTCCCGGCTTGCAGCAACCGGAATTCCGTGACTCTCGGCGTAATCAAGACAATCTTCGCGTGACTTCAAATTCCACTCACGCCATGGCGCGATCACCTTCAACTCCGGAGCCAACGCCTGATACGTTAGCTCGAAGCGAACCTGGTCATTTCCCTTGCCCGTGCACCCGTGTGCAACCGCAGTAGCGCCTTCTCTCAAAGCAACTTCAACTTGACGTTTTGCGATGACCGGACGCGCCAGCGACGTCCCCAGCAGATACTTGTGTTCGTAGACTGCTCCTGCCTGAAGTGCGGGAAACACATATTCAGTTAAAAATTCTTCGCGCAGGTCCTCGACCACAACTTTGCTGGCGCCAGTTTTGTAGGCCTTTTCAACGACGGCCTCCATATCATCACCTTGACCAACGTCCCCGACCATTGCGATTACGTCGTACGAATAGTTCTCCTTCAACCACGGAATGATGATTGAAGTATCCAGGCCTCCGGAATATGCGAGCACGACTGTTTCACGCATGAGCGCTCCTCAAGGGCTGGCGGCCCTTGCCGCCGATCAGCATCATTAATATCGCTTTCTGTACGTGCATGCGGTTTTCCGCCTGGTCAAATACAACCGAACTCGCAGAATCAATGACCGCGTCCGTGACTTCCTCATTTCGATGTGCGGGCAGGCAATGCATAAAAACCGCATGCGGCGCCGCACTTGACATCAGCTTTTCATTGATTTGATAGGGCGGAAAAACTCGCGCGCGTTCTTCAGTTTCGTGCTCGTGTCCCATGCTGGTCCATGCGTCGGTGTAGATTGCGTCCACTCCTTTCACCGCACGATGCGGATCGGTCATCTGTTCAACGACCGCCCCCGTATTTTTTGCGATGTCATGAGCATCGGAAAGGATCTGCGGGTCGGGACCGTATCCTTTCGGCGTCGCTATGCGGATTTTCGATCCAAGCAGCGCCGAGGTCAACAGCAGCGAGTGCAGGACATTATTGCCGTCGCCAACGTATGCCAGACAAATCTTCTTCAAATTGCCAAATTTCTCATGCAATGTGAAGTAATCGGCTAACGCTTGGCAGGGATGCTCGACCTCGCTCAAAGCGTTGATCACGGGGACGCAGGCAAGTTCCGCCATTCCTTCGACGGTCTCATGTGCATACGTGCGCAGTACAATCCCGCTCACCCAGCGCTCCAGATTGTGGGCGATATCGCTCAATGTCTCACGCGCGTCCAGGCGTTCATGCCGCTGATCAATGAACGACACTGATCCGCCCATGCCGCAAATTCCGGCCTCGAAAGTTATGCGAGTCCGCAACGACGGCTTTTCGAAGAACATGGCAATGTGTTTTCCGGCGAGCGCGTTTCGGAAATCCTGTGGCCGCGATTTCATCAGCACAGCCAGATGGAATAGTGATTCCACCTCGAT
>Ga0070717_10001925_pt1 | contig 14502 bp, 14 predicted proteins | sample LARL113metaG_FD_71366 | JGI IMG/M metagenome (GOLD analysis project Ga0070717, IMG submission 71366) | Corn, switchgrass and miscanthus rhizosphere microbial communities from Kellogg Biological Station, Michigan, USA - LAR L11-3 metaG | ecosystem: Host-associated > Plants > Roots > Rhizosphere ... | reverse complement strand
CTCAGGCCTGTGACTTTTGCGCCGGAAAGTAGCTAGACCCTCCCTCGCAGCAGTGATCAGTCGGGTAACCACACGCCCTCGGGATTCTGCAAGTCTCCTGCTCATCGTGCTCCAACCGACAACTTCGAAGGGAAAGTCCAAAGGGCATTACCGCCTCAGGTAATGGCTGGGCAGGTTCTGGCCCGATAGTTCAAGGACCAACGAGTCTTTACAAAGCTTACTTCGCGCTATAAGCTGCCTTCGATTTCCCGAAATTCTGTGCCAGAAAAGTTTGTCCCAGGAAGTTCTGCCCAAGTAGGTTTGTCAGAAGGTTTGTCCCAGCAAGCTTGTTTTAGAAAGCCTGATTCAGCAAGGTTCGTCCCAGCAAGCTTTGTCCCAGAAAGAAAGCTGGTTCAGAGGAATCTACAGGCGCAGCGAGCCTCCCTCTTGGATTAGCTGACGTTTCAAGCAAGACCTCGGTCCTCCGCTCCTGAGGGTAAATGTGTGTCGAGAAGCTGTGTGCAGCAGCTCTGCTGCTGTGTGTAACGTGTGTGTGTTCGGCGTCAACCTACGTAGTACCCACAACCACCTTGGCGGCACAGACGGCGAACAATACCAGTGCGCCAAATAGTTTTGTCACTCAGACGAATGGCAACGCTGGCGCCGCCAACGTAAGCAAGGTCGACGTGCACTCGTTGCTCTATTCGGGCGCGAGCACCAAGGTTTATGCCCACTTGATGCTATGGTTCGGAGGCTCGAACCACATGAACGTGGGCTACAATTCCGCCGACCCGGCGCAAGTCCACAATCAGATCACCGACATGATCAGCCGTGGAATCGAGGGCGTCATTCTCGATTGGTACGGCCCGAACAATAGCATCGATGATGCTGCAAAACTCGTCATGGCCGAGGCTGAGAGCCATCCCGGCTTCAGCTTCGCGATCATGGTCGACCAGGGCGCGATTCAGTGGTTTTCCTGTTCGGGCTGCACGCCCCAGCAGGCATTGATCCATGATCTGCAATACGTCGAGCAAACCTACTTCCCGTCTCCGGCCTACATGAAGCTGCAGGGGCGTCCGGTCGTCACGAACTTTGACATTGATTCCTCGTATACCGTGGACTGGACCGCGGCGAGCGCTGCGCTGTCCACCCAACCCGTCTTCCTCTTTCAAAACAACGACGGATTCACTCACGTATTGAGTGATGGCAGCTATTCGTGGGTCATGCCCACTACCACCGATTACGGGATGAGCTATCTGTCCAGTTTCTATAACACGGGGATGCCCCTCACGAATGATGAGACCGTTGGTGCTAGCTACAAAGGTTTCAACGACACGCTGGCGGCATGGGGATCTGGGCGCATCATGGGCCAGCAATGCGGCCAAACCTGGCTACAGACATTTTCGAAAATCAACGGTCTCTACAATTCAGGGAAGCAATTGCCGGCCGTGCAATTGGTCACGTGGAACGACTACGAAGAAGCTACGGAGATTGAGACTGGCATCAACAATTGCCTGACCGTCTCAGCGACGGCGTCTGGCAATTCGCTGCAGTGGACAATCAATGGAGATGCAAGCACGGTCGACCACTATGTCGCGTACATCAGCACAGACGGACAGAATTTGATGACGCTCGCCGATGTGAATGCGGGCACAAGCTCCGTGAACCTGTGCAGCTATTCTGTTCCAAATGATACCTACAATCTGTTTGTGCAGGCTGTGGGAAAGCCCAGCTTAAGAAACCAGATCTCTGCGCCGGTCACTTTGACATCGACCTGCGTGGCAGCCCCGCCGCCGCCTCCGCCAACGCCAACGCCAACTCCAACGCCAACGCCAACTCCAACGCCAACGCCAACTCCAACTCCAACGCCAACTTTAACCTTCGGGACCAATCCCTCTTCCTTGACGATTGCCTCAGGAGGATCCGGGAATGTGACCGTAACGGCGACGCCTCAATCAGGCGCTTTCAACAGCCCCATTACCTTGGCCTGTTCCGGGTTGCCCAAGACTCTCGCCTGCTCGTTTGCGCCCGCTTCCATTACTCCCGGAAACAACGCTGCCAGCTCCGTTCTTACCGTTGCCGCCGTGAGTGTTGCCGCCACGAACCACCGCGAACCAAGCAACACCCTGTTCGCTACCTGGTTCTTCAGTTTCGGTCTGTTTGGGCTGACGCTGGTCGGAAGGATGCAGCGGAAGCGCATCGTCACCGTTCTGGGGGCCTGTGTTCTGGCTGCGATGATTGTCGGCGCCACGTCGTGCGGCGGAGTCAGCACCGGCCCGCTCAGCACTGCCAGCCCCGTCAATACCGCTCCGGCTGCCAGCTATACCGTTACCGTCCAGGGGACTGCCAATTCCGTTCAACTGTCCACGACCGTTACCGTTACCGTGAGGTAGGAAGTCATCGGAACCGTTCCAACCGGTGTGTAGAACCGCGGAGCGTCGGGCCCAGCCCAGAGAATTCCGCGTCAACAGTCGGAGCAATAGAGATTTCGACGGCATCCAGCTGGGTAGTCGCCGGAAGCGGGAAACGTACTTGAGCGTCTGCACCCGTTGTTGAAGCTCGAAATGGCGAAGATATTTCTGTACGACGTTCGGCATGGTCATGCGCAGCGCCGCTGCGAAATTCTGTGTCGCCATGCGCTGCTGCTGCTCAGGATTTTGCAGCAGATCGATCAGGCAATCAGCAAGGCCTTGCACGTTTCCCGGCGGATAAAACTGAAGCGCCAGTTCCTCACCCTGAGCCATTTGACGGAAGTCCGGCAAATCAGCGGAAACGATTGGCACACCATAGGCGCAGGCCAGGTGAGCGACGCCGCTGCAGCCTGTCGACGAAGAATAGGGCATGACAGCAACGGTCGAGCTCTGGAATAGATCGGCCAGCGCATCTTCGGGTACGTAACCGCGGAACTCGATGCGAGCATTGCCCGCGGACTTCCGTCTGACCGACTCTGTGTAACCACGGGCCTGGGGATGATCTCCTCCAGCAACTACCAGCTTGGCTTCGGGCAATCTCTCTGCAATCTGGTTGAACGCCTCAATCATGAGCTCGAGACGTTTGTAGGTTCCCCATTTTCCGAATGCGAGAATGCGGTGGATCGGGTTTCCTCGTCGCGCAAAATCGGGGAACTCGGGCCGGCGCGCGAGAATGCCGTGCGCACGCACGTGCACATTATCGCTGCCGTACCTGTCGTTCAGGATCTTGCGATAGCCAGGCATCAGCACCGAGACCGAATTCGAGAGCAACAGCATTCGCGTGGCCACGGCCCCGGCAAAGCGATATAGGCCCTCGTGCCGGACTCCGGCGTCCTTGAGCTCCACTGTATCCATCAAATGGTGCAGCGTGACATGCGTATAACGTCCACTCAAACGCGCGAGCAAAGGGGTCATAAGGCCGGAAAAAGCCACCAGCGGGTTCCGTCCAAACGTGCTGAATAGCAAATTGAACCAGACAACGTCGGGTTTCAGCTGCTGCAGCGTTTTGAGCAGGCGGAGAACGCTGCCGGGATGGTCGAACGACCAACAGCGCACAACATTAAACCCTTCCGGCTCAACATGCTCCGGCGGGAGCTCATCGGCCAGCACCGTGAGGTTGAGGAACGGATTGCGCTGCAGCTGTTGCGCGATGTGAAACCCATATTCGCTCAATCCTCCAGTACTTGGGGGAAAAGTGGTGACCAGACAAATTTTCATTCGGCTCCCGTCTTGTTAGCGCTTAGGGTTCGATGTGCTTTCAGGAGAAGATGTTGGCAGCTGTCTGGCAGAAAGAATTCGATTCAAGCGTTCGGTGTTTTCGATTGTGCACCACATTGCAACTGAAAGTCGACTGGCTGGATATCCGGCTGCGGGCAAGCTTGAGAAATCGTTTCCTTGATCTTTGCCGTGATTTCTTCCGCCGAAAGCGGGGGAAGAACGGTCATTCCGCGAACCAAGCGGCTCAATGCGATGTAGGAGTCGCGATTTTTGCGGACGAACTCCAAAGGATACTCTGGTTTTCGAACGTGTGCAGCCTCCGGATCAGCGTCCACAATAAAGGCAATATCGGGCGGCGGAATCAGATGCAGCAGCAAGCGCACATAAAGAAGGATGAACCGAGAATTTAGTGGAAGATTGGCGAGCTCGTCGTAAATATACCGGTCAAAGATGATGACATCGGCGCCTGCATCGTAAGTTCCTCGCACGGCCATCCGAAGACTGTAGGCATCCAGCAAATAAAGAAACAACCGAATCACGATAACGTACCAGGAAGTAACATTTTTATCGCGACGACTGATGGGCTTGTCAGGCCTTCCAATTCCTTTGTCGCCTTTGAAAGCCTTGAAGCTCATGTGCTCCCGTAGGCGAGGAAACACGACAACGTTGTCCCAGAAAGTATAGAGGTTGGAGTGCAGGCCGAGCTGCTGCAGGTGGCGCTGCAGAGCCTTGATTTGCGTGCTCTTGCCGGCCCCATCGATTCCCGAAAAGCTGACTACCTTTACGTTGTCCAGTCGCATGACGAGTGTGGCGCGTCTTGACAGCCGCAATTCCAAAATTTTAATGTGCGCCGGGTGGACGGCTCGGCGTGGCTGCCGTTAACGCAACCACAGTGCCCAAAGCTGCCCCGGCCGCTGCGATCGCACCCACTTTAATAACGAGCGTTCGCACCCGGCGTTGTTTAGCAGGGGCAATAGCAACGCCCGAGGGTTGTGCCCCAGTCACGCCCTTGGCCTTGGGCGCTTCCGCGGCGGCGGTTCCTACCGGGCGCTGAATCTTCTGATCCCGGTCTTCAGTCGGCGCCGTCGGGTTACTTCCCGTCTGCCCCGATGTTTGAGTTGCCGTTTGGTTGGAACTGCTTTGCTGAGACGCGGACGTGTCCTGCGTCTTCGACCAGGCAGCCCCTGGACTGTCGGGTAGCTCAGAAGCCGCAACGACCTGTGAATCCCGAGGAGCGGTCGATTGTGTCTCCTGCGCGAGAATATAGGCAGGAAGACTGAAAGCCAACGCGCAGCATGTGGTGTACAGAAAACCCTTGTTGAGCGGACGCATGGTAATCTCCGAACCAACAGCCTGATTAGCTTGCCTGTTTAATGGCCCTCATGTCGCCAAAGACATTGGCGTACCAGGATGCCTCTTGTGAAACCCCTTCGGCCGGAACGGCGTTGAAGCTGCGCACCGCTTCGTCGGCGGTCGCAAAGGCCTCAAACACACGCGCCACTCGCATAAGCTCCAGAACCACCTCTGATTCAGGAGACAACGCCGCCAACTTCAAATCTCCATCGCGCTTCATCGCCTCTTCCAAACAATGCAGCATCATCTCAACGCCAACGCTATCCATGTAGCGGACTTGGGAACAATCGAAGACGATCCGCGGACGATGGATCTCGAGCAGCGGTTGCATATCTTGCATGAAGGCGCGAACCGCCGCCGAGTTGAGCTGCTCTGGCATTTGCATGACGACTACGGGCCCACTAGTTAGCATTTGTCTACCCCTTCTTAATTTTTACTTCTTTTAAAACTTCACAATCCAAAGCGTACAGACCTACATCCATCTAGCGCGAACCTTCTTCCGCAGGCGCAAACTGCGCGCCGCCAAATCCGAAAATAATGGGTGAGTGACGGTTCTTTTCCTTGCGCGCAACTCGGTTCGGCCGGATCACGCATGGATCGGCGATCTCCAACGTCACGTTGCGCTCAAGACTCAACAGGTTATTGCCATCCACAATTGAGTGCGACAAGTCGAGACCAATCCCCACATAACTGTTCGACAGGATCGAGCTGTCCTCGACGACGGTTCCGTAGTCCACCTGGCAATTACTCTCCACGTTGCTGCAGCGGGTGATCAGGCACTGTGCCTCGACCCTCGATCCACGGCCGATATAGGCCGGAGCAACGATCCGAGCGTCCCGATTCACCTGGGCGCTTTCGTCAATCCAAACGCCGGGGCGGATTTCTGTCGCCTGCGGGCGGAGCTGGCAACGGGAGGTGAGACTATCCACGACGAGACGACGCAAATCCCGCGGATGCTCGAGGCGATTCACGTAGCCTCGAACGGAATAACGGGCCGGCATAGACCGTTGCAGGATCGTCCGCAGATCTTCGCCGTCCGTCACGGCGGCCCGATCGATGACCCACAGATCCAACGGCCTTTCATGATCAAAGGCTCGCGTGACCACTTTGCCTTGCTCGCGGTGAGATTGGAGGAAGTCGCCGAAGTCAAATTCAACAAATGCGCTGGCGCGCATCACCGAGATAGTTTCCGTCTCGACATCCGCCGCCAGTTTTTGAGCGGCCATATCCCATGGATCTTCCGAGACAGAAAATGTGACGTTCGTAGAAGAATCAATGCCAGCCTGCCGAGGTGCAACCGTGGCATCCACGAAGACCGAAGTCGCGCCGATTTCCGCGCGACCCAATTCGTCGATCAGTCGCCCAACTACAGACCGACCGAGAACCTCCACGCAGGCAAGAGGTGTGCTCGGCGGAAGCTGAGCTGCTTCACGAGCGAATTCGGACGCAACCTTCTCCGCCGACACTCCGCTATCAACCTCTTCTCGAATCTCCGGGCCTACAATAATGATTGCGCTTAACACTCCGAGTCCACCTTTTCCTGGGTTTGCCTTGCCTTGACATGTTCGCCTTCGACAACACGTCTACTTAGCTGGCATCTTGGCCAGGGTCAACATCCCGGTTTCTTGACCGAGGGTTTGGTTCTTCGCGGAGCGGCGCCGTATTTTCGTCTTGGGAAACAACAGGGCGCGCATCTTTAATTTTGCTTTATGGAGTTGCGATTTCGAATTGCCGATGGAGCAATCGAGCAGCTGAGCGATTTCGTGATGTTGGTACCCTTCGACCTCGTGCAGGGCAAAGATCGTCCGACATCCTTCCGGCAGTTCCTGCAGGGCGCGACGCAATGCGATGCGATCGACAACCCCCGAGAGTTCGGGATCGCTCTTGCCGAAATCGCGATGCAAAGAAGGAGACTCGGAACTCACTGGCTCGTCCAGGGAAACCGTGGGCGGCGACTTACGCCGGCGAAGTTTCATGAGCACGGTATTCACCGCAACTCGATACAGCCAGGTCGAGAATGCAGCATCTCCACGAAACGAACTAACGGTGCGGAAGACCTGCAGGAAAGCTTCCTGGGTCAGATCCTCGGCTTCAGCCACGTCCTTGGTCATGAGCAGGCACACGGAATAAACGCGATTCTTGTGTTGCTGGAACAACGTTGCGAAGGCTTGCTCGTCGCCCGCCTGCGCGCGTTTTACCAGGTTAATCTGGGAATCATCACGCCCCTTTAGTGTTGCGGGGATGACGTTCGCTTCTGTCGCAGAAATCGCACAAGTTGCCACGTTTGGTCTCCTTTTTCTTTCAGGTACCGAAAGTTCGCCCGTCGATACCGCCGCGAGCATGGTTAGACTAGAAAAAGAAGCGGCAACCTTCTATCGGGTCACGCCTGTAAAGTGTTGCAGGATACTCTGTAAGACCGTTGTGCGTCCGTCTGAAAAACCAAGATCCGCGCGGGGCGCGGATCTTGAACTACTGAGTTCTTTGCAGGAAATAAATTGCATTTGTAGTGCAACAAACCGATTGACATTCCGCCATTAATAAAGGTGGAATTCAACTTCCACACTGATCTGGACGTCGACCGGTTTGCCGTCCTTCAGCGCCGGCTGAAAACGCCACTGGCGCACGGCCTCAAGCGCTTTGCCATCGAGTCCCAGGCCAAGACCGCGGACCACTTTGATGTCGCGCGGACGTCCTGCTGCGTCGACGATCAACCAGAGAACGCAGGTTCCTTGCTTCTTAGCTCTCCGGGCTTCTTCGGTATAGTCCGGATCGGGAGCAGAAATCGCTTGCGGAGCCGAGATGCCGCCGCCCACTTTGTAAACTCCGCCGCCAATGCCGCCGCCGCTGCCGGCTCCGACGCCAGGCCCGTGGCCCACGCCGACTCCGCCGCCTGAACCCGAACCAATGCCGCCGCCTGAACCGGTTCCGTTAGAAGGGGGCGCCGCTGGCATAACTACCGCAGCCGAGGTTCCGAGGTTCAGCATTTTGTTTTCTGCCACGTGAACCTGCGGCGGAACCACGACCGTGGGTTCGACGGCAAGCTTGGGTTTTGAATTCCGCAAGACAATCGCGGGCGGCGTAATCTGCTGCATAGCAAGCTTGGGCAGGCGTCCCTTCGGAGCCGGAAGTGGATCATGATCACCACCGCCGCCGCCGCCGCTGATCTCTTTCTTGGCCGCTGGAAGAGCGTACCTCTCGGGCGAGGGCGCGATCAACGTCACATGCTCCCTCTCCGCAACCCGCTGCACAACCTGATGCCCGAAAAAGGCGCCGCTGATGAGCAGGCCGATCACAGCAGCGTGGATGATGGCGGACACCACAACCCCATTGGCGCGATAGTTGTTGTATTGCCCCCAGATCGCATCGGGGGCGTGAGTTCTCGCGACCGGCCTCGGATAGGGACGACGCGTGGCGCGCGCGCCATATTGACCTCTAGACATAGGGGGTGGAATCAGATTCAGGGCAGACTCCCCGGCAGAATTTTGATGAGTCGGCATTGGCGCTACCTCGCAAACAGGAACCAACGTTGAACTGGGGAATAGATGCCGGAAAACCATCCTTGGTTTGTAGAGCGGAGGATGTACTCCTGCATCAACCGATAATTCGTATTTTGTTTACGAAACTCCATACGCATGTTCATTGAAAACGAATTGTGGGATGAAACCGGTCCCACCATTTGGGCGAGCCGCAGTTCTCTGCGACTCGCAAACATCGACAAATGAAGCCACGGTCATAGACGACCGGCAAGAAGCAGTACCAGAACGACTACGACGATGATTCCTAAGCCTCCACTTGGGTAGTAACCCCATGACCGGCTATACGGCCAGGTAGGCAACGCCCCTAGCAACAGCAAGATCAGCAGAACTAGAAGAATCGTGTACATAAAACCTCCGGAGAATAAGTTTCACTTCTCGTCTAGTTAATGCCAGCCCGGTGGAAAGCCGGGCCGGCACCATCCGATTATTTGGTCGCTAGTGTTGTGCTAACGCCTTCGTTCCTGCTTGATTCTCTGCTCTGACCGGAGTATTTCTGAACCGCGGCTAAGAAAGGCTCAGCCACGGACGGGGGCTGCACCTTGCCACTCAAAATTTCGGAGAACGGAACAAACTTTTCGTAAAGCAAGCGGGTTTCATCCTTGTCTTGGGTGACGGCCGCTCCACTCAAATCGATGCCGGCAAAAAGCCCACGTGCACGCGAGTAAGTGAGCACTTCCGCTTTCATCTTGATGTCGGTGTCCGCTGCTGCATCACGGCCGACTGGCCCGGCCGCGGCCGAGGCGTCAGCACCGAGTTTGAACTTGCTGGAAAGCAGATGTTGCATACCCTCATCGCTGGTCACGACCATGACTAGATCCACTGCCTGGCCACCCAGTTGCAGACCCCAGCTTCCGCCAGTGATGGTGATGGGAGCCGGAGCGCTCCAACCCTTTTCTGTGCGGCAGGTGGCGACGCCTTTTCCGTGATTACCGCCGAAGCCGATCGCGATCTTCACCATGGAGGGAATCACGGCGATACACTTCGCGTTGCGCATGACTTTGTCCGGAATCGCCTTGTCGGGGGTCGCCATAATCTCGTTCAAAACTTTGGCTGATTCATCGATCCGCTTGGCGATGTCGGATTGGTCCTTGTCGGCGGCCCAACTCACGCCCATCAAGGTCGAACAAATGCTCAAAACCAGGAGACATCCGGGGAGTACTGAAGAAAGTCGTCTCATTTTGGTGTTTGTCCTCTTCTGTGCTCGCACGAGCACCTGCTATTCTTCCGCGAGAACCACGCTATCCTCCGGCGGATGTTCGTTCTATCCAGCGGAGGCAGTAAAGAGAGTCAGATCTTTCCCGAGAAATTACAGAGTGAACGGGAAATAGGCGTAACGTGGGGTTTTTTACCCCAATCATCTACAGGTTTCACGGTATTGTGACCTTTGATCCGCCCAACTAGTCTGCAATCTCTACTCGACACAACGCCCCCCAAGCGGGTGCCGATCCTCTGGGACGGATCGGCACCTGCTCCTTCCAAGGAACAGGCTTTCCAGCGCTACAGGAATAGGCTTTGCCGAATACAGCCTCGCTCGGATAACGAAAACCAGACCTCTCCCCCATCATCTGAGGCTGACCAAACTTCAAATCGGAGGAAAACAACCATGCTTTACTGGGCATTAGTGTTCCTGGTCGTGGCGCTGATTGCCGGAGTTCTGGGTTTTACCGGTGTGGCCGTTGCGGCTGCCGGAATTGCAAAGCTGCTTTTTGTGATTTTCCTGGTGCTGTTTTTGATTTCCTTAATCGTCCATCTTGGACGGGGACGCACATCGGTTTGAATCGGACTGTGAAAGACGCAGGGTCTTCGGAGGCTCTGCGTCTCCGGTTCCTGCATTCCTTTAGCAATCTGATTTCCGGAGAGGACCGGGGCGTTGGGGGTGCAGCCGCCGCCGAGGATCTGGCTCGAAAGTTTGGCTCAGCTTCACCTTAAGCCTGCGCGATACTCGCAGCCCCTTGCGCCTTCGTGCCGCATAATCCCGTCGGAATTACTGCCTCTATCACCGATCCAGCGCTGGACGATTCCACATTGATTCGTCCACCAAATTCCGCCAGGCGCTCTCTCATTCCCGCCAGGCCAATGCCGAGAGCAGCACCCTCGCGAAATTTGGCCAGAATTTCCTCGGGGATTCCTTTTCCATCGTCTGCCACAGTCAAGCGGACCGACCCGTTGCGACACATGATTCGAACATCCACGGCCCGAGCCTCTGCGTGACGGTACACATTGGTTAAGGTTTCCTGTAGAACGCGAAACAGAGCGATCTCAACCTCTCTCGGTAGGCGCTCGACCGGTTCATCGATCAGCAGGGACACTTTTACCTGACTTCGCTTTCCGTATTCATCCACATACCAGCGTGCCGCCGACAGGAATCCGAGTTCTTCCAACAGTGGCGGATGCAAGAGATGGGAAATCGTCCGCACCTCCTGGATCGCATAATCGGTGAGTGTTAGAGTTTCGCCGATCAATCTCGTTGCCTCGATCGGATTCGCCGCTCCCAGCCGGCTGAGATTAATCTTGAGTCCGGCCAGAAACTGGCCCACGCTGTCGTGCAGTTCGCGGGCGATCCGGCGGCGTTCGGAGTCTTGCGTCTCCAAAATTCTGGCACTTATCAGCCGGTAGGACTCAGCGTTTGCTCTTACCTTTCTTTCCCTGGCCTTGGTGCGGGCAACTTCGCTGATCAAACGCCGAAAATTGTAGGCCAGCATGATGGTGACCACGGCAAAGGCCATCCCTAGCATCAGGATATTTCGCTTGAACAGATAATCCCAATCCCTCAATCTCTGCTCGAGCAAAACCTCCTCTTCATCCTGCATGCCCTTGACGATGGCATCAATTTGAAACTCCCGATGATTGATTTCCTCCTGCACAAGCCGTTGGGGGAGCGACACGTGAGCGTGGATTCCAGCGGATGCCGGTTTGCTCTCAATGAGAGAGATTCCCTGGCCCAATAGCGGACCCAATTTCGCCAATCGCTCTTGTTGACGAGGATTACCGCGAGTTAGTTTGCGTAGGGCATCGACTGTTTGTCGGGCCAAATCCGCTTGCTCGCGAGAGCGCTGACGGGCGTCTTTCTGTGACGCGAGCAGATAGGCCGTTTCCTCCGCGTGGGCACGCAGGATTTCTAACTGCAGCTCGTTGAGTTGGGAACGTACCTGATAAGTGTGAATGACCCAATCCCGACGGAGTACAATCCCGCGCTCTGTGAAATAGGCGACTGCGGCTAACGCAATGAGCGTGACGACCACCAAAAGAAGAGTGGCCAAGCGGACGGTCTTCGACGAGAAAGCGTGGGTTCGCAGGCGCCCGGAATCCAGATTCGTCGACATTCTTGCTCCATCCCTCACGATCATCAATTAGGGCCCAGGGAAATGACTACCGACTCAACATCAGAAAAAGGCCCGCTCCACTCAGTTTCAAGAAGGCGGGCCCTGTGACTATGCGACGCAGACTGGCACTACTTGGATGAAGTTGCCCTCTGGTGCTTGACTTCCAGTTCGTTCACGACTTGCTTTACATTGGGGACCTGTTCCGCCAGCTTTTGGACTGAGGCCCGCTGGTTCTGAGACGGAACATTTCCTTTCAAGGTGACCACACCGTTGGAGACGTGATACCGCACGTCATCTTTCAGTCGGTGTTGCACCAGCATCGCGTCCAGGTTTTTGTCGATGCCGGAATCGAGGTCCGAGTCGACTTTCCTGGCCGTGCTTTCGTCGCCGCTGGGCCGCACGGCGATCTCGTTCGATACGATTTCATTGCCCGCAATGGACTTGGCAATTGATTCCGCTCGTCCCTTATCGTCGTCCGTCTTAACCTTTCCGCTGAGCGTCACCACACCTTTATCCCGATCTTGACTGACACTCACGTCGTTCAGACCGGCCTGGTCAAGAGCATGGCGAACGTCGTTTGCAACGTCGGGCGCTTTCGATTGGTTCGAGCACGCCAAGGTTGCCGCGATTGCGATAGCTATCAGTAAGACGTAAACAGTTCTAGGTGTTTTCATGGAGCTCCTTTTTCGGCGTTACTTCACTCGTTGCTCCTTCTAACCTATGAGCGCCGATTTGCCGACACGTTTTATCTAGCCAAGCATCTTCCAATGGCAGAGCGCATTGAACAATCAACTGGAATAAGTAAGGGTTTTGCGGAAAGTCTCAATAAAGGCGGAAACCGTAAGGGCGATCAAGTAAGCGGATGCGGCAGCCAAGGATGGCTTCCAAGCCGGTCAAACTGCAAAGGCCCGACAAGGGCCACCGTGTGCAGTCACTCCTTGTTTGAAGGACTTGGCTACCGCCATTCTGCTTGACCGCAGAATAGATGGGGATCGCAGCCGCAAGAAATCAGTGAAAGTGTGTAACCAGGAGGTTGGAATCTCTGAGGTGGAGTGTTTCTCAGCGGTGATGTTGGTGTTCAGTACTTCACTCTGGCGTTAAACAATTGCCTCTGGCAGTGCATCCAAGCTTGAACCCCATGGGATTAGGATTACAGGTTGCCGGGCTGTTAGTGTTGGCCATTCCAGTCGCATGCATCGCTTGGACCGTGACGCAGGAGGTATCTCGCGAGCCGCGCCCGTGCTGCCAGCGGGGAATGTACTGAGGCGGGTTCAGCGTTGCGCCGCAAATTCCTTTACCTATTTACTTGCGAATATTGTTTCAGCCACTACGTTGGCGGCCGGAATGCTGTTGGTTTCACACTACAAATTACTTTAGGAGGACTGGCACGGATACCTGGTCGCATTTTTCGCCCTCGTCTGGGTCGCGAATCAGTACCTGAGCATTTACAACCGGCTGCGTCTCGACCTCAGACATGAACCGGTTGAGATCAAAGCGGATGAAAAGAAGGTCGACCGGATCAAGGCTGCGGAGCAGAAGGTTGACCGTCGCAAGGCTGCTGGAGCGAATCAACTACCGAAAGCGACGGATCGTTTAAACCGGAACCGTCACGCTGAGTTTCTCATGTCTTTGGGAAGGGATAACAACCTCGACGATCGTCCCGGGATTGGCATTCGCTAATCGCAAACTTCCGCCAAGTTCCGTCACGCGTTGCCGCATTCCACCGATTCCAACTCCCAGGCTGTCTGGGCGCAGTTGAATGACCTGCTCCTCGATGCCTTTGCCGTCGTCGCGCACCGTCACCTTAATCGACCCGTCGCGTTCCACAAGGCTGATCGATCCGTTATGTGCTCCGGAATGCCGGAACATGTTGGTCAAAGCCTCTTGAATAATGCGGAAAATTGCCGTTTCCAGTTCTGGCTTGAGCCGGCTTAGATCGGGAGGATTGACTTCCAGGCGAATCTCGATTCCGCTGCGTTCGCTCAACCCTTCCAGATACCAGCGAAGCGCGGACACGAGCCCCACCTCGTCCAACAGCGGAGGGTGTAGAAGATGCGAAATCGTCCGCACTTGCTGGATGGCGCGATCCACCAGCTGGCTCGCATCCGCACACGCCTGCTTCATATATGGCGACAAATCCCTAGCGAGGATTCCGTCCACGATCATCTTGGCCGCAGCTAGCTCCTGTCCCAGACCGTCGTGAATTTCGCGTGCGATGCGGCGGCGTTCTTCGTCTTGCAGGGTCATCAGGCGGCCCGAAAGGCGTCTCAGCTCCGCGGTTCGAAGATCGACCATCCTCTCTAGTTCGATGGCACTGTCACGGATCGATTGCTCCAACATTTTGCTGTCATGGATGTCGGAACAAGTTCCATACCATTTGAGAATATTCCCCTCCGGATTTCGAAGGGGAACCGCGCGGGCTCGGAACCATCGGTATCGCTGATCCGCGCCGCGAATACGATATTCGGACTCATAGGCCTCCCCGGACTTCACACATCGCATCCACTCCGCCAAACTGCGCTCTTTGTCGTCAGGATGCAAATACTCCAGCCATCCAAGTCCCACTGCGGAGCCGGACTCGGCCCCCGTATATTCGTAAAATCTGCTGCTGATGTAGTCCCG
>Ga0070717_10001924_pt1 | contig 14504 bp, 12 predicted proteins | sample LARL113metaG_FD_71366 | JGI IMG/M metagenome (GOLD analysis project Ga0070717, IMG submission 71366) | Corn, switchgrass and miscanthus rhizosphere microbial communities from Kellogg Biological Station, Michigan, USA - LAR L11-3 metaG | ecosystem: Host-associated > Plants > Roots > Rhizosphere ... | reverse complement strand
GGTCAAGCCTCGCCTGTCGCCAACCGATCTGAAGCAGCAGATCGAGCGAGCGCTGGTGCGCAATGCGGAGACGGATGCCAGGCAGATCACGGTCGAAGTGCAGGGCGGCAAGGTCATCCTGCGTGGGACGGTGCGTTCCTATGCTGAGAAGCAGGCGGCGGAGGATACTGCCTGGTCAGCGCCAGGTGTCAGCGAGGTTGATAACCGGATTATGATCTCGCTCATGCTGTAATCCTTGCTTCATGACTAGCGAGCTGATCCCTTGACAGAGATCAGGGCATTTCCTCACCAGCGAGTCCCTCCCAACGATGGGCGAGGACTCGCCTGGGCGAAAGAAGAAGATTGGGTCGCTCTGCTTGCTGAGCAGCGAGGGCAACGAAGAGAGTTGCTGCGTAGGTCAGCTCGACTCGTGATGCGATAGCTGACCACCGTCTTCTTCGAGCCGGCGGCGAACGTCTTGGCGTTTGGCACGTATATCTGCGCAGTGGAGATCGACAAAGAGACCGGTGAGTCCAGGCTGACCCGCAGATTGATGCACACGCAGCAGAGCGAGCGCGGTCCTGGGCAACGCCAGGGTGCTGCTGATCACGATATACCGACTCTCCCAGCAGGGCTGAAACTTCTGTTTAAAGTGAAACAGTGAGCGGTGGGTCTTCAGCAGTCGCATCTGTTCAGACACCAGACTGGCGAACTGCCATTGCATCGTCGGCATCTCCTGCCTCGTATCAGCCATCGCCGCCAGTCCCAGACTGACGACGTTCGCTCCACGCTCTCGGAAGCGCTCCACTGCTCGTACCAGCAACAGTTCCATCACTCCCCGAGGGGCATCCGGCACCCGTCGCATCAGATCTACTGCCCACCCCCAGCTACGCGCCGACCCATAAATCGGGGTAAAGGTGACAAAGGCACATGGGCGTCCCGTCCGCTCGATGGCCACACCTGTCACCAGGCGCGGCACCGCATCGTGCGGAAGGTCTTCTCCAGCGAGTTGCGTTTCGGCAAGAGCGTCAGCGCGGGCGGCAGCCTCCGCCAACTCATCGAGCCGCCCCATGCTGAAGCCCATCTCCGCCGCGTGTTTGCCTGCCTTGCGCTCCAACCAGGCGCTTGAAAGGGGGTCCAACTGCTCCAGCACCGCTTTGGGAGGCACCCCGTCGTACCACTGGATGGCCACGCCCTCCCGTTCGGCACGTCGGCAACTGGTGCGCACATTGGCCATGGCCGAACCAGAGAGGGTAAACGTCTGCGGAGAGAGCAGGGCCTCCTCTCCGATTTTGAAGACGTGCAGACCGAGGGCCCGGTAGGTGGGGAGGTGTTCGGGATGCACCTGGTAGAACGCCACCTGCCAGTCATTGGATGCGCACAGATCAAGGAACCCCCGCGCCACTCGCTCGATCGCCTCTGGCGGGCAAATCGGATCGCCCAGGACGACCGCTACATTCCCGGTGAGTCGGTAGCTCACCAGCCCCTCGCCGTTGGGGGCCAGATAGCGCAAGTTCTCGGGAGCCAGCGCAAAGAAGGACAGGGTCTGGTTCCCATAACGGCGCACCAGTTCTCGCGCCCGGTGGCGCATCTGCGCTGCACGTTCTTTTTGGTAGGCCACCCACCAGCGGGCGCTGACCGGCCGCAGCAGTAACACCAGGCCTGTCAGCAGCACGGTGCCTCCCAGCCACGCAAGGGAGCCCAGGAACCAGTCTGCATGCCTGCTCAGTGGGATAATCTCACCAGCAGGGCTATGGACCAGGCGGAGCAGGAAGGAGCGCACGAGGCCGAGGACGGTGCTCGGCAGGAACTGCGCCTGGAGGAGGGAGAGCCCACTCACCGTGTAGATCGCCAGCAGCAGCGCGCCGAGGACTAGCAGAACCACGTCCTGCCGCAGACGCCACGGATCACTGGCAACACGGAAGAAGGAAGCGCTTCTCAGCAGTCCAAGCCACAGCAGGAGTGCCAGCAGGGCTTCTTCCACCGCCAGCCCTTTGGCCAGGTGAGCCAGGGCGGACAGCGGCAGCAGGAGGAGGGCGAACTGCCACGCGCGCCGTTTTCCACGAGCCAGCCCGAAGGCGACCACGAGCAAAAAGAAGCCCAGGATGAGCGCCAGCGTACGCCCTGTGTCAAGGACGGGCAAGATCGAAGGGGAAAACGGTGCCAGCCGGTTCAGCAGGCTCCCCAGCAGCGCGAGCCGCCCTAGGCGTGTTGGCAGCAGGACCGTCAGGTCGTTGATGACACCCATGACGGCGACTGCGAGAGCGAAAACAGCTCGTAGCTTGCCGATAGCTCGCCCTGGTTGTGGCCCATGCACATAGCGCATGATCCTGCTCTTGATCTGGCTCTTCACGCCATCGTCTGAAGCTGGCTCGTGCCCGTTTGCGCCCTCGACCTGGCTGTTATGGTCGTGTTGTGCCAGCTCGTGCGCCGGACTCAGCCCTTCACGCGCTTTCTCCGCCAGTCGCTCGAAATGTATCATACGCCCCTCCTTTCAGATAAAGTGCGTTCACGCTTCTCTCGCTGGAGGAATCGTGCTGTTTGCCTCTGCTCTTCCAGCGCTTGAGACGGAGTGCTCCCCTCTTACGACCGATGCGCTCTCGGCCCGCTCTGGCTCATTCCGGTTTTGCTCTTCCGGCGCTCGCTTTTTGTAGGGACGTGGTGATGGGATCCTTGTGGGCGTCCGGGGCCGAGTGGGGTCATCCTTTGTTTCTTGACATACCTGCAACAGAGCAGGGCCGAGCACGCCCACAAGGGTCCACTCACCCTCTTCGCTCCTCCCGCGTCCCTACGAATAATGGGATAGGATGGCTCCTTTTTGTGTCTCACAGTATACTGACCAAGTGCTGGCAGCGTTACTTAGCCGCGCCCACGTGGCTCACAACCTTCTGACTCTCGATGGAATCAGGCATGTGCGCTGTCACAGGCGCGTCCCAGTCGACCCGGTAGGAGTAGATCCAGTCGGACGCTTTCGGATTGGCAAAGAGCTTGAGGAAGATGGACGTCGTCAAATCCCGGAACCATTGCTGCAAGGGGCGCGTCACGAATTTCCCTGAATCACCACGCTTTCCAAGTTCAAACATTTTCGCGGTGCGCTCCCGGCGCAACTGTTCATAGGTTTCAAACGCCTGCTCGACATCTAGGATGTCCCGCAGGCACTTTGCCAGGACCGCTGCATCCTCCAGCGCCATCGATGCCCCCTGTCCAGAACTGGGCGAGATAGCATGAACCGCATCTCCGAGCAGCACCACGGGGCCCTTATGCCAGCTTGCCGGCTGTGTGGGCAGAGCGTAGGAAGGAAAATCAGGGAAGGTCTCCTCGGCTGCTCCAATGATCTCCCGGATAAAGGGCTGATCATCGTGGAACAACTCCAGCAAGCGTTGGTTCCGTTCCTCGTGCGTGCCGCCCTCCCCCACTTCTCTTGCAGGCTCTTCGGCTTGCACGTAATTGGCAAACCAGTAGATGTAGCCGGATGGACTCACGTGATAGCCGAAAAAGGCGCGCTTGCCAAAGATGAAGTGAGTGGTCTCAGGCGGCGAAGACACCTTCACCCTGGAGGTGTACCCACCGGTATTCATCAGGCCGGTGTAGACAGGGCCGGAGAAGGCCGGGTCGATGAGCTGTCGCGTGCGCGAGTGGACGCCATCGCAGCCAATCAGGAAATCACCAAGGGCGGTTGTGCCGTCCTGGAAGGTCGCGACCACGCCGCCTGTGCTGGTCATGTCAATGCTCTCCAGCTTCTTGCCTCGCTCAAGTTTGATGCCCTGGCGCTCGGCTTCCTCTGCCAGGATCAGACCGAGGGGGACGCGCTTGATGAAGACGCTCTTCTGCCCCTCTCCCGCTAAGGGTACCTGTCCTAGGCGTTTGCCCTTGCCGTTCCACATCAGCCCGCTGGTAACAGCAGAGCCTTCCGCCATGACAGGTCCATCAAGCCCGAGCATCTTGAGCACCTCTACCCCGTTGCTCGACAGGGAAAGCGCGAAGCCCTCAGGCGTCTTTCTGGCCTCGAAAATCTCAGCCTCAAAGCCTGCTCGTTTGAGAAACAGTGCCACGGCGGGACCGGCGATCCCGCATCCAATAATCAAAGCTTTTTTCTTCTGTTCGTTCATTGCAATCTCCTTTGTTGGTATCCTCTTGTACCAATAAGCTTTCTAGTCCGAAACGTTATCTGCCTTCTCATACTCCATCTCCTTAAAGTTATGCCAGGCTGTTCTGCACAATCATCTGTTGCGCGCTGGCGTAAACCCGCAGTAGCCGCCTGCCAGCCAGAAACAGGCTTAACCCGGTCGTCCAGAGAATCAAAGCTGAGCCAAAACCAACTATCACCCACCAGAGGAGGATTTGCTGACCATGTAGCGTTACCGTTGAGGGTACAGTCAACAGCGTAATCACTGAGAGCACGCAGAGCAGTGTACCTGTAATAGAGTAGGACTTCACGCGGAAGAGTGGCGCCAGCGGAAGGAAATGGACGCCGACAATGAGAGCCGTCAGGGGAATAATGAGTTCATATTCTCCTGAAGAGAGCTTTCCAGGTGGTCGAACGTGACGCTTCCATCTCGACGGTTCCCTGCTTGCAGTCTCTAGACCAGTGATTCCGCAGCAGCAGGCTCAGCGTGCCCTACACGTGCAGGTGATCGCGCCGCGATCTGCTTGGCGATATAGTGGGCATCTCTTCCCACGCCACCGATCAAGGAAGAGGTCAGCGTATACTGGAATGGCAGTCCAAGGGAGTATAGTCCGGGTTCGCCCTCCACCACACCTCGGTAGTGAACTGGGTACCCATCGCTTCCAAAAACCGGCAGGTCAATCCAGCGGAAGTCAGGAGCAAACCCCGTACACCAGATCACGTTTGCTACATCCAGGACGCGCCCATCCTGGAGCACCGGTTTCCCATCTTTAACGCCCACTACGCGGGGGACGCGTTCCACCCCGGCGCGCTCGAAGTCCCTCTGGGAGATCCCAACCAGTGCAGCGCCTTTCTTGCCGGTCAATTCTTTGAAACGGCGGCCGATCGTGTTGTCGGTGTTGAGCGCCTGGTGAATGAGCCACCAATAGAGCTCCTGGATGATCGGCGGGTAGGTTTTAGGGAGATGACCTGTGTCGCGACCCGCAAGCCAGGTAGGCCGGGTCTGCGCCACCTCCAACGCGATCTCTGCTCCCGAATTGCCTGCTCCGACGATCAGGACATTCCCCTCCTGGAGATGAGTGGGATTGTGGTACTCGTTCGAATGGACCTGTGCGATCGTCGGGTCAAGCAGACCGGCAAAGGCAGGGACCTTCGGGTGCTGGAAGGCGCCTGTTGCCACCACGACGTTGTCGGCTGCGAGTCGACGATCACCCGTGGTCAGGAGGTAGCGATCGGCCTCCCTGGTGAGCGTGTCCACCACGATGCCTAGCTGGACGGGGAGGTGGAAGCGGGCGGCGTATGCCTCCAGGTAGTCGGCTACCTCATCCTTGGTAAGGAAGGCACCGGCCAGAGCAGGGAAGGGCATCCCTGGTAGGCTGCTATACCTGGCCGGAGTGAACAGCCGAAGCTGATCCCACCGCTTGCGCCAGCTCGCGCCGATGCGGTCATTGGCGTCCAGGATCACGAACTCTCGACCTTGCATGGCTAGGTAATAGCCGACCGCCAGGCCGGACTGTCCGCCGCCGATCACCACCGTATCGAATCGCTGCTCACTGCTGCTCACGTTCATAGAAATCCTCCTTCGGTTTGGTTGTCCAGAGACATGCGAGCATGATCTGCTCGTTGTTCGTACTCCGTTCCTCATTGATGTTCTCATTCCCGCGTGAGGGATCTCAGGGTAGAACATACTTGCTTAGGCTCTAGACCTTGATTCAGCGTTTTATTCATACCATTGAGGAATGCAGCACTAGGCGTGTGACGAGTGCCATCGCTTCTGGACCCAGGCACTGGTGGGCTGGTGTACCAGCACTCCCAAGAGGATCAGAAGCGGCAAGCCCAGTAAGAAGAGGTTGGGGCTCAGCGCGCTTAGACCCAACAGCGCATCCAGGGAGAATGCCCCCGCCCCAACGAGTCCAAGCACCGTGGCGAGCGCGCTTAAGACCAGGTTATACTCATAGCCCCCCTGGCTGTTCCAGAAGCCCTTGCTGGCATGCACTTTCAGGATGGCTACCAGCATCACGGCAAGCACCAGCAGCGCTGCCAGTGGCGTGAACAATCCCAGCACCAGGAGCAGACCCCCCACAAACTCTCCCCAGGCTGCGATAGTGGCCCACCACTTCGCCGGATGTAACCCAAGCATGTTCATGAACTGCGTCGTTCCGGTCAGGCCGTGCCCACCAAAGACGCCAAAGAGCTTCTGCGCTCCATGCAAGAGAAAGATGAGTCCAATCGCGATCATCATGATTCCATCCTCCTTTCAAACTAAATCCGGTCGATTACTGTCATTTTGTTCTAAAAAGGCGCCTTGCGATGCCTACCCAGTGATCGCTAGCTGATTAGCTAGACTTGCTATGATACGCAAATGCTTCACTACGCTGCTCAAACTGTTTCAGTTTTGTACAAGAACATCCCCAGTTTGCCCGCAAAGCGTTGCCGCGCATGAGAAGCGTGTTTTGGCGAGTCTGCCATTGCCAGCATCCGTTCATGTTCAGCCTCTCGGAGCAATTGATGACGATGCTCGAGCGCCAATTTCTCACGGGTATACATGTCAGGAATCACGTTGCTTCTCCTTTCAGCACATCACTCCCAATTCATAATTCAGTAGAACTCCTTTCACGACGAGTTCTCATTCGGCACGTCCGTCCTGATGGCGAGCGCGTGCTCCCATGCGCAACTCCTATGCTGATCACAGGATCGTCTGTCGGTCCATGGCCATGCCAGCCGCAGAGGGGCCAGGAGCGAGGCAGGCGACCTGCTCCTGGCTCACACAGGCGGCTAGTGCTTGCCAGCTTCGACGGCCACCTGTTTGGGTTGACTGCCCGTGATGCTGATCTTTTTCGGGCGGCTGGCCTCGCTGAGCGGCACCGAGATGCTCAGGACACCCTGCTCGTAGCTGGTGTCGATCTTGTCAACGTCAATGGGTTTGGGGAAGGTGATGCTGCGCTCAAAGGTGCCAGCCCCGATTTCCTGAACCAACCAGTTGACCTGTCGCTCTGGCTTGACCGCCGACTGGAACTGGCCCTTGATGGTCAGGGTGTTCTGCTGCACGGACAGCTCGATGTCTTCGGGGTTGACGCCCGGAAGCAGCACCTTCACCTGGTAGCCGTGCTCCGTCTCGAAGACATCCATCGAGATCCCCATGGCCGCCGTGCCACCGATGCCCCAGTTCGGGCGCACGAAGCTCTGCGCAAAGAGCTGCTCCATTGCATCACGCAACCGTAATGCTTCACGGAAGGGATCATAACGCATCAACGTCGTCATATGTTTTACCTCCTTTGTGCAACAACTCAGATGTCACTGTTGGAGCAAGGGGGAGCAACCCGTGCGGTCACTCCTCTCCATTTCTCTCCAACCACAGCTATCACTCGTTTCTTCCAAAAGATATAAATCATCTTACAAAATTTGTCAAGTGATCTAATAGAAATCTAACGAAGTTTTAGCGGTTTTCTAACACACGTGGCTGCATGAGGGGGAATCACTTGGCAACAGCTCTCACAAGCAACTGAAAACAGACGGATTGCTGTCGAACAGATCTATCTGGCTTCGCCTAGCCGTTTTCCAGAGATGACTGATCTATCTTGCAGGGTGATATCTGCATCGGAGGCATAGTGATCCCGTTTTTTAATCAGTAACCAGGCCTTCTCTCCCAGCCGTTTCTGTCGGATGAGCGCGAATTCCCCGCGCAATTTCTCTCCGAACAGCAGAAAACGCAGCTCTCCCTGGTTTAGTTGCTTTCTTACCTGCTCCTGCATTGCGTCTTTGGTTTTGCCCCCAAGGGGCCTGTATGTTCCCTGATCCCAAACGATGACTTCTCCTGCTCCATACTCGCCCTCTGCGATCACCCCTTCGAAGGTTCGATACTCCAGAGGATGATCTTCTACCATGATCGCCAGCCGTTTCTCTTTTGGGTTCAGCGATGGGCCCTTCGGCACTGCCCAGCTTTTCAAGACGCCATCGAGTTCCAACCGAAAATCGTAATGAAGGCGGGAAGCCTGGTGCTTTTGTACCACAAAGACGAGAGAGTCTTGCGTTCTCTTCACCTCCCCTTCTGGTTCTGGCTCTTCAGGAACATTCCGCCTCTTGTTAAATGCATCGGAGTTCATAGTTTACACCTGGCTCCTCCTCATTGGGAATGGGTCGATGATACTCTGAAAGTTCTTCTTTACCATCCCCTTAGATAAGCTGAAAAGCTATGCGATGTGCTGATCCGTAGTGAGTACTGGTGCGAAGCTATCGCCTAGGCGCTGGACGCGCTCGAGGACCACCGATGGAGTCAGGTCCGCTGGGCGAATGTTGCCAGCATCCAGTTCTTCCCAACTGAGCGGCGTGGAGACTGTCGGGTGAGCAGTGCTGGCACGCAAGGTGTAGGGGGCCGCGGTGTTGCGACCTACGCTGTTCTGTCCAGGGTCAATCGTGACGCGCCCTCCCAAGTGCGTCGGACCCTGAGCAATGGCAATCAGATCCGGATAGGTGGTAGCGAGCTGCTGCCCCACCGCTTTGACCCAGCTGCGTACGCGTTCGAAGGTATACCCAGCCGCTAACGGCACGTAGATATGAAGCCCGCGTCCACCGCTGGTCTTCAGATAGGCCGTGACTCCTGCTTGCTCGAGCTTGTCATGGAGTCGCAGCGCTGCCTCCCGAACGTCCGTGAAAGACGCCGTATCGCCGGGATCCAGATCAAAAATGGCCTGATCGGGCTGCGTGAGGTCCGGGACATGGGAACTCCAGAGGTGGAATTCGATGGCCCCCTTGTTGGCGAACCAGATGAGGCCCGCTGCAGTATCGATCAGTGGCAAAGGAACCGGGTGCGTGCCCGTCTTGGGACGGTACGGTACCCTCCGGAGCCAGTCGGGAGCAGAGTCAGGGCAGTCGCGCAGGTAGTACGATTCTCCAGAGACACCTTCGGGGAAAAAGCGCAGCGTCACTGGACGGTCTTTGAAATAGGGGAGCGCCGTGTGCGCGATCTGCCGGTAATAGTGCAGCATATCGCCTTTGGTGAACCCCGCTTGTGGCCAGTAGCGTTTCTCAAGGTGCGATACCTGTACGGTCTGGCTTCCTAGTTGCCACGTTTCAGATGAGGCGCTCATACGGATGGACTTCTCACTAGTGTTCTTGCTGTTGCCGTTTTCAATGTGCTCACCGTCTTGATATATCCCTATCAGGCAAGATTGAATTGTTCTCATGGTATATTTTAGGCAGTACGTCAAGAGTTGTGTGAAGAAGGTGCCATCAGCGAAGGCGTAGGCATACCGCTCTGCCAACAGACGTTGTTTCCATTGCAGATATTCCGATACATCATACAGTATGGCAGTATTTTGCACGCTATAATATTACTATATGTCGGATGCGCCAGTTGCCAATACGCACCTCCAGTTCAGGAAGTTTGAGGCTTTTTGGAAACAGATGCACCTCAGATGAACGGCACCAAGCCGTGAAGCAACTCGATGCTAAGAAGGAGGAACACCCTTTGGAATTTGCACACCTTGCGCACTACTTTGAAAAACTGGGAAAAACCAGCTCCCGGCTTGCTTTGATTGCGATTTTAGCGGAGCTATTTCGTTTGATTGAACGTCCAGATGAAATAGCAAAAGTCTGCTACCTTGTTCAGGGAAGGGTTGCGCCGTTCTTTGAATCGCTTGAGATAGGGATGGCAGAGAAAACCGTTGCCAGATCAATTGCCATCGCCTATCACACCACTCCTGAGCACGTTTTCAAGCTGTATGCGACGCTTGGTGACCTGGGACTGGTTGCAGAGCAGCTCAGCAAAGAAGCAGGAAGGGTGTCGAACGTCTTACTGGTAGACGATGTGTTTCAGGGTTTGCAAACTATTGCGCAGACATCAGGAAAGGGAACGGTCGAAAAACGAATTGCGCTGCTCGCCGATTTGCTCAGGCAAGTTGACAGTGTGTCTGCGAAATATGTCGTGAGAATTGCAGTGGGAAATATGCGGCTTGGCATTGGCGACTCGACTATGCTTGACGCATTAGCAATAGCCAAATTTCACGATACAAAAAATCGCAAGCTGCTGGAAGGTGCCTATAATAAAACATCAGATCTCGGGCTCATTGCCAGAACGTTATGGCAGCATCCCAGAGAGGAAGAGGCACAACGCGCGGTTGCACGATTAGATGTCCAGATTGGGAAACCCATCCGCCCGCAACTCGCGGAACGCTTACCCGACGCCGAAACCATCATCAAGAAAATGGGGGTGGTGGATGTGCAGTATAAATACGATGGATTGCGCACGCAGATCCATAAAGATGGGCAGCAGGTGTCCATCTTCTCGCGCAACCTGGAAAACATGTCACCGATGTTTCCGGAAATTATTGAAGGAACCCGCAAGCAAGTACAAGCGGACAGCGTCATTCTTGATGCGGAGGCCCTCGCCTATAATCCGGCATCAGAAGAATTCCTGCCATTTCAGGAGACAACCAGAAGGCGGCGAAAATATCGCATCGAAGAAATGGCTCAACAAATGCCGCTGAAAGCCTTCGTGTTTGACATCTTGTACAAAAACGGAGTGTCGCTCCTTGAGAAACCGCTGATTGAACGCATGAAGATTCTTGAGGAAACCATTACATCTGACGACATTCTCATGCTCACCAGTCATCAGATTGTGAGGGATGCCAAAACGCTCTCGCTCCTATTCGACGAAGCCATCAGCAAGGGTTTGGAAGGCGTGGTGGTGAAAAAACTGGAAAGCCCCTACGAAGCAGGCGCGAGAAATTTCAATTGGGTGAAACTCAAGAGACATGCAGCTGGAGCATTGCATGACACCATCGACTGCGTCCTGCTGGGATACATTTTTGGCAGGGGCAAGCGCGCGGCATTAGGGGCGGGCGCACTGCTGGTGGGTGTGTATGATAAGAAGCAGGACCTGTTCGTCACCGTTTCAAAAATTGGCACGGGTTTAACCGACGAGGAATGGCGGAGTATCAGGGAGCGCACTAAAGGACTGATAGTTGATCACAAGCCAGCCCGCGTCTCATCGCTGATTGAACCAAGCGTGTGGCTCGAGCCGAAAATTGTCATCGAAGTGTTGGCAGATGAAATCACGCGTTCGCCCATCCATACCGCTGGAAAAGTGGGAGATGAGCCGGGATATGCGCTGCGCTTTCCCAGGCTCGTCGCATTTAGAGAGAAAGATAAAAAGCCCGAGGATGCAACGACGGTGGAAGAGTTGATTGAAATGTACCACAGTCAAGGCAAGAAGTAGTGTGAGAATAACCGGAAAAAGGCGAGAGAAAAAGCAATGAATGAGGTCTCACCACCCACTTACGCAGGCCCACCTCCCGGATCTCCTGAACAGGTAAGAGCCATTCTCGCAGAACTACGGCGCCTGTACCCTGATGCGAAGATTTCGCTCAACTTCTCCAACCCACTTGAATTGCTGGTGGCCACACAGCTTTCGGCACAAAGTACTGACGAGCGCGTGAATAGGGTCACAGCTGATCTGTTTAAGAAATATCGCCGCGTGGAGGATTACGCGACGGTGAGCCAGGAGGAACTGGAAAAGGATATTCGATCAACCGGCTTTTACCTCAACAAGGCGAAGAACATACGCGCCGCCGCCCAGCGCATCATGACCAACTACGGCGGTGAGGTACCACGCACGATGGAGGATCTATTAACGCTGCCCGGTGTGGGACGCAAAACCGCCAACGTGGTGCTGGGTAACGCTTTTGGCATCGTCGAGGGGATCGTAGTCGATACGCACGTGAGTCGCCTGGCGCGGCGATTTGGCTGGACGACCAATGAAGACCCGGTAAAAGTCGAACAAGATTTGATGCGCATCATACCCCGCAAGGACTGGCTTCATCTCCCATACATGTTGATCCGTCACGGACGCGCGATTTGCATAGCTCGCAAGCCGCTCTGCGCGCAATGCACGCTGGTACATCTGTGTCCTTCGGCTTTCCTCGCGTCATAATTTGTTTCCACTCTGAGGGTAGGAATTAAATTGGAAGTGGAAAGGGTGGGGAACATGCAGCATTTCTCGACGTGGCGCGCTGCTGAAGAGCTTTGAGATTGATGCCACGGGTCGGGTTGCGTTGGAGCAGCCCCTGCTCCTCATGAAACTGTCATGAGCATCGTCATGGAGGGTGGCCCCAAACCCTGACCGGGCTATGAACAAGAACGCGCTTGGCAGGAAGAACACAGATAAGCTCGAACAAGGCGTCAGTGACCTGAAAGCATGTTTTCTATAGAAAATATATTTTTGCTACATAGTAATAGTTGATGAGATAATATAAATACTTGACAAAGCGACCGCGACGACGTATACTTTGTGTGGTGAATACCAGCAGACCTACTTGTAACCAACGTGCAGCGTTCTTTGAGTGGGTCTTTCAAAGCAGCTTCAGCACCAACTCACTCTTATTGTTGAGCGAGATGGCAGATGCTACAAGAGCACTGTCTATCACTGTGGTGATTAGGCTGCCAGGCAATGAGCCTGGCAGAGAGCATACATCAAATGAGCAACGCATGGAAAGGAAATACATACTATGGCGGTTAGCATCCGTACTGATGAAGCAATTCAGGCAGACATCCTGGAAGAATTGAAGTGGGATACACGCGTCCAGCCCAACGAAATCGGAGTGGCTGTCAAGGATGGCATCGTCACGCTGACCGGCTGGGTCGATTCGTATCTGAAAAAGATGGCTGCCGAGGAGGCCGCTCACCGCATTCGTGGCGTCAAGGCGATCGTCAACGACATCGAGGTGCGCCTGCCCGGCTCTGCCGAACGCACCGACGCCGACCTTGCCAAAGCTGTGCTCAACGCCCTCAAGTGGCAAGCAGCTATTCCGGCTGGCACACTGGATGTGACAGTCAGCCAGGGCTGGGTGACGCTCAAGGGCGAGGTCGAATTTGGCTTCCAGAAGAGACTTGCAGAACGTGCCGTACAGCGCCTATCAGGGGTCAAAGGCGTCACCAATCTCATCACGGTCAAGCCTCGCCTGTCGCCAACCGATCTGAAGCAGCAGATCGAGCGAGCGCTGGTGCGCAATGCGGAGACGGATGCCAGGCAGATCACGGTCGAAGTGCAGGGCAGCAAGGTCATCCTCTATGGAACGGTGCGTTCCTATGCTGAGAAGCAGGCGGCGGAGGATACCGCCTGGTCCGCGCCGGGTGTCACCGAAGTTGAGAACCGTATTGTGATCTCGCCTATGCTATAATCCTTGCTTCATTGGAGGGAGTTGCGAGAAAAAAGTGTATCAGTAGCTGTATGACGACAGGGTCTCGCGCCACTCGCAAGTCTACGCACCTGAAATGGGAAGGCAAGCTCAAGCTTTCTCACCCTAACAGGAAATAAAACCTTTTGCCAATTGGCGCAACAAAAGTGAGACGTATCCGTTTGCATGAGTGGCCGTCAAGCGGCTCCTGCAAACGTATGGGCCAAATTGTAGTAACTGGGCTTATCTCAGTCTAGCTGCGTCGATTAGCAAAAAGTTTCACTTCCTGCCTAAATGCGCGTGCTGCTCATTGGTACAAGACCCTATCTAAGGGCCGCAGCCAGCATGGCCGCCCAGGGAGGTGACTCCTGGGATATACATGCATTACCCTCAGTCAGGTTACGCTCACCCCATGTTTCCGCTTTTCGTTGAGCACTCTTTTTCACACTCGCGTCAACGGGTATTGTCACGCTGCATGCATAGCATAGGGACAGGGAGCGCGAACAACAGGAAGGAGTGGAACGATGTTCCAACCAGATTGCGAACTGATCATGGAAGCGATTCAAATCCTCGCACAGCAAATTCAGGAAACTGACTATCGAATAGGTGTTCTTGAGGCTGAAGCAATGGAACTGAATCCACTGCAGTATGTCGGCTCACAGCGAGAAGTTAATCGCCTTGTCAGGGTGAAGCATACGCTCCAGGACAAATGGAATAACGCGATGAGCGAACTTGCCATCTGTAGATCGGCCCATCCTGCTCACCACCATTTTGACCGGGATCCCGTCCTGGCAGATGATTCTCCGATGGAGAAAAGGAAATCTCTCTAAGGTCAATTCATGGGAGGAGGTTTCAATGACTGGCCCAACTTCCATTACGGACATTGACCTGGCTCCTCTTCCTGGCAAAACATACTGGAACACGATGCGCGAGTGGCGCGAAGAGTTCATCTACTTTCTCCTGATCGATCGCTTTCACGATGACCGGAACCGCGCTCCCGCGCTAACGTCTGCACGGGCTGACAGGGTTGACAGGGCTGATCGCCCCGAGATGCCAGGGCGAGTGGGAGAGCAACTGAGCAAATTCTGCGGTGGTGCCCTGCGGGGCATTGTAAACCATCTGGATTACATCAAAAACCTTGGGTGTACGGCACTCTGGGTAAGTCCCCTCTTCGAGAACAATGGCGCCCCCAATCCTGACTCCGGCAGCTATCATGGCTATGCCAT
>Ga0070717_10001923_pt1 | contig 14507 bp, 14 predicted proteins | sample LARL113metaG_FD_71366 | JGI IMG/M metagenome (GOLD analysis project Ga0070717, IMG submission 71366) | Corn, switchgrass and miscanthus rhizosphere microbial communities from Kellogg Biological Station, Michigan, USA - LAR L11-3 metaG | ecosystem: Host-associated > Plants > Roots > Rhizosphere ... | reverse complement strand
TACCAACCCGCGCATATCAGAATGATCATCGTCGCCGCTTCGCCCTCGGTCGACTTCACGGCTGTGCCTAACGAAGAACCGAGCAGACGGGCAGCGAAAGAAAAAACCGGAGCAACTGCAGTTCTAACTTGCAAGGTCACTCCATATCAGGGGTTGGCGGTTAGCGATTAGGCCCGCCCTCCCTGATCGCCAATCGCCAAGATCGCCGTCATGCTGAGCCGCAAAGACGGCGAAGCATCTCAGAATGCCAAGAGCGTCGCATTTTGAGATCCTTCGCTTCGCTCAGGATGACGGCTTGTGCAGAGCCTACCTAATCGCCAATCCCTAATCGCTAACCGCTTCCTCCCCAAACCCAACCGCCTTCGCCTCGCGCCGTCCAACGTGGTGCAATGGCCGAGGTGACTGACGCGGAGACGGTAAAGCGGGTTCTGGCGGGGGACGCCGACGCCTTCCGGCTCCTCGTCGACCGGCACGGCCGCGTGCTCCATCGCGTCGCCTTCCGCATCACCGGCAGCGCCGACGACGCCGAGGACGTCGTGCAGGAGGCCTTCATCCGCGCCTACCGGCAGCTCGCCTCCTACGACGGCCGCGCGGCGGTGAGCACGTGGCTGCACCGCATCACCGTCAACTGCGCGCTCGACCTCTTGCGGTCGCGGCAGCGCAGGCCGGAGGACTCCGGCCGGGAGGAAACGCTCATGTCGCACCACGAATCGGGCTCGCCGCAGGAGCGCCAGGCGCGCGGCACCGAGATCCGCAACGCCGTCGCCCGCGCGATGGAGTCGCTCAGCACGAACGAGAGGACGGCGTTCGTGCTGCGCCACTTCGAGGGCATGTCGATCGACGAGATCGGCCGCGCCCTCGGCACGAAAGTCAACGCCACGAAGCACACGGTTTTCCGCGCGGTGCAGAAGCTGCGGCAGGAGCTCGAGCCGCTCGTCAGGTGACAACCATGGACCATCTCGATCGCGATGATTTGATTCTGCTGCACTACGGCGAAGAGGCGCCGGCCGGCGCGCGCGAGCATCTCCTCGGATGCGAGGCGTGCCGGAACGAGGCCGCGCTGCTCCGCCGCGTGCTCGACGCCGTCGACGACGCCGCCGAACTCCCCGAGCTCGCGCCGTCGTGGGAAGAGCACCTCTGGAACCGCTTGCGCTGGAAGCTCGAGCGCCGGCGCACGCGGTGGATCGGCTGGGCAGCCGCGGCCGCGGCCATGCTCGTCCTCGCTTTCCTGGCCGGCCGCTCCTTCATGCCCCGCAATCCAGCCCTAGTAACGGAAAATCCAGTGAAGGACCGCGAGCGCGTCCTGCTCGTCGTCCTCGGCGATCATCTCAGCCGTTCCGAGCGCCTCCTCACCGAAGTCAAGAACGCGAGCGCCGACGCGCCGCCGGTCGTCATGGCCGACCGCGAGGCCATGGAAGACCTCGTGCGCAAGAATCGCCTCTACCTCGACGCCGCGCAGGCGTCGGGGCAGACGTCGCTCGCCAACGTCCTCGAGGAAATGCAGCCGCTGCTCCTCGAACTGGCCCGCGCGCCGGAGAACCCCTCCGCGCGCGACATCGAAATCCTGCAGAAGAGGATCGAGAAGCGCGGCGCGCTCCTCGAGCTTCGCCTGGCCGGCGAACAAGTCCGGCAACAACAGAGGAAACTATGAAAAAACCGATCTTGCTGCTGACGATGTTTCTGGCGGCGGCGTGGCCGCTGGCCCGCGCCGCGGCGTCGCCCGACACCCCCGCGACCGCGACGGTCGACGTCGATGACCAGCGCGGCGGCGACGCCGAGGCCGATCTGTACTCGCAGGGCACCGACGCCATCGACGAAGAGGAGTGGACGCACGCCATCGACGCCTTCCGGAAAGTCGTGGCCATGAAGGGAAAGCGCGTCGACGGCGCCCTCTACTGGCTCGCCTACGCGCAGAACAAGGCCGGCCGCGGCGGCGAGGCGCTGCAGACGCTCGAGGCGCTCGAGCGCGCCCATCCGCAGAGCCGCTGGATCAAGGACGCCAAGACGCTCGAGCTCGACATCCGCCGCACGTCGGGGCAGAAAGTCGATCCGTCGAGCGTCAACGACGAAGAGCTCAAGCTGATCGTCATCCAGGGGCTGATGTCGACCGATCCCGAGCGCGCGCTGCCGCTGCTGCAGAAGCTCGTCGAGGGGCCGTACTCGAAGCGCGTGAAGGAGCAGGCGCTCTTCGTGCTCAGCCAGTCGTCGTCGCCGCGCGCGGCGGAGCTCATCGCCTCGATCGCCCGCGGCTCGGCGCATCCCGAGATGCAGAGCGAAGCGATCCGCTACCTCGGCATCTCCGGGTCGAAGAACCTCAAGCTCCTGGGCGACGTGTACCAGTCGACGTCGAGCGCGGATGTGAAGAAGGAGATCCTGCGCGCGTACATGGTCGCCGGCGCGAAGCATCCGCTCTACGCCGCCGCGAAGGCGGAGAAGGACGCGCGGCTGCGCGCCGACGCCATCCGCCAGCTCGGCGTGATGGGCGCGACGCACGAGCTGCAGGAGATGTATCGCAGCGAATCATCGCCTGCGGTGAAGAAGACGATCATCGAGTCGCTCTTCGTCGGCGGCAACGCCGACGTCCTCCTCGGCATCGCCCGCAACGAGTCCGATCCGACGCTGCGCGCCACCGCCGTGCGGACCCTCGGCCTCCTGGGCGCCGAGCGCAGCGGCGCGACGCTCGTGTCGATGTACCAGGGCGACAGCGATCCGAACGTGCGCCGCGCCGCGCTCGAAGGGCTCTTCGTGCAGGGCAACGCGCGCGCCCTCGTCACGCTCGCGAAGGCGGAGAAGGATCCGCAGTGGAAACGCCAGATCGTCCAGCGATTGTCGGTGATGAATTCGAAGGACGCCGCCGACTACCTCACCGACCTGCTCAAGGAATAAGGCCATGAAAAAGACTCTGTTCATCCTCCTCTCGTTCATCGCCACGATCGCGTTCGGCGGCATCGAGAACGCGCGCGTCGTCCGCCACACCGGCCTCGCCGCGACGCTGCGCGCGTTCCCCGAGGAGTGGGTCGCGTACGAGGTGCCGACGCCGTCGAGCCGCTACGTGATGTGCTGCATGGACTGGATCGGCCACGGCAAGGTCAACGTCTCCGCGTCGCGCACGTGCCACCTCGGCGGCGGCGGAAGCTCGTTCATGGGCACGAGCTCCGACGACGGCATCAGCCGCATCGACCATTCGCGAATGATCGTCGCGATTCGCGCTGGCCGCGTCGAGCTCTACAGCGCCGGCTGCCCGGTCGACGCGGAAGGCAAGACCGTGCACGCCGTCGACAACGTCAGCGTCGACGAGAGCCTGAGCGCGCTCGAAGCGATGGTCGACGGCCATCGCCACGGCGCGCTCGCGGCCATCGCCATGCACGCGTCGCCGCGCTCCGCGCAGATCCTCGAGCGCCTCGCCACCGGCAACGGCGGCCACGAGCTGCGCGGCGAGGCCATCTTCTGGCTCGCGCAGAGCGGCGGCCGGCGCGGCTTCGAGGTGGCGCGGCGGATGGCGAACGACGACCCCGACCGCGACGTACGCAAGAAGGCGGTCTTCGCGCTGACGCAGTCGCCGGATCCGGAAGTCTTCGACGCCCTCGCCGCGCTCGCGCGCAACCATCACGACGCCGACACGCGCGGCGAGGCCATCTTCTGGCTCGGCCAGCACGAGGGGCGGAAGGCGCTGCCGATCCTGAGCGAGCTCGTCGAGCGCGACGCCGACCGCCACGTCCGCGAGAAGGCCATCTTCGGCATCTCGCAGGTGCCGGGCGACGAGGCGGTGCAGACGCTGCTGCGCCTCGCGCGCGACCACAGCGACCCATACGTCCGCAAGCAGGCCATCTTCTGGCTCGGGCAGAAGGCGGAGACGAAGATCGGGACGATCCGCGAGTCGGCCGAGCGCGATCCGAGCTCCGAGGTGCGGGAGATGGCGGTCTTCGCCATCTCGCAGCGGCCGCGCGACGAGGCCATCCCCGAGCTCGTCGAGCTCACGCACCACAAGGACCCGGGCGTGCGGAAGAAGGCCGTCTTCTGGCTGAGCCAGATGGACGACCCGCGCGCCGTCGCGGCGATCGAGAAGATTCTGCTGAAGTAAACTGCGGCATGCCCACGAAGTTCACCACCGCCGCCGCGTGGCGGCGGTGGCTCGAGCGGAATCACGACACGGAAAACGAGATCTGGCTCGCCTTCGCGAAGAAGGGCCGCGGCAAGAAGACGCTGACGTACGAGGAGGCGCTCGACGAGGCGCTCTGCTTCGGCTGGATCGACACGCTGGTCAAGCGGCTCGACGACGACTACTACCAGCAGCGCTTCGTGCCGCGGAAGGCGAAGTCGAAGTGGTCGCGGATCAACCTCGACAAGTTCGCCGCGCTGGAGAAGGCCGGCAGGATGACGGACGCCGGACGCGCGGCGAAGCCGAAAGGCGTGAAGCAGCCGCCGCGGCGGTTCGAATCGGACGACGAGATCCCGCCGTTCATCGCCGAGGAGCTGGCTCTACACCCGGTAGCGCAGGAGTTTTGGAACGAGATCCCGCCCAGCCATCGCCGCAACTACATCCGGTGGATTACTGAGGCGAAACAGGAAACGACGCGGCGGCGGCGCCTGGAGCGGGCCATCGCGGCGCTCGATGCGCGGCAGAAGCAGTTCAATATGTAACCGTCATCCTGAGCCGCGAAGACGGTGAAGGATCTCAAAATGCGAAGCTTGAGATCCTTCGCTACGCTCAGGATGACGGCGGGAGCGATGCCGAAGAAAGCAACCATCTACGCCTGCACCGAGTGCGGCAACCAAACGTCGAAGTGGCTCGGCCGCTGCCCGGAGTGCAACGCCTGGAGCTCGTACGTCCAGGAAGACGCGCCCGCCGAGGAGCCGCGGCGGCCGGGCCTCAGCAGCGCCGGCGCCGCGCCGATGCCGATCGACGCCATCGACGCCGACGTCGCACCGCGCATCTCCACGAACCTGCCGAACTTCGACCGCGTCCTCGGCGGCGGTCTCGTCCTCGGCGCCGTCACGCTCGTCGGCGGCGAGCCCGGCATCGGCAAGTCGACGCTCCTCCTGCAGGCGGCGCAGGAGCTCGCCCGCGACGGCGCCGTGCTCTACGTCTCCGGCGAGGAGTCGCCGCGCCAGATCGCCATGCGCGCGCGCCGCCTCGGCACGACGTCCGACAACATCCGCGTCTACACCGAGACCTCGGTCGAGAAGATCGTCGCCGAGGTCGAGAAGATGATGCCGGTGGCCGTCATCGTCGACTCCATCCAGACCGTGCACACGACAGCGAGCGACTCGATGCCCGGCTCCGTCGCGCAGGTCCGCGACTCCGCCGGCGTGCTGATGACGCTGGCCAAGCGCCTCTCCATTCCGATCTTCCTCATCGGCCACATCACGAAAGAGGGAACGATCGCCGGCCCGAAGTCGCTCGAGCACATCGTCGACACGGTGCTCTACTTCGAGGGCGACAAGTTCCAGAACTACCGCGTGGTGCGCGCCTACAAGAACCGCTTCGGCCCGGTGAACGAGGTCGCGATCTACGAGATGCACGACGGCGGGCTCGAAGAGGTGCCGAACCCCTCGGCCGCGCTGCTCGCCCAGCGCAGCAGCGCCGCGGGCTCGGCGGTCGTCGTGGCGCTCGAAGGGACGCGGCCGCTGCTGATCGAGGTGCAGGCGCTCGTCTCCGCGACGCACTTCCCGTCGCCGCGGCGGATGGCGATGGGGATCGACGCGAACCGCGTGTCGCTGCTCCTGGCCGTGCTGGAGAAGAAGAGCGGCGGGAACTTCATCAGCCACGACGTCTACGTGAATCTTGCCGGCGGCCTGCAGGTGAGCGAGCCGGCCATCGACCTCGGCGTCGTGGCGGCGCTGCTGTCGTCGCAGCGCAACGCGCCGATCGGCCACGACGTCGCGCTCTTCGGCGAAGTCGGCCTCCTCGGCGAAGTCCGCGGCGTCTCGCAGGCCGACCTGCGCGCGCGCGAGGCCGCCGCGCTCGGCTTCCGCCGCGTGCTCGTGCCGCAGTCGAACGCGGCCGAGATCCGCGCCGACGTCGACGTCATTCCGGTCCGGCGGATCGAAGAGTTCGCGTCGATTTTATTGACGAGCTCTTCTTGAAGACGGCGATAATCGTCCAGAGGAGCTCCCCAATGCGAACCTTGCGAGTCGCCTTCTGCGTTGCCGTCGTCTGTGTCGGCCTTTCGTGGCGGCCGGCGCATGGCGAGAATTTCCTTGTCGGTCTGTCGAACGTCGACATCACGCCAATGACCGAGCAATACCAGCTTCAAGGCCACAATACCGATCGGCTGGCGCAGCCGGGCAAATACGATGATCCGAACAATCCCGCCTATGGCGGGGCAGGAGCCCTCGGATTGAGCGTGCGCGCCATCTTCATCGCCCGCGCCGACGGTTCGCTGCCGTTCGTGCTGGTGAGCGTCGACGTCGCCCACCTCTGCTACGCGGACACCGACGCCGTGCGAGATCCCACGAACTATGCGGATGCGCTGAGCCAGAAATCGATACAACCGCTCACGCCGCAACGCATCATCGTCGGCGCGACACACACGCACACCGCGCCGGCATCGTGCGACAGCTCGGTCAAGGTTCTCAACCCGCCGTGGGAGACGACGGCGCAGGTCGGCAGCGCATGGCGCACCGGCCTGGTCAACAACATGCAGGCAGCCGTGCGGCAGGCGATCGCGAATGCCGAGCTGTCGACGCTGCGGTTCCGCCGGAACAAGTCGGACAATCTCGCCTATTGCCGTCGCGGCCCCGCAGTCCAGACGGACTTCACTGATGAGACCGGGGTCTTCCTGAACGATTTGCGTCCGTACACGGATGCCAATGCCTGGGACCATACGCTCGACGTCGTGGAAGTGACGACAGTGAACGGAGCGCGGCGCAGCGGCGTGGTTTTCTTCTGGGGCGGGCATCCCGACGGATTGGGCGCCGGCGTCTTTCCCGACAACAACTACCACTACCATCCCGACTTCCCCGGCTTTGCGAGAAGCGTGGTCGAGCGGGACCGCCCGAACGACAACACGATTGCGATCTTCGTTCAGGCCGCGGGCGGCGACGTGAACGCCTGGACCACCGGCCAGGGCTACGCCACGACGTTGCAGACGGGCGAAGCGCTGGGCGCGCGCGTCAAGGCCGTGCTGGCCGGCAATGCCCCGACGGCAAACGTCTACGACGAGCCGATCGCGTCGAACGCGTCCGACGCCGCATTTGATCAGCTCTTTCCGCTCTCGCTCCAGACGGCTGCCGGCGCGAGCCGGATCGCCGGCACTCCCGGCGAGCCGCGCCCGCTCGACTCACCCGCTCCCGCGGCCGGCGCGAGTGCGACCGGCGATTGGCTGCGGTGGGCGACGCTTTACTGCAACTCGCTGTACGGACAGGGTGGAGGCAATCCGAAGTGCAGCGACAGTCCCAAACCGGGACTTCCGGCGTCGCTCGATACGGAGCTGCAGAGCATTTCCATCGGCAATTGGCGCATCGCCGCTCTGTCGCACGAGGTGATGGGATTGTGGGGTGTCGAGCTCCGCCAGAACTGGCCGCAGCAGCACGTCAGCGTCGTCGGATATGCCAACCGCATCAACGACTATCTCACCACCGCGGACATGGTCAATGCGGACGATGCGTACGCCGCGGACTCGTCGCATACCGTCATGGATATTCGCACGCACGCCTTCGACGCCTTTTACGCGCAGTTCTTGTATGGCAACCCCGCGCCGTGGGCGACGTTCAAGTTGACGAACGGTCAATTCGACATGGAAACGGAGCTTCACGACCGCCTGCGCAACGCGCGGCGCACGAATTTCGCGCTCTCCGCCAACGGAGGAGTCGCCGATCGCAGCTCGGAGTACACCGCATACGCCGGCCACTGGTATCCGGTCAACGGCGTCAACGACGGCGACCGGAGGGGTGTGAAGTGGGGTTTCGGCGGCGGCTGGTGCAGCAACTTTACGGATTTCCAGTCGCCGGAATGGGCCTCGGTCAGGTTTTCCGCGCCCCAGACGATCAGAGAGATCGACGTCTTCACGCTGCAGGATGCGTTCGACGGCCCTGCCGAGCCGACGAAGACGATGACCTGCGCGTTGTATTGCGTCACCGACTACGACGTTCAATACAAGGACGCCTCCAGCGGCTCGTGGATCACGATTCCGAACGTCGGGCACGTGACCGCGAACGCGAACGTTTGGCGGCAATTCGTTTTTTCGCCGATCTCGACGCAGGAGATCCGCGTGCTGGCCTACTCGGGCAGGGTCTCGGCCGCCCGCATCGTCGAGATCGAAGCGTGGGATTATCCGGAGCGCACCAACATCGCCCGCGCGAGCGGCGTCGTCGTCACCCCCCTCAATGGCTCCGCCGATTCCGAGTTCACGGCGCAAGGATGGACGTTCAACCCGCAGTCGGTCGTCAACGGCAATCGCCGCGGCGACAATTGGCTGCACGATGGCGGCTGGCGCAGCCACACGACCGACTTCAGCTCTCCGGAGATACTCGCCATCGCGCTCGGCCCCCACACGCTCGACGAGATCGACGTCTTCACCGTTCAGGATGGGTCGTATCCCTGTGGCTCGCTGAAGGATCCAAGCCTCACCGATTGGTTCAATGCCTATCCCTGCGTCGGGTACGGCGCCGGCATCACGGACTTCGACGTGCTGGTCCGCGAACCGCTGACGCAGCAATGGACCACGGTGAAAAGCGTGAACGGCAACGGCCGCGTGTGGACGCGCGTCGTCTTCCCGCCGATGTCGGCGGACGCGGTGCGGATCGTCGTGAGGAACGGCCTGCTGAGTGCGGCGCGCATCGTCCAGGTCGAGACTTGGGGGTGGTAGATCGAAGAGTTCACAGCGGTGCTCTTTACAAGCTCAACCGCGACCTCGTAAACTGCTCCCCGTTCCGGTAACCATGGAAGCCCAAAGCGCTCGCAGGTGGTGGGTTGGCACGTGTGGCAGCGTGCTGGCGAGCACTGCCCTTTTCCTAAGCGGGTGCGCGACGCTGCCGCTCGTCGAGCCGCCCCCGGCTCCGAAGACGGCCGCCGCGTCATTGCCCTCCGCGGACGACGACGACTGGGCGCAGCTCAACGCGCAGCTCCGCGCCGACCTGAGCCGCTACACGAGCCGCGAGATCGTGCGCAAGCCGACGATCGCGCCGGTCACGACGACGAAGGTCGCGCGCGACCGCGAGTTTGCCGATCGCGCGCAGGCGCTCTTCGCGCCGCTAAACGGATCGCAGCTCCGCATGCCGGTCGTCGGCGTGCGCTCGCGCGACCTCGACGACTCGTGGCACGCACCGCGCGACGGCGGCAGCCGCGTGCACAAAGGAATCGACATCTTCGCGCCGAAGGGCACCGAGGTCATCGCCGTGGCCGACGGCATCGTCAGCTACATCGGCGACCAGAAGCTCGGCGGCCACTGCATCTGGCTGACGACGGAGAACGGCTCGTCGTTTTATTACGCGCACCTCGACCGCTGGGCGCCCGGGCTCTACGAGGGGATGGAAGTGCAGGCCGGCGACCTCCTCGGCTACGTCGGCAACACCGGCAACGCGAAGTACACCCCGTCGCACCTTCACTTCGGCGTGAACGCGAGCGACGAGATGGTCAACCCCTACCCGCTCCTCACCAACGCCGTCACGCTCGCCCGCGCGCATCAACACGTGGAGCTGGGCGGCGGCGTCGGAACGCGGTAGAGCCGCCGTCCCGGCGGCTGGCACCGCGGCGTCCCGCCGCGGGAATCAACCAAGCGGACGGCGGGACGCCGTCCGACCAGCGGGCGAGGACGCCCGCGCTCCGAGCCACACCTCGCGCAGCGGCTTCATCACGAACTCCCTCTGCCGATACCGCGGATGCGGCAGCGTCAGCCGCGGCGTGTGCGCGCGGTTGGCGCTGTGGAAGAGGAGGTCGAGGTCGATCGTGCGCGGCGCGTTGCGGATGCGGGTGCGGCGGCGGCCGAGCTTCGCCTCGATCGACTGCATGGCCTCGAGCAGCTCGAGCGGCGCCAGCGACGTGTAGCCGATCGCGACCGCGTTGAGGAACGCCGGCGAGCCCGGCGGCGCATCCACCGCCTCCGTCTCGATGAACGAGCTGACGCGGACGATGTGCACGATCCTGCGCAAGTCGTCGACGGCGCGGCGGAGCGTGTATGCGCGGTCGCCGAGGTTCGAGCCGAGGGCGATCGCGACGGTGCTACTCATCCGAGACGTCGATCTCGTCCGGCAGCTCGTTCACGTCGTCGCTGCTGCGCGGGAAGAAATCCTTGAGATGCTCGCCGGCGGCCGCGACCGCGTCGACGATCCCCTCGGTGAACTCGCCGTTCTTGAAGCGGATCGTCAGCTTCGCGGCGATGTCGTCCCAGAAGCCGGCCGGCACTTTCTCGTCGATGCCCTTGTCGCCGAGGATCACGAAGCGGTTCTCCTCGGCGGCGATGAAGAGCAGCACGCCGTTGCGCGCCGCCGTCTTCGTCATCCCCAGGCGCTCGAACGTCCGCTCCGCAACGAAGCGGAGGTCGCCGCCGCGCGCCTTCGGCTGCACGTGCACGCGGATCTCGCCCGACGTCGCCTGCTCCGCCGCGCGGATCGCCTCGACGATGCGCGCCTGGTCGAGCTGCGCCAGGAACTCCTTCTGATCCATTACCAGCTCCCTCCCGCGCCGCCGCCGCCGAACGAGCTGCCGCCGCCGCCCCACGAGCCGCCGGTGCTCCACCCCCCGCCTCCGCCGCTGAAGCCGCCGCCGCCGAACGTCCCGCCCCCGCCGCCACCCCAGAACATCGGCAGGATGCAGCCGCTGCACCCGCCGCAGCCGCCGCGGCGCAGCAGCGGCACGATCACGAAGACGAAGACGATGAAGAGGACGACGAGGATGGCGATGTCGGAGGCGGACGGCCCCGGCGTCGAGCGCGCGACCGGCCGCTGCTGCGGCAGCGGCGACGGCGACGTCGTCCCGGCCGCCGGCACGTAACTCGGATCGATCTTCTTCGCGAGCTCGTCGATCGCGGCGCTCAGTCCCGCCGCGTATTGCCCTTGGCGGAAGTACGGCGCGAGCGTCTCGCGAAGGACGCGCGAGGAGAACGCGTCGGTGATCACGGCCTCGAGTCCGTAGCCGACCTGAATGCGCGTCTTGTGGTCCTGGACGAAGACGAAGAGCATCAGCGCCTTGTCGTCCTTCACCTTCCAGACGTTCGCCACGCGGTTCGTGTATTCGAGGTCGTCCTCGCCCTGCAGCGACGGATAGATGAGGATCAGGAACTGCGTGCCGGTGCGTTTGTAGAGCGCTTCGAGCTTCTCGTTGAGCTGCTGCGTGTCGGCGGCGCCGAGGAGGTTCGCGCCGTAGTCGTTGACCCACTGCGTCGGCTTCGGCGGGATGTCGAGCGCGGCGGCGAGACGCGTCGCGGCCAGGAGAGCGAGGAGGACGGCGAAGCAGCGCGCCCGCAGCGTGCGCCTCCTACCGGTACGGCGCGGTGCCGGACGTCGTCGTGGTTGCCGGCGCCGTCCCGAAGTTCACCTCGGGCGCCTGATTCGCGGCCGGATTCGTGACCTGGAAATACGCCTTCTGTTTGAAGCCGCCCGTCGACGCCACGATGCTGCCGGGGAACTGCCGCGCGGCCGTGTTGAACTCCTGCGCCTTGTCGTTGTAGCGCTTGCGCTCGACGGCGATGCGGTTCTCCGTCCCCTCGAGCTGCGACTGGAGCTCGAGGAAGTTCTGGTTGGCCTTGAGGTCGGGATAGCGCTCCACGACCACGAGCAGCCGCGAGAGCGCGTTGCTGAGGCCGGCCTGGGCCTGCTCGTACTGCGCGAGCGCCTGCGGGTTCGAGGTGATGTCGGTGGCGGCGCCGGGCGGGCCGGACGGCATCTGCACCTGCCCGACGCGCGAGCGCGCCTGGATGACGTCGTTGAGCGTGCCGCGCTCGTGCGCGGCGTAGCCCTGCACGGTGCGGACGAGGTTCGGGATCAGGTCGTAGCGGCGCTGATAGTCGTTCTGCACCTGCCCCCACTGCGCGTTCACGGCCTCGTCGAGCGCGACGAGCTTGTTGCGCGTGCCGACGTACCAGCCGCCGAAGATGAGCACGACGATGAGCAGAACGACAAGGCAGCCGACCAGTCCGAGACGGCCCATCAGTACTCCTCTTCTTCTTCGTCCTCGTCGTCCTCGGGCTCTTCGCGCTCGGCGACGACGACGTCTTCCTCCTCGTCACCCGTGGCGGCGGGACTCTCCCCGTCGCCGGCGAGCTCCGGCTCGTCGATCGGTTCTTCGACCACGGCGACGGCGGCGGCACGGCTGCGGCTGCGCGACGTCGTCACCACCGGCGCCTCCTCGGCGTCGCGCTGGTCGGCGCCGCACTTGGGACAGAGAGGGACCGGCTTGCCGAGGTCGTAGAACTTCGTGTGGCAGCTATAGCACGTGTACTTCTTTCCCAAGTCAGGCATCGATGATGGTTCTCCGTGCAAAAAGCGGCGACAGGCTAGCAGTAACGGCAGCGGCGGGCAAGACGCCGGCGCAAGTTCGCGCTCGCGCCGCCGCCAAGCGATAGACTTCCGCCATGCCATCCATCACGAACATCGTCGTTCTCATGCTCGAGAACCGTTCCTACGACAACGTCCTCGGCGCGCTCGGCAACTCCGCTCTCAACGGCCTGCAGGGCGGCACGGGGACTCCCCTGACGAACGCGGCGCCGAGCACGATCGGCGGCAGCGGCCAGGTCTATCCCGCCACGACGGTCCCGATGATCGATCCGCAGGAACCGTTCGGCCAGATGGCTCAGCAGTACCTCGGCGTCGATCCGAAGACGGCGACGCCGTGGGCCGGCTACAAAGGCGACGCGCCGATGAGCGGCTTCGTCGACAACTACACCAACGCGCCGAACATGACGCCTCAGAACATCAACGACGTCATGACCTACCTGACGCCGGCGCAGCTCCCCGTCACGGCGTTCCTCGCGGACAACTTCGGCGTCTGCGACGGGTGGTTCGCCTCCGTGCCGACGCAGACGTTCACGAACCGGCTCTTCGCGCTCTGCGCGTCGCCGCAGGTCGTCTTGGGAAAGAAGCTCGCGTTCGACGACACCGGCGATCTCGTTCCCACCATGGTCGCCGACGATTACAGCGTCGTCGACGACGCCGACCACGCCATCGACCCGTTCCATCTCTCGCCGATGCCGTCCGTGGCCGACACCGCGTCGGTCCTCAGCCAGCTCGATCGCGTCAAGCCGGCGCCGACGGGCCCGCAGTGGAAGATCTATTTTCACGACTACTCGATCGCGCTGATGACGCTGCCGTACGCGTCCGCCGCCGCGCGCGCCTCGGCGGCGCAGAACAACGTCTCCACGTTCGACAGCAGCGACTGGGGCAACAGCGCGCCGCTGCAGCTCGCCGGCCCGGCGGGCAGCACGTTCGTCCAGGACGTGCAGAACGGCACGCTGCCGCCGTTCTCGTTCATCGAGCCGCGCTACAACATGGGCCTCGTCAACGTCCCCTTCGAGGCCCGTCCGAACGAGAACCTGCCGCCGAATTGCAACCATCCGGGAGCCTCGAACGCGACGTTCGGCTCCTTGCTGACGAAGAAGCCGCCGCTGCCCGACCCGAGCAATCCGCCGATCGATGCCATCGGCGGCGAGCTCCTGCTCATGCAGGTCTACAACCTCTTGCGCAGCAGCAGCTATTGGGACTCGACGCTGCTCGTCGTCACGTACGACGAACCCGGCGGCTTGTACGACCACGTCGCGCCGCCAAAGGCGACGCCGATCACCGTCGCGCCGGTACAGTCGCCGAAGCAACACGATACCGCGGCCGTGAACTTCGGCTTCAACGCCTTCGGCGGACGCGTGCCGGCGATCGTGATCTCGAAGTACATCAAGCCCGGCTCGGCGATCCAGGCGCCACCGCCCCCACCGCCCCCCACCCTCCCCACGGTCTTCGATCACACGTCGATCGTGCGGACGGTGTCGGACGTGTTCGAGCTGGCGAAGCACGGCTGCGCGCCGCTGACGGCGCGCGACGCCGTCGCGCCGAGCCTGGTGCCGTCGCTCGACTTGACGCTGACCAACGACGCGCCGGCATTCTCCGGGCAGATCATCGCCAGCCCGAGCGCGGTCATCATCGACACCCGCGGATTCTCGCCCCCGTCGCGCATCCTCCTCGCCTCGGCCGGACCGGAATTCAAGCTGACGGCCGCCGGCAGCGGCGAGGCCTGGTTCAGCGTGAACGCCGCCGACGTGCCGCTCGCGCCGGACGTCTACGGCTGGACGATCACCATCAATACGGACGCGCTCGCGGGCATCGGCGATCAGACGCTCACCGGAGAGGTGACGATCACGGCGAGCGGGACGACGCTGACGCAGACCGTCAACGTCTCTCTCCACGTGTCGTGACTACACATAGCGGTTGGCGATTAGCGGTTGGCGATCAGGAGGGGCGGCGGCCTAACCGCTAAGGAAGCTCTGCGCAAGTGTCATCCTGAAGCCGCGTAGACGGCGAAGGATCCCCTGCCCACATGCGCGTCTCTCGCAGAAAGGCGGGGGATTCCTCACCGTCTGCGC
>Ga0070717_10001922_pt1 | contig 14513 bp, 20 predicted proteins | sample LARL113metaG_FD_71366 | JGI IMG/M metagenome (GOLD analysis project Ga0070717, IMG submission 71366) | Corn, switchgrass and miscanthus rhizosphere microbial communities from Kellogg Biological Station, Michigan, USA - LAR L11-3 metaG | ecosystem: Host-associated > Plants > Roots > Rhizosphere ... | reverse complement strand
ATTCGCTTCAAGGGAGGTGCAACGCAGACCATCAGCGTGGCGCTCCCGCCACCGTTTGCCCAATCGCGCTTGACTGCTCCAGCAACATTGGCAGCTCTTGATCGCTTGCTTGATGAGTATACCGATGCCCAGGTGGCTGAGCAGTTAAATCACCAAGGCTACCGCACCTTTGATGGATTGCTCTTTCACAGTATGCATGTCTCCCAGCTGCGTCGGCATCACGGTCTGGCCGATCGATACATACGCTTGCGAGCACAGGGCATGTTGACGGCGGACGAATTGGCGCGCCATCATGGCATCACAGCTCAAACCATTTGGCGCTGGTATCGCCAGGGGCGCGTTGCCGGGGTATGCTACAATGACCGTGGATCGTGCCTCTTTTCTCCTCCTGAGAAGGACCAACAACTATCGGTTGAAGCGCATTGATACTGATCCGAGTGACGAGATGCATTATGCAACGTGATCGTTGTTCCACTTGAGCGTTAAGCCTGCTTGCACCGCGACTCGATCTTGACGAAGTTTGCGGACGAAGGCCCGCTATTCAGCCATCCCGCTGTGAGAGGCGGCAGTCAGCCACTGAGGCAGTTCCTCCCCGCATCGGTCTCGCAGCATCTGCAGGAACTGCTCCAGGAGAGCCTGGGTGCCTTGGATATGCGGATGGAGTTGGGTGAGTTGTCGCAGGGCTGTCCGTTCTTCTTCCGTTCAGTCGTCACTGCGCCGGAGCATCAGGCCGATGGCCCGCCGAGGGGTCATTTCAACGGTCGTCGCAGGCGTTTCCACTGGGAGCCCTTGCTGCTCCATCGCGCGAAGCGCATGCAGGAAGCGTTCTACCGTCATGCGGAGCCCGTGAATCCCCGCGCCGCCAGCTCGCGGAAAAGTCGCACCCCATTGCGCTCCCCATCCTTCCAGCGGGCCCACAGATAGGGGAGAGAGGGTGCCAGGATCCCTGGACGCGGAGGCCGAGAGACCAGCTCGGGAAAGCTATCGGCCCGCAGATACTGCGCCACTGTCTTGCGGTTGAGATGGAGACGTTGGGCAATCCGCAGCATGCTCATGCCCGCAGCAGCTAGCTCAAGCACCTGTTCATAGCGTTCCAGACGCGCCTGCCGCTTCCTCTCTTTGGTTCTCTCACGATCAGGCTGCAGATAGCGCACCGCTAAAGGCACAGGGGAGGTCGCAGGCAACGTCAGGTGGATGTGCTTGAGAGCTTTGCGATGGTGCGACAGGACCCGCGAGGCCTCGTCGGCGAGATTCCTGACGACGTGGAAGCGATCGGCCACCTGTAGCGCTTTGTGCGCATGAGTCGCAACAGAGTGTCCGGGCTGCTGGGCAGTCCGAGCTTAGTAGCCACGAACGCTCCCACTTCTGCACCAATGGCAAATCCCAGGACACGCAGAGCATCGGAGAAGCGCGTTGTGCGCCGCGCATACGCCTGGGTGAACTCAGGAAACGCTTCGGCAAAGATTTTCCTGGCACACGAAGAATTGGCGCAGTAGAACCGCCGCACACGCAGCACGACCTGGACCGCTTGTCCACTGCATGGCAGATCCTTGACGGTTCGTCGGTCGTGGCTTTGCACGCGGCTGGAAACCTGTGAGCAGAGCGGACAAGCGGCACTGGTCGCTGCTACACCGGCTTGCACCGTAATCACGTTATCCATCACCGTGATCTGCTCAATCAGCAGATCAGGTAGGTTGGGAAAAGGGATGGGAGAAGTCATTTGTTTCTTTCAACTCAGAAGGTTTTGGGAGATTTTGGCTCTTCTATTATACCACCTCTTTCCCCTCAGCAGCGAGAGTGCGGATGAACCAATCCCAGGGGGGCACTACAACGGCTTTATGAGGCAATGAGTAAGGATAGGAACATACACCATGCACAACTTTCGTAACGCTAACTCAACGTCGATAAGAACCGGATTCTCATCTAAAGGCTTTTATTCTTAAACGGAAGACACATGTAGTTCCTTGTTTTTAAAAGGCGCTTATCGCAAAGGTCTATTGGATGCTTATGGTTATAGAAAATCATTCCGTCCATATATCATACAAGGAGAGTAGAGATGGTCAAATATATAATGACGGCAGCAGCACTTAAATTCTTTTCTACCACTCCCCAGACAAAACAGCTTTATCGCCTCTTAGGAAACACCCTTGGGCAAAGAATGAGGATACAGCACGGTCTTAATCGGCAGTATTTGGATCGTGCTAAGCAAATCCTGGAATGGTGTGAAAAACACCATGCTATTCAGAAAGGTGATAGACTGCTTGAAATAGGAACAGGTTGGCTACATTGGGAATCGACCATCTTACGCCTATTCTACGATGTCGAAATTACTTTGTTCGACGTCTGGGATAATCGTCAATTGGGGTCCTATAAACAATACTTTGGGCAGCTAGAGGAGGTCATTGATAAAGAGCTAGCGATGGACCCAATGCAGCGTGACCGCGTACACACACTGCTCCGAGCTATCTTAAAAGCAAGTTCGTTTGATGAAATATACACTTTGCTGGGGTTCCGCTACGTAATTAACCCGAGAGGGACTCTTGAGCACTTTCAGGATGAGTCTTTCACTGTCATTTTTAGCTGTAACGTCCTTGAGCACATAGATAGAGGCATTCTCCCCAAATTCACCCAAGACTTTCACCGCCTGTTGAAACTAGGTGGGCATTCAGTCCATCAGATCGATCTAGGTGACCACCTTGCCTACTATGACAATGGTGTCTCCATCAAGAATTATTTAAGATACTCAGATAAGGTATGGAGGCGCTATTTTGAGAACGATATTCAGTACTTTAATCTGGTTCAGCGTCCAGAGTGGTTAGCTTTCTTTCGGAAGGCCGGATTCGAACTGGTGGAAGAGGAATCCATATCCGCCGACATAGGCACAATCAAAGTCGATAAGAGTAAAGAGAATCTAGATGCACAAGACCTGCAATGCAGGACTCTAAGAGTGGTTCATAGCAAGTCATACTAATTTGAGGAGATGTTGTAACTATGGCAAAAGTTTGTAAAGTACTCTTGCTGATCGAAGATCTTCCCGTGCCCGCCGACACTCGCGTCTGGGCACAAGCTACAGCGCTCCATGATCAGGGCTGTCAGGTGAGTGTATGACTTTCAATCCTCATGACCTCGACGATTTCCCCAAATCGTAGCTGAGCAAGCAGACACTCACCAGGAAAAAGGCGCTACACTCCCCAGAAGAAGAGCATACCTGGAAAGGAGTGTCTGCTATGCAAACGGAACCATGGGTCGCCGATCGCGCGCAGCTTCAGCAGCTGCTCCACGCGCATCCAGAGTGGACCCAAAAGGACCTGGCTGCTTGGGTCGGTCGATCGCTGGGCTGGGTCAAAAAGTGGATCAAACGCCTGCGCGATGCCCCTGCTGGCGATGTGAGCGTCTTGTTTGGCTTGCCACGAGGACGCAGAACGCCCCATCCCCAGCTCGATCCACTGATTGAAGAACGCATCCTTGCCATGCGCGAGGACCCTCCTGAGCACCTGCGGCGGGTGCCTGGCCCCAAAGCGATTCAGTATTACTTGGCTCGCGATCCTGAATTGCAGGAACGTGCTCTCAGGTTGCCGCCCTCGACACGCACGATCTGGAAGGTGCTGCGGCGTCATGGGTGCATTGCGCGGCCAGTTCGTCTGCCCCACCAGCCCATAGAACGACCTGCTCCGATGAGTGCCTGGCAAATTGATTTTAAGGATGCTTCCACGGTGCCGGCTGATCCCCATGGCAAGCAGCAGCATGTGGTGGAAATTTTGAATGTGGTGGACATGGGCACTTCAGTGGTGGTTGCCTCTGAGGTGGAGGCCAACTTTCACGCGCAGACGTCGTTGCAAGCCATGGCGCAGATCCTGCAGCACTATGGCCAACCGGTCTCTATCACCTGCTACCGCGATCCCCGGTGGGTGGGTGCAGGAAGTCGGACGCGCTTTTCCCTCCGCCTTTCGTCGCTTCTTGATGTGTTTAGGGATTCAGGTGAAGGTCTGCCCGGCCCATCGACCTGATCTCAATGCCTTTGTCGAGCGCTATCATCGGACCCTCAAGTACGAATGTTTGCTCATCCATCGCCCCCAAACGCAAGAGCAGGTCCGAGAAGTCAATGAAGCGTTCGTGGCCCATTACAATCAGGAGCGCCCCAACCAAGCGCGCTCCTGTGGCAACCAGCCTCCGCGTGTGGCCTTTGCCGAACTGCCCAGTTTACCGCGGGTTCCTGATGTGGTGGATCCAGACCGCTGGCTGCGTGCGGTGGATGGGCAACATTTCGTCCGCAAAGTGCGCCTCAATGGCACCGTGCTCATTGATGATGTGAGCTATTACGTCAAGCAGACGCTCGCAGGGCAGTATGTCGATGTATGTATCGATGCCACCCAACAGGAACTGGTCATCTGGCATCGCAAGCAGCCATTCAAGCGGGTGCCGATCAAGGGCTTACAGAAGACCGCGCTCTCCTTCGAGCACTTTGTTCAACTCATGAGTCAACAAGCACTCTCCGAACAGCGACGGCAGGAACAAAGCCATCGCCGTACACAGCAAACGTCGTCGGAGCCATGAACCGACGAGTACACGGGCACTTCCGCTCCACCACCGCCTCTTGGCTTGTGGTGTTCTTAAGTTGTCTCGTAGAGCGGAAAGCATCTTCCTCGCCGATGGCCACTCTCAATGCAAGCATGCAAAACAAGAAAAATAGCTCTTCAATCTCTTTTGACCTTCTTCCAAGGTAGCAGGCAAGAATGTCTGCTTGCTCAGCTACGATTTGGGGAAATCGTCGAGGTCATGAGGATCGAAAGTCATACAGACAGTGCTCACAATACACAATCTTCACGTCGAAGGGAAGACGATGCAGGAAATTGCTCAGGAATTGGGCATCTCACGCACGACCGTGCGCAAATATCTTAAGCACCCCGAAGCAGTCATCCGCAAACCACGTCCGCCGCGGCCCTCCAAGCTCGATCCGTACAAAGAGCACATCAAGAAGTGGGTGACGGAAGACCATTGCACCAACTGCGAAGTCATCTTCATGCGTTTACGGCAGATGGGCTACACCGGAGGGATTAGCATCCTCAAGGAAAACGTTCATCCTTTTCGGCCTGCAGTGGCCGGTCATGCGCCGGTCCAGCGGTATGAAACCAAACCCGGAGAGCAGGTCCAATTTGACTGGGGAGAATTCGTGCGGCGTGAAGCCGCGTAAGTAATTGCTCCATATGGGCAACCAGACTGGAGCCTGTTGTTCCACCAACAGTATCCTTGAGCGGCGAAGCGGAGAGGTAACGACCCGTCAGAAGCCCGCTGACAACGACCCTAGATCGATAGATCGACAGGAAATCCGTAAGGCAATCATGATATCTCCTAGCATCAAAGGGGACAGGGGGCTAGGATGGGTGACATTGGTTAACACAGGTGAACGCTCGTGAAAGTGCCGTTACCCAGAACAAGCCAAAGACAGACGGAATCTTGGTGGTATGCAGAGGCGTTGCGCCTTGAAATCCCTCGCGATCAGCGGCAGAAGCTCCTGATTGGCCTAAATCTTGATCAATGACCACAATCCCCTCGGCAGGCCAGCCCAGGGCGATCGCTCGTTCTCGTAAAGCGTATTGGCGCGCCGTACTTTCGGTATTCTCGAACACCTGGTGCAAGGTACTTTGCCGCACATACAACATCGCCTGAAGCTGGAGATGGCGAGCGGTGATGTTTTGAAGCGCAGCTGGCTGTGTTGAGATCATTGACATACCTCCGCAATCATGGCTGCCACAAGCGTGAGCAGCGGAGACACTCCGAGATGAGCAGGCTCTCGCGATGGTGAAGAAGAGGCCAGAGGTTGTGGCGTCTCTTGCACCCAGGTGGCGATCCTGCAACGCACGAGCTGAGCCCACCCCGATGGCGGATGAGAGACGGGATGTAAGGCCCACGTTCGTGCCGCTTCATACGTGAGTTCTAGTCCTGAGAGCTTCATGATGCCCCCTTTTTGGCGTTGATGCCGAGCAAGCGCGCGTTCAATACTGCGAGGATGAACCCAAAGGCCCCGCTGTTCTTGTAACCACCCGGCAAGCTCGGCAGCTGACATGGCTTTCGCCAGCGGTCGCAGTTCTGCAACGATCTCCTCGGTCAATTTGTGGGCATGGCGCGGACCGGTGGACTGAGGGAGTAGGCCGCTCATCCCAGCCTGTTCCCAGGCGGACTGTGCAGCGTAGAAGGTGGGACGAGAGAGCGCAAACAGCGAGGTCGCCTGCGAGACAGAATAGCCATCCACGCGCACCCGCCGTAAAAGTTCATATTTGACTTGCACCAGGTCGCGTAGGTCAAAGAAAGGTGATCCACTGGTAAAGAGGAGATCGCGCACCTGTTCAGGGTGCGGATGCAGGGTCCGCGACTGGCGCAAGGCCCTGAGTTATTCATCAGACATCATCAACTCCTGAGAGGGAAAGGTTCTTCTTGAGAGTATGCCTGTTTTTGCACGAATTGTCAAGGGAAAGAGATACAGAATTTCTACAAGAAATGCCCTCTTTACGTTGTGAATGGACGGCATATCCTCGACATATTCGGCAAAATTTCCTGTACATCAACGGCAAAATTGGCTTAACACTCTGTTTCCTCCTTGTGCCTTTCTTCAATGCGCCCAATGAGGTGGAAAAGCTCTAGCAGATCAGCCACGCGAAAGGCGACCCGACCGGCGGCAAGGACGATACTTGGGTCAGGTGGAGCAAGGCTGGTCCAAGCAGCCGGCAGTATCCGCACACGATCAGGAGCCTCGTAGAAGGTGACCCGATATTCTCCCCAACTGTGGCGGTAGCTGAGAATCTCAAACTGCTGTCCGTACAGGGATGAAAGGGGTGGGTAACCGTGAAAAGTCCCTCCGCTAGAGAGGGAGGCGATGTAGTTGACGGCTTAGTCCAAGGGCAAAGTGGAGCGCACGGTCAGCCACGTAAAGAAGAGCTTCTGGGCGGGGATCACCTATACGGATGTGGATGATCTCAAGCGGCAGGCCCATGCCTGGTGCGAGCGCATCAACTCCCGTGTGCATCGCACCACCCATGCACGGCCTGTGGATCGTCCGGCGCTTGCGGACCGGGCACTCAGCGCTGGCTATGCGGTGGTGTTTACGACGTTGGCTGAACTGGCACAAACCCTGGAAAGCGCTTCCCATCCCGGCCTGATGCGCCAGCGCCAGCGCCGCTACATCGCGCCCAGTCTGCTGGTCATCGACGAAGTGGGCTACACCAGGCTCTCGCAGGAGCAAGCTCACCACTCCTTCGAGCTGGTCGCACTCTGACCAACATACTACAGATCGGCATGCTTCACAGCGCCAATTTATTCAGATCACGGCGCCCCACCACCCGCTCCAGGGCCAGGTATTTCCCCTGATTCGCACGCTCACCAAACAAGGAGAGAGCTATGTGGTTATTCAACTGCCCTCTGGGGCCACGCAGCAAGTGCCCAAGCTGTGGATCGATCAGTGCCCAGCCCTTCCCTCCCCGCAGGTCGTTCCCTTGTGGAGTGTGACCAGCGTCCGTTCGCTGCTTGCTATACTGAAGCAGTTACAGAACCGTCCGCATCATGAGGAGGTAATCGATGGATCTTCCCCCAACTATGTGGCTCACTTTTTCTCAAGAAGCCCAGCGCGACCTGATCGCGCTGCTGGGCGAACTGCTCCACCGTCAGCTACACGCACAACGCATCGGAGGGACTCATGAGTCATGCTGCTTCCATTCTGCAAAAGCATCTGGACCGCACGGCAATGGTCTATGTGCGCCAGTCGACCGCCAAGCAACTCCTGGTGCATCAAGAGAGTACCCGGCGGCAATATCAACTGGCTGAGCGCGCTGCAGCCCTCGGCTGGCCGCAGCCGCGCATCGTGGTGCTCGATGAGGATCTGGGCCGCTCCGGCGTCTCAAGCCAGGCGCGGCTGGGATTTCAGCGCCTGGTTTCCGCCATCGGGCTTGGTGAGGTCGGTCTCGTGCTGGTCACGGAGGTCTCGCGGCTCTCCCGCCTCAGTAGCGATTGGCATCGGGTGCTGGAACTGTGTGCGGTCTTTGATACCCTCCTCGCCGATGATGAAGGCATTTACGACCTGCGCGATCCTAATGACCGTCTGGTCCTGGGGCTCAAGGGCACCCTCTTTGCCGCGGAACTGCATATTCTCCATGCCCGCATGCGTGCGGGTCTGCTCAACAAAGCACGACGCGGGGCGCTGGAATTACGTTTGCCCGTTGGCTATCGGCGGATGCAGGATGGCATGGTCGTGCTCGATCCCGACGAGCAGGTGCAATGGACCTTGCGCACCCTCTTCGACCGTTTTGCGAAACAGAAGAATGCACGAGCGGTCCAGCGCCCCTTTCAAGCCGAGGGACTACTCATGCCTCGCTCCATCCAGCATGGCGTGGACGAAGGGCGCCTGGTCTGGGTGAGTCCGCGTAGCGGACAGCGTCTACCCCGCCTACATCAGCGAGGAGCAATATGCGCGTAACCGGGAGCAACTGCGCGCCAACATGTACAACTTCATTCATCGCCACCCCGGCGCTCCCCGTGAGGGGGAGGCCCTGCTCCAGGGACTGGTCATCTGTGGCCGCTGCGGACGGCGGATGCAGGTCCAGTACAGCAAGCATGGCCCTCGGTATGTCTGCCGGGATGACGCTGTCCGCTACGCGGACTCGACCTGCCAGTCCTTTGGCCAACGCTATCTGGATAAGGCGGCCTGCGTGTGCTTCTTTGAGGCGGTGAAACCGGCCCAGCTCGCGACATTGCTCGCGGCACTGCAGACGTTGGAGCAGGAACGCCAGACGCGCGAAGTGGGATGGCAGCTTCGGCTTGAACGGGCGCGCTACGCCGTACGCCTGGCCCAGCGCCAATACGATGCCGTTGACCCTGAGAACCGACTGGTCGCTCGCGAGCGAGCTGGAAAAACGCTGGAATGGAGCGTTGGAGGCGCTCGGCAATCTGGAACGGGAATATGCCGTCGCCCAGAAGACCACGCTCTTGCCCTTGACAGAAGAGGAGCAGGAGGCGGTCCGCCAGCTCACGCTGCATGTGCCCGCTGTCTGGGAGGCACCCACGACCTTGATGGCAGATCGCAAGCGGCTCTTGCGCACGGTCATCCAGGAGATCACCATCACCCCCACGGCTCCTCGCCAGGCGACGATGACCATCCTGTGGAGCGGTGACGTAACGACGAGCCATGCTGTCATCTGCCCTCCACTTGGCTGGCATTGTGTCGCTCCTGCGGCCCTGGTGGAGCGTCTGCGAGAACTCGCCAGTCATCTACCGGACCATCGGATTGCCGAGCTGCTCAACGCCGAAGAGGTGCGCACGCCGACAGGCAAACCCTGGACGACTGGACGAGTGGCCAGCCTGCGCTAGCAGCACGCCATTGCCACCGCGTGTCCGGTCGAGCCGGGAGCCGTCGCGGTGCGGGGCGATGGCCTGATCTCGACGACCGAAGCAGCACGGCGGCCTCCAGGTCTCGCGTTCGCTCGTGCATGTCTGGCTCGCGCATGGGGTGCTCACCGGCGACCAGCGCGCTACCGGATCGGATCATTGGGTACGCCTGACGGAGCAGGATAGGGCCCGCCTCAGCGGACAGGTGCCTTGTGCCGACTTCCCTTCCATCCATGACCTGATGCGCCTGTATCAGTGTTCGGCTGAAGAGGTCTGGCAGTATGTGCGCCGAGGCACCTATCTGCCCTATCGGAGGCTGACTGGACGAAGCTTCGAATGGCGCTTTTGCCCGCGGGATTGTCCCAGCGCGTAGCCATCAGGTACAATCAGATACGATGAAGAAACGGACAGAGGAATCTGTCCAATTAGAGCTCTGAGAAAGAGAAGGACGCATTATGAGTAACGAGGTGCCGCTCGCTACGAGCATGGCTCGATCATGCTGACCTCCAATATCAGCTTTGCTGGGTGGGGCAATCTGCTCGGAGGAGACGAGGTTCTTGCCACGGCACTGCTCGATAGGCTGCTTCATCAAGCTGAGGGAATTCCAACCAAAGTAGTAAGTATGATGATCAACCAAAGCCCCCTTCAACAGAAGCGAAGGAATCACCAGACGCCACAGCCCAAAAGTTTGTAGTGTTGCCCCATCATCCGCTCTATGGGTGCCTGGTCACGATTCTCAAACGCAGGATTGCGACCACCTATGTCGACTGTACCATTGAAGACCCAGCGCACCCGATCTGCCGTCCATTCTTCTGGCAGGCAGTGGGCTCGATCCAGGAACGCCGCACCTTTGGTGCTGGCATAGAGCAGGAACACCCCGACCTGACTGTTCTCCCGCCGTCCCGCTGTATTGCCGCGCCACCCCCGCTGATTTCTTCCCTTTTTTGACAAAGCCCGTTTCATCCACCACCAGGATCCCGCCGTCCTCCTCCAGGTGCGTGATGACATACGCTCGCAGGTCATCACGCACTGCCTCTTCATCCCAGTCTGCCTCTCCCAGTAGCCGCTGCACCCCGCGCGGACCGCGTTCGCCCAGTTCCTCGGCCATCTGCCAGCCATTCTTGCGTTCCACGGGTGCCAGCAAGCCTTGCAAGAAGCGACGCGCCCGCTTGCGCGCCTCGGCTCGTTGAAAACGTGGCCCAATCTGTGCATGCACCTGGGCGAGCTCCTCTGATGCCTGTTGCAGCAGGTCTGCTTCGCTCTCTCTTCGCTCTTCGTCTCGTTCTGCTGTGATCATCTGCTTCCCCTCTCTGAAGCAGTCTACCACTTTTCCTCCCTAACTGTCACTGCAGTTTGCGGTGCGAAATGGCCTCTGATGGGCCTTGATAGCAAACAAAGGGCATAGTTTTGTAGTAGAATACGGGCAGGAAGTTCACAAGAGGAGGAACAGACATGCTCGTAGATCGCTATACGCCAGAAGATGTGTTTGCGCGAGTGCCGGAAGTGGCTGAGCAAACCGATCCTGTCCTCAAAAGCCTGGATCAGTTGTTGGAGGATGACCAGCTGTATCGACAGGTGCGACCGATCTGGGAAGCGCTATCGCTACACGCTGGTGCATGGGCGACACTCGACCCCGGTAGAAGTGATCCCGCGCATGCTCATCCTCAAGCACTTGTACGGGTGGGGCTACCAGGAAACCGCCGAGCGGGTGGCCGACAGCCTGGTACTGCGTTGGTTCTGCCGCGTGTATTTCCAGACGGTACCCGACAAGAGCACGCTCATCCGGCTTCCCGCACACGCTGCGACCAGAGACGCTGCACCAATTGAACGACCGGGTGGTAGAATTGGCCAGGCGGGCCAAGGTGACCAAGGGGCGCAATTTGCGCCTGGACGCGACCTGTGTGCAAACGAACATCCATCATCCCACCGATAGCGGGCTGTTGGTAGACAGCGTGCGGGTGCTCTCCCGGCTGGTGCAGCGGGCCAAGCCGCCGATCAGGGAGCAGGTCAAGAGCGCCCTTTAGCAGCAGACCGAGAGCGCCGCGAAGTGGCTGCGTGAGCAGGCCGAGCAGGTCTTGCCGCTGGTCATACGAGTGATTGCCCAGACGCGTGCCCGCGTCCTGGAAGGCAAGAAGGTGGCCTCAGCAGACAAAGTCCTGAGCCTGTTTGAACCCCACACGCGCGCCATCCCGCGCCATAAGGGCGGTGCTGAGGTCGAGTTTGGTCGACACATCATCCTGGACGAGGTGGACGGGGGCATCTTAACCCGCTATGCGATCCTGGAGCAGCCCCACGAACATGGGCAGGCGGTAGAGGCGGTCAGCCATCATCGGCAGGTCTTCGGAGGTCCACCACACCTGGTCGCTGGTGATCGCGGCGTGCATTCGCCGGAGACTGAGGACACGCTCACGACAGCAGGGGTCAAACTGGTGGCGATTCCGGCAGCGGGCAAACTGCCAGAGGAACGCCAAGCGCTGGAGCGCACGCGCCGCTGGAAACGGGGGTATCGGTGGCGTGCCGGCATTGAGGGGCGCATTGCGAGCTTGAGGCGGGACTTTGGCTGGAGCAGTTGTGGCTATCACGGGCAAGATGGGATGGAGCGGTGGTTAGGCCTGGGGGTGATGGCCAGCAATCTGCGCCGCATTGCCCGCACCAAGCAGGAATAATCTCTCGCGCCAGGAATGCTCATCCATCATATCACTGAGAGCTTGCTATTAAAGCGCTTCCCAGGCTCATTTGGCACCGCAAACTCGTACTAGATCCTCCTGCTCTTTGACATCAGCAGGTACAATTGAAAGCGGCGTGGGCAGCGGATTTTCAACGTTCAGATCTTCTTACTCTCCATCGCTACCCGGTATGGATACACCTGGCGGCGGCTTGGGCAAGCGTACGGTAGCGTCGGGATGCTCTCGCTCTTCGTCGTTCCCCTGCATGCGTACACCTGGCGGCGGCTTGGGCAAGCGTACGGTAGCGTCGGGATGCTCTCGCTCTTCGTCGTTCCCCTGCATGCGTACACCTGGCGGCTTTTCAGCGTTCAGATCCTCCCGCTCTTCGATGCTATCCAGCACCGATCCAGCTAGTGGCGGCTTTGGCGCTGCTTTTTCACAAGCTTGCCCAACCGCCTGCTGGGATCGGGGGGCAGGGGCAGTGGGTGGACCCTTTGGCACAGATGGGATACCCAAAACCGGCGCAGGAGGTTCTTTCAGGCGCCAAAGCCCTTCCCAGAACTGCTCAACCGACGAGAAACGTCGTTGAGCATCGAGGGACATCGCTCGATCAATGGCCTTACCTATACGCATGGGAATCGCTGGCACTACATTGTTTACGGGCTCCAAAGGATCCATCGCTGCGGCGCTCACCTGTTTCAAGCGAGAAAGGGCATCAGCAGGCAGCTTACCTGTCACTAAAGTGTAGAATGTCGCTCCCAATGCATAGATATCTGTTCGTACGTCGATGCTCCCGTTATACTGCTCCGGAGCTCTATAACAGTACCGGTCAGCAGCTGTGGTTGAGCCTGGATCACATGCTTTCATCATGCCAAAATCGACAAGTACAACCCTGATGTCTTCCTCGGGCATAACGATATTGGCCGGTTTGATGTCGCCATGAATAAGGGGAGGCAGTTGACAATGTAGGGAGCTCACGACTGCGATGATTGGGGCCATGGTGGTCATGACCGTAGACCATGAGAAGAGTTTCTCGGGCTGCTGTTGTCGCAGGGTTTCCAGGTCTTGGCCCGCGAGATAATCCATGAGCAAGTAGACCCGCTTGTTTTTGTCAGAGTTGAGCACTTGATAGACTCGAGGAAATCCACGATGATGAAATTGCCTGAGTAATTTCCCCTCAGATGCGAGTCGATGCCGCGCTTGCTTATTCGCCTCAACCACTTCCTTGAGAACAAAAAGATGGCTTGGGACCTCCCTGCTATGCTGATCTCTCACCAGATAGGTAGCACCGGAGCTGCTCCTGCCGAGTAAGCCTTCCACAATGTACTTCCCTCGTATCACCGCCCCTACGGGGACATTGACTTGTAGCTGCACGCTGGCCTCCTTACGCCTTTCGCAAGCTGTCTCTGACCTTGCTCCAGTTTTGTAGAGTCTCCGAGCGAGGGAAACGAAAACTCTTGAAATGGTCTCTGCGGGTTTGACGAAAGGCTCTTGTCGAGTCTACCATGCTGACTCAGCCGCGTCAAGGGAAGCGGTAGCTGAGATAGCCCTGAGACGAATGCCGGCGTTGCCGGTTATAAAAAATTTCCAGGTACTCGAACAAAGACTGCCGTGCTTCCTCCTGCGACTGGTAGAAGGTTCGATACAATGGGCAGACATGGACCAGCCGCGAGTACAGATCCAAAATGACAGCCAGGTACAGCCATCCCTCTGCAGTCGGGATGGACGTAATGTTGGGTAGAGACCCAGCGCCTTCTCCTGTTTCCAGGTCAGGTTTCTGTGACCCTCCCACCGAATGAAGTAGGGCACCGGCGAGGTACTTTCCAGCCCTTCTCCGTTGCCCCCTTCCCAAACCGAGCAGGCGACGTTAATCGCACTCGGCTTTCCAGAGAGCCATTCCATAGCTCTGAGAATAAGGGAGGACTTATGCATTACGCGGCCAACCAACTCAAAGCACTTCTGAAACGTTCCTCCTGCCGCCCTTTGCCCTGCGACCGGATTTCCCGATCTCCCTGGTAGGTCGTCACTCCTACGACTCATATGGCGGCTCTGTCACCATCTGGCTCGCGCCAGGAAGGTGATCCCGTGGTACGTCGCTGTGATACGTTCTAGCTCGCTTTAGGGTCTCCACTTATCCTTTGATGGACCTCGTTGGTCCCCGTTCACACTCAGAGAAGTCTGTCGGTCTCCGGTTCTTACCAACAGAGAGTATGACACCGGTTTCAAGCGTTCTTCCGATGGGTGGTCCCATGCACCCCGTTAGGATTAGAGTTCGTGCAGTCTAGCTCTACCCATAGCGAGCGGGTCCTACGGCTGCCCTACTCTACAACGCTTTCGAGTATGCACCGCTTCCCTGGCATGCTTGGTCTCCTTTAGCTTTCGCCTCCAGATATGCCAGTAACCCAGGAATCTCTTCTCTCATTCCTCCTGCCTCAGGCAGGGATATCACAACGCGCCTCACGGCGCACACCGGAC
>Ga0070717_10001921_pt1 | contig 14516 bp, 12 predicted proteins | sample LARL113metaG_FD_71366 | JGI IMG/M metagenome (GOLD analysis project Ga0070717, IMG submission 71366) | Corn, switchgrass and miscanthus rhizosphere microbial communities from Kellogg Biological Station, Michigan, USA - LAR L11-3 metaG | ecosystem: Host-associated > Plants > Roots > Rhizosphere ... | reverse complement strand
GTGCTGTAGGGGCCCGCCCCTCAGCCGCCCTTCCGGGCGGCCACGTCAGGGGAGGGCGATCTTCTCCAGCTCGGCCCGGCCCCCGTCCAGAGCCAGGATCCCGATCGTTCGCTCCCGCGAGAACCCGGCCGCGGTGGGGGTGGAGACGTTGATGAAGCGGGTGCGCCCGATCGTCTCGTCGCGCCAGCGGTGCGTGTGGCCGTGGATGCAGACGTCCAGCGCGCCCGCCCACGGGTCGTCGCGCCGCGGCGGCCGGTGCACCATGCCCACCTCGAGGTCCTCCAGCCGCCGCCGCACCTGCATCGGGTAGTGCGGGTCGTCGGGCGCGTTGCCGTTGACGACGGTCAGCGGCTTGCCCAGCGCGCGCAGGCCGTCCAGCAGCGCCTCCTCCTGCCAATCTCCGGCGTGCCACACTTCGTCCACGTCCGCGAAGCGCCCGGCCACGAAGGCCAGGAGGGTGGGCACACGGTATCGTCCCTGCGTGTCGCCGATGAGGCCCAGTCGAAGCATCAGTCAGGAGCTTACCGATCTGCAGCGAGCGTGCCGGGCGTGCGACCGGTGCGTCCGCGACGGCATCATCCCGGCCGCGGCGCCCACGTTCCAGGGCCGACCGGACGCGCCGTTCTTCCTGGTCGGCCAGGCCCCCGGGCCGGTCGAGGTGGAGGAGCGCCGGCCGTTCGCCGGCCGCGCCGGCCGCGAGCTGGGGCGCTGGATGGCGCGCGCCGGGTTCGCGTCGGACGAGGAGTTCCGGCGCCTCACGTACATCGCGGCCGTGATGCGCTGCTTCCCCGGCCGGCTGCCGGCGGGGAAGGGGGACCGGCCGCCGCCAGGCCGCGCGCTGCGCAACTGCGCGAGCTGGCTGGACGCCGAGCTCGCGCTGCTGCGGCCGCGGGTGCTGATCGCGGTGGGCCAACTCGCCATCCGGCGGTTCCTGGGCCCCGGCAGCCTGGAGGAGCGGGTCGGGCGGACGTTCGGTGAGGACCCGCTCGTCATCCCGCTCCCGCACCCGTCGGGCCAGAGCCGGTGGCTCAACGATCTCGCCAACCGCGACCGGCTGGCGCGGGCACTCGAGGCGCTCGACGAGCAGCGCCGGCTGGCGGCCGGCGTCGACCCGGGCGCCGTCGGGGCGCCCGGGTCAAGGCTCGACGGCCGCTAGGCCGCCGACTTGTTCCGCGACCGGACGAACAGGAACGCGGCGACGGCGATGACGACGACGACGATGACGCCGATCGCGATCTCTTTGTTGGTCGTCATGACCATTGAGATGAGGTTCATGGAAATCCCCCGTTGCAGGTGTTGCGGCCCTCCCGGGCCGATGGGTTCGGCGCGCCGGCCGGGCTAGTCTAGCGGGTCGGCCCACGAGTTTGGAGCGTTCAACGAATGCCGTACTTTTTCGCCCAGCGGACCGGGGACCGCGTGGAAATCAGCGGGACGGATGCCCGGCACCTGTCCCGATCGCTCCGGGCGCGTCCCGGTGAGTTGATCTCCGTGGTCGAGCCCGAGGGCCGCCTGCTGGCCGTCCGGCTGGACTCCGTGGGCGACGATCTGGTGGCCGGCCGGATCGAGTCGGAGGTGGAGCACCGGCCCGAGCCGGAGGTGCCGGTCACGCTGGCCGTGGCCATGCTGCCGGCGGCCGGGCTGGAGCTGACGCTGTCCCGCTGCACCGAGGCGGGCGCCGCCGGGTTCCTGCTCGTGGACGCGGCGCGCAGCGTGGCCAGGGGCAGCAAGCCGGAGCGCTGGGCGACCATCTGCCGGGAGGCGGCGATGCTGGCCGGCCGGCTGGCGGTGCCGCGGGTGGCGGGCCCGCTGCCGTTCGCGCGGGCGTGGGCCGGGGCCGAGCGCCCGTGGCTGCTCGACCGCGGCGGGGCGCCGGTGGAGCGGCTGCGGGAGCCGGCGACGCTGTTCGTCGGCCCCGAGGGCGGCTGGACGCCGTCCGAGCGGGCGCTGGCGGGCGAGCGGGTCCTGAGCCTGGGCCCGCGCACGCTGCGGGCGGACACGGCGGCGCTGGTCGGCCTCGCGCTGGCGCTGGGGCCGGGCCCGGGCTGACCCTGGCCGCGTCCTCAGTGCGAGTAGTGCCAGGCCGCGGCGCGGGCGATGTCGCGGATCACCTGCGTGCCCTGGTCCACGTTGTCCACCGTCGTGAAGACGCAGATCGCGAACGGGTCGCCGCTCATGAAGACGACGCCGCAGTCGTTGCGCACCGCCGTGTCCATGCCGACCTTGTGGGCGATCGTGACCTTGGGCAGGTACCAGTTGATCCGGTCGTTGAAGATCGTCGTCTCCAGCAGGCCGAGCAGCACCTGGGTGGACGAGGCGCTGATCAGCCGGCCGCGGGCGAGCTGCGCCAGCACGTGACCGGCTGACCGGGGCGAGCACGTGTCCGACACCTGGTCGCAGTCGCCCGCGCCGATCGTCCTGGCGTACGCGTTGATGCTGCCGTCGCCCAGCACCCGGCGCAGCGCCAGCCAGGCCGTGTTGTCGCTCTGCTGGATCAGCAGCGACAGCAGCTGCCGGTACGAGTACCTGTCGCCCGCGTGCGCGGTGCCGTACAGGCTGCCCGTGCCGCCCATGAAGTCGTCCGCCTCCAGCGCGACCTGGTCGTCGAGCTTGACCTGGCCGCCGTCGACCTGGTGGAGCAGGTAGACCGCCTCGGGCACCTTGATGACGCTGGCCGCCTCCAGGTCCGTCGTGTCGCCGACCCCGATCGTGGCGCCGCTGCCCAGCTCCTCCAGGTAGACGCCGTAGCTGCCGCCGCCCTGCGCCGCCAGGTACGCGCGCAGCCCGGCCGTGAACCCGGCCGGGTCGCCGGCGCCGGTGACCGCCGCCGGCGCCAGGTTCGCCTGCGTGGTCTGGTTCCACGTCACGGTGAGCTGCTGGGCGAACGGCCACGTGGCGCCCGACCGGAACGCGACACCGTGAGGACCCGCCGGCACCACGGCGCTCCACGTGGTGCCGCTGACCGGCTGGCCGTCCACCGTCAGCTCGCCTGCGCCGGGCGCCGTGACCGTCAGCGTGCCCGTCTTGCGCACCAGCGCCGCGCTGACCGCCACCGTGGCGCCCTTGTCCACCTGCACGTCGGACGCCCAGGGCAGGAACAGGTCGCCGCCGAACTCGACCCGGTGGGCGCCGGCCTGGACCTTGACGTCGCAGGGCGTGGCCGGGCAGTCCTGCGGCGCGCCGCCGTCAACCTGCGGCGCCTGGCCCTCCGGCGAGCTGTCCACGTGCAGGACGCCGAACTGGCGGGGGAGCGTGAGCTGGACCGTCGCCGCCTGGTCGAGGGCCACCGGCACGTCGCCGGTCCCGGCGTCGTGCTCGTCGCCGGCGCCGGTGGCCGTGACCGTGCCGCCGGCCGCCGGCACGGTCAGCGAGAACCGCCCGTCCAGGTCCGCCATGGCGACCGCCAGCACCGCCCCCGCCCGCGCCACCGTGACGACGGCGCCGGGAACGGGGCCGCCGGCGTCGTCGACGACCTGGCCCGCCACCCGCGGCCAGCGGTGCAGCACGAGCCGGCCGCCCGAGGTGCGGGCGGGCTCGAAGCCGGGCGCCGCCACCGCCAGCACCGGCGGCGCGGACGGCCAGCGCCGGGCGGCGACACGGTAGCGGCCCTGCGCGTCGGTGACGGCCCGGGAGGCGGGGGAGAGCAGCGTCGTCGCCGCGGTGACGGCGGCGCCCGCGACCGGGCTGCCGGCGGCGTCCACCAGCTGCCCGGTCGAGGGGAGCGGCACGGCGGCCCAGAGCCCGGCCGTGCCGGCCGCGAGCATGCCCGCGGCCAGCGCCGCCGCCTTCCGCCAGTTGACCGCAAGCCATCGCCCGGCCGAACCCGCCACTGCGACGATGGTAGGACAGCCTGCCAGTTCGCGGATTTCAGAGATTTGTCAGAACGGTCAGACGCCCAGGATCCGGTGCAGCACCTCGCTGCCGCGGGCCCGATCGGCCGGGAGCACGTCCACGATCCGGCCCTTCTCCAGGAACGCGGCCCGGTCGGCGACGCGCAGCGCCACCTGGTGGTTCTGCTCGGCGAGCAGGATCGACACGCCCGTCTCCTTCAGGGAGCGCAGCAGCGACGTGATCGACTGCACCACCACCGGGGCCAGGCCCTCGGTCGGCTCGTCCAGCAGCAGCACCCTGGGGTTGCTCATCAGCGCCCTGCCCACGGCCAGCATCTGCCGCTCGCCGCCCGACAGGCCGCCGGCCAGGTTGGCCCGCAGCTGCTCCAGGCGTGGGAACAGCTCGAACACCCGGCGCAGGTCCCAGCCCGACGCCCCGTCGCGCTGCGCGGTCAGCTCCAGGTTCTCCTGCACCGTCAGGTTCGGGAAGCAGCGGGCGCCGGAGGGGACATAGGCGATGTGCCCCTTCGTCCGCCGGTACGGCGGCCACGAGCTGACGGGCTGGCCGGCGACGCGCACGTCGCCCGTGGCGCCGGGGAGCAGGCCCACGACGCCGAGGATCGTGGTGGTCTTGCCGGCGCCGTTGCGGCCGAGCAGCGTCACCAGCTCGCCGGCACCCACCTCCAGGTCGAGGTCGAACACCACGTGGCTCTTGCCGTAGCGGACGTTCAGGCCGGAGACCTGGAGACTCATACGGCCGCCTCCTCGAGCTGGCCCAGGTACACCTTCTGGACGTCCGGGTTGCCGCGCACCTCGTCGGGCGTGCCCTCCGTGAGGACCCGGCCCAGGTGCATGACGGTCACCGTGCGGGCGGTCCCGAACACGACCTCCATGTCGTGCTCGCAGAACAGCAGCGTCAGGTGCTTCTCCTGCGCCACCCGGCGCACCAGGTCCATCGCCTTCTGGGTCTCGAACGCGGACATGCCGGCGGTCGGCTCGTCGAGCAGCACCAGCCGGGAGCCCAGCGCGAGCGAGATGGCCAGCTCGATCGCGCGCTGGTCGCCGTGCGAGAGCTGGCCGGCCGCGAGGTCGGCGTACTGGTCCAGCCCGACCGCCTCCAGCAGCTCCATCGCCTCGTCCCGGAACATCCGGTCGGCGACGCCGAACGGGCGGACCGTGTAGCCGCGGTGCGCGAGGATCGCGTACTGCAGGTTCTGGAGGACGGTCAGCCGCGGGAAGATCATCGTGATCTGGAACGCGCGCCCGATTCCGGCCCGCGCGATCACGTGCGGCGGCCTGCCGGTGATGTCGCGGCCGGCGAACGTCACCCGGCCCGAGCTCGGCTTCAGCCGCCCGGTGATCAGGTTGAACAGGGTGGACTTGCCGGCCCCGTTGGGGCCGATGATCGCGTGCCGGTCGCCGGCGTGCACGGTCAGGTTGACGTCCTGCACCGCGCGCAGGCCGCCGAACGAGCGGGACAGGCCCTCGATCACGAGGAGCGGCTCGCCGCGGTCGACGGCCACCGGATCGGCCTGGATCGCCTCGATGCGCACGACCTTGGCCAGGTCGGCGCGCGCGATCGACTCGCCGCCGCTCTCGACGACGGCCGCCTCCGGCTCGTGGCGGAAGCGGCTGCGCAGGGCGCCGAACAGGTTGGGGAGCGAGGCGAGGCCGCCCGGCACGGCGAGCACCACACCGAGCACGATCGCGCCCAGCAGCACGTCGAACTGGTTGGGGAAGTCCTTGCTGATCAGGTTGCTCAGCTCGGTGTACACGAACGCGCCGAACGCCGGGCCCAGGAACGCGCCGATGCCGCCGAGCAGGGCGACCACCACCGGCTGGGCGTTGGCCGTCCAGTACATCATCTCGGGGAACGCCTGCTGCTGGTAGATCGCGAACAGCCCGCCCGCGACGCCCGCGAACAGGGACGCGATCGTGAACACGGCCAGCTCGTACGCCCGGACGTTGATGCCGATGGAGCGCGCCCGCTCGCGGTTCTCCCTGATCGCCAGCAGCGCGGCGCCGAACGGCGCGCGCGTGAGCAGGAACATCAGCAGCAGGCAGATCCCGACGACCGCGCCGACGAAGTAGTACATCGTCGTGTAGTCGGTCAGCGCGTCGGGGATCTCGATGCCGTGGATGCCGTTGTCGCCACCGGTGAACCCATACGCGTTGAACGCCAGCGAGTAGAGCAGCTGCGAGATGGCCAGCGTCAGCAGCGAGAAGTAGAGCCGGACCGCGCGCAGGGCGACCAGGCCCGTGACCAGGCCGAAGACCGCGGCCACGACGGGCGCCGCCACCAGCCCGAGCAGCACGGGCACGTGGTAGTCCTGGAACAGCAGGGCGACCGTGTAGGCGCCGACGCCGTAGTAGGCGGCGTGGGCGAACGAGACCATGCCCGCGTAGCCGAGCATCAGGTTGTACGAGACCGCCCACAGCGCCAGCACCAGCGCCTCGGTGCCCAGGAAGATGTAGAACCGGGCGCTGGCGTCGGGGTTCGACAGCTCGTACAGCCCGGCCAGCGGCGGGACCAGGAGCGCGAACAGGATCAGCAGCCCGGACAGCGTCCAGCGCACGCGGGCGTCGCGCGAGAGCCGCAGCAGCGAGGTCACTGCTCCGCGGCCCCGAACAGGCCCCAGGGCCGGATGACGAGGACGACGGCCATGATGATGAACACGAACGCCAGGGCGAACTGGTTCGTGTAGGAGTTGGCCAGCCCGAACGAGATCACCTCGCCGACGATCAGGGCCCCGATCACGGAGCCCACGATGCTGCCCAGGCCGCCGATCACGCTGATCGCGAACGCCAGCACCAGGATGTCGGTGTCCATCGTCAGGCCCACGGCCTGGCTGGGGGCGACGATCACGCCTCCCAGCGCGGCCAGGGCCGCGCCGATCACGAACACGATCGTGAACAGGCGCGCCACGTTGATGCCGGAGGCGCTGAGCAGGTCCGGGTCGGACACGGCCGCCCGGATGTTCCGGCCCAGCGCCGTCCGGTAGAGCATCAGGTAGACGCCGGCCGCGATCGCGATCGCGGCGCCGATCATGAAGAACGAGTACAGCGCGTAGCTGTGGCCGGCCAGCTGGACCGAGCCGGTGAACAGGTCGGGCGCCTTCATCGTCCGGTAGTTGGGGCCGAAGATGATCCGGACCAGCCCGGCGATGATCAGCGTCAGCGCGTACGTGCCGAGGAGCTGCACCAGGTGTTCCTGCCGGTACACCCGGCGCAGCACGAAGATCTCGATCAGGGCGCCCACGGCGCCGGCGACGAGGACCGCCACGACCAGGCCGCCCCAGAAGCCCAACGTCGCGCCGAGGGCGTTGGCGACGACCACGCAGACGAACGCGGCGATCATGTAGAGCGAGCCGTGCGCCATGTTGATGACGCGCAGCGCACCGAAGACCAGCGAGAGGCCGGCCGCCACGATGAACAGGTAGGCGGCGTTGGCCAGCCCGCCGACGGCGAACAGCAGGAACTGGGACGCGTCCACGACTCGCTCTATCCGGTGGGGCCTAGCCCTTCCAGGAGGGGCAGAGCGCGAAGTCGGTGGTCGTCGGCTTGCCTCCCTGCTCGCACTGGCCGGCCTGCAGCTCCTTCACCAGGTCGACGGGCATGATGATGTCGTCGCCCTTCAGGTTGGTGACGGGGGCAAGCGTCGGGAACGGGTACTTCGTCCCGCTGGCGCCGCTGGTCGTGCCCACGGTCTCGCCCACGTTGGCCTGCTGGTCCTCCTTCCGGATCGTGAAGTTGTAGCCGCGCAGGCTCGAGAACGTCTTGCCGACGAGCTGCTTGAGCACCTTGTCGCCGGTGAGCGTGCCCGCCGCGTTGGCCGCCTTGGCCCACGTCATCACGGCGTCGTAGTCCATGATCGCCCAGTCGGACGGGTACTCACCGTTGTACGCGGAGCGGTAGTGGTTGATGAACGTGGTCAGCTTCGAGTTGGTCAGCGAGAAGAACGGGGCGCGCATGTACAGGTGCATGCCCAGCGGGTACGTGCTCTGCAGCGCGTTCAGGTCGTCCACGCTGGACAGGGTGGTCATCGGGTATTTCTGGAAGAAGTTCGGATCCACCGCCAGCGCCTGCTTGATGAAGTTCTCCTGGTCGGCGGCGAAGATGTTGGAGTAGATCAGGTCCGGCTTGGGGTTGGACGCCTGGATCGCCGCGATCGTCGAGTCCCAGCGCGGGTTCGTCGGATAGGGCACGTACCACGTGCTCTGCGGGTTGACGATCTTGTCGTCCGGCGCCGACTTCTTCAGCTGCGCCACGAAGGCGTTCGTCTCCGACCGGCCGAACAGGTAGTTCGGGGACACGATGAAGATGTTCTTGACGCTCTGCAGGTTGCCGACCAGCTTGCCGGCCGACGTGCCCTCCATGAACGTGTTGGGAACGACGGAGACGTAGTACGGGTTGACCAGGTCTGGCTCCGTGGTCAGCTGGTAGCTGTTGCACGTCGCCGCCATCATGATGATCTTGTTCTGCTTGGAGATCGGGCTCGTGGCCTGGCACTGGGCCGAGGTCACCTGGCCGATCAGGACGGCCGCGTTGTCCTGCAGGATCAGCTGGCGGGTGTTCTCGACCGCCTTGTTGACGTCCGTGCCGTCGTCGAGGACGTCCGCCTGCATCTTGTAGCCGGCCACGCCGCCGCTGGCGTTCAGGTCTGACGCCGCCAGCTTCACGGCCTGGCTGATGGCGTGGCCGTAGAGGGCCGACTGGCCCGTGATGGCGATGTCCAGCCCGATGTTCCGGGTGCCCTTGAACGAGGTCCCGGAGGACGAGCTGGTGGTGCCGCCGCAGGCGGCGACCGCGAACAGCACGGCCGCGACGAGGACCGCCAACCGCCTGGGGGTGTGAACGAGTGAGCCCAACTCCACTCCTCCTGGGATGCCCTTCTCTCCGTATAAGTCAATGACACGCGCGCGGGATATTTGCGCACGCATCGAGACGCATCCTAGCGGCGCGCGGTGCGGATGTCGAGGGTGCTACCTACACGCGTAGCTGGGGCCGTCCGGAGCCCGCCGGCACGTCTCCCCGGACGCGCGTCTCGGGCCTCAGTACCATTGAGCGCCGTGGCGACGCCGCAGGACCGGATCCGCAACTTCTGCATCATCGCGCACATCGACCACGGCAAGTCCACGCTTGCCGACCGGCTGCTGGAGCTGACCGGGACGGTCGCCGGGCGCGAGATGGTCGAGCAGGTGCTCGACGCCATGGACCTGGAGCGCGAGCGCGGCATCACGATCAAGCTGCAGCCGGTCCGCATGTCCTACCGGGCGCCGGACGGCGAGACGTACGAGCTCAACCTGATCGACACGCCGGGCCACGTGGACTTCTCGTACGAGGTGTCGCGGTCGCTGAACGCGTGCGAGGGCGCCCTGCTGGTCGTGGACGCGACGCAGGGCATCGAGGCGCAGACGCTGGCCAACCTGTACCAGGCGGTCGAGGCCAACCTGGAGATCATCCCGGTCGTCAACAAGATCGACATGGACGCGGCCCAGCCCGAGGTGGTGGCCGCCCAGATCACCGAGGTCACCGGCATCCCCCGCGAGCGGATCATCCTGGCGTCGGCGCGGACGGGCGAGGGGGTGCCCGGCATCCTGGAGGCCCTGGTTCGCGAGGTCCCGCCCCCGCGCGGGGACCCGGAGGCACCGCTGCGGGCCCTGATCTTCGACTCCAGCTACGACACGTACCGGGGCGTGGTCACGTACCTGCGGGTGGTGGACGGCGTGGTTCGGGCCGGCACGCGCGTCCGGATGATCGCGACCGGCCGCGTCCACGAGGTGGACGAGGTGGGCTGGTTCCAACCCCGCCGGCAGCCCGTCGACGCGCTGTCGGCCGGCGAGGTGGGCTACTTCACGGCCGCGATCAAGAACGTGGTGGACGCGCGCGTGGGCGACACGGTCACGTACGCGGAGCGGGGGGCGGCCGAGCCGCTGCCCGGCTACCGGGCGGTCAAGCCGATGGTCTTCGCGGGCCTCTTCCCGACCGACTCCGACGAGTACCAGGAGCTGAAGGAGGCGCTGGAGCGGCTCCAGCTCAACGACGCGGCGCTGGTGTACCAGCAGGAGAGCTCGGCGGCGCTGGGTTTCGGGTTCCGGTGCGGGTTCCTGGGCCTCCTGCACATGGAGATCGTCCAGGAGCGGCTGGAGCGCGAGTTCGGGCTCGACCTGATCACCACGGCGCCGACCGTCGAGTACCGGGTCTACATGAAGACGGGCGAGATGGTCGAGGTGGACAACCCGGCGGCGCTGCCGTCGGTGCAGTCGATCGAGCACATCGAGGAGCCGTACGTCCGGGTGTCGATCATCGTCCCGGCCGAGTACCTGGGCGCGATGATGGAGCTCTGCCAGGAGCGGCGGGGCACGTTCGCCCGGCTGGAGCACCAGGCGGGAGGCAGGGTCACGCTCGAGTACGAGCTGCCGCTGGCCGAGATCGTGCACGACTTCTACGACATGCTGAAGTCGCGCTCGCGCGGGTACGCGTCGATGGACTACGAGCTGATCGGGTTCCGCACTGGCGACCTGGTCAAGCTGGACATCCTGATCGCGGCCTCGCCGGTGGACGCCCTGTCGATGATCGTGGACCGGCCCCGGGCCGCCCACCACGGGCGCCGTCTGGTCGAGAAGCTGCGCAAGATCATCCCGCGGCAGATGTTCGAGGTCCCGCTCCAGGCCGCGATCGGGGGCAAGATCATCGCCAGGGAGACGATCCCACCGATGCGCAAGGACGTCCTGGCCAAGTGCTACGGAGGCGACATCACCCGCAAGCGCAAGCTGCTGGAGAAGCAGAAGGAGGGGAAGAAGCGCATGAAGCGGGTGGGCGCGGTCGAGATCCCCCAGGACGCGTTCATGGCGGTGCTGAGCCTGGACGAGTAGTTGGGCGAGTGGGACGAGTAGTAACGAGTAGTAAGGAAGACGATTTGTCCCCCCTGACCCCCCGGTGGGGTCCAGGGGGGGAGTAGGATCGCGCACAGCGATCCGTCTAGGGCGCCTCCCGACGAGCTCATCGCCGCCGTGGCGGACCGTTCCATGCTGGGACGAGGCCGCGATGCTCGACCCCGATCCCCCGTTCCGTCCGATCACGCGCCGCGACGGCTATCTCCGCCTCGAGGACCTCGGCCTGATCGGGGACGGCGCCACGTGCGCCCTGGTCGGCCGCGACGGGAGCGTCTGCTGGATGTGCGCGCCCGGCTTCGACTCGGAGCCGCTCTACTCCGGCCTGCTGGACGGCCCGCGCGGCGGCCAGTTCACGATCGCCCCGGAGGGCCTCACCGAGGCCCGGCAGCGCTACGAGCCCGACACCGGCGTGCTGGTGACGGAGCTGCGCTGCGGCACGGGGCTGGTCCGGGTCACGGACGCCCTGGCGCTGCACGCCGGCGCGGACATCGCGGAGGACGTCGCGTCGGACCGGGCCGAGCTCGTCCGCTCCGCGGTCGTCGCGGAGGGCACGGTCCGGCTGCGGGTCGAGGTGGAGCCGCACGGGGAGGCCGACGCGGTCGCCGCCTTCGGCGGGCTCCAGCTCCGCGCCGCCAGGCGTCCCGACCTGCGCCTCCACCTGCGCTCGAACCGCCAGCTCGACGGCCTGCGCACCGTCCACGACCTGGCGCGGGGCGAGCGGCTCGACGTGGTGCTTTCGTGGGGACGATCGCGCCGGCACCACGCCCTGGACGCCGAGGCCATGCTCCGCGCCACCGCCGACGCCTGGCGCCGCTGGATGCGGGGCTTCCGCTACGGCGGCCCCCAGGAGCCGCTGGTGCGGCGAGCGGCGATCACCCTGAAGCTGCTCGACAGCTGGCTCCACGGCTCCGCCGTGGCGGCGGCCACCTCCTCGCTGCCGGCGCCGTTCGGCGGGGTCCGGAACTGGGACTACCGCTACACCTGGATCCGCGACGCCGCGTTCTCGGTGTTCGCGCTGCGGCGCATCGGGTTCACCGACGAGGCGGACGCGTTCCTGGGGTGGGTCCTCGACGCCGTCGAGCGGGCGGGGGCGCCGCTGGTCAGGATCATGTACACGCTCGAAGGCCAGGCGGTGCCTCCAGAGCGGGAGGACCCCGACCTGGAGGGGTACGTGCGCTCCGCGCCCGTGCGCTGGGGGAACGGCGCCGCCGACCAGCGCCAGCACGACGTCTACGGCGAGATCCTGGACTGCGCGCACCAGTGGTGTCGCGGCGGCGGCCGGATCGAGCCGCACCTCTGGGAGGCGCTGGCCCGGCTCGCGGACTCGGCCCGCAGCGCCTGGAGGGAGCCGGACCAGGGCATCTGGGAGGTCCGCAGCCCGGGCCGGGTCTTCACGTACTCGGCGGCGATGTGCCAGGTGGCGCTCGACCGTGCGGCGGCCATCGCCGAGCGCCTCGGCCACCCGGGGCCGATCGAGGGCTGGCGCGCGGAGGCGAGCAACCTGCGCGAGATCATCCTCGACCAGTCGTGGGACGAGCGAGCCCAGACGCTGAGCGAGCACCTCGACGGCGGCGGCTCGCTGGACGCCAGCCTCCTGGCCCTGCCGCTGCGCCGGGTCCTGGAGGCCGACCATCCGCGCATGGTGGCGACCACCCGGGCCGTCGCCGAGCGCCTGTCGGCGGGGAACGGGCTCCTCTACCGCTACCTGCACGGCGACTCACCGGACGGCATCGCGGGCGACGAGGGCGCGTTCCTGCTCTGCAGCTTCTGGCTCGTGGACAACCTGGCCCTGCAGGGCCGCGTGGAGGAGGCGGCGGAGCTGTACGCCTCGCTCTGCGCCCGCGCCAGCCCCATCGGGCTGCTCGCGGAGCAGATCGACCCCTCGACCGGCGACCTCATGGGCAACTTCCCGCAGGCGTTCAGCCACATCGGGGTGATCTTCAGCGGCACGACGTTGGCCGCGTCCGGCTGGCGGTCGTGATCGACCGGCTCCTGATCTTCGGCGCCACCGGGGACCTCAGCGGCCGCTACCTGCTGCCGGGCCTCGCCGCCCTCCAGGCCGCCGGCCGGCTGCCGGGGACGCTGGAGCTGACCGGCGCCGGCCGCGACGAGCTCGACGACGGGGGCTTCCGGCGCTGGGCCGGCGAGCAGCTGGCGCGCCACGGAGCGGGCCTGCCGGCGGACGCCGTGGACGCGGTCGCGAGATCGGCCCGCTACTGCCGGGTGGACGCGACGGACCCGGCCGCGGTCGCCGGCGTGGTCGCCGGCGGCCGTCCCGTCGCCGCCTACCTGGCCCTCCCGCCGGCCGTCTTCCCGGCCGCCATCCGGGCGCTCCACGACGCCGGGCTGCCGCCCGGCAGCACGGTCGTTCTCGAGAAGCCGTTCGGCGAGAGCCTGGGGGAGGCGGTGGAGCTGAACCGCCTCCTCGCCGAGACCCTGCCCGAGGAGGCGGTCTTCCGCGTGGACCACTTCCTGGCCATGTCCACCGTGCAGAACCTCCTGGGGACGAGGCTGGCCAACCGCCTCCTCGAGCCGGTCTGGAACAGCGCCCACATCGAGGAGGTCGAGATCGTCTGGGACGAGACCGTCGCGCTGGAGGGCAGGGCAGGCTACTACGACGGGGTCGGCGCGCTCAAGGACATGGTGCAGAACCACCTGCTCCAGCTCCTCTGCCTGGTGGCGATGGAGGCGCCGGTCCGCGCGACCGAGCGCGACCTGCGCGACCGCAAGCTCGACGTGCTGCGCTCGGTGCGGCCGCTGGCGGAGCGAGACGTCGCCCGCCGCACCCGGCGTGCCCGGTACTCGGCCGGCCAGGTCGCCGACCACGGCGTCCCCGCGTACACGGACGAGCCGGGCGTGGACCCCGCGCTGGGGACGGAGACGTTCGCCGAGGTCGTGCTGGAGGTGGAGAGCTGGCGATGGGCGGGCACGGCCTTCCGGCTCCGCACCGGCAAGGCGCTGCGGAGGGACCGGGCCGAGGTGGCGGTGCACTTCCGGCGCGTCCCGCACCTGGCCCTCGGGCAGGTCGGCGACGCGTCGCCGAACGTGCTGCGCTTCGGCCTCGATCCTCCGGAGACGCTCAGCCTGGAGCTGACCGGCAGCGGGTCCGGCCCCTCGTTCCGGCTCACCCCGCTGACGCTCCACGCCCGCCTGGAGCCGCCCGTCCTGCCGGCCTACGGGCGGGTCCTGCTGGACGTCCTGAGCGGCGACCCCATACTCGCGATCCGGGGGGACGAGGCGGAGGAGTCCTGGCGGATCGTCCAGCCGGTGATGGAGGGCTGGTCGCGGGGGCTCGTCCCGCTGGAGGAGTACCCCGCCGGGTCGGAGGGACCGGGCGCGTCGCCGCCGGGTGCCTCCCGAGGAGATGGGCAGAGATGAAGGCAGCAGTCGTCCACGAGTTCGGAGGCCCGCTCGTCCTGGAGGAGCGGCCGGTGCCGGAGCCGGGCCCGGGCCAGGTGGTGGTCCGGATGGAGGCCTCCGGGCTCTGCCACACCGACATCCACGCGGCCCACGGCGACTGGCCGGTCAAGCCCACCCTGCCGCTGGTGCCCGGCCACGAGGGCGTCGGCATCGTGACCGCCGCCGGCCCGGGCGTGTCCCGGGTCAGGGAGGGCGATCGGGTGGCGATCCCCTGGCTCGGCTACGCGTGCGGCGAGTGCGAGTACTGCACCACCGGCTGGGAGACGCTCTGCGAGCGGCAGCTCAACACCGGGTACTCGATCGACGGCGGGCACGCGGAGTACTCGGTGGCCCACGCCAACTACGTGGGCATCGTTCCCGGCGACGTGGACCC
>Ga0070717_10001920_pt1 | contig 14526 bp, 13 predicted proteins | sample LARL113metaG_FD_71366 | JGI IMG/M metagenome (GOLD analysis project Ga0070717, IMG submission 71366) | Corn, switchgrass and miscanthus rhizosphere microbial communities from Kellogg Biological Station, Michigan, USA - LAR L11-3 metaG | ecosystem: Host-associated > Plants > Roots > Rhizosphere ... | reverse complement strand
TATCGGTTGGCGGCCTGACCATGACCGCAAGGTCGGTGAGGTTGTCCGCGAGGTGGCGCAGGAGACTCTCGCGGTTGTGCACCGTCAGGTTGAATTCGATGCCCGGATGCGCCTCGCCGAAGGCCGCCAGCAACCGCGGGAAAAAGTAATCCCCGGCGCTGATCACCGCGACGTTCAGCCGCCCGCCGGTCACCCCCTTCAGCTGCGCGAGCGCATCCTCGGCTTCCTTCAGTCGCTGCGCGATGGCGTCTGCGCAGTGGAGCATCTCATTGCCCGCCGCGGTGAGGTAGGTCTTGCGGCCGATGCGCTCGAACAGCGGCAGGCCGACGAAACTCGAGAATTCCTTGATCTGCGTCGAGACCGCCGGCTGCGACAGGTGCAGCTCTGCGGCGGCACGCGAGAAGTTCTTATGGCGCGCGGCGGCGGCAAACACCCGCAGCTGGCGCATCGTGATGTTCTTCATGGCTTCAGCATACTCTCCCTCATGTATTCTTAAAAGCTAATGCTCGGGATAGAAAGCTTTAAGTTTTCTTTTAGTCCATACAGGCCTAGGGTTCGAGTGACGCGAACGAGCGGAGCGCAGGTGCAATGTCCAAGACAGCAGCGAGTGACGCGAGTGTGGTAGGTCCGAGCGAGGAGCGCATGGCTGCCGAGCTCGAGGCGTACAACCGTGCGTTCCTCGAGTTGGAGCTGTCATGGCGCTGGGATGCGCGCACCTTTCGCGACCTGCTGCGCATCGCTGCCGACCGGGACTTCGTCGGCGCCTACGTCGAGCAAGAGCAACCGCACCTGCTGCGCGTGTACGAGAAGTCATTTCTACGCGATCTGGTACTCTCGGCGAAGGACCGCTATCAGCGCGGGTGTTGATGCAGCCGTGATCACCTGATGCGCGCCGCGGCACGCTCGAGCGCTGCGGCAGCCGAGGGAGGGTGGACCATGAAGATCGCCGTCATCGGCTGCGGTGCCATCGGCGGTTATGTCGCAGCGAAGCTCGCCCTCGCAGGCGAAGCCGTGACTGTGATGGTGCGCGGTGCCACGCTGGAAGCGGTGCGTGAGCGCGGCATCACTCTTCACATGAGCGATGGCTGCACTCAGCTGGCTCATGACGTTACCGCCACCTCCGACTACGCTCGCGCCGGCGCACAGGACCTGGTGATTCTCGCGGTCAAAGCCCACCAGCTCGAGGCGGTTGCCGCACAGGTACCGGAGCTCTTCGGCTCCGATACGGCCGTCGTCACCATGCAGAACGGCATTCCCTACTGGTACTTTCATCGTCACGGCGGCGCGCTCGACGGCAGCATCGTGCGCAGCGTGGATCCGCAAGGGACCATCAGCCGTCTCATTCCGGCCGAGCGAGTGATCGGTTGTGTGGTGTACCCGGCCACGGAGCTGCTCGCGCCCGCTGTGGTCAAGCACATCGAGGGCGATCGCTTCCCCATCGGCGAGCTCGATGGCTCAGTGAGCGAGCGCGCACAGCGCATCTCGCAGTGCTTCACGCGCGCCGGCTTCAAGTCGCCAGTGCTCGATAACATCCGCGCCGAGATCTGGCTGAAGCTCTGGGGCAATCTGACTTTCAACCCGATCAGTGCGCTCACGCGCTCGACGCTCGCCGAGATTTGCCAGTTCCCCCCGACGCGCGCGCTCGCCGCGACCATGATGACCGAAGCGCAGGCCGTGGCGGAGAAGCTCGGGATACGGTTTCGCGTGCCGCTCGAGCGGCGCATCGCGGGAGCCGAGAAGGTGGGTCATCACAAGACCTCGATGCTCCAGGACGTAGAGGCGGGGAAGGCGCCAGAGCTCGAAGCGCTGCTCGGCTCGGTGGTGGAGCTCGGGCAGCTCACGCATACGCCGACACCGCACATCGACTCCGTCTATGCACTCACCCATCTGCTCGCGAGGTCAGTGACCGAGGCGCGCTCGGCCGCTCATTGATCGGCTGCCCGCGGCGCGCAGTCAGCGCTGCGCCGGGCTGCGCAGTCTTGCCGCGATGTAGTGGGTAATGCGTGGAGCCTCGCGAGCGAGTCGCCGTACACGCTCTTCGATCGCTCGGTCGGCGCGAGTTATCCGCCCGTGCTGACGCATGTGCTCGGACCAGGAGTCGACCAGCCAGGTTTCGATCATCCGCTCCGGGTGAGCCGAGTCCTGGAAGATGTCCCACTCGTACGCACCATCGCGGCGCCGCTCGCGGGCGAGCGGCACGATGGCGTTGAGGAAGGCTTCGCGGTGCTCGGCAGACACGTGGTATTCGACCGTGACCAGCACCGGGCCTGCATCCTCGTCCACTCCCTGCGCCAGCACCGGCGTCGGCCAGTGCATGGACGGTGTGAGGTCCGCCTCCGCCCCCGCGTGCAGCTTCCAGCCGCGGGTGGTGAATAGTGCAAGCAGCGCGCCGGCTGCGGCGAGGTAGTGCGCGGCGGAAAGCCCCACCCGCTCACCCACTAAGCCCCACAGGGCGCTGCCGGCCGTCATGGTGCCGAAGAAAACCGTCACGTACGCGGCGAGTCCGCGGCCGCGCACCCAGTCGGGCAACACCGTCTGTGCCGAGACATTGAGAGTTGCGAGCACGGCGATCCAGGAGACACCCGCGAGCAGACAGGCGAGCACTGCCACCCAGGGCTGCTGCGCGAGTCCGAAGAGCGCGAGCGCCGCCACCGTGCCGGCTTCCCCCAGCATGACGACACCGTCGGGCCCTGCGCGCCGGCGCGCGCGCGGCAGGAAGAAGGCACCGCCGACGGCGCCGGCGCCGATCGCGGCGAGCAGTGTGCCGTACAGGCCCGGGCCGCCCTTGAGCTGCGTGCGTGCCACGAGCGGCAGCAGCGCCCAGTAGGCGCTCGCGAACAGGAAAAAACCGATCGCACGCACGAACGTCGCGCGCAACGCCTGGTTGTAGCGCGCGTAGCGCACTCCCGCGCGAATGGCACCTCCGAGTCGCTCGGCCGGCAGCCCGCGCAGGTCCGTCGCCGCAGGCCGCCACCGGAGAATCACGGCGATCACCCCGGCATTGCTGAAGGCATCGACCCAGAAGGGCGCGGCGATCCCGAGGCCGAGGATGATCACGCCGGTAATGGCGGGCCCCACGACGCGGCTGATGTTGATTCCGACGCTGTTGATGGCGACCGCGGAGGAGAGCGCCGGGCGCGGCACGAGGAGCGGGGTGATCGCCTGCCAGGCGGGCGCCTCGAGCGCCGCGAGCGTTCCGAGGATACAGAGGAAGAGCAGCAGCACCGCAGGGTTCACCGCGTGCAGCATGACCAGCAGGGCAAACACTGCACTGAGCAGCGTCGAGAGAACCTCGAGGACGAGTATCAGTCGCCTCTTATCGAGCATGTCGGCAAGCGCGCCAGCGGGCAACGCGAAGAGGAAGAGCGGCAGGCTGTTGGCGACCTGCACCAGCGATACGACGAGCGGGCTCGGATTGAGACTCGTCATCAGCCAGCTCGAGGCGGCGTTGTACATCCAGGTGCCGACGTTGGAAACGACCGTTGCAATCCACAGCCAGCGGAATACCGGGTAGCGCAGCGCACCCCACGCAGGCAACGCTGCCGCGCTCACCGCCGCGGTAGTTCTGCTCTTGGTTGGAATCTGCCGTGCCATGGCGCCTCGCCCGGCCATCCGGCCCGGTCAACACCGAAGTTACCCTGCGGATCGTAAAAGGGGTCGAGATCGTCTCGGTGATCACCACCCAGTCGGCACGGCGCCTGAAGCTGAAGCAAGGCGGCAAGGCGCATGCCCTGATCAAGGCCGATAGCGTCATCCTTGCCGTCGATTGACCGCGCGGCGCAGCAGGCCGGCCGCGACCGGCACATGCCGGCCTGCTCCGAATCAACTCATAACTTCTCGCCGCGCGCCATCAGGTGTTGGCCGATGAACCAGCTCTGCAGCTCGTTGCTGCGAATGACTTCGCTCACGATCAGATCGTTGGTGCCGTCATCGCCTGCCTCGGCGGCTTGACGGGCGAGGGGGCGCGACTCGCCGAGTACCGTCTCGTGCGCCTCGAGCAGCCGCCGCAGCTGCGCGGGAACGCTTTCACGTCCGCGCGGCGCGCGCGCAATGCGCGTCTCCTCCGCCACATCCTGGGCGAGGGCGAGCGTGACCCCACCTAAGGTCTGCACGCGCTCCGCAATGGAATCCATCAGCTCCACCTGCTCGCCGTAGTGCTTGTCGAACAGCAGGTGCAGCTCGTAGAAGGTGGCACCGGAGGTCTGCCAGTGCGCTTTCTTGTAGAGATCGCGCATCGCCATGGTGTGGGCCAACAGGCGATTGAGCGCGGCCACGCTTTGATGACGAACTTGCTCGGAAAGTCCCAGACGGGACGAGACCAGGCTGCCGAAGGGTTGGATGATCGATTCCTCGTTGCTCATCAGATTCTCTCCTTGTGAGTGCGGGCGGGCGGGAGCGATTGGCGGGGGTCGTGGTCGCGCAGTGTAAACCGGCCACCGCTTCCACTGCCGCCGGGCACTCATCCGGTGTCATGATGGGCATGTTTGATGTTTGGGTGCAGACGTGAGCGCGGGCCTGGCGGTATCCTAACCCTAAGACCGCCGGACCCCTTTCTATAATGATGACCGTGGCTCGCGGCGTTACCTTATGTCAGCCTGCTCCGACACATGATTCAGAGAAGCCGTCTTTCTGACGCTGGCAGACTCCTCGCGAACAAGCGGCGGTCCTGCTTGCTGTCAGCGGAGATTAACCAGGTGCCTTCATGCCGCCGAGCCTGCGGAAGCCGGCTGTGATCGTCGTGCTTCTGCTGGCGTCGGCCATGCTGTCGATCGAGTCGACCGATCGCGGCACGGGCACGCCACGCAACACCCAGCCAGCGGCCGAGCATAAGTCGGTCGTCGTGCCGCAGCTGCCGCAGACTGCGCCGCCAGCGCAGCCCGGGCCATTCGCCTTTGCTGACGTGCAGCAGCTCGCGCGCGAGCGCGCTGCACATGACTTCCGGCCGCCGGCGCAGAACTTACCGACATCGCTTGCCAACCTGACCTATGATCAGTATCGCGACATCCGCTTCCGTCCCGCGAGTGCGCTATGGCGCGGTCAGGCTCTGTTCGAGGTGCAGTTTTTTCATCGGGGCTACCGCGTGCGCCAGCGCGTGAACGTGTTCGAAGTGACGCCGGCGGGCGCGGGGCTGGTGGAGTACAGCCCGCGGCTTTTCACCTTCGGGCGTCTGATGAAGACACCGAAGCTGTCGACGGATGTGGGTTTTGCCGGCTTTCGCATTCACTATCCATTGCAGTCGCCCGGCTATAAAGATGAGCTGCTCGTATTCCTCGGCGCTTCCTATTTCCGCGTGCTCGGCCGCAATCAGCACTACGGCGCATCGGCCCGCGGCCTCGCGATCGACACCGCCGCACAGAGCGGCGAGGAATTCCCGACCTTCACCGACTTCTGGCTGGTGCGTCCGCAGCCGAGCGACCGCAGCCTCACGATCTACGCGCTGCTCGACAGCCGCAGTGTCACCGGCGCCTATCAGTTCGAGGTGCGCCCGGGCGAGGTCACGCAGGTGGAGGTGCACTGCGACCTCTATCCGCGCCGCAACATCACCAAGCTCGGTGTGGCGCCCCTCACCTCGATGTTCCTCTATGGCGATGATGGCAGCGGACGTCGTTTCGATGATTTCCGCCCGCAGGTCCACGACAGTGATGGACTCATGAACGAGACGGGTCACGGACAGTGGATCTGGCGTCCGCTCGCGAACCCGCGCGAGCTGCGCGTCAATCGCTTCATGGACCAGGATCCACGCGGTTTCGGTCTGGTGCAGCGCGATCGAAACTTTGCGCATTACGAGGACGTCGAATCTCAATACCAGTCGCGACCGAGCTACTGGGTGCAGCCGCTCGGCAACTGGGGTAAAGGTGGGGTCGAGCTGGTGGAGATCCCGAGCGATGAGGAAATCCACGACAACATGGTGGCCTACTGGGTGCCGGACCAGCCAGTCACAGCCGGGAAGCCGCTGAGCTTCGGCTATTTACTGTCGGCATTCGCCGACAATCCGCGTTGGCCACCGGGCGGTCGCGTGATGGCCATCCGCAGTGGAAACCCGGCGGTGGGCGACAACAAAGGTCGTTTCGGCCCCGGTGCACGGCGCATGCTCATCGAGTTCGCCGGCGGCGAGCTCGATGGACTCGATGGCTCGCAGCCGGTCAAGGCGGAGTTGAGCGCCGACAACGGCCAGATCGATGCGCTCACGGTGCAGCGCGTGCCACAGAGCGGCTCCTGGCGCATTGCATTCGTGGTGACCCCGCGCCCGAAGAAGCCGGTCGTGGATCTGCGCTGCTATCTGACGCTTTATGGTGAGGTTCTGACCGAGACCTGGGTGTACCAATGGTCGCCGTGAGCGAAAGCCGCCGCCGCTGGCAGTTGCGCCTGCGGCGCGCGCTGTTCTTCGGTCTGACGGTGTTGACCTCTGCGGCTGCGACCGCGTTGCTGCTCGATGTGCTCGAGGCGAACGGCATCGGTGGCATCGAGGTGGTGGGACTATTGCTCTTCTGCGGGCTGTTCACCTGGATCACCGGAGCGCTCTGGACCGGCATCGCAGGCTTTGTGATGCGTCTTACCGGGCGCGATTCGCTCGGCATCGACATGGCGGAGCTCGCCGGTCGCGCGTTGCACACGCGCACCGCGGTCGTGGTGCCGATCTACAACGAGGACACCGTGCGGGTCGGCGCCGGACTCATCGCCACCTGGTCCTCGCTCGCGCGCGAGAGCGAGCAGGGTGCGTTCGATCTGTTCGTTCTCTCGGACACGAGCGATCTGCGTATCGCGGCCGAAGAGGAACGCATGGTGCAGGCCTTGAGCGCCCGGTACGGTGCCAGCCGCGTTTTCTATCGGCGGCGGCTCGATCGCAGCGAGCGTAAGGCGGGCAACATCGCCGACTTCGTGCGCCGCTGGGGAGCGAATTACGAGTGCATGATCGTGCTCGACGCCGATAGCGTCATGAGCGGACATGCCCTGGTCACGCTCGCGCGTGCCATGGAGGCGCACCCGCAGATCGGAATCCTCCAGTCCCTGCCGCTGACCGCGGGACGCGAGACACTCTTCGGGCGACTGATCCAGTTCGGCTCCCGCCTGCAGAGCCCCATGCTTTCGTCGGGGCTTGCCTGGTGGCAGGCGGGCGAGAGCAACTACTGGGGCCACAACGCCATCGTGCGCCTCGCACCCTTTGCGCAGCACTGCACGTTGCCGCGCCTGTCCGGCCGCCCGCCACTCGGCGGCGACATACTGAGTCACGACTTCGTCGAGGCGGCCTTCATGCGCCGCGCGGGCTTCGAGGTCCGGCAGCTTCCCGAGCTCCCCGGCAGCTGGGAAGAGGTGCCGCCGAATGTCCTCGACTACGCGGCGCGCGACCGGCGCTGGACGCAGGGCAACCTGCAGCACTCGCGCGTGCTTGGTTTCCGCGGCCTGCATCCGCTCAGCCGTGTGCACCTGTTGACCGGTATCGTCGCCTACGTCAGCTCGCCCATGTGGTTCGCGCTGCTGCTGCTGAGCTCGCTCCTCTCCGCCATCGAGGCGGCGAAGAAACCGGAATACTTCTGGCCGGGACTCCAGAGCCTCTTCCCTCACTGGCCGCAGATTCGCAGCGGCGAGATCGCGGTGCTCTTCGGACTGACGCTCGTAGTGTTGCTGCTGCCGAAGATTCTCGGCGCCATTCTTGCGATCGGGGACCGCACCGTGCGCCGCCAGTTCGGCGGTGCGGGGGCGCTGTGCGTGAGCCTCTTCGTCGAGCAGCTCTTCAGCATGCTGCTCGCCCCGAGCATGATGCTGTTCCACTCGACCTTCGTGACGCAGACGCTGCTCGGTCGCTCGGTGTCCTGGAATGCGCAGGACCGCAGTGAGCGCGGCGTGACCTTCCGCGAAGCGTTTCGCCGCCAGAAGTGGCACCTCGCGCTTGGTGTGGCCTGGGGTGCGGCCATGCTGTACCTCGCCCCGCAGTTCTTCTGGTGGCTGACTCCGGTGCTGGCGGGACTGTTCGCGGGGATTCCACTGACCGTATGGACGAGTCGCACGAGTGCCGGCCGCTTGTTCCGGCGCATGGGGCTGCTGCTGACACCGGAGGAGACCGCACCGCCGGCGGAGATCGCCGCCTTGAGCCGCGCCAGCGAGGATATCGTCGGGTTGGTCTCGGCAGCGAGCACGGTCGTGCCCTCGCCGGTGCCGCCGCCACCGGCGCCTCCGCCCGTGCGGCCGCAACCTGCGTATTACCCGCAGCGCAAATCCGGCTGACGGCCCGGGCCCCGCGCGCAGTGGGGAGCCAACAAAGAGGAGTTGAAGGTGAAGCGCACTGTTGGATTTTTGTTCGCTATGGTTTTGCTGTTATGCGCCGCGGCGATTCGAGCAGATGACTACAGCGACACCGTCAAGGTGTTCAAGAATGCCGGCGCCAGCCAGACATTCTTTTCGAACTCATTTGGTTATGCGGTCTTTCCTACCATCGGCAAGGGCGGTCTCGGCGTCGGCGGGGCCTACGGCAAAGGCCGCGTCTACAAGCAGGGTAAGTACGTCGGTGACACTTCCGTGACGCAGCTGAGCTTTGGCCTCCAGGCGGGCGGGCAAGCCTATAGCGAGATCATCTTCTTCCAGGATCAGCGCGCGCTCGATGAATTTACGAGCGGTAACTTCGAGTTCGGCGCCGACGCGAGCGCGGTCGCGATCACAGCCGCGGCCGGTGCCAGCGCCAGCACGGCGGGTTCGAGCGCCGGGGCGAGCGGTGGCAAGAACGATGCCACCACCGTCGGCAAGTACCGTAAGGGTATGGCCGTTTTTACGGTCGTGAAGGGCGGCGCGATGTACCAGGCGGCGCTCTCCGGTCAGAAGTTCAAGTACACGCCCAAGGGCTGAGCGCAGAGGCCCGAAGTTGCCGCTTGCGCGGCCCAACAGTGAGTCGAGGAGTGTCATGATGAAGCGAAACCTTGCTTTTATAGCCGCTGCCATGCTGCTCGTGTGCGCGGCCACGAGCCGTGCGGACGATTACAGCGACACGATTCAGCTTTTCAAGGAAGCCGGAGCCAGTAAAGGGTTCTTCGGGAACTCCTACGGCTACGCGGTCTTCCCCGGTATCGGCAAAGGCGGTTTCGTGGTCGGCGGCGCGCACGGCAACGGCCGCGTGTACAAGAAGGGCGTCGCCGTCGGCGATGTGTCGATGACGCAGGTGAGCGTCGGTTTCCAGATCGGCGGCGAGGCGTTCCGCGAGATCATCTTTTTCGAGGATGAGCGCGCATACAATGAGTTTACCAAGGGCAGCTTCGAGTTCGGGGCCGACGCGACCGCGGTCGCGATCACCGCGGGGGCCGAAGCGAGCGCCGGCACTACCGGTGCGAGCGCCGGCGCGAGCGGCGGGCAGCACGATGCGACGACTCGAGGCAAGTACTACAAAGGTATGGCCACCTTCGTCATCGTGAAGGGCGGCGCGATGGCTGGGGTCTCGGTCGGCGGGCAGAAGTTCAGCTACAAGCCGAAGTCCTAGCGCAAGGCTGCGGCGCGCGCGCCGATCGTTTATCGGTGCGCCGCGGCGTGCTCCGAGCGCCTCGAGCGGCAGGCCCGGCCCCGCCGCAGGCACACGCTGCATGAGCGGTTTGCCGGCCCTGTATTGCCGAAAATGAGCATCTGCTCCGTCCGCAGGGCGAGCCCCCCGCGGGCGGCATCGCCACTGAAATCGATGCGCGCGAAGATCATGACGCCACGCTCGGTGAGGAGCGACTCCAGCCGCTGCAGCGTTTCTGTGACTGAGTAACGCGAAGGGATGCGGATGATACCGGTGTCCATCGGGCCTCCTGGATGCCGCAGTGCATCACGCAAACGTGGACTCGAGAGGCTCTACGGAGCCTATTCGGGCGCGCATACGGACGTCATCTGACGCGCGTAGCCTCCGTCCTACACGCGCTTCAGTCTCCGCCCCCGTGCCAACAGCAGCGCGAGCGGCCAAAGTGCGCACCAACGTCAAACGTCCGGCGCAAGCGGAGGAAATTTATGCTGCACTACGCCGTTGTCTTCTTCGTCATCGCAATCATCGCCGCCATCTTCGGTTTTGGTGGCATTGCCGCCGGGGCAGCCGGCATCGCCAAGATCCTTTTCGTCGTCTTCCTGATCGGCGCGATCATCACTTTCCTGGTCGGCCGCTCTCGGGTCTAGGGATGCGCCCCATGGGCACCTCGTTCAACAATCAATGGGTCCTCGCGCGCGCGCGCTCACGACATCGTGAGCGCGCGGTGGCGAGTGCGGGCGTTGCGCCTGCAACGCGTCCTGCATCGCCAGAGGAACAGCGCGCGTGCGAATCATGCCCTCCCACTGAGCCGAGGGAGCCCCGGGTGAAGCGGCACGCCGGTACCCCTGCCTTCACCCCCGGTTACGTGCGTAAGAATCCGCGCTGGATCGACCGCGACACCTGAGGCGGACACGATACCGGGGGGAGGCCCGGCGGTCGGCTGGCCCGTAGGTCCAGTAGAGCGCGCGCGCACCTCACTCATCCATGCCAGTACCGACGGCGCCCCCCGCTGAGGGTGACGCGCGCCGCTGCGCTCGTGCTGGGGCTTGGCGCACCTTGCTAAACTCCCCGTGGGGGTCGGGGAGGCACCATGAACGAACAAGTGGCGAACATCAGCCACACCAAGGACAGCCTCATCGAGCTGGCGATACGCTTCGGCCCGCGGCTCTTTACCGCGCTGCTGATCATCGTCATCGGGCTGTTCGTGAGCGGCTGGCTGAGCCGCTGGTTTGAGCAGTTCCTCGGACGGCGCGATCTCGAGCCTCCGCTGCGGCTGCTGCTGAGCCGCATCGTCTGGGCGTTGTGCGCGCTGCTCTTCGCTTTGATGGCGTTGCAGAATCTCGGTGTCGAGCTGCTGCCGCTCCTGGCGGGTCTCGGCGTGATCGGTGCGGGCGTGGCGCTCGCCACGCAGGGCGTGCTGAGCAACATCGTGGCCGGTCTCTCGATCATCTTTGCCAAGCCCTTCCGCGTGGGCGAGTACATCGCGATCGCCGGGGTCGAAGGCGTGGTCGAATCGATCACGCTGTTCAACACCACCCTGGGGCACGTTGATCTTTCGCGGGTGGTGGTTCCCAACCGCAAGGTAGTGGGAGAAATCCTCCATAACTACGGCCGCATCCGTCAGGTGGAAGTCACCATCGGCGTCGCCTACGAAAGTGATATCGCAACCGTGCTCGAATTGATCCGCGCGGCGCTCGAGGCCAACCCGCGGGTGTTGCGGGAGCCGCGGGCGGTGGTGCAGCCGATGCAGTTCGGCGATTCCTCCGTGAGCATCGCAGTGCGGCCCTGGGTGGCGGTGCAGGACCAGGTGGCCGCGAGCGGCGAGATCCACGCAGCGGTGCTCGCAGCGCTGCGTGCGCACGGGGTCGTGATACCGCCGCCGCAGCGCGAGGTGCGGCTCATCGGCGCGACGGCCTGAGCGCCCCCACGCTGCCTTATGCATTGCGCACGTCCCGATCTCGCCTACCGTCAGCACGGCCGGGGGTCATTCATCCGCGCAGCGGGTGCCAGTCTCGCAGCGTTGCTGATGATTGCGGGTGTCGCGGGCTGCTCGCTGGTGTCCATCAAGAGCCCCGAGCGACCTTTATCCGATCGGGACATGAACGCGCGCCTCCTCACGCGGGAGGCAACGACGCACTTCCTCGAGGCAAGTGCGCGCAGCACTGAAAGCATCCTGGCGACCGAGACGGATCCGGCCGTGATCGAGCATACCTTGCGCTGGGAGCTCGGTGTCATCGAGGCCAGCCGCCAGGCCGAGATGCAACTCGCACCGCTCATGACCCTGCTCGATACCTGGACGTTCGCGCTGCAGTTGGAGGCCTTCATGGGGCAAGGAGCACCGGGCGGAAACCTCTTTGGTATGCACCAGGCGGCGCTGCGCGATATCAGCAATAACTACGCCGACGGGATGGAAAGCCTCGCGCACTCGCTGCTGAGCTCCAAGGAGCTCGCGGACTACCAGAGCTTCGTAGCGGGCTACGTCCGGGCGCACCCGCTCCATGACTTGCGGTTCGCACGGGCCTCGGTGCTCACCGAGTGGACACGGGATAAGGGCGCCCAGACTAATCTGCTCGACGCTGTGGGCACGATCCCGCAGGCGCTCGCCGATACTTCCCAGCGGCTCGAGATCTACGGCGACACCGTACCGCAGCAGGCGGTGCGTCGCACGCAACTCGCAATGCGTGAGTCGGGCTACTCGACCAGCGATGTGCGCTCGGCGCTCGCAAGGCTCGATGAGCGGCTCGAGCGGCTCACCGCTTTCGCGGAGGGCTCGCCCGAGATGCTGCGCGGCGCGCAGGCGGAGCTGCGGACGAGCTTGCGCGAGTTCATGCAGCAGCTCGACTCGTCCGTCCGTACCACTACAGCAGCGGTGCACAGCGAGCGCGAGGCACTGTTCGCAGAGATCCAGGAGGAGCGTGAAGCCTTACTCACTGCGGTGGACGTGCAGCGCAAGGCGCTCACCGCGGATGCCGCCAGGATCGGCGACCAACTCGTGAAGACCTCAGGCGCCGAAGTGCGGCATTTCACGCGCGAAGCCCTGGCACTCATCATCGTGCTCACGCTGGTGCTGCTCGGGTTACCGTTCGCTGCCGGTTACCTCCTCGGCCGCGCGCGCGCGCCGCTGCGACATTCCTAGCTCGGCCTTTTAACGCCGGCTGCCACTGTCCGCCGCGAGTACTTCCTCTGCCGCGCGCCTCCCGCTTCGCAGCGCGCCCGCGACCGTGCCACCTTCCTCAACATCCGTCGCCTCGCCTGCGAAGAACAGCGTGTCCTCCAGCGGCCGTGCGAGTGTCGCGCGTGCATCGTCCGCGCCGACGGTCACGTAGCTGTAAGCGCCGCGCGCAAGCGGATCCTGCTGCCAGTCGTGGTAGTACCAGGCGCGCAGCTGTGCCTGGATGTCGATCCCGCCGAAAAGCTGCTTCAGGCTGCTGAGCGCCTTGCGCACGATGCCTGAGGGATCAGCGCCGGCGGCGAGACGCTGCGCGCGCGGGCCACCGGCCCAGGCGACGAGCAGCGGCGCCCGCGCCGGCGAGGGCGTCCAGAAGGTCGGGACCTCCGCTTCCGGTGCGTGGAAGAAAGCGGCCTCGCGATAGCGCTCCCCCTGCACGGTTTCCCAAAAAGCACTCGTCAGCAGCAGTTGCAGCTTGATGACGGGACCGGAGACGAGGCCTGTGAACGCGGTGCGCTTCATCTCGAGTGCCGGACTGAAAGACACCGCACCGGCTCCGGTCGCAGGCTGCTGCAAGACTCCGAGCGGCAGTGCGATGACTGCGCGCGCGGCGCGCACCGTGAAGCGCTCGCCGCAGAATTCGCCGCACGCCTCGACCGAGCCTCGCGACCAGCGCAGGCTGTGAATCGGCGACTGCAGTTGCAGCTGCAGCCGCTCGCCGCTCAGTCGTGCCATGAGTGCGGTGAGCAGGGACTCGTAACCTTGTTGTGGGCGCGACTGCGGAGAGTTGCCGATGGTGCCGCCGGTCCATTCCTCGGCAATGGAGCGCGCGCTCACCCGGGAAGTGTCGGCCGCATCGAAACCTTCGGCCAGCATGCGTGCATAGCTGCGCTGCTCGGGAGTCAACACGGAAGACAAGTGCTGATCGAGGAATGCATCGAGCGACATGTCCTCGCGCTCGAGGGCCGTGCTCGATTGCATCGCCGCGCGGATCGGTTGGAACAAACCGTCGCTCGGCTTGAGCTCCCCGTGCTGCAGGCCGAAGTGGCTATCGCCCGCCTCGATGATCGCGGTGCCTGACCGCTCGAGGAGCGCTTCGGTTACCGGGGCGTGCCCATGGATGAATTCCGCGCCGAGCTCGAGCGGCACGGCCAAGCCCGGCTCGCGGCGCGTCCAGATCCGGCCTCCGACCCGATCGCGCGCCTCGAGCAGGGTCACGCTGCGCCCGGCCGCGAGCAGGTCGCCCGCGGCGATGAGGCCCGCCGCTCCGGCGCCGACTACGATGACGTCACAGTCCGGCATGCGTCCTTGCTCACTCGAGCGCCTGCGCCAGGTCCTCGATCAGGTCGTCGGCCTCCTCGATGCCGACCGAGAGGCGCAACAGGTTCTGCGGCGCGCGCGTGCCTGCTCCCTCGATGGAGGCGCGGTGCTCGATCAGGCTCTCGACGCCGCCGAGGCTGGTCGCGCGCCTGATGAGATGGGTGCGTGCGGCGACGCGCATCGCCGCTTGCGCATCGCCCACGACACATACCGACAGCATGGCGCCGAAACCTCCCGTCATCTGGCGCGCGGCAATGGCATGCCCGGGATGCTGGCGCAGCCCGGGATAGAACACGCGCTCGATGGCACCGTGCCGGGCCAGAAACTCCGCCACCTTCATGGCACCCGCACACTGCGCACGCACGCGCAGCGCGAGCGTCGACAGACTCCGCCGCAGCAGCCAGCAATCGAAGGGCGCCAGTGCGGCGCCCGCCGTGCGCTGCCAGTCCTGCAGCTGCTCGAGCGAAGCTCCGGCTTCGCGCGCTGCCACGACTCCACTCAGCACGTCGCTGTGGCCGCCGAGATACTTGGTGGCGCTGTGCACGATGAGGTCGAC
>Ga0070717_10001919_pt1 | contig 14529 bp, 13 predicted proteins | sample LARL113metaG_FD_71366 | JGI IMG/M metagenome (GOLD analysis project Ga0070717, IMG submission 71366) | Corn, switchgrass and miscanthus rhizosphere microbial communities from Kellogg Biological Station, Michigan, USA - LAR L11-3 metaG | ecosystem: Host-associated > Plants > Roots > Rhizosphere ... | reverse complement strand
GGCTCGCCCGAAAGCGGATCCAACCCGCACACATCATCGCATGGTCACTCTGGCGAAGAGCTCACCAGGCCGCCGCTCAGCGTGCGCATTTCAAAGCAAGTAGGCAACTGTAATGCTAGGCCGCGGCCGATGAGCAAGTCGACCTTACCTTCGACGAGCTCGTGCAGGCCTGCGGGCTGCAGCACCCGCAAGCCGATTTCAGCATGCGCGGCACGAAACTCCGCCAGCGCCAGGCGACGCAGATCGAAGCTGGCGTGCAGACCCAACTGGAGCAGCGCCGCACCCGACGGCTTCAATTGTGCGGTCGCATCGGCGATGCGGCGAAAGCCGCCGGATATCTCGGGCAGGAAGACCTGGCCGGCCGGCGTCAGGATGAGCTGCTTGTGCAGCCGCTCGAACAGCCGCACGCCCAGACGCGCCTCCAGCGCTTTCACCTGCTGCCCAACGGCGGCGGGTGTCACGTGGAGCTCGTGCGCAGCCAGTTTGAAGCTCAGATGCCGCGCCGCGGCTTCGAACGCGCGGAGCGCGTTGAGGGGTGGGAGGATGTAGGTCATCGCCGTTCATCTTGTCACTGATGCGCCGCGGCCTTGCAATAGATTTTCTTGAGCTGGGCGTCAGCAACAATGCTTTGCCCTGCGCTTGAAGCTCAACTTACGGTCGTGTTCGAGGCAAACGGAGATGCCATGCCCCGCCGTATCGATCATCTCGTCATCTGCGTCCGCGACCTTGCGCAGGCCGAACTCAACCTGCGAACCCTCGGCTTTACCCTCACGCCGACCGGTGTCCATCCGTTCGGAACCAGCTTTCGCCTGGCGATATTCGGGAACAATTTTCTGGAGCTGCTGGCGGTCACTGACACTGCTGCGGTACCTGCCGCTGCGCCCGGGCGGTTCAGCTTTGCCGCCCACCACCAGCATTTTCTTGCCGCCGCCGAGGGGATGTCGATGCTGGCCTGGCACAGCGCCGACGCCCATGCCGATGCAGCGCGCTTTGCCGCAGATGGCGTCAGCGCCTATGCGCCGTTTGATTTCGGCCGCGACGCGGTGCTTCCGGGTGGAGCGACGACGCGATTTGAGTTTTCACTTGCCTTCGCCACCGACCCCGCGATGCCCGGGATCGCCTTCTTCACCTGCCAACAGCGTCATCCGCCGGAGCTGTTCTGGAAGCCGGACTACCAGCACCACCCCAACGGCGCGTTGCGCGTGGTCGAGGTCGTGATGTCGGCGCCGGAGCCGGCGGCGCACCGGGGCTTCCTCGAGCACATGACGGAGAGCGCAGCCGAACTTGCGCCCGGGCGCCTGACAATCGGCGAGACCGGTAATCGGATCACGGTGCTCAACCCGCTCGAGATCGCCCGTCGGTTGCCGGGGGTTACCGCCGACGGTCCGCCGCGTTTTTGCGCGGCGCGGTTGGCCGTTGCCGATCTGGACGCGACCAAGCGAGCGCTGCAGAGCAACGGTGTCGACTTCCGGGTTAACGACGGCGTCCTCTTGACCCCGCCGGCAGCGTCGCATGGCCTGGCCCTGGAGTTCGTCGAACAAGGGACCGTCTGACATGATCCAGATTCACTCGCCATAACCCAGCAGCAGTCCATCGCCGTACCGTTGACGGCCGCAAGCCGGCCCATTGCCCGCTCGCTTCCTCGCTCACGCTCCTCGCAATGGCGAATTGAGGTCACTGATGTCAGCGACCAGCACCATTCCGGTCGTCGACTCCGTAATGTAGAGACAGTCGCGGTTGTTGCCACCGATCGCGACATTGGTGCAGGTCGGCCCCGCGCAGGATTTGATCCGCGCCACCCATTCGCCATTCGGCGCACACCATGGACGACAACGCGGGTGGCGTCGATTGGCTCCGCGCGCCCTGCGCATCCCTCTGTTGCACGAGGAAAGGACGCGCTAGAACTATTCACCAACATAAGTGTTGTAGTTTGATTAAGGCAATCGCGCGCAAGTTGCGATAGAAGTTTGGTAATTAGTGTTTTCAGGGAGGATTCCATGCGGGCTGCGGGAAACGAACCCTTGGCGCGTCACGCCCTCGCCTTCGTTCTTGCCGGCGGACGCGGCTCCAGGCTGTTGGAATTGACCGATCGGCGCGCCAAGCCGGCGGTCTATTTTGGCGGCAAATCGCGCATCATCGATTTTGCGCTCTCCAACGCCATGAATTCAGGCATCCGCCGCATCGCGGTTGCGACGCAATACAAGGCGCACAGCCTCATTCGCCATCTGCAAATGGGCTGGAACTTTTTTCGCCCCGAGCGAAACGAAAGTTTCGACATTCTGCCGGCGAGCCAGCGCATTTCCGAAACCAACTGGTATCTCGGGACGGCCGACGCGGTCTATCAGAACATCGACATCATCGAGTCTCACAACGCGAAATTTATCGTGCTGCTCGCCGGCGACCACATCTACAAGATGGACTATGAGCTGATGCTGCAGCAGCACGTCCAACAGGGCGCGGACGTGACCGTCGGCTGCCTGGAGGTGACCCGCACTGAAGCCACCGGTTTTGGGGTCATCGGTGTCGACGAGACCGACCTCATCCGATCGTTTCTGGAGAAGCCGGCTGATCCGCCGGCGATGCCGGGCAAGCCAGACAAAGCGCTCGCCAGCATGGGAATCTATGTCTTCGACACCAAATTCCTGTTCGATCAGCTTCGGCGCGATGCGGAAGATCCGAGCTCTGCGCACGACTTCGGCAAGGACGTCATCCCCCATATCGTCAAACACGGGCGCGCCGTCGCTCATCATTTCAGCCGCTCCTGCGTCCGATCGCACAACGACGAGCGCAGCTACTGGCGGGACGTCGGAACGGTGGATGCCTATTGGGCTTCCAATATCGATCTCACCGACATCGTGCCTGAACTCGACCTTTATGACACCTCCTGGCCGATCTGGACCCACGCCGAAATCACGCCACCGGCAAAGTTCGTTCACGATGCGGATGGCCGCCGCGGCGAGGCGGTGACGTCACTGGTGGCCGGGGGCTGCATCATTTCCGGCGCGGCGATCCGGCGTTCGCTGTTGTTCACCGGCGTGCATGCCCATTCCTATAGTGGAATCGAAAACGCGGTAATCCTGCCTTATGCCGTGATCGGTCGCGCGGCACGATTGAAGAATGTCGTGATCGACCGAGGCGTGGAGATTCCGGATGGATTGGTCGTCGGCGAAGACCCCGAAGCTGACGCTAACCGATTTCGCCGCACCGAGCAGGGCATATGCCTGATCACCCAGCCGATGATCGACAGGCTGTCGGCATGACGCCACTTCGCGTGCTTGCCGTCGCCTCGGAGATTTACCCTCTTATCAAGACCGGTGGCCTCGCCGATGTGACGGGTGCGCTGCCGAGCGCGTTGAAGGCCGAAGGGATCGAAACGCGCACGTTGGTGCCGGGATATCCGCAACTGCTGAGCATGCTTGGTGAGGCTGACCCAATCCTCGCGTTCCAGAATTGCTATGGTGGACCTGCGCGCGTTCTAAGCTGCTCGGTGGCTGAGCTCGACTTGTTCGTGCTCGACGCGCCGCATCTATTTGCACGTCCCGGCAACCCCTATGTTGGGCCCGACGGCGCCGACTGGCCCGACAATGCCAGGCGTTTTGCGGCGTTGGGGCGAACGGCCGCCGAGATCGGCCAAGGCGCCATCCCGGCATTCGTTCCGCACATCGTCCATGCCCACGACTGGCAGGCCGGGCTGACCCATGCCTTCCTGCACTACAGCGGGCGGCCGCGGCCGGGCTCGATCATGACCGTTCACAATCTCGCCTATCAGGGAAAGTTTCCGCGCGAGATGTTGAGCGAGATCGGATTGCCCCCTCAGTCATTTACGGTCGATGGGGTCGAATATTACGGCGGGATCAGCTTCCTGAAAGCCGGACTGCAATTTGCAGATCGCATCACCACGGTATCGCCCACCTATGCGCGCGAGATCCAGGAGGCCGAGGCAGGCATGGGGTTCGATGGGATTTTACGGGCGCGGTCAGATGTGCTGAGCGGCATTCTTAACGGCATCGACATATCCGAATGGAATCCCGCGGCTGATCCGCGCATCGCCCAGCCTTTCAGCGTAACCACGCTTGCCGATCGCGCGGCGAACAAGACCGCCTTGCAACAACGTTTCGGCCTTCCGCCCTCACCCGAAACATTCTTACTCGGCGTCGTCAGTCGCCTCTCGTGGCAAAAGGGGCTCGACCTGCTGCTGGAAACTCTGCCGCTGGTTCTGGCTGAGGGCGTGCAAATGGTCCTATTGGGTAGCGGCGAGGCGGACCTTCAGGAGCAGTACAGCGCGGCCGCAAGATATCGCCCCGAGCAGATCGGCGTTTTCATCGGCTATGATGAAAATTTGGCCCATCTCATTCAAGCCGGCTCGGACGCGCTGATCGTGCCGTCGCGGTTCGAGCCTTGCGGACTGACGCAGCTATGTGCCCTGCGCTATGGCGCAATTCCCGTGGTGTCCCGCGTCGGTGGGCTGGCGGATACCGTCATCGACGCCAACGAGGCCGCCATCGCCGAAAATGTCGCCACGGGATTTCAGTTTGGGCCGGTGACGCGCCAAAACCTCACTGAGGCCATCCGCCGCGCCAAGGCGTTGTTTCGCAACAAGCCCGCTTGGCGAAGAATGCAGCAGAATGGCATGACCGTCGACGTATCGTGGCACAACTCCGCGCGCCACTATGCGGATCTCTACCGTCAGGTTGCCAAACCCGATTGAGGGCTCGGCCGACGCAGCGCTCGCTTAGAAAGGCCGAATGCCGAGGGCGTGACGTTCTTGTCCCGATCCCGCGGCGTGCTATGAATCCGAGAAAGGGCGCAGCGTCGAATGCGTCGCCGCACAAATTTCCGCCATCAACGGCGGCTTCCAGGGAGGACAACGACATGGCCCATTTCGGCCCGACACGGCGTTCGCTATTGCAGGGAACGCTCGCGGCAAGCGCTCTTGGCATCACCGGGTTTCCGGCGCTCGCCGAGGTCGCGTGGAAGAAATATGCCGGCACCACCATCGAAGCCAATCTGATCAAGGGCCCGCGCGGCGAGCTGCTGCAGAAATACGCCTCCGAGTTCACCGACCTGACCGGCATCAAGGTCGAATCTGAAATCATTCCGGAGCAGCAGCAACGGCAGAAGGCCGTCATCGAGCTCACCTCCGGCAGACCGAGCTTCGACGTCATTCACGTCAGCTACCACGTGCAGAAGCGGCAGTTCGAGAAGGCCGGCTGGCTCGCCGACCTCACCGCGTTCATGAAGGACCCGACCCTGACCGCACCCGACCTCACCGTGGATGATTTTTCCGCCGGCGGCCGGCAATTTGCGGAGAACGACAAGGGCGAAATGCATTCGCTGCCCTGGTCGGTCGACTATTTCATTCTTTACTGGAACAAGGAGCTGTTCGCCAAGAAAGGCGTGACGCTGCCGAAAACGCTCGACGAGATGGCAGTGGCCGCCGAAAAACTCAACGACCCCGCCAACGGAATCTACGGTTTTACCGGCCGCGGCCTGCGCAACGCCAACATGACGCTGTGGACCAACTTCTTCCTCGACTATGGCGGCGAGTTTCTCGACGCCAAGGGCAACATCCTGACCGACGGTTCGGAGGCGATCGAGGCGACCAAACTGTATCAGCGGCTGCTGACCAAGACCGCGCCTCCCGGTGTCGCCGGTTTCAACTGGATGGAATCGATGGCGTCGCTGACCCAGGGCCGCGCCGCGATGTGGATCGACGGCGTCGGCTGGGCCCCGCCGATCGAGGATCCCAACGCGTCGCGCGTAGTCGGCAAGATCGGCTATGCGCTGGTGCCGGCCGGACCCAAGGGGCAGTATTCCGCCGCCTACGGCGACGGCATCGGCATCCCCCAGGCCAGCACCAAGAAGGAAGCGGCGTATCTTTATTGCCAATGGGCGGTGTCGAAGACCATGGGCGCGCGGCTCCTGCAAAGCGGCGGCGGCGTGCCGTTCCGCAACTCGATCCTCAACGACGAGACGGTGCGCAAGGGCGTGAAGATGCCACCGGAGTGGCTGGACTCGGTGATCGGCTCGGCCAAGATCAGTAAGCTCGGCTTGCCCGTGATCGTTCCGGTCGCCGAATTCCGCGACATCGTCGGCGCCGCGCTGACCGCGACGCTGTCGGGGGCGGACCCGGAGACGGAGCTGAAGAAGGCGCACGCGCAGTTCCGTCCGATCCTGGAGCGCAGCGAAAAGTCGTGAGCGGCGTCATCGCGACCGAAACGGCACCGCCCCGATCCGGCGCCGTCGCGCCTGACATGGAGGGATGGCGACGGCCGTCCTATTGGCCGTTCGTTCTGCCGGCGCTGATTGTGGTGCTCGCCGTCATCATCTTCCCCTGGGCCTACACGATCTGGATGAGCCTGCACGAATGGAAGGTCGGCTCGCCGCCGACCTTCGTGGGCTTAGCGAATTACATTCGGCTGCCGAGCGATACGCGCTTCGTCGAATCGGTGTGGCACACGCTCCTCTACAGCGCGCTGTCGGTGGCGCTGCCGCTTGTCTTCGGCACGCTCGCGGCCGTGGTGTTTCACGCCAAATTTCCTTTTCGCGGCTTTCTGCGCGGCCTGTTCATCCTGCCGATGATGGCGACCCCGGTCGCGATCGCGCTGGTGTGGACCATGATGTTCCACCCGCAACTCGGTATTCTCAATTACCTCTTGTCGCTGGTCGGGATACCGCCGCAGCTCTGGGTGTTTCACCCCGCGACCGTCATTCCCTCGCTGGTTCTGGTCGAGACCTGGCAATGGACCCCGCTGGTGATGCTGATCGTGCTCGGCGGATTGGCCGCGATCCCCTCCGAGCCCTACGAGAGCGCGCTGATCGATGGCGCCACCCGCTGGCAGATATTCCGCTACATCTCGCTGCCGCTGATCATGCCGTTCTTGTTCATCGCATCGATGATCCGCATGATCGACGCGGTGAAAAGTTTTGACATCATCTTCGCCATCACCCAGGGCGGCCCCGGCACGGCTTCCGAAACGATCAACCTCTATCTCTACAGCGTCGCCTTCGTCTATTACGACGTCGGCTATGCCTCCGCGATCGTGGTCGTATTCTTCGCGCTGATCGTGGCGCTCGCCGGCGCGCTGCTGCGCTTACGCCAAACCACGCACTGGAACGACTCCGGGGGCATCGCATGAGCCCGCTGCGCCGCCTGCTCGGCCGGATTGGCCTTGGCTTCGCGCTCTTTCTGATCGTGTCGCCGGCGGTGCTGTTCTTCCTCTGGATGCTGTCGCTGTCGGTGAAATTCGAGGTCGACAACGCGTCGTATCCGCCGGTTTTCATCCCCGAGCATTTCAATTGGGGCAATTATTCCGCCGTCTTCGCCTCCAACCGGTTCTCGACCTATTTCATGAACAGCCTGATCGTCACGGGGGCTGCGACCGCGTTCGCGCTCCTGGTCGGCGTGCCCGCGGGCTATGGGCTTGCCCGCATGCGCGCGCACAAGGCGGCGGTGGTGATCCTGATCGCGCGCATCACGCCGGGCCTGTCCTATCTCATTCCGCTGTTTCTGTTGTTCCAGTGGCTGGGCCTGCTCGGCACGCTGTGGCCGCAGATCATCATTCACCTGGTGGTCACCGTGCCGATCGTTATCTGGATCATGATCGGCTATTTCGAGACCACGCCGATGGAGCTCGAAGAGTCGGCGCTGATCGACGGCGCCACCCGCTGGCAGGTGTTTCGCTACGTCGCACTTCCGATCGCGCGGCCGGGCATCGCGGTCGCCTTCATCCTGGCGGTGATCTTCTCCTGGAACAATTTCGTGTTCGGCATCGTGCTGGCCGGGCGCGAGACCCGCACGCTGCCGGTCGCCGTCTACAACATGATCTCGTTCGACCAGTTGAGTTGGGGCCCGCTCGCGGCTGCCGCGCTGATCGTCACCCTGCCGGTGCTGCTGCTGACGGTGTTCGCACAGCGCCAGATCGTGGCGGGATTGACGGCCGGCGCGGTCAAGGGCGGCTAGCCAGGGACCATATCCGATGCCTGGTGCGCAAGCGCCGGTCCGGCTTTGACAATGCCGCAACAGCTTGCGGCAGATCATCGAATCCGGTTTGCCGAAGCTCAACACTGCGAAGATGGGGACGGATAACGCAGCCCGAAATCGGTTCGCCGAACGAGGATCGGATTGCGATAGATGCCTCAACCGGTGGTAGGTCCCTTCGGTCGCACGCACCATACGAAAGTCGCCGACGCCTTTAACTTGAGTGCGGTGCAGAGCTGTGATTATCTCAATGCAGCTTCAGCTGCAGATTGTATGACCGCTATCGCGCATTTGTTCGGCGCCGCACCGACGGACTGTGTGCAATCAGTTGGGCTTTTGGAGAGTAACTGGGAGGGCTGGGATGAGCCGGTTCTACTTTCACATTCGTTCCGGTGGACAGGTCATCGTCGATCAGGAGGGGGCGGATTTTCCAGACGCTGGTGCGGCTCGGCAGGAAGCGCTGGCAGCGGCGCGCCATATTCTGGCAGACGCCATAAGGTCCGGTAACGAATATGCCCCGGATGATTTCGTCATCGCCGACAGCGAAGGTCATGAGCTTGAAATCGTTCCGTTTGCTGCGGTTTTGCCGAAAGGCATGAAGCATTAGGCCGCCCCGGTTGGCAGCTTCCTTCATTGAGCGAAGCGTTCGAATCTGTTGACGCCTTTCGAACATGTCGCAGACAGCGACGCTGTTCCGGATTTTCCCCGCCGCCCCGTGTAACAAGCCCTTGCGTTGAGTTCGGGACCGGACATACTGTGGAGAACAGCCCGTTGCCCCCGCCTCGGAGGTCACAATGGCGCGTTTCGTCCACAACGCAAACATCGAACTCTATCGGCGGCTGATCGCCGAGAGCGAGCGTGATCCAAAGCGCGACGAGGATCGGCACAAAATGCTGCTGACACTGCTTACCGAGGAAATCGCCAAGGATCGTAAGCGGGACGCGAACGGGCTCGCTCACGGCCCAGCCGAAGAATTGCCGAAAGCCCGCACGGAGGTTCTCAGCGGGCCGAAAACCAGGCTGCTATGATCGGTTCCGGACCGACAGCCGCCTGAAGCATATGTGTATATGACAGACACTGCGGCGGCGGTTCTCGGACGCCACGTCAATCCCCGCAGGCACAGGCCCAGACCGACCGGGCGGGACTGGGCCGTGCATCAAGTCGAACCGGGACTGCTCAGCAACAAGTTGCTGGCGGCACTGCCTCGCAAGGATTTTGAGCTTTTGCTCCCTCACCTGGCGACGCTGCGGTTCGAACAGGCCACGGTGCTTTGCGAGGCGGGCGCCGAATTCGATCACGTCTACTTCTCGCTGTCGGGCATGATCTCGCTCGTGATCGTGATGCGGGACGGCAAGGCCATCGAGACCGCGACCGTCGGGCGCGAGGGTGTCGTCGGCGCGATGTCTGGGCTGGGCCTGTATATCTCGCAAGTGCGAGCCATCGCGCAACTTCCGATGTTTGCGGCGCGGATCGCCTCGGCGCAATTTAGAAAGGCCGTATCCTCAAGCAAGGACATCGGCATCCTCTGCATCCGCTACAACGAGGTTCTTCTGGCGCAAGCGCGGGTCACCGCTGCCTGCAACGCGCTGCATCATGTCGAGGCACGGTTCTGCCGGTGGCTGCTGCAAACGCGCGACCGCGCCGAGAGCGACACCATCACGCTGACGCAGGAATTTCTCTCCGAGATGCTCGGGGTTCGGCGCACGTCGATCACCGAGGTAGCCAGCAAGATACAGGCGAAGGGTGCCATCAGCTATTCGCGGGGCATCATCAAGATCGTCGATCTCGATGCCCTCAAGGCCATGTCCTGCGAATGCTACGAGACGTTGCGCGAGCAGGCCCTCTAGATCGACCGCCCGCGGGGCGCGTAGCCACCGTTTGGGGCGCCGGGGTTTACTTTCTCCTCCCGCATCCCCACATACTGGCCATGACCCAATGGCAAAAACCCTCCACGCGCGAGCCGCCGAAGACAAAGGCGGAGCTGCGCAACATGCTCACCGAAGCCGTCCGCAACACGCAACCCGAGCCAGAGCGCCGGCCGAAGGCTGGCGAAAATCGAGCCGCGAAGCGGGCTCACAGGGTGGAATAGCCCGATCAGAAGGCGCTGGGATATCAGAGCCGGCGATCTCGCCGCGGCTCTCGCGGCAGCGCCTGCTTATCCTCGGCACTTCCAGCCCAGACATCTCATTCTTGGAACATTTCGACGTTCCCCGCTTTGACCCAGAGCGCGACGGATTGGGTTGAATCACCATCGCGCTCCAGGCTTTTGAACCGGCATCCACTTTTCCGGATCATGCTCTAGCGGGAGCAACCATGGCCCACATTTGGAAGACAGCCGTTTTCATCGTTGCCACAGCTTATTTCGTGGTGGACGGAGTGTTGTCCTACGTGACGCGCCCGATGACGATATGGATCGCCAAAAGGAGGCTGCTCGAGCGAGCGCGGCTCTGGATCGTTTCCTTGCCACCATATCCTGCGCTCGCGCTGTTAGCGGTTCCGGTCATCATCCTGGAACCCGCCAAGCCGCTGGCGGCATATTTGATAGGTACCGGTCATTTCGGCGCGGCTGCGATTACGTTCGTCACCGCTGAAGTATTGAAGCTGACGTTCGTCGAGCAGTTGTTTCAGCTTAATCGAAACAAGCTGCTGTCGATTCCCGCTTTCGCCTTGGCATATCGATATTGGCGACAAATGATGGACTTGGTGGAATCGATGGCGGTTTGGAAGGCTTCACGAAAACTGGCAGAAAACACGGCGCGCTTGCTTCGGGCTCGCTGGCTTCAATTCAAGCGCGTTCGTCGCCTTCAGTTCCGCTGATATCGCAGCTAAAGCGCCGTATTCAGACGCGGCGGAGCTGTTATTGGAAGCGAGAAAGGGCGGCGATGGCCGCCGTTCCTCCGTTAGGACGTTCCCCGGCAGACCTGATCTTGCATTCCATGTTCAGAGGTGCAGACCAAAGAAACCTGCAACAAAGATGACAACTACCACTACGCCGATGATGTAAAAAATATTCATTGTGTACTCCGATCGAGGTAAGCGCGCTTTCAATATTGAAAGTGCGGCGCTCGAATAGGGAACGTCTGGGCCGGACGGTACGTTCCATCGTCACTGAAGCCGTCCACCTCGGGATCGTCCCGGCATCGCTCAACCGGTGCAGAACAGTCCCAAGAGCCAATTATAGACCCCAAGATATCGGCTAATTGTTTTCCCGCCCTCGCGGAACATTCGCCGCAGCCAGGGATTGGGTCTCCAGAGTTTCACACTGATAGGAGCACGCAAATGATCAAGTACGCACTCGCCGTAGCTGCCGTGATGGGCGTCTGCAGCGCAATTCCTGCTGGCGCGGAAGAAGTCGGAATCGGTGTCGGTCCTCATGGCGTGACGGTGGGCGAAGTTCATGGTGATCGCGATCGTGACCGCGACCGTGAGCATTATCGGGATCGGGACCGCCGGGATCGTGACGAAACCGTCATTATCAGGAAGGACCGCGACCGGGACAGGGATCGCGACCGTCGTCCGGACCGCGATTGATCGATCATTGCGAAACACACGCGGCCTTCCTTCGGGGAGGCCGTTTGTGTTTGTCGTCTCAGGCGTCGGATTGAAGTAGCAGGGAATCAACTTTAGTAAGTCTTGTTCACCGCGCAGGCGACCCGGCCCTGCTCGGCGCGCCCCGCGACATCCGCCTGCGCGAACAGCGGCTTCAAGTCAGCGCCCGCGACGGACGCTACGCGACGAAGAATTTCGTGAACTTGTCGTACATGATGTCTGGAATGTCCTCGGCCATGTAGTGACCGCAGTCCATTGCTTCGCCGTATTCGAGATTGCCGGCGAATTTCTTCCAGACATCGAGAAACTCTTTCGACCGGGCCGGCGACTGGCCCCGCGCTCCCCATAGCACGATCGCCGGCATCTCGATCCGCCTGTCCTTGTCGGCCGTGTCCATCTCAAAATCGCACGTTGCCGTCGCGCGATAATCGCGGCATGAGCCCGTAATGGTCTTGGGCGTGTAGCACCTGACATATTCGTCGAACACCGCAGGCGTCAGGAAATCCAGGCCATTTCCACCGCGGATGATCATTCGATTTTTCAGGAAGAACTCCGCCGGCACGGCACTCATCAGGCGTTCGGGAAACGGTTCAGGCTGTGCCATGAAGGCCCAATGCCAGGTGCCTGTCACCCAGGCCTTGGTGGTATTCGTCCACACGAAGTAGTTGGGCAGCACGTCGATAAGGCAAACCTTCATCACTCGCTCCGGGTGATCGAGGCACATCCGGTGCGACGTGCGGCCGCCGCGATCGTGCCCTGCCAGAAAATACTGGCGATAACCAAGCTGCTCCATCACCTCGACCATATCCTGCGCCATGGCGCGGAAGCTGTAATTGATGTGGTTGGGGCCCGGCTCGGGAAGCGAGCTGTCGCCATAGCCGCGCAGATCCGGCAGCACGACGTGATAGTTTTTTGCAAGACGCGCCGCGATCTTGTGCCAGGCGACGTGATTTTCGGGATTGCCATGCAACAGCAGCAACGGCGGGCCGGAGCCGCCATGGCGCAATCGGATCACGGCCCCGCTGGTGCGCATGTCGAGATGTTGAAATCCGGGAAACAGGCCGGCGACCTCGGCGCTGCCCCAGCGGGTCGGGTTGAGCGCATAATCCGCGGCTGAGGCAACGGTCAGCACCGCGGCAGGCGATTGCTGCGCCAGCGCCGGGGAGCCGATGACGCCGGAAACGGCGGCGCCGGCGGCCAACGTCTGAAACAGGTGACGACGGTTGATTCCGTCGTTAATCCCTTCTTGGGCCTCGTGCTCGGTCATTTCACCCTCCCTGGCCCCTACAACCGGGGTCTTGTTCTCTGGGCAAGGCTACATCACTTCCGCAGGTTCGGAAGGGCCAATGGCCGCATGGCTGGCAGCTTTGGGACATGCCGACCGACTCCGAGCATGTCTGTTTATCGGGGTAGACCGAAAGTAATCGGCGCACGGTCAGACGACGCGATTGACCCCACTCGGACATTGCGCGCTGTCCGCCCGAGGGCTACTGCTGGTGCGACTCTAACATTCCCGTCGCTTCATAGGTCCTGGAGCTTCAAGGGACTCGCATGGCATACGATTATGTCCTCGCGGGCGGCGGCTCCGCCGGCGCGGCGCTCGCGGCTCGCCTTTCGGAAGATCCCAAGATCACCGTCTGCCTGATCGAGGCCGGCGGCGAGGGTAGAGGTGTTGTCGTCAGGGCGCCGATAGGCGTGGCGGCAATGCTGTCGGGCAAGCCGAAAATCAACAACTGGGCCTTCGAGACAGTGCCGCAGCCCGGGCTCAACGGACGCCGAGGCTATCAGCCGCGCGGCAAGGCGCTGGGCGGATCGAGTGCGATCAACGGCATGATCTATGTCCGCGGCCATCACACCGACTATGACGACTGGGCAGCGCTTGGATGCGAGGGCTGGTCGTGGAAGGAGGTCCTGCCTTACTTCAAGCGCGCGGAAGGTAACGAGCGCGGCGCCGATGATTTTCATGGCGGTGACGGCCCACTGCGCGTTGCCAACCAGCGCAGCCCGCGGCCGATCGCGTCAGCTTTTGTCGAAGCCTGCGCGGAAAACCAGATCCGTCGCAATAACGATTTCAACGGACCGGAACAGGAGGGCGCTGGGCTGTATCAGGTCACCCAGTTCTGGGGCGGCGACAGGAACGGCGAACGCTGCTCGACGGCAGCCGCCTATCTGCATCCCGTGATGAACCGTCCGAATCTCACGGTCATTACGGACGCGCAGGTAACCGGGATCGTGTTCGACGGCAAGCGCGCGACCGGCCTGCGCTACCGCCGCAACGGGTGCGATGAGGCCGCCGAGGCCTCGCGCGAGGTGATCCTTTGCGGCGGGACATTCGGCTCGCCACAGCTTCTGCTGCTCTCCGGTGTCGGTCCCGCGGATGAACTCCGGCGGCACGGAATCAGCGTCGTGCACGAACTCGAGGGGGTCGGCAGGAACCTGCAGGATCATCTCGATTGCATCACAGGCTATTCATCGAAAGAGACCGACCTGTTCGGTCTCAGCCCGGGCGGCGTGATCAAGCTGGTTCGCAGCATGTTTCAATGGCGCAGGGACGGAACCGGCCTTTTCTCGTCGCCCGGTTCGGAAGGCGGAGCCTTCCTGAAATCGGATCCCGGCCTCGATCGACCCGATCTTCAGTTGCATTTCATCATCGGCAAACTCGAGGACCATATGCGCAAGGTGCATTTTGGCTATGGCTTCTCGTGCCGCGTCTGCCAACTGAGGCCCTATTCGCGCGGCGAGGTCGGTTTGACCAGCAGCGATCCCCTGGCGCCGCCGCGCATTGATCCGCGCTTTCTGTCCGACGAGCGCGACGCCGAGATCATGCTGAAGGGCGTCAAGCTCGTGCGGCGGATCGTGCAGGCGCCGGCATTGGCGAAATACCGCGACAAGGATCTCTTCGCCGCTGGGATCACCTCCGACGAGGCGCTGATGAACCACATCCGCGACAAGGCCGATACGATCTATCACCCTGTGGGCACCTGCAAGATGGGTGTCGA
>Ga0070717_10001918_pt1 | contig 14534 bp, 12 predicted proteins | sample LARL113metaG_FD_71366 | JGI IMG/M metagenome (GOLD analysis project Ga0070717, IMG submission 71366) | Corn, switchgrass and miscanthus rhizosphere microbial communities from Kellogg Biological Station, Michigan, USA - LAR L11-3 metaG | ecosystem: Host-associated > Plants > Roots > Rhizosphere ... | reverse complement strand
CAGCTTGAACAACGGGTTGTTTCTGTTCACCGCATCGGGCGGCTCGTTCACCGACCTGGTGACGGGCACCAAGATCCAGCTGGATCCGTCGCAGCAGCTCAAGGCGGTGCACTGGCTGGGGCTGTTCGAGGATCGCGGCGAGACCAGCGCCGCTCCCATCTATGTGACGCCGGTGCATTCGCTGATCGAAGCCCGCTTCCGCTACAAGATGGATACGCTGAAGGACACGAACAAGGCGGTCGACGACGCGTACGAACACGTCGGCAAGCACTTCGGCGGGCTCGACTGGGACAGGGTGATCCCGGCCGACGTGAGCGTCGCAGCGACCAGTCCCACCGATGAGGAGCGCGCGGCGTTCGTGCTTGGTGGCCTCTCGGTGATGGCGGACGACATCCGCGTCGAAAGCACGTCCACTAGCCAGGTAGTCAACGTGATGACCTTGGTGCACGCGATGGAGCTCGACGTTGGAGATGCGCTGCTCGATGGCAACGATATGAACAGCAACGCGCTGGGCATGGGCCTGCAGGTGGGCGAGTGCGTGGCGCCGGCGCTTAATTGCGAGAGCCAGCTCAATAGCTGCCCGCTCAGCACCTGCCGGACGGGTTGCGACCTCTACGCCAACTCGTACCGCAGCACGCTGGCCGGATCGACCTCGAAGTTCATCGGCAGCCGAACGCAACCCTCGGTGTGGAATCGGACCACGCTCGGCACCGAAGACGCGCGCACGCTGATCGACGGCATCGCGCGCAACGTTGATGCCGACCTGTTCGCGAAGGACGCTTGCATCGAGACCGCAGACCGCGTGCCGCCGACGATCGGCTGGCAGACCACGTACGATGGCGTCTCGGTCGATGATGGCGGCGTGATCAAGGGCACGCTGACCCTCCGGGTCGTGGCGACCGATGACACCGACCTCGCGCCGATCGCCTCGTTCATGGCGCCCGTGGGCGACGGCGACGGCGATGCGGCGAACAGCGTGGCGGTGGCAATGGTGGACACGCGCGTCGCCCGCGTCGGGGATGGGCCGCTGACCGTGACCGCAATCGCGCGCGACTTGGCGGGCAACCAGCGCATGGACACTCGCACCTTCCAGGTCGACAATACGGCCCCAGCGGTGACCGTCGAGAGCACGGGGATCTTCGTAGACCCGGCCGGCGTATGGTGGACGGGGACGGACGCGCCGACGCTACATGGCACCGTGGACGATCCGTCCACGGCGCGGGTCGAAATCGTGATCGGCGGCGTAGTCGTCGCGACCGCTGCGCTCACGGGCACGATGTGGGTCGCGCAGCTCCCCGCCGGGGCGCTGACTGCATCGGACAACGTGATCACCATTCGCGGGATCGACAGTGCGGGCAACGCGGGACTCAAGGTCCAGACCGTACGGCTCGACAAGACGCCGCCGTCGGTCGTTGTGGCCCCGAGCCTGGTGTCCAACGAGAGCTTCTCGACGTTCCAGTTCGTCGATGACGTGTTCGGATCGCGGGCCGTGCACACCACACATGGAACGCCGGTGGATCTGTCGACAGAAAGCCCGTGCCCTCAGATCGCCAAACACGTTCACCTGCTGTCACAACCCGGCCCCGGGAACACGCACACGGTGCTCGGCTCGGACGGGGATCTCAACCCGCTTGCTTTCAACGTCGTGTTGTCTGACGACGGCGTCGGGATCCAGCCCGGCACAGCTCAGTACCGTGTGGGAATCCCCGCCATCAATTTCCTGACCGGCTGGACTCCGATGCCGCCTGGGTCGGTGAATGGGTCAACCACGAACATTACCCTGCCGCTCTACCGCGACGGCGCCACCGGCATTCCAACACTCGGAACCACCAACGGCGAGTATCACATCGAGCTCAGGGCAACGGACCGGTTTGGTCGCACAACAACCACTGCCCGGTGCTGGACACACGTCATCCTCGCGCCGCCGCTTTCACCGACGACGCAAAGCGGCGAAAAGGGCGAAGGTTTTCCGCGGGCACTCTTCAGCACCAGCCTCACGGGCGGCCCGGGGCGGTTCACCGACTTTGCCGAGAAGTTTCTCAACGATAATGCGGAGGGTGCTGCGCTGTGGCGCTGGCGCGTCAAGAACTACCTGGGCGAACCGGTCTACGTCACGGTGAAGATTACCCAGGGTGTCCAGGCACAGGTGACCCGGGAGTTCGCGATTCGCAACACGCTGATCAACCCCAGGATAGCCTCATCCTCGTGTGGAACGCAGCCATGCGCCATCGCGCAGCCGATCGAGGAGTACCGATCTACGTTCACCACCTTCGCACCCACGAGCCTCGCGCTCCGCGCGCGATTGTTCGATCAGGCAGACAGCGAGGTCGGGCTCTGTCCAGGATGTACGAGCGACGATACGACGCAGACCTACGTGTTTCAAATTCCGGCACGAACGAGCAGCAGTGTCGCGGAGTACTCGTTCCTGACCTACTTGCTTCCGCGACTCCCAGCGGGCCAGGGAACCGATGTCACGATGGCTCCCAGCGACGCGAATCAACCGGATAACGGCCCCTACAGCGAGTTCTTCACAGTGACCGGCAAGCTGATGGGGCCCCCCGGCACAACTCCGCTATGCATCGATCAGGACAACGACTCCGGGACGTTCACCTGCATCCAGAAGGCGGTCCGCCAACGCTACCGGGCGCTCACGAGGATTAGGTATCAAGTGATTAACGACGTTGTTACCTCGTTCTCTTCTGCGGCTAACCTGCTACTTCCTTCTGCAATGATCGTCGCGGGTAGGTTACCGGGCAATACTCCTGAGTCTGCTCTGAGCTCAGATGAAGGCCCACTTCCATAACCGGAGATTGCTATGCAATTCACGCGAGCTATCCCTCTCGTCGCCGCCGGACTCTTCGCCGGAATCGCGCTCGTGCTCTCATGCGGAGACGATTCCCCTCATAAGGCAGACGCCGCGGTTTGCGACTGTCCCACTGCCGAGCCGCCGATTAATGCTGCGCGAATTGTACAGCTCGAAATGCCGTTCACGGTGCCCGCCAACGACAGGGGGGGGGCCGGGGCTGCCTGCCCGATTGACGCGGTTCTCCTGAGCGGCGGATGTGCCGCCGCCGTGGGGCAGGTACCACAGATCATCCTTGAGCAATCGGAGCCGGAGGGCCTTGGATGGCACTGCGATTGGCGGAACCCTACCAACGCACCCATCGAAGTGCGTGCCATCGCGCGTTGCCTGAAACCCGCCCCATGACCAGTGTGCTCCGACGCTTGCCCGCGCTGGCTGCCCTCGGCTGCCTTCTCCTGGCCTCCGACTTCGTCTCCGCCGAGCCTGCGAAGGGCGAATCCGAGTACCTAGTGCCCCCGGGTGGCGGCGCCTTCGACATCCCGATACACGCCGGCGAGGTCTGCATCTTGTCGTTTCCCGAGAAGATGGCGAACTCAGCGCTCTCGTCATCGGGCGACTTCGAGATCAAAGCGTGGGGCAACGACGGGGTAGCGGTGCGTAGCAACGGCAGGCTCGCGACCGCGACGCTGGCGCTCGCTACCGCCTCCGGCGGCATCAAAATCAACGTCACCCTCCACGTTGTGCCGGCCAAGCAAGACGCGCTGACCCTAGTCCGCTTCAAGCCCGCCTCGGCCGCTGAAGCATTCGAGGCCAAGCTCAAGGTTGAGCTTGCCAAGCGCGTGGCGCCGCTCGAGGCAGAACTCGCCGCGCGCAAGAAGGACGTCGACGTTCAGATCCGCGACCGCGCCGATGGGCTGATCGCCGAGCGATTGCTCAAGCGAAACGAGGTCATCGCGCTGCAGGCACACGAGCGCAACGACAACAACGTCATCGCGCATGTCGAGCGCGCAATCTTGCTCGGCGATGACGGCTACGTGTTCTTCCAGATCGAGAACCGCAGCAAGGCTCCATTTCGCCTCGCGCGCGCGACGGTGTTTGCCCAGGGCAACACGGTGTCCGGGCCGGTGCGCTTGTTCTCGACAGCCATCGACAAGGATCCCAGCGTGGTTGGCGTGGTCCCGGCCGGCGCCACCGCCCGCGGCGTGGTCGTGGTTCGCGGCGCCGACCAGGTACTCGGCAAGTCGCTCGAGCTCGAGCTCGCGGACCCCGACGGCCACGGAGCGATTCGCCTCACGCGCGGCATCGCCCTCAAGTAGGAATCGGATGGGTCAATGAGCTGGAACGCAGACATGGTAGCCGGGCGGGCAAGCACCACCCTCCAGCAGCGCGGCCCGCACTCGCGCAGGTGGCGACTTCTTGTGGCCTTCGTCATCTTGTCGTCAACGCCGGCCGTCGGGCGCGCGGACCGATACGAAGCGCAGTTGAGCATGCGTCCACTTGTCGGGATGACCCAGCTGCGAGAAGAGGGCGTCGCGTCGGACGAACGCACACCCGTCGGCGGCCTGTCCATGGGGTTGAGCTACGGGCTTTCCAACCGGCTCGACCTCGGGGCCGAGTTGGTAACCCTCGCGACCGGGGCGCAGACGTTTCCCGATACGGCGGTCATGATTGGCGGTGGCAACAGGACGGAAGGATCGCTTACCCGCCGCGCCGGTACGTCACTACTTCTCGTCGGTCCGACTTGGCGCTTCGGCGTGGGCTGGGTACCGGTCATCTCACTGGGCGCCGGCGCCGGCATGCGCTACCGGTCTGCCGGCACATTTCTGGAGCTGAACGTCACGCCGCCTGAGAAGGCGCAGACCGTTGCGCTGGACATTGGCGCCACGGCCCGTGTCGGCCTCGAGCGCCGCATGACCCGGCGCGTGACCGTCGGCGGCTACATCTCGGCGCTGGCGGCCTGGAGCCCCTCGGCGCCGTCGCTTCCCGTTGCGACGGTGTCCATCGGTATTTCGTACGTTAACTACCCCCTGTGGTAGCCGCGGTTGTTTTGAAGAAACCTCGCGGACGACGGGTCGATAGGCGAGAGCGCGGATGAGTGACCAGAACCAGCTCGACGCCGGAAAGGCGAGCCCCGCGCAGCGTGCGGACCGTTCCCGCGGCGACGAGACCGGCCGTGCGCTCGACCACTCCCGCGAGGTAACGGCTGGGACAGCTGGCAGGACGACGAACGTCGAGTCGAACTCGTCGGACCGCGGGAACGCGGCCGAGTCGCGCGCGTTCTTCACGCAGGCCGTAAGCGCCGCGCGCGCCGACCTTGGGCAGCTCGCGGCGGCGATCGCGGCGGTCGACTTCTCCCGAGCGGTTGCGGCCGCGACCGTGCTGCAGGGTCACCTGAGGACTGCGCGCAGTCACCTGAAGAATGCACTCGCCCGCGATGCCCAAGCGATCCACGTGCTCGCCGAGCTCGAAGCGGATGTGAAGACGCCGCTGGCGAAGGCGCCGCTCACGAGCGCCGAGGCACTGGCATCTCCCGAGAAGTGGAACCAGGAAGCCGAAGCCTGGCGGGCGAAGTGCCGCGGCGAGCGCCGACCACCGAACGCATCCACGGCGGCCACGCAGGACCGCGCCGCGGAAGCCGCGCCCGGGGTACTCCCTCCGGTGCCACGCACGGCGCCCCAGGCCGAACCCGCGGCCCCGCCTGATCTCGGCAACTACGACTCGGAGGTCGGCAAGCACGTCGTCGTGCTGCGCAGCTGGGACACCACCACGATCGCGGCACGACGTGTCGAGCTCCAGGGCCTGCTGTCGCGCACGCTCGAGCTCAAAGCGCGTGACAAGTTGCTCCGCGAGTACGAGGCGATCGAGTGGGTCGCGCGCGAACGCAAGCTCGCGCTGCCGAAGGACCCTGGAGAGCAGGCCGCGCCGCAAGCGTACGTCGGAGGCAAACCGACCAAGTTCTGGGCGCCCGACACCGCCCAAGGCGGGCGCGCGATGCTCGAGCGCGAGATGGCGGAGGGCACCGGCTATGGCGCCGCGAAAGACCGCGCGGCGTTGCGCACCGGCTACGCGACGATGCAGCGCTCGCCGACGGACAACGACAAGCGCTTGATCGGCGACCAGCAGAGCCAGCTGATGGATCACGACGCGGCAGCGTTCCGCTCCGCATTCCGGGTCGAGGCTAAGCAGACCGCGCTCTCGATGCTCGATGCAAGCAGCGTCGCCGTCGATACCGTCCTTCGGTCCTACGGCATCGCCGGCGGAGCGGTCCGCTTGACCGACGCCGCGCGCAAGGTCGCCGCCAATCCGAGCTCGCTCGACACCGAGGTCGAGAAATGGCTCGCGCTGTCCCAGCGCCTCGACGGCAACCAGGCCGCCCTAACGGCCGGCCACGGCAACCGAAGGGAACTCGCCAAGGACGCACAACACCTCCGCGACCTGCAGGACAACATCGCTGCGCTGGCGGACGAACAGCTGCGGCTCATCAAGCTCGAGCAAAGCCGCCATCCCCAGCACTCGGGCATGGCCTCGACACCAAAGCATCCCGACCTGCGCAGGCTCGAGAGCATGGCCGGCAAGCAGGTGAGTTCGGCAAGAAGCCCGTTCGACCGGATGCCGAGGCCGGCCGCCTCGCCACCCGAGCAGCAGCTCGCGCTCGTGCAGGGGGCCCTGCAACTTCGACAGACCGAATTCAGGACGGCCTGGATCAACGCAGAGCGCGCGCACCCGGTGCTCGCCGCGTATCGGGCCGGTAAGCAGCCCGACGCGTCGTCGCTTGACGGCATCGGCTCCGACGAAGGCACGATGCGCTCGGTCATCCGGCAGGTACTCCCGAAGCTCGGAAACATCGTGCGGACCAAAGCCGCGCTCATCGGCGTGTGGGGCACGCTGGACCCGTTGCAGCTCGCTCCCGTCGTCGAACTCACGAAGCAGCGGATGTTCGTGGCCGAGGGCAGCTATCGCGATCGAGCCGTGCACGACATGGCCGAACAAGCGCACGAGAAGGATGGCGGCATCGCCCGCTGGGCGTTCGAGGCCGTGATGGTCGGGTTGACGATGCTCACCCTGGTCCCCACGGGTGGGACGTCAGCCGTGGCGGCGCTGGCGCTGACTGGCCTCGCGTACGATATCTACGCCGGCGTCGGCGAGTACGAGGACTTCAAGGTCGGAACCGCAGCGGGCGACACGGATCTCGACAAGGTCCGCTCGCTCTCCGACACGGAGCCGAGCCTCACGCCGCTGCTGATGCGCATGGTTAGCGCCGGCATCAATTTCACGAGCGCGACTAGCTTGTTCAAGCGTGCAGCCGCGCTGCGCCGCATGGCGGCTAACAGCGCGGCCGAGCGCGAGGCCTTGGCCGCACTCAATAGGGCCGGCGAAGAGTTCGGCGTCCAAGGCATCGGCGACGAGGCCGCTCAGGCCGCACGCCCCAGGCCCTCGGCATCGAAGAAAACATCGCAAGACCTGTTCACTGAGGGCGCTGATCCTGCCTACATTCGAGGACAGCGGATCAAACCAGGTCACCTGCGGCGTGAACTGATGAAATCCGACATCGGCCAAGAGACGCTTGAGATAATCGAACGAGAAGACATCGACGTTATCCTCAGCTACAATTTGCCGTCGCAGGAACGAGAAGGGGAGATCCTCTACGGACTTAGCTATGATGACCAGGCTATTGTTTACGTGCTCAGGACTCAGTCGACACGCCAGACGGCGCAAACGGTCATCCATGAGGTCACGCACGCGGCCGGGATCGCCGGCTCACAGCGAGCTGAAATTATCGCCGAAATTCGCGCAACAAAGCATCGAAGGCCGGTCTCCACCTCAGACATCAAGAAGATCATTGAGCGAATCAAGCAAGATTATCCAGAGTTGCCGTATCGCATTCTGTCTCCAGCGCAAGGGAAATACTAAATGCCAAAAGATAAGAAGGAAATTCTTGAGAGGGCAGCAAGGACCGAGCGCTTGGTCGCGGATGTGCGAGCCGGGAAGGACGTTCAATGCGAAACGTGTCACCTACCGTTGGCGTTCTACGGACCTGGATCAGGACGCCACCCGGGCGTCTATTGCGCGACAGGTTGCACGGCGATACTAATGGAATTTAAACGCTCTTGATGTTCGTGTACGCGCCGCGAGTTGCCCGGCGTGCGTCGCGCCGTTGCGAGCGGAAACGGATGCGCAGAGCACCCTCTTGACCCCGGCGGATGACGGTTCAGGACCGTCATCTCCCAACGCCAACGTAAGGCCTGTTGCTATCCCAGTCAGATTAGTAAAAGCGCTGAGATCCCCATAGTTTGCCCTAGCTCTACGACGACCACCGCTGGTGGTCGCGGGGCCGCGACCGGGTGTATGGTCGGAGGCGCGTGACCGGTGCGCTGAACGGAAAGTACGTGCTCGAACGTCGCCTCGGTGGCGGCGGTATGGCCGAGGTCTTTCTCGCGCGCACCGTGGGTGTAGAAGGCTTCTCACGCCAGGTGGCCGTTAAGCGGGTGCGCGCCGGCCTCTCGGACGACCCGCGGTTCGCGAGCATGTTCGTCTCCGAGGCGCAGCTGACGTCGCGCTTCCAGCACTCCAACGTCGTCTCGGTCTTGGATTTCGATCGGGACAATGACGGACGGTTGTTCCTGGTCATGGAGTTGGTGAACGGCATCGACCTGGACGCGATGTTGGCGACAGGCCCGCTCGAGCTCTCGCTCGTGCTCTACATCGCTGTCGAGATCCTACGCGGGCTCGACTACGCACACGACCTACCGGTCAACACGGATGGGATCCGTGGCGTCGTCCACCGCGATATTTCGCCGCACAATATTCTGCTGTCGTGGGAGGGCGAGGTAAAGGTCTCCGATTTCGGGATCGCGAAGGCGCGTGCGGCCACCAACGTGACCGCGAGCGAGGTCATCAAGGGCAAGCCGGCGTACATGAGCCCCGAGCAAGCGCGCGGCTGGCCGCTTGACGGCCGGAGCGACGTGTTCGCCGTGGGGGTGATGCTGTTTGAGATGCTGTGCGGGCGGCCGTTGTTCTCGGCGGACAGCACGGAAGCCACGCTGGCACAGCTATGGTTCAGCGAGATCCCGACTGTTCGTAGTCAGCGTCCGGACGTCCCCGAGGATCTCTCGCGGGTGATCGACTGGATGCTGAAACGCGGCCTCGATGAGCGCGCCCCCAGCGCGGCCGCGGTGATCGAGGCACTCATTGGTTGCCATGCCTATCCCCGCGACGGTCGTGAAGACCTTACCGCCTCCTTGGCCCAACGGTTCGTGGGTCGAGCGCCCAGCCGGGCACGGAACGTCTCGCGCACGTCCCCTGCGGATCAGACTCTTGTGCCGTCCTCGGTTTCCGGCTTGAGCCGGCGCCGGCGGACGAGGACGGGGCCGACGCCATTCTCCAGTCACGGCGCCATCCCAAGGGCGGACCGCCGATGGGTATGGGCGGTCCTCGCAAGCGTGGCTTTGGTCGGTGGCGCCGTTGGCGTGATAATGGCGACCGGGGGATCGGGCACGCAGGCGACGCCGCCGGCGGCCGCCACCACGAGGGCTGGCCCGGAAGAGCGACGGTCGTCGGCTCCTACGAGCCCGCCCGGGCCAGAACTCGCGTCGCCGCCTGCCGTGCACCCGATGCCGACGCCGGCGCGGGTGGGCGACGGTAGCGCGGACGCGGCATTGCCTCCCGTCGTCCCGAAGGCGAGGGGCTCCGCAGCCCAGCCCGAGCCGGCGCTGACATCGCCCGTGCCCACGCCCCGCCCGCCTCCGCGAGCAGCTCCCAAGACGGGCGGCATCAAAGAGATTCATCTCTCGCCGTCCCAGTAGCCTCGGGAGGTGGCGCTCGCGTGGGCGTGCACGTTGCAGAACTGAGTCATCGGCGGGGGCTCGCTTGTGGCGGTGCTGGCCATCCATCGCGGAATCGCACGTTGGTGGGGCCGCTCGGCCCCCTCTCTCCGTGTTCCGCGAACGGCGTCGCAGCGTGGTCGTCAGCGACATAACCCGTCGTAATCAGTGCTCGTACGTTCTTTGCCGTTTCTCATCTCTCGACATGTTTGGCGAAACGTTTGGAAGCAGCTTCCCTGTTGCATCGAATTGGTGTTGTGTGCTGTCGTGGTTGATTCCAACGCGAGAGCGGAAGTTATAACGGCGTGGCTGAGCGCCAGCGTCGACACTTGTGCCGATTACACCTGCCGGGCACGCGGCACAATGCCTCATGGCGGACGTCAACATTGGTCTGGGCATCGAGGGCAGGAATGGGTGGGGACATGACGGCAAGCGGAAGCGCTGATCGCTGTTCTGGCAATGCTCGGTTGCCGTCGTGCTCGAACAGCTCGACGCACGGAGTCGCCAGCGCGCGCCAAGACCCTCCTGCATCGTCGTGAGACCGAACGTCAGCGGCGACTCGCGGTATTCGCCTGTGCCTGACGAGCACGCGCCACGAGACGCAACCAAGGATACTGGACCACGATGACCACGGTCACCTTCGCGAAGGCGGACGTCGGCGACTCCCACGCGCTCGAAGACGAGGTTGTGCGGCTCCGCGAATGGGGTACTGACAAGGTCTACTTGCTGCCGCGACACTCAACCATGCGGTGCACGATCGGGGCATCTGTCGGTTGCTCGATCCATCTCGTAGATCCGCGGCGGCGGATCTCACGGATACACGCAGAGCTGATCTGTGAGCGCGGCCAGTGGCTCCTTCGAGATCTACAAAGCAAAAACGGGCTGTGGCTGAATGGCATGCGCACGCTCGAGGTCTGGCTCACACCCGGCGATGAGATCACGTTGGGTTACGTCACGCTGGTTGCGGAGAGCCCGCGGTCGATTGAGCTGCATTCGTACTTGTCCCGACTACTCGGCTGGGATGCTCGCATGCGCGAGGCCGTCGACCTGGCGCTGCGGTCGACCCGGAGGGCGAAGGCTGGAAGCGGAGCCGTCGTGCTCTGCGGCGAGGATGACCTGATGCCGATCGCCCGATCTCTGCACCGCCGCATACACGGCAACGAGCGACCGTTCATCGTCTGCGACCCCGCGCGTTGCCTGCTCGACCTCAACTCGTCGCGGCCTGAGACCTACGATCTAGGCGTGCCCGCGCTCAACGCAGCTATTGGCGGGACCCTGTGCCTACGACATGAGCGCTTGCCTTTCGACTTTCCCGACGTAGCCGCCGTGCTGTGGCAACCGCAGACGCCGGTCCAACTCATGGTATGCGCGCGGTCGACTCGGCACGCTGCGCGGTACTTCTCCTCGCCGATCGCGATCCCCACACTCGGCGAGCGCCTGCACGAACTCGACCGGATCATCGACGAGTACGTCCGGGAGGCCTTCGGGCAGCTCAACCTCGAGCCGTCCGGCCTGCCACGCGAGGCCCACGCGTGGGTACGGCAGCACGCTTCCTCCTCCATCGCGGCCATCGAGAAGGCCACATTGCGGCTTGCTGCGCTGTGGGGATACGGCAGCGTCGAGGCCGCGGCGTCATGGATCGGCATGACGCCGCGCTCGCTTGCGCAATGGCTGGACCGACGGAAGGTGCCAACGAGTGCCGACAGCTCGTGTTGCGGCGACAACTGACCGGACACACACCCGGCTACTTTACTGCTCTTCTTCCAACGGCGAGTTGAAGGCGGGAGGCACCCATGCCAACCATCGCTTCGATGCATACCCATATTCCGCGCAGTTCACCGCAGAAGCCGATTACGGCTGAATTTGTGGCCTCGGTGTGTTTGCGCTATCCATCGGAGCGCAATTCCATTCTCGGCCTTCTCCACCAGTCGCGAGGCAGCGTGTTCGTGCAGCACGTACTCGCGGCGCTACGGAGCACCGCGCCGCACGACACACCCCGGCCCGACAATCTGGAGATGACGACATGACACTCGGATATCCATCGAGCCTGAACGTGAACAGACCGGCGCAACCCTCCCATCGAGTGGCAGGTGTCTCCGAGCGCGAGGCAGCGCGCGCGTGCCTACGGCTCGACGAGCACTTCATGCTGGCACGCCGCCACGCGGCTGCGCTCGTGCTCGCCCGGCGCGTGGGCGCCGAAGCCGTTGAAGATACCGCCGCCGCCCACTTGCGACGGACCTTGCTGCGCGCGGTCGGAATCATCGACGCGGCGGCCGCAGTCGACGCGCAGGTACACGCCATCCTCGTCGCGACGTTCAACGAGGCGACGCCTGCGATGTACGAGCTGCTGCAGGGTATCCCGACGAGTGGCAACGATCCCCGACCGAAGCTTTCGCGGTGGGAAGGTGCGACCGCGCGCTTGTTTGAGGTCCGGGGTGGGCGGTCTCACGTGTTCAAGCTCGACGCGTCCGGGAAGGATCTCCAGGAAGCGGTCGTCTGCGGCCTGCACGTTTCGCATAGCCGGTTCATCACGGACATGCGTCGGGCACGCTTCGTGGACTCGCTGGTCGAGGCTAGCGACTTCTCGTATGCCGACCTTCGCGGCACGCTGTGGCAGCGTGCTCGAATCCGGAGCTGCTACTTCCGGGAGGTGCGACTCTGGGATGCTGCGTTCGACGACACAATGTTCATCGACTGCGACATGCGCGCGGCAGACTTCTCGACGGACATCGCAAATCTCTCAACCACGCCGGGCGTCACGTTCATTCGTTGCGACCTGCGTGGTGCGCGCTGGGGCGGCCGGGACCACTCGGGCTTCGAGCTACTCGACTGCCAAGTCTTCGACGCCGCAGACCTGGCCGCCTCGACCGCACAGCAGGACGAACCGCGCGACCCGTCGACGGTAGGCGATGGCGACGCACCGCAGCTCGCTCCGATGAGCGACCGTGGCGGGGTCGAAGCGCGCAAGCTCAGCCTCGCGGTACAGGGGCGTGCCCCATGATCCAGTCTCACGAGGTCGAGTTGGAAGCAGCCATCGAGGGCATGCTCGCGCTCGCACGCCGGGAGACGTTCGTCCTGGCGACAGCCTTGCAGCGACACGACAGCGACGCGATCGTGATCGCAGGGGGCCGGTTGCGGTGGTCACTTGCGTGCGCGCATCAATTTGCCGGGCTCTCTCACGCTACGCTGACTCGAATGCGCCCGCGGCTCGTGCGCGCCGTCGAAGGCGCGGACCGTTGGCTACCTCAAAGCTGGGTCGCTGAGGCCGACGACCTCAGCCCCGAGCGGCTGCAGCGCGTGCTCTACGCGCTTCGCGTGCCCTCGTTCGGCCTGCCTTCTGTCTGTGCAGACGATACGCTGATTGCCGAATTTGACCTGGATGGGCTGCCACTCTCCGGGATTACGCTCCGCGGCGCAACCATCGCGAATGTTACTGCTCGGCGTGCTCGGCTCGACTATTCAGACGTGACGAAGTCGCACATCACCCGTTCGTACTTCGAGTCAGCCTCGTTACGAAAGAGCGTCCTCGATCAGGCCTTGCTCGAAGCCTGCGACCTGTCCAAAGCCAGCCTCGAACAAGCACAGTGGCGATACGCTTCGCTCGTCAAGTGCAGTGCTGCAGGAGCGGTCTTTCTGGACGCAGACGTAGAAGGAACAAGCTTCGTCGACTGCGACCTTCGTTCCACTGACTGGCAGGCATCGCCGCAAACCTCTTCGCGCGGCGCGCAGTTCGTCCGGTGCGACCTTCGCGAATCGAAGTGGGCTGGACGCAATTTATCGGGGGTGTCGTTCATCCACTGCAAGCTCTACGGCGTTCACGGCCAGGCGATAGCGATCGACGAGGCGGTGATCGAGCATGCGGACCTGTCCCACCCCGCGGATCGGAGCCGTGTCGGCACCAGGACCGACCTCCTCGCGATGTGGCAGCAAGACGAATGGACTGACCAGTCTGTTCTCAAGGCCTAACCGAGTTCACCTGGAGATACAGTTCGTGAAGCGAATCACCAATCTGGAGCCTCTGTGTGCGCTGATCTTGCTACGAATGACGCATGAGGAGTTCCTGCGCGTCCTCCTTCCCGAGGGGCACGGCCCTACCACGGAGCCACTCGACAGCGGGAAAGCCGCGCACGAGGAAGACGATGAGCAGGATGATCCTCCGGGCTGCGATGACGAGGATCCTCCGGGCTGTGATGACGAGGATCCTCCGGGCTGCGATGACGCCGCGATTTCTCTCGACTTCGCCCGGCTCGAGGCAGGCCTTCTCTCCCGCGCCGACGTGTATCGCCTGGAGAACCATCTCAGTACATGCGACACATGCAAGGAAGTATTTGCGGCCATGGTTTGCGAAGAACGCCGGGCCAAGGCGCTGGACAACTTCGAGGGTTGCGAGGATATCTGTGGGTGAAAACGATGTGATGCCCGACTCTGTCGCGCCAGTGCCCATCGGCACGAGCGGGTTTGGCCAGGCCATGATCGGAGTAAACACAAAGTGTGGCGAGCTGGCCGCTGCGATCGCGGCGCATGACTTTGAGGGTGTCGTATACGTTGCGCGCGAAGCGACGAGGATGTGGTTCACCGGTCTCACCAAATGTAGTCGGCTCGTCGAACTCAGCTCGACGTCGAGTCCACACGCCGACGCGGCGCGACGCTTGCTCGAGGAGACCTATATGAGGCTCTTGGAGCTATTCGAGCAAGCAGCACGGACTATCGATGTTCCGAGAATGCGACGAGCTCTGGCTGAGCTACGCGTCTCGCTCGTGACCGCAATAGCTCAGCCGCTCTCAGGGGGTGACCGTCCTGACACCCGCGGACGCTCGAGCAAGGGGCATCATGGCAAGCCGGTTTGAACAGAACTTGCAACAAGTATTCGCAAGCTTCATGGCGGAGACCGAGCGCACCGTGACCGCGGC
>Ga0070717_10001917_pt1 | contig 14536 bp, 15 predicted proteins | sample LARL113metaG_FD_71366 | JGI IMG/M metagenome (GOLD analysis project Ga0070717, IMG submission 71366) | Corn, switchgrass and miscanthus rhizosphere microbial communities from Kellogg Biological Station, Michigan, USA - LAR L11-3 metaG | ecosystem: Host-associated > Plants > Roots > Rhizosphere ... | reverse complement strand
AAGCTGCGGAAGACGGCAACTTAATTAATTAAGCTGCGTATGCCATTTCTTGATTGGCAATTATCATTGTGCACGCGATTACGGGTGTGTGCACCCCGGCATGCCTCTTGGCCGCAAGCATCTCCGTCGAAACCGTGACGCCCCCAATGTGGGATCGACCCTTCAAAGAACTGCTTCCAATCTAGGTAGAACCAGAAGGGAAGTCAACGTACTAAAGGGTTAGATGCTGCAGAAAGGACAGGGTCGCAGGTTCACTGACTCGCCTGAAAAGGGTTCCATCACAGTGCGTAGCAGGCGCGACGGACCCCCGAAATGAATGGTGATTCGATTCAGCAACTCTGCTAACATTCCCAGCACTCGCGCTTGAATGGGGTGCATATGGTAACGAAACATTCTTGCTCGTTTTGCTTCTTGGCGTGGTGTGTTCCGCTCAACAGACAGCTGCAAATCCGGAGTTTGAAAGGCAATTCCAGGCGGCGCAGGCCGCTTTTGCAGCGCGAAAATATCCTGCGGCCATCGATGCATTCAAGAAAGCCTCCAAACAGCAGGGAGGCTGCGCGCGTTGCTTTATCGGAATAGGGTACTCCTATCTGAGGATGGGCGACGTGAACGAAGCGCAGAAAAGCGCGGAGAAGGCACTTTCGCTGGCGACCTCTGATGCTGATCGCGCGATAGCCCACGACCTAAAGGGCTCGGCTTTCTTCAACGTTAGCGAACTCGACAAGAAGTCAGCTCCGAAGGCTGAAGATGAATTCCGTGAGGCCGCGCGCCTTGCTCCGGCGGTTGCCTCGTTCCATCTGAACCTGGCACGGTCACTGATGAAGCAGTCAAAAGACGACCAAGCGGTGCCAGAACTCAACCGATGTCTCGCCCTCAGTCCCTCTGTCCCTATGGCCGACTTGGCAAGAAGGTATTTGGCTAATCCTAAGCGCGGACACGGCGAGCTGGCGCCTGATTTCCATATCGCCGGCCTGCAGGGCGACCAAGTCGCTTTACAGGAGCTGGCTGGCAGGACCGTGGTGCTGGATTTCTGGGCAACTTGGTGCCCGTCCTGTCGAGCGTCTGTTCCGGACCTGAAGGACCTCACGAAAAAATATCCTGACCGGCTGGTGCTGATAAGCGTGAGCGCAGATAGCGATGACAACTCCTGGCGGGAATTCGTCGCCAAGCACGACATGACGTGGCACCAGTACCGTGATTCCGACCACCAGATTCTCAACTTATTTGCGATTCATGGGTTTCCCACTTACATGGTCATCGACGGGGATGGAATCATCCAGCAGAGGATTGTCGGAACGGATCCGCAGGAAAGCATTGTGCACAAGCTAAAGGACTATCTGGCTAAGGTTCCTGAGCTGGCAAATAAGTAGGTCACCCATTCTCCTTTTGGTTTCGAAATTCTTCCACCACGTCTAGAGCGTTGCATGTTCTGAATGCGTTTGTACAGGGCCAGCATTGCTCGCGGTTACCTGCTCCGCTATGATTGGGACATGAATTTTTCGGAGACGATCTTCCTGTTCGTGATCGCACTATTGGTCTTCGGGCCAAAGAAGCTGCCGGAGATCGCCCGCCAAGTCGGAAAAGCCCTCAACGAGTTCAAACGCGCTTCGAATGAGTTCAAGGCCCAGATCGAAGCTGAGATTTCTCAACTAGAAACGCAAGAGAGGCAGAAACAACAGCCTGAGCAGAAGGTCCTTCCGCCCGCGGAGCCGCCTGCAGGCGCGGTCGAGGCCTCCCGATTTTCTGCTCCAGCGGAGACTTCTCCAGCTTCGGAGACTTCTTCCCACGAACTGAACTCGCCGGTTCACAATACCACCAATGCCTGAGACCGCCACCGAACTGCGCTCGCCAGAGCCTGAGCCAGAGACGATGCCTTCGATGAGCTTCCTCGATCATCTGGAGGAGCTCAGGAAGCGGATCTTTCATTCGTTGATTGCAGTCGCGTGCGGGATGGGAGTCTGTTGGTGGTATCACGAAGCGCTCTTCGGTTTTATGCAAAAACCGATTATGCAGACGCTCAAACGCCAGGGAATAGACCGGCTGGTTTTCTTGACACCAACAGAACCCTTCAACCTTTACTTGAAGGTGTCAGCTTTGGCGGGTCTTTTCGTGACGTCGCCGTACGTGCTCTACCAGGTCTGGCTTTTTATCTCTCCTGGACTTTATCGCAAAGAGAAAAAATATGCCGTACCCTTCATGGTTTCAACAATTTTTCTTTTCTCGGCAGGAGGGTATTTCGGGTATCGGATCGTCTATCCCGCGGCTCTGAATTTTCTGATCGATTTTGGCAAGCAGTTTACGCCCATGATCACCATCCACGAATACACTGACCTCTTCCTGACTGTGATTCTGGGCCTGGGTCTAGTATTCGAAATGCCGGTCCTGATCTTTTTTCTCGCGCTGATGGGCGTAATTACCGCGGGATGGATGTGGCGAAATATTCGTTATGCGATCCTGGCGATCTTCATTATTGCCGGGATACTCACGCCTACTCCCGACATTACCAACATGTGTATTTTTGCCGCTCCCATGCTGGCCTTGTATATCTTGAGCATTGGGATTGCGTGGTTCGTGCATCCTACGCAGAGGAAGGCGCGTGAGGCGCGGAAGGCAAAGTAAAGCCTTTAAATCTTAAACCACGAAGGATACGAAATCGCACGAAGGGAAGCGTTCGAATGAAGACCAGTGCTGGTATGGTTTTATTGACTTCTGTGCTGCTTGGGCTTTCCGCCTGTGCTCGCAGCGCCCCGGTGGATGCCGCCCTCCAGGCAAACAGTGATTCCCCCCCTAAGGCTGAAGCTCTTCCGGGTGTCCCGCCAAGCTTCAACGCCAATCGGGCCATGCAATACGTAAAGGAAATTGTGGCCTTCGGTCCCCGTCCGATTGGAAGCGCGAACCACAAGAAAGTCGAGAATTACATCCTCACACATCTAAAAGGTGACGTGGTCGAGCAAGACAATTTTGAGGTGGACACATCTGAGGGCAAATTCCCGGTGCACAATATCATTGCCAAGTTCCCAGGAACGCGTGATGGCATCGTGGTCATTGCCAGCCACTACGACACCAACTGGCCGCTGAGGAACACGTCGTACGTGGGGGCGAACGACGGGGCCTCCTCCAGTGCAGCGTTGCTCGAAATCGCGAACCACCTACGAGGGAAGACGCGGAACAGCTACAGCGTTTGGCTGCTTTGGGACGACGCTGAAGAATCCATGCGGCTGCCGTGGTTCGATCCCGAGAGCCTCTATGGTGTTCGCCACCTGGCGCAGAAATGGCAGGATGATGGAACGCTTAAGAAGATCGAGGCATTTATTTTGCTGGATATGATTGGCGACGCCGATCTGAACATTGATCGTGACCACAATTCAACTTCGTGGCTGGAAGATATGGTTTATCAGGCAGCGACCAAGCTCGGATATCAGTCGCATTTTTTCGCCCGAGACAATGAAGTCGGAGATGATCATGCCCCGTTCATGCAGCGGGGCGTGCCCTGTGCTGATCTGATCGATCTGGAGTATGGCTATAACAACGTCTTCTGGCACACTCCTCAGGACACGGTAGACAAGCTTAGTCCTAAGAGCCTGGAGATCGTTGGCACGGTTACGCTCGAAACCGTGAGGCTGCTGGATCAACGATAGCCTGCAGTCACAGACTTTGTTGGTAAATCGATATCGCCCGTGCAGTCGGTGGGGACTACCCAGCATCCGCTGCCGGAGTTCACCTGCTTCGTGGGTCCTCTCGGCTGCCGTGCAAGTCTGGGATGACGAAGAGAAAGGGAAGTAGCTCAAAGCCCGCTTGGCGCGCCGAGGTCCGTTCTCCACCACTTTCTCTTTGCGCGATTTTCATTTCTAATTCAGCCTGCACTCGGAACTGCTTGTGAACCGGTTACTCTTCTGGATTCTGTTCAATATCTTCGTCGCTGCAATGCTGGCGCTCGATCTGGGCATTTTTCATCGCCGGACCCAGACACTCAGATTGCGGCAGGCTCTTGCCTGGAGTGCGCTGTGGATCGGGCTGGCCGCGGTCTTCGCCGCTCTACTCTACGTTTGGCAAGGCCATCAAGCGGCGCTCGAGTTCTCCACCGGCTACGTCATCGAGCTTTCGCTCAGCGCTGATAATCTGTTTATTTTTCTTCTGATCTTCCGTTACTTCCGCTTGCCAGAGCCGGAACAATACCGCGTTCTTTTTTGGGGCATTATCGGAGCCATTGTCATGCGCGCGGCCTTCATCTTTGCCGGGGTTGGCCTGATCCGAAGATTTCATTGGGTGATTTATCTCTTCGGCCTTCTGCTGGTGTACAGCGGTATGCGGCTGCTTTTCCAGCGCGGAGCGCAGGTGGACCCGGAAAAAAATCCTGTGCTACGCATGTTTCGCCGCTTCATTCCAGTCACTGACGATTATGTAGACGGAAAATTCTTTGTGCGACGTGAAAGGCTCTACGCGACTCCGCTGCTCTTGGTGCTACTCGTCATCGAGACCACTGACGTTATCTTTACCATCGACTCGATTCCCGCCGTCCTCGCGATCACCCTTAATACGTTCATTGTCTACACATCTAACATTTTTGCGATCCTCGGTCTACGATCACTGTTTTTCGCGCTCTCGTCTCTGATGGACATGTTCAAGTACTTGCACTACGGGATCTCGTGCGTGCTGGTCTTTGTGGGAGTCAAAATGCTGCTGTCGCACTATCACGTTATCCGGACGGAAGTTTCCCTGGCGATAATTGCCGCAATACTTCTAGTGACGATTGTGGCTTCAGCCCTGCATCGGAAACGGCCAACCATGAGCGCCTGAGAGGTCTGCGCACAACCGACCATCAGCCGCGAAGCGGCGAAAGAATCCAACCCACGGCGCAAGCCGTGGGTTGACAAGCGAAAAAAAAGGGGGCTCAGCCCCAACGGGGCGAAAGATCGGTTACCATGCTGGCTCTTAAGCTCCTATCACACAGTGCACGGTCCGACCATTGCTGGTGTAAATCGCGAGTTATCGCTAGTTTGCTGCCTACTCTGTGATACGCAGCTTGATCCGGTTTGAAGTGATAGTGCCGCGTTGTCGCGACCAAAACGGCACACGGGGCATTTTCATAATGTCCCTTGCGTAGTCTTCGGATAGATAACTGGTGTACTCCACGACAAACTCTATACGCCAGGCTCGTTGAGGAATTCCTTGGCAGCCCCTCCCATCCGCGTTCCGACGAATTCGCGCGGTTGCAGGAGAATAAAATCGTACGGCTGTGGGGGAGGCGGTAGCTCATCAGCAAGGAAATCCGTTCTGACCTCATGTCCTTTCGCATCGAACACACGAGAACGTCAAGCAGGCCGAAAATGGTGCTATCAGGCCATCCCACGCCCAACTTCTCAAGTTCAACGCTTTCTGCAACGGTGTCGATGACCTCAAGGGCCGACGAACGGCGGATGGTCATCTTGACTTTGGCAAACTCCGACTTCGGCCCGAAATGTTTTTCCTGCTCTCCAATAACTAATCGGCTCTCCGAGAAGCATAGAATCTCGCTTTAGCCATCCTTCCACCCACATTCCCAAGTAGTCTTTCATGTTGGTCGCCACCGCCGGAGAGATTCGTAGCAAAGGGGGATTCTAGCGGATTGTTGACGCAAGCAGGCGATCACACCACCTGAGCTATCCATGTGCGATGGCGCTGAGAGAAAGCAGCCGTGAGCATGCCTCAAGGCAGCAGCTTATCCGAACCGAATCTTCTCTCCCATCACAACTGAATGCTCCAGGAACTTCACGTCGTTGTGGTCGGGGAAATCCGTGCGGTAATGCGCACCGCGGCTCTCTTCACGCGCCAGGGCTGAACGCGCAACTAATAATCCAGCAATTTGTAAATTGCGCGCCTCGTATTCGCGGCGGCTGCGCGGCTTCGAAATCTGCTGTCCAATCTCTTCCAGGCGCGAGATCGCCTTCTTCAGCCCACTCCCCGCCCGCACGATGCCAACATCTTTCCACATCAGGTCCTGGAGCTGTCCCACTGCCGCCTCGACTGGCACCGGAACCGGTCCGTTCGAATACGCAGCCGGGGGAAGCACGGAAACCTTCTGCGCCGGGGCTTTCAGTTCGTCCCGCATTTTCTTTCCAGCACGCGCGCCAAAGACCAACCCCTCGAGCAGGGAATTGCTGGCCAGGCGATTGGCGCCGTGAACACCCGTTCCCGCAGCTTCGCCGGCGGCGTAAAGTCCGGGCAACGTGGCCCGGCCGTCCAAATCCGTTCGCACCCCGCCCATTGCGTAGTGTGCGGCTGGGCGTATGGGAACGAGTTCGCTAGTGATGTCCACGTTGTACTGAAGGCAAGTCGAGTAAATGCGGGGAAACCGGTGCCGGATGTGGGCTTCATCCAAGTGCGTCAGGTCTAGATATACCACGGGATCTTTGGCGCGGCTAAGTTCGAGCTCGTGCATGATGGCGCGGGCCACGACATCACGCGGCGCAAGCTCGGCCATCGGATGGTACTTGGGCATGAATCGCAGCATTTCCATATTGCGGAGGTGCGCGCCTTCGCCACGTAACGCCTCCGAGAGTAGGAATCGCGGTGCCTTTTTCAAATAAAGCGCTGTGGGATGAAACTGAATGAACTCAAGGTCGGTGACCTCAGCCCCGGCCCGGTAAGCCATGGCTACGCCGTCTCCGGTAGCGACTCCCGGATTGGTGGTGTTCAGGTAGAGCTGGCCCATGCCGCCGGTGGCCAGCAGCACAACGGAGGCGCGGATCGTGTTGTTCTCTCCACGTTCATCCATCACGCACACGCCACAAACCCGGCCGTCCTGAGTCACCAGGTCAGTTGAGAACTCGAATTCACGAATGGAAATCTCGCGAAGCGTCTTTGCCTTGGCGTAGAGTGCCCGCTGAATCTCACGTCCCGTGGAGTCGCCGTGAGCATGGAGAATGCGATTGCGGCTGTGTGCGCCCTCGCGCCCGAACGTGAGCTTGGTTCCTTCACGATCAAACTGCGTGCCCCACGCGATCAGTTCCTCAATCCGCTCGGGAGCATCTTCCACCAGAGCGCGTGCCGCCTCGGGATTGCAAAGGCCATCGCCTGCATTCAGCGTGTCCTGCAGGTGGAGGCTGATCTCATCTTCATCACTGAGAGCTGCAGCGATCCCACCCTGTGCCAACTGAGTGCTGGAATCTGCAACTTCTCGTTTAACAAGAACCAGTACGCGTCCTGCGGGAGCCAGTTCGATAGCGGCGCGCAATCCGGCGACTCCGGCGCCAATGACCAGAAAATCGGTTTCGGGAGCGGCGGCTGGCATTCACGAAATGGTACCACTTGAAACTGGCAGTGTGTCAGGACTTCCCACCGGAGGCTTACGTTATGATGATTCCCAATGGTTCGCATCCCGGTAAAGACAAGTTCGTGCGGCTACGAAGCTGTGATCGAGCAAAATGTGCTTGCTCGCGCTGGTGTCGTTCTGAGGTCGCTGCTTAGTGGTGCGCAGCCGCTCTTCGTTGTCACTGTGCCTCCAGTGCGTCGCCGCTGGGGAAAAGTACTGTTGCAATCGCTTGAGGCTAACGGATTCTCCCCCACGGTCATCGAGATGGGCGATGGCGAGCGTTTCAAACGGCTTTCCACGTTGGAAGGTCTGGCGGAGAAGTTGGTGAAGGCGGGTGCGGACCGTAAGGCGGTTGTACTCGCTTTCGGCGGCGGAGTCGTCGGAGATGTTGCGGGGATGCTTGCTTCCGTCTACATGCGCGGCGTGAAGCTGGTGCAGATCCCCACAACCGTGCAGGGGCAGCTCGACGCGGCCATTGGTGGCAAGACGGGCGTGAACCTGCGAGCAGGGAAAAACCTGGTTGGTACGTTTTGCCAGCCGCAGCTTGTGCTGATCGATCCCGCAACGCTCACGACGCTTCCGGAACGTGAGTTTCGCGCCGGAATGTACGAAGCCCTGAAGTGCGGGGTGATCGGGAATGCAGAACTGTTTGCGCGGCTTGAGACTTCTTCCATCAAGACGCTGCGCAGAGATCGCGAATTGCTGACCTGGGTGATCGCGGAATCGGTACAGCTGAAAGCGCACATTGTTTCTACCGATGAGAAAGAGAGCGACCTCCGCCGGGTTCTAAATCTTGGACACACCCTAGGTCATGCGCTCGAAGCCGCGACCGCCTATCGTCAGTTCCTGCACGGAGAAGCGGTTGCCTGGGGAATGATTGCAGCGGCAAGAATTTCTTCCGACGTTGGCTTTTGCAATCCCGGAGTCCACGAACGTATTCGTGAGGCAGTTCTTGCCTGGGGAGCGCTTCCCAGAGTCAACGTGCCCACTGGAAAAGCGATGAAGCTGGTCCAATCCGACAAGAAGACGGAAAGGGGAGTCGTGCACTTTGTACTTCCGAAAGAAATTGGGAGAGTGGAAATCGTAAAGAATATTCCGGAGCCAGCAATTGCAACGGCTTTGGCGGAGATCCGGCGGATATCTCATGGTTAACTCGAGCCTAAGTGACGAGACTAAAACGCCGGTTGTGGGCGCGGCGCCGGAGGGAGCGACCGATTCCGAGTCCGCCTCGCGCGCGGTGCGGGAGATGTTCACGGCGATCGCTCCGCGCTACGATCTGCTGAACCATCTACTTTCTGCGAATGTCGACAAACTCTGGTGGCGGCGAACTGCGCGATCATTCGCAACCATTGTCTCGCAGCCTGACGCTCAAGTACTCGATCTCTGCTGCGGCACAGGAGACATGGCATTCGCATTGCGGCGGCAGGGAACGCAATCCCACATTATGGGCGCAGATTTTTCTCACGCCATGCTGGTGCTGGCGTCCGCCAAGTCTGCCGGCCATCGCCCGGTGCAATGGATTGAAGCCGACGCCCTCCACCTTCCATTTCACGATCAGAGTTTCGATCTGGTCACCTCGGCTTTCGGCTTTCGCAACCTGGCCGACTACGACGCAGGACTGCGCGAGATCGTGCGCGTACTTCGGCCCGGAGGAGAGTGCGGCATTCTGGAATTCAGCGAGCCCAGAGGTCTGCTGGGGAAGTTTTACAACCTGTACTTCAAGTCCATCTTGCCCAGAATCGGCAGGCTGATTTCGGGTAGTACCCGGGCTTACTCGTATTTGCCTGCCTCGGTTGAGCGCTTTCCTACTCCTCCGGAAATGATCGAGAGGATGCAAAAAGCCGGGCTCCGCAACCGTTCGTGGAGGCCTTACACCTTCGGGATCGCTGGTCTGTTTCGCGGAACTCGCTAATTCATGGGTTCGCAGTCAGGGAACTTGCTGCAGTGGGTTTTTCCTGCTTGAAGCATTCCGTAAATGCATCGGCGATGGGAAAGCGGATGACATCCTTGTACTCCGCTCCCAGAAATTCCTGAAGGCGACTTGTGTCCATCACCGTATCTGAGGTCATGTAAGACGCAACATCAGGTGGAATTGCGGAAAGTTTGGTCTTCCACAACAACTGCAGGACGACTTCGAAAAGTCGTTCACTTGGCACGCGCACCAGTTTCGCCTGCGCGAGCCGGACGCACTGCTCATAGGTTAACGCTCCGCCACGTCCGGCTACGTTCAAAATTGTGAGGCGCTGCCCCTCGGGTTGGACCTTTTTCAGAAGGTGAGCAATCAAGCGCGCAACGTCATCTATGTGTACGAACTGAATCCGGTTTTGCAGGTACTGTTTCCCGGCAGGCAGCATGCAGGGAAGCCGCTTGCCCTGTTCCCGCATCCTCGCCGCCCGTTTGCTGGTGCCGCCTGGAATTCCTCGAAAAGCTTCCATAAAGTAATTGTCAACGCTGGCGCCGGCAAAAATATGCGGTCTCAATATGTAAACGCTGCACCCGCGTAGGGCCGGAGCGCGCTGCTGCACCACACGGTCCGCCTCCATCTTCTGGACTCCGTATGTATAAGAATGGGCCCGCAGGGGAGCTTCTTCGGTAGCGGGCTGTGAGAGTCCCGGGCCGTATGCCGCCACGCTGCTTACAAAGACAAATTTTTCAATCATGGGCCAGTCGCGATTGACCTCGGTGATGGCTTCCATCACTCGTGCCGTTCCCGCGACATTGATCTGCCAGATGCGGTCACGGTCCAAAACTCCGGTGCGCACCGCATCCAGGATAAAAGCGAGGTGCACCACAGCCACGGGTCGAACCGTTCGAAGAAGCTGCAGAAATTCCAGGCAGGACGATTCCAGTCCCAAGTCCATCGGTACAAATTGAATCGGAAGGTCCGTCTCCGGAGCCCGCAGGTCTGCGCCAACGACGCGAAATCCGGACAGCATGGGCAGAAGCCGTCGCCCAAGGTTCCCGGAAATTCCGGTCACTAGCACAGACGGAAGCGCCTCTGCCATTACTTTTTACCGGGTGCTGGAGTTTCCGCCGCGGGTGTTTCGCCAGGGTTTCTCAGCGTGGGCGGAGCCGGAGCTGCGAAGTAGGCATCATCCAGCGTCGTCTTGGCCGAATTCTGCAACGACTCGAATGAACTCTTCATCTTCTCGTTCTGCAAAGTACGGGCAATTTCGTCATGGACGCCGGAAACCGGCAGGTCTGTGATTTCTTCAACCTTATAAATCATGAACCCCGCGGGATCGGCGAACACTGGGGAAACTCCACCCTTTTTCAGGTCAAAAATAGATACATCGGTCGGTGGAATGTTGGCTTTCCTCACGTTGTCTGTGCGGGTGTTTGTGGCCTTCTGTTTCGATCCGGCGGCATCATAGGCCTCCTGTTGGAGCTTGCCAAAATCCTCGCCGGCGGCAGCGCGCGCTCGAAGCTTGTCCGCCAACTCCTTCATTGCGGCTTCCGATTCTTCGCGTTTCTTCTGCGCATCTGGATCGTTTGGTTTCTGGGAGGACGTATCTACCTGTTTCTGTTTGGGCACATAGAGCCGGTCAAAACTGATGGCCTTGTAGTCGGAGCCATGCTCGCGGTAGTAATTCTCGATATCGCCGTCAGAGATACTCATCGCTTGCTTCTGCATTTGCTCACTGACGAGCTTTGCGAGGATCTGCAGTCTCAATAGATACATCTGCTGATCGAAATCGGCGCCGTGATCCAATCCCAGTTCGTGGGCTTTCTGGGCGAGCACCAACACGGTTACATAACGATTCGCAAATTGTTTCTTTGTCGCCGCGGGCATGTTGGGCTGCACCGCATTCGCAATCTTTTCGAACTCAGCCCGCGTGATGACTGTCTTGCAGTCCGACGGAGTTGCGCTACCTCCCACAGGCCGTTCGCAGAGGCCTTGTACCGTAATGACTGGCGCATCCGGAGCGACGGTGCTGGAGCTTTCGCTTGAGCCTTCTGAGCTCTTTGCCGGCGCAGCAGGACGCGGCTTGAGCACCGGGGCGGGCGAACTGGACTGGGCAAGGGCAACGCCGGCGAACAGCAGGCAGACAAAGCCATTTCGAAACAATCTCAAAGGGTTCCTCCAACGAAGATGGGCAAACAAGAATCGTAGCACAGAGCAGAGTAGGTTCACTGGCCCGTTCCGGCTTGGCGGAACTTCGCGCCAAAGCGATAATGCAGACATGTCGGGAGCTCCTGCCATCTTCGGCTCGAAGGCAATGCGTGCAGAGAAGCGCACCGTTGCCGCCAATTCGGTCTTTGCGGCAGTCGCGATCACTTCGCTGAAAATCATTGTCGGAATTACCACCGGCAGTTTGGGTATCTTGTCGGAAGCGGCGCACTCTGGATTGGATTTGATCGCTGCCACGGTCACGCTTTTCTCGGTGCGCGTATCGGACAAGCCTGCAGACGCCGACCATCAGTATGGGCACGGAAAAGTTGAGAACTTTTCTGCGTTCATCGAGACCGGCCTGCTGCTGGTCACTTGTGTCGTCATCATTTACGAAGCCGTCAAAAGATTGTTCTTCCACCACGTTGACATCGAGCCCAATGGGGCCGCGTTTCTGGTGATGTTCTTTTCCATGGCGGTAGATTTCTGGCGCTCGCGCGCTCTGGGAAGGATTGCTGAGAAATATGACAGTCAGGCATTGCAAGCGGATGCGCTCCATTTCTCGACCGACATCTGGTCAAGCGGCGTAGTGGTGCTGGGACTGGGGCTGGTGTTGTTGGGGAGGAAATTCGGCGTCGCATGGCTGATTGATGCAGATCCTGTTGCCGCACTTTTCGTAGGCGGCGTCATTGTTTTTGTCAGCTCACGCCTGGCGCGAAAAACCATCGACGCGCTGCTCGATACTGCTCCTACAGGTGCTCGGAGCAAGATCATCACCGCCCTCCGGACCGTCGATGGCCTACTGGAAGTGGACCGGGTGCGGATACGGCGCGCCGGCAACCGTTATTTCGCGGATGTCTCGATCGGGCTTGCACGCAATGTCACCTTCCAGAGATCGGGCCAAGTTGCGGACGAAGTTACAGGCGCGGTGCAGAAAATCCTTCCCAATACGGACGTGGTCGTCCACTCCGTTCCGCGGCCGGCATTTACCGAGAATATTTTTGATCGGGTGCGCGCGGTCGCCACTCGCCACAACCTGAATGTGCATGATGTGAGCGTGCAGGATCTTGACGGCCAACTCCACGTTGAGCAGCACCTGGAAATGGACGAGCGACTATCACTGAAGCAAGCACATGACCGGGTAACCTTGATGGAGACTGAGATTCGCGAGGAAGTACCGGAGATTGCGTCCATCCTCACGCATATCGAAAGTGAACCCGCGACTATCGAACCCGGCGAACAGATTGCTCGGGATGCAAGATTGGAGGAGCGCCTGAAGGGTGTGGCCACGGAATTCCCGGAAATCCTCGACATGCATGACATCAAGGTCAAGCGCGTGCGGGAACATGTGTACGTCTCCTGCCACTGCACTTTTCCCGATGAGTTGCCGCTCTCGCGCGTGCACGATCTCTCGACTGCGCTTGAAATCCGATTCAAACAGGAGGCCCCGGAATTGTTCCGCGTCTTGATCCATCCCGAACCAAGCACCGACAACCGGAGATAGGGAAAGAACATGATTCAGGCAAACGTGAAATGGAAGCAGCAAACCCAGTTCGCCGGCCAGGCCGGCTCTGGCCATTCGATAACGGTGGATGGTGACAGCAAAGCTGGGAACAGCCCGATGGAACTTGTCCTGATTGCGCTGTGCGGATGCACAGCCTATGACGTGGTTACTATTTTGCAGAAGAAACGTGAGCCGCTGACGGGTGTCGAAGTTAGCGCGAAGGCGGAAAAAGCTCCCACACCTCCGAGCGTGTTTACGGAGATCAAGCTCATCTATCGTGTTGCCGGAAATGTCTCTCGCAAAGCTGTTGAAGATGCTGTCCGGCTGTCTGAAGAAAAATACTGCTCGGTCGCCGCTATGCTGTCCAAAACCGCAAGGATCACCTACGAAATCGAGTTGGACTCGAAATGACTAATGCAGCAAGCGCACCCGCGGCGACTGAGTCGACAACTCCTGAGCCGCACAGCTCATATCGCGGCTATTCCTACATTGCAGCGGCGGCGGTCTTCTGGGGTTTGTCAGCCAGTCTAGGCCGTGCGGCATTTACCGGACGCCTACTGCCAGATTCTGGAATCCGTAGAGTGGATCCGGTGATCCTGTCGCAGTGCAGAACCACGTTCTCCTTTCTTGCATTGCTTCTCGGGCTGCTTCCGAATCGCGGCTGGAGGAGTTTGCGCCTGCCGTGGGCCGATGTAGGACGAATCTCTTTGCTCGGGGTGGTCGGCGTAGCTGCCTCCAATTACTTCTACTATCTTGCGATCCAGAGAACCAGCGTGGCAACCGCGATCATCGTGCAGTACACAGCGCCAGTATGGGTGCTTTTGTATATGGTCATGCGCCGCATCGAGCGGCCTACCTGGTCAAAGATGGGATCCGTGTTTCTCGCAATCTTGGGAATCGCGCTAGTGATCGGACTATTCGGGCAGGGAAGGCTTAAGCTCGACGCTCTAGGCGTGACGGCAGCCCTTGTAGCGGCGTTTTCGTTCGCGTTTTATAACATCGGCGGGCATTCTATTCTTGCGCGTTACGACCGCTGGACGGTTCTGCTCTACACCACCCTGGCGGCGGCGTTATTTTGGATTGTAGTGAACCCACCAAACAAGGTCGTAGCCGCCCATTATTCTCCGGCTGCCTGGATGTTTCTGTTGGTGTTTGCGCTGCTTTCAGTCCTGGTGCCGTTCGCGTTCTATTTCGCCGGGCTACAGCACCTCGCGCCTACCAAGGCGATTGTGGTGAGCTGCCTCGAACCCGTGTTTTCCATTCTGATTGCAGCAATCGCCTTGAAAGAAGTCGTCAGGCCGCTGCAGTGCCTCGGAATCATCATGGTCTTGGGCGCAATTCTCATGGTGCAGAGATCAGGCAGTGGCGGTGCAGCGCCGGTGGCGGGCCCTGTGGACTGACTCTTTCATCCAATTTTGACGATATCTTTACAAACTGACACTCCTTCAGCACTTTGGTTGTCTCACGATTAAAAGTAAAGTCAGAGCAGGGTGATCTTTAAGAAAGAGAGTAAAGAACGTGAAGACTTCGCGCTTGAGCTTCGTGCTTCTGTTGGCTATCTTTTACGCTGTTCCTTGCTTTGCTCACCATATGGCTGTAGTGGTATCGAAACAAAACGGCGTGGCAAGTC
>Ga0070717_10001915_pt1 | contig 14544 bp, 14 predicted proteins | sample LARL113metaG_FD_71366 | JGI IMG/M metagenome (GOLD analysis project Ga0070717, IMG submission 71366) | Corn, switchgrass and miscanthus rhizosphere microbial communities from Kellogg Biological Station, Michigan, USA - LAR L11-3 metaG | ecosystem: Host-associated > Plants > Roots > Rhizosphere ... | reverse complement strand
TCTAGCGAGGAGCTTGAACCCGATCCCATCCCGAACTCGGCCGTTAAACTCCTCAGCGCCAATGGTACTATGGCTTAAGCCCTGGGAGAGTAGGTCGCTGCCAGGCCTGCCAAGGACAAGAATTCCTCTTCACGTCAATGTCACAAATAGAAGCGCCGCTTCCCTTTCCGGGAGGCGGCGTTTTTTTATGCGCCGGCATCGGCCGGATGCGCGATTTTCGGATAGAGCGGGATGACTTTTCTTCGAATCGTCATCCCGCTCTATCGTTTTGTTTGAGCATGATCTTTTCGGAAAACCGGTGTCCACTTTTCCGGATCATGCTCCACGATCGGCCGCCATGATCAATTCCAGTTCATTGCCCGTTCATTTCAAAATCCTTATCGCAAACCTGCCCTACAATTTGATCGGCCCCCAACCGAGGAGATCCCCATGCGTGAGTTCATTCGTCCCGCCGCTGCCGCGTTAAGTATTGTCTGTCTTGCAGCCTCGATCGCCGTCATCCCCACCGACAGCGCGCTGGCGCAGGCCAAGCCGCAGATGGCGCCCGCCGCCGCGGCCGCACAGCCACCGGCGTTGAAGCAGATGGCGCTGACCGAAAAGCAGATCGAAGCCGTCCTGGTGGCGCAGAAGGACATGAACGCCATCACCGACAAGCTGCCGCAGGATGCCAAGCCGGATCCCAAGGTGATGGCGCAGCTCGAGGGCATCGCCAAGAAGAATGGCTTTGCCGGCAGCGACGAGTACAACACTGTGCTCGACAATATCAACCTGGTGGAAGCCGGCATCGATCCCGCCACCAAGAAGTATGTCGGCTCCGAGGCCGTCATCAAGGCGCAGATCGCCCAGGTCCAGGCCGACAAGAAGATGTCCGCCAAAGACAAGAAACAGGCACTCGACGATCTCAACACGGCGATGAAGTCGCCGGAGCCTGCGGTCGAGAACAAGGGCAACATCGATCTCGTCCTCAAATATTACGACAAGCTCGCCGCCGTGCTCGGCCAGGACCAGCAATAAGGTCAGCAGTCAGCGCACGCCAAACAAAAAAGCCCCGGAGCATCCTCCGGGGCTTTTCTTTTTTGAGCATGATCTCCGCGCAAGCGCGTCACGCGTTTGTCGCGTGTTGCAACAGGCCTCAGGTGCGCGTGCGCATCCGCATCATGAAGCTGTCGAAGCTCAATTCCGCCACCTGCATCCAGGGCAGCGATTCGTTCCGGAAGGCGGTCAGGCTTGTGTACAGCTTGTTGAAGTGTGGATTGGTTTTCGAAAGCTCCGCGTAGATCTCATTGGCGGCGGCATAACAACCCTCCAGCACCTCCTGCGGGAACGGACGCAGTTGCGCGCCGGCGACAATCAGCCGTTTCAATGCCGGCGGGTTGACGTAATCGTACTTGCCGGTGACCCAGGTAAAGGTGTCGCGCGAAGCGCTCTCGACCGCCGCCTGATAGTACTTCGGCAACGCGTTCCACTTTTCGAGGTTGAAGACGTTGTGGCCTTGGCCGGTGCCTTCCCACCAGCCCGGATAGTAGTAAAGCTTCGCCACCTTCACGAAGCCGAGCTTCTCATCGTCGTAGGGACCGACCCATTCCGCCGCGTCGATGGTGCCCTTTTCGAGCGCGGGGTAGATGTCGCCGCCCGCGATCTGCTGCGGCACGCCGCCGACCTTGGCGATGATCGTGCCGGCAAAGCCGCCGACGCGGAATTTGAGCCCTTTCAGATCTTCCATCGACTTGATTTCCTTCCGGAACCAGCCGCCCATCTGGGCGCCGGTAGAGCCGGTCGGAATGCTCGTGCAGTTGAATTCCTTCAAGAGGTCGTTGATCAGGTTCTGGCCATCGCCCCACAGCAGCCAGGATATGTGCTGGCGCGTATCGAGCCCGAACGGGAGCGCGGTGCCGAAGGTAAACGCCGCGTTCTTGCCCCAGTAGTAATAAAGCGCGGTGTTGCCCATCTCAACTGTGCCGTTCGATACGGCGTCGAGCACCTGTAGGCCCGGAACGATTTCGCCGGCCGCGAAAGGCTGGATCTGGAAATGGTTGTCGGTGATTTCGGCGACGCGTTTGCAGAAATATTCGCAGCCGCCATACAGCGTATCAAGGGATTTCGGCCAGCTTGCCGCCAGCCGCCACTTTATCTCCGGCATCGACTGGGCGATCGCCGGTGCCGCAACCGTGCTCGCGGCAAGTCCAACGCCACCAACTTTCAAGAAATCACGACGTTTCATACGCTTCCCTCCGTTATGTGCCGATGTTTCGACGAGGGACAGCGATCTTGAATGTCGCTTATTTGGTTCGCCGACGGCAGCTTGATCAGGTCACCGATGCCCGGATACCGACAAAAAGCCGGCCAAGCCTCAGCCCGCGCGCAGGATGACCAATCGGCCGCGGGGAATCAAGCAGGATGCGCCATCAGCCGTTTCCACCTTCTAAGTTGCGTTGCGGCAAACTGACGCCGGTCGCCGCCATTTGCTATGACAGACGAAAGCCGCTCCGGGAGGTGCTCGAATGATAGGCAAGAAGGTGGTGGTCGCCGGTGCGACCGGGTTGGTAGGCAACGCCGCCTTGCGGCATTTCGGCAGCGTTAAGGGGTGCGAGGTCACAGCCCTGTCACGGCGAAAGCCGCGCGAGCTCTACGGCGCGCGCCACGTTGCCGTCGATCTGACCGATGCCGCGCAGTGCTCGCGCGCGGCGACGGATTTGGGCGAGACCACCCATTTGATCTACGCCGCGCTCTATGAACAATCCAATCTTGTCGACGGCTGGCGCGATGACAAGCAGATCAAGACCAACGATTTGATGTTGCGCAATTTGATGGCGGCACTTGAGCCGGCCGCGCCATCGCTTCGCCATGTGGCGCTATTGCAGGGCACCAAGGCCTACGGCGTTCACGTCCGCCCGCTCATTGTGCCGGCGCGCGAGGGCCGCTCCGAAATGTACGAGCAGCCGAATTTTTATTGGGCGCAGGAGAATTTCTTGCGCGAGCTGCAACGGGGCAAGGCCTGGCATTGGAGCATTCTGCGCCCCGTGCTGATCGTGGGCCTTGCCATGGGCGGCGCGATGGATCTGATCCCGCCGCTCGGCGTCTATGCCGCCATGCTGCGCGAGCAGGGCGGGGCGCTCGACTATCCCGGTGGCGCCGCGCGGGTCACGCAAGCGGTCGATGTCGATCTGCTGGCGCGCGCCATCGCCTGGTCCGGCGAGACCGAGGCCGCGCGCAACGAAGCCTTCAACGTCACCAATGGCGACGTCTTCACCTGGGAGAATATCTGGCCGGCGATCGCGGACGCGCTCGGCGTGAAGCCGGGTGCTGCGGTGCCGCTGTCGCTCGCGAAACAATATCCGAAATGGATCGCGCCATGGGAAGCCCTGCGCCGCAGGCACAATCTGCTTTCGCCGGGACTGGAGGAATTCGTCGGCCTGTCGTTTCAATATGCCGATTACAGCATGCGTTACGGCCATACTGAGCCGGGCCCGCCCTCGATCGTCTCGACGGTGAAGATCAACAAATGCGGCTTCACCGAGATGATGGATACCGAAATGATGTTCCGAAAATGGTTCGCCGAGGCACGGGCAAGCCGCTTGCTGCCGTGAATATTATTTCGCGAACGCCGCTTCCATCGCCTTGCGCGTCTTGATGGTGTCATTGTTGGCGTCGAATTCGACGTCGGCCCAGCGCACCACCGCGCCATGGGCGACGTTGTTCTTCAGTTTGACGCGATGCGTCAGCCCAATCGGCAGCGCGCCGGCTTTCAGGCTTGCGGCAGCCGGCATCAATTTGCCCCACACCGTATAGCCGCCTTCGCCGTCGAGCATTTCGCCGGCGCGCAAATCGCGCTTTGCAACGGACGCGACGTCGCCCCGAAAACCGTGCGGCTGTCCGGTCGGCTCCCGGCGCAGCGCCGCCGACAGGATCGAGATGTTCAGCTCAAGCCCGATCAGATGATAGGGCTTGTACATCGCAGCATAACGCCCGCTGGCGTCGGTCTTCAGGCCATATTGCTTGAAACAATCCGCCGCGTAATCATTCGGCGCTTCCAGCACCACATAGACGCCCCAGCGCAGGTCCCGAAATACCGGACGCCGATCACGCTCCAGCGACGACACCACCTCCACCACGCCGGACTTTTCCAATACGCCGCCCTTGTCGCGCGGCCGCATCACATGCGGCAAATCGTCGACGCCGCACGGCGGAAACAATAACCCATTGGTGGGCACTTCCAGGGAGGTGGCGTTCGCGATCGCCGCCATCTCTATGGCAGACTTGGTGCCATCGAGGAACGAGTTGAACATTTGCGGGTTCATGCCGGCCGATTGCGCTTCGCCCGCGGTCAGCCCGTAATGCTGCCAGACGCCATCCGGCGTCACGTCATGATAGGCCGGCAGATATTTTGTTCCCTTGCCGGCGGCGACGACGCGGAATCCCGTCGCGCGCGCCCAGTCCACCATCTCGGCCGTCAGCGCTGGCTGATCGCCATAGGCCAGCGAATAGACCACGCCCGCTTTGCGCGCTTCCTCCGCAAGCAGCGGCCCAGCCAGCACGTCGGCCTCGACATTGACCATCACGATATGCTTGCCCGCCGCTATCGCCGCGCGCGCATGCTTGATGCCGACGGCGGGATTGCCGGTCGCCTCCACGATCACCTCGATATCGCCTGCGGTCGCTTTGGCGGCATCGCCGGTGAAGGTGGTTGCGGCAATCCGCTCGGCGTCCCAGCCGACCGTGCGGCAGGCCTCTTTGGCGCGCTGCGGGTCGAGGTCGACGATGACGGGCACTTCGAGCCCGGGCGTATGCGGCACCTGCGACAAGAACATCGAGCCGAATTTGCCGGCGCCGATCAGCGCGACGCGAACCGGCTTGCCGGCGGCGCGGCGGGCGTTTAGGAGACGATGGAGATTCATGGAGGGGTCCGATCGGATTAGCCCGTCATTCCGGGACACGCGTTTTCGCGTGGACCCGGAATCCCGAGGTTGTTGGCGCGAGATTTCCGGGTTCGCGCGTTTTACGCGCGCCCCGGAATGACGAAAGTCTACTCTGCCGCTTCGCGATGCGCGCGCGCCAGCCGCAGCAGCGCGTCGTCGTCCACGGTCTTGATCGGCGTGAAGTCGCGATGGGCGATGTACTCTGGCCGGGTGGGCGTGCGGATATGATTCGAGACCGCGTTCAGCGTCAGATAGACGATCTTGCGTGGATAGGGCGTGATGTTGCCGGACGAGCCGTGCACCAGATTGCCGTGGAACATCAGCATGCCGCCGGCCTTGCCGGTCGGCGCGACGATACCGCCCTGCTTCACAAGCCGCGTCACGGTTTCCTCGTCCAGCGTCCACAGCGGATACGAGGTGGTTTCGAGATCGTGCGAGGCCTTGAGGTCGCCGGCATGCTGGCTCTTCGGCACCAGCATCAAGGGGCCGTTGATCGGCATCACCTCGTCGAGGAAGATCGCGATGTTCATGGCGCGCGGCTCGGGCATGCCGTCGTCGCGTTTCCAGGTGCCGTAGTCCTGGTGCCACTGCCAGACGTCGCCGGTGAAGGCGGCTTTGGCGTTGATCTTGAACTGATGCATGTAGAGCTTTTCGCCAAAGATCTGCTCGATCGGGTCGATCATGCGCGGATGGGCGCCGAGCAGGCCGAACGCCTCGTTGTAGAGGTGGGCTGCAAACGCGGTGCGCGGCGCGCCGCTTTTCTCGCGCCAGACTTCGGGCCGGTTGGCATCGTAGATGCGCTCCGCCTCGCGCGCCAGGAAGGCGACCTCCTCAGGGCTGAACAGCTCGGGCAGGAACAGCCAGCCCTCGCGGTTGAAAAATTCGATCTGCTGCTCGGTCAGTTTCATGGCTTTTCCTCCTTGTTGTTTATGTGACGGCGTCTCAACTACGCCGCCACGTCGATCGCCCTCAGGCGCTCTTCGGTCTTTCGCCCTGCCGTTTGCGCATGCGCCAGCGCCGCGCCTTCGGCGGCCTTGACTTGGCCGGCGAGAATGTGGGCCGTGATCGCCTCGTGCTCGCTCCAGGCGCTCTCGCGATAATCGAGCTCGGCCAGCACGGTCGCCATCGAGCGGCGCATGTGCGGCCATTGCGGCCCGATCATCTCCTCGATCGCGGGATTGCCGGCGAGCCGATAGATCGCGCTGTGGAAATCGACGTCGAGCGCGATCAGCCGCGCCAGCGGAGTTTTCCTGTCGATCGCGCGGCCGGCGCGCAGCGCCGCCTCGAGCTGCGCCCGCCCGGCTGCATCCGACTTGGCCCGTCCCGCCGCGAGCTTGGCCGCGAGCGCGTCGATCGCGCCGCGCACCTCATAAAGCTGGCGGATGCGCTCGGGATCGAGCTGGGTGACTTCAAAGCCGCGGCGGCCGCTCTCGGCCACCAGCCCCTGGCGGTGCAACAAATGCAACGCATGAGAAACCGGCTGGCGCGACACGCCGAGCTTTTCCGCAAGCTCGTTTTGCCGGATGCGATGTCCCGGCGGCAGCGAGCGGTCGGTAATCGCCTCGAGAATGCGGGCATAGACCTGGTCGATCAGGTTGGGCAGCGGATCTAGCGGGATCATATAGGGTCCATATGGAATACGGAATTCCGTATTCCGAAAACTAGCGACGTAAAACAGCGCGGTCAAGCGCTAACCGCACAATGATAGGAGCGCCGTCCCGCTATTCTCTCGCCGACCGCAACAGGAGGTCCATCATGGCCGACAACGCAGCGGACTTCTTCGGCAACATACCGCAGTACTACGATCACGGCCTCGGCCCGATGATCTTCGCCGATTATGCCGCCGAGATCGCGCAACGCGTCGCCGCGGGCAATCCGGCGCGGGTGCTGGAGACCGCGGCCGGCACCGGCATTGTCACGCGAAAGCTGCGCGATGTATTGCCCGCCGGCACGCACATCACGGCGACCGACCTCAATCCGCCCATGCTCGACGTCGCGCGCGCCAAGTTTCGCGCGGGCGAGCAGGTAGAGTTTCAGTCTGCCGATGCGATGGCGCTTCCCTTCGCGGATGGGAGCTTCGATGCCGTCGTGTGCCAGTTCGGCCTGATGTTCTTTCCGGACAAGGCCAAATCCTTTGCCGAGGTCCGGCGCGTGCTCGCCCCCGGCGGCCGCTATGCGTTCAGTGTCTGGGATTCACATCGTTACAATCCGTTCGGTCGTATCGCACATCAGATTGCGGAACGTTTCTTCCCGGTCGATCCGCCTCCGTTCTACGGCGTGCCGTTCTCCTGCCATCAGATCGATCCGATCAAGGAATTCCTGATCGAAGCCGGCTTCACCGGCATCAACTCTGCCGTCGTCAGCCTGGACAAGGTGATTCCCGACGTAGCGGGTTTCGCGCGCGCGGCGGTCTGCGGCAATCCACTCATCGACCAGATCCGGGCACGAGGCGGTGTCAAGCCTGAACGGATCGTCGAGGCGTTGGCGCAAGAGTATCGCCGAGAATTCGGCGCCGATCCCGGTCGCATGCCGCTTCAGGCGATTCTGTTTTCCGCGACCAAGCGATCATGACTGTGCCCGGTAGGCGGGCGGTCGGGGCGGCGAACATCACCCGGCCAGAAACTCCAGCACGATGTTGGAAAATTCCTGCGGCGCCTGCTCGAACATCCAGTGGCGAGCGCCGGGGATCATCGCGGTTCGCGCGCCGGGAACATGTGGGGCAAGTGCGGCGGTGATCGCGGGCAACAGCCCCTTGGTCTCGGCGCCGCCGATGAAAAGCGTCGGGGCCAGAATCGATTGTGCGGCCGCCGTGCTGAACGGCTTGCGGTTCTCATGGATCTGGCCGATCAGCGTGAAGATATTGTCGCGCAATTGCTGCTTCGCCGCCGCCGGCAATCGAGCCCAGGCGCCGTCGCCGTCGAGCCCGTCGAAAAAGTTCCGCAACGCGCCCTCGATATCGCCGGCTTTGACCTTCTCGGCCGACGCCATGATGCGCGCGCCGATCGCGGAGGGTACGGCAGGCTCAGCCAAAGGAGAGAGCGTCGCATCGAGGTCGCCGCCCGGTTCGGCCAATATCAATTTGCGCAACAGCTCTGGCCGCGCCTCTGCGACCCGAAACGAGATGTGCCCGCCGCGCGAGTGCCCCATCAGGTTCACCGGCTTCGGCTCGATTTGCTCGATGAAGCCGATCACGTCGGCGACATGCTGGCTCATCCGGTAATCGTCGCCGATGCCGTCCCAATGTTCGGGAAAGAAGTGGCGCAAGCTGACCGCGATCACGCGAAACCGTTTCGACAGCGGCCCCATCACAGCCGACCAGGTACGAAAATCGCCGAGCGTGCCGTGCACGCAGACCAGCGGCGGGCCGTTCCCGACTTCGAGATAGGCCATGTCGTATCCGTTGACGCGCAGCGTTTGCATGGCGATCAAGCCTTGAGAAAATCAAGCACGATCTCGCAGAATTTCTGCGGCGCCTGCTCGAACATCGGATGCGTAGTGTTGGGAATAATCGCGGTCCTTGAGTTCGGAACATGAGCCGCCAGCGTATGCAGCACCTTCGGCAGCATGCCCTTGGTGTTGGCGCTGCCGATGAACAGCGTCGGCGTCTTGATCGATTCCGCATCCGACCTGGAGAATGGCGGACGCCGGTCGCGGGCCTGTCCGATCAGCGTAAACGCGTTGTCGCGCAGCTGCTGTTTTGGCGTCGCCGGCAGCCGCGCCCAGGCGCCTTGACCCTCGACCGCGTCAAAAAACATCGTCAACCCGTCCTCGACGTCGCCGCCGGCGATTTTCGCGGCCGCGGCTGCGACCCGCGCCGCCAGCGGCGAGGGACCGGGTTCGAATGCCGGATCGAGCGTGGCGTCGAGCTCGCCGCCGGGCTCGGCCAGGATCAGCTTGCGCAACAGATCGGGCCGCCGCTGCGCGAGGCGGAACGAGACGTGGCCACCGCGGGAATGCCCCATCAGGTCGACCGGGCTCTCGCCGAGTTGCTCGATAAAGGCAATCATATCCGCGACGTGCTGCGCGACCGAATAGGTATCGCCACGGCCGTCCCAATGGTCGGGAAAGAAATGCCGCAAGCTGACCGCGATTACGCGGTGTTTTCGGGTGAGCGGTCCCAGCACTACCGACCAGATGCGAAAATCGCAGAGCGAGCCGTGCACGCAGACCAGCGGCGGGCCTTGCTTGGTTTCGCCAACCTCGAGATAGGCCATGTCATGGCCGTTGACGCGGAGCGTTTGCATTTTTTTGGGAACTCGTCGTGGACCTGTGAAAAAGGGAGGCGGGCTGCGGGGCTGAGGTTGCGCGCTCGAAAAGCTTTGGAACAGTATGAGATTTGTCGGAATCCGGGTGGATAGCAACATTCTCCAAGCCTAGATACAAGGCTCAGCATCAAGCTCAAAGCAAAAGAACTTGAAAGAGTTGGAGCGAGCCATGACCGGACAAAGCTTTGCAATCTTCGACACCGCGATCGGACCGTGCGGCATCGTGTGGGGCGAGCGCGGCATCAGCGGCGTGCAACTGCCGATGAGCAACGAGGAAAAGACCCGCAAGCGCATCCTCCAGCGCAATGGCGATATCCCGGAAGCCAAGCCCACCCTGGAGGTGGGGCGCGTGATCGAGGCGATCAAGGAGCTGCTGACCGGCAAGCCGAACGACCTTTCGGGCGTCGTGCTCGATCTCGACGGGGTGCCGGAGTTCAATCGCGGCGTCTACGATATCGCCCGCAGCATTCCGCCGGGCAAGACCATGACCTATGGCGATATCGCCAAAAAACTCGGCGGCGTGGAATTGTCACGCGACGTCGGTCAGGCGCTCGGGCGCAACCCTTGCCCGATCGTGGTGCCCTGCCACCGCGTGCTTGCGGCGGGCAACAAGCCGGGCGGATTTTCCGCCAATGGCGGCGTAGTGACCAAGCTCAAGATGCTTGAGATCGAAGGCGCCGTCGTCAATCACACGCCGAGCCTGTTCGAGTGAGCTTGCTTCTCCCTCTCCCCGTTCATTGCGGGGAGAGGGCTGGGGTGAGGGGCTTTCTCCGCGAGTACAGTCCTTGGAGAGTCCCCTTCACCCGGATTGCTTCGCAATCCGACCTCTCCCCGCAAGCGGGGCGAGGTGAAACGAGCACCTTAGCTAGCCGCCACCGCCTCGCAACTAAATCCGCCGCCCGGATGACGGCGGATCTTTCCCGTCGAGGGCGAGGGGAAATGCGCGGTGCAGCACAGCGTATCGGTGTCGCAATAACGCTCGAGGAAGCTCTGCCGCGTCGCGGCCGCCTGCACGGGATCGACGTCGAATTTCGGTGACAATTCCGGATAGCGGGTCTGCAACGGGGTATGCATCAGGTCGCCCGAGAACACGGCTAAATCCTTGGTCTTGCCGAAGCTGAAGGCGACGTGCCCCGGCGTGTGGCCCGGCGTCGGCAGGATCCGCATGTGATCGCCGATCTGGTGATCGTTGGTGACGATCTCGGCCTGTCTCGCCTCGACGACCGGCAGCACGCTGTCGCCGAACGGCGGTACCGGCGTCTTCGCGTTCTGCTCGGTCCAATAGTCGAACTCGCGTCTGGCGAACACGTAGCGCGCCTTTGGGAAGGTCGGCACCCAGCGCCCGTTTTCCATCCGTGTGTTCCAGCCGACATGATCGACATGCAGATGCGTGCACATCACGAAATCGATGTCGCCAACCGAGAAGCCGGCGGCGTTGAGCCCCCGCATATAGGTGTCGTCGGTCTTCATATTCCATTTCGGGCGCAGCGGCCGCGGCTTGTCGTTGCCGATGCAGCTATCGATCAGAATGGTGTGGTGCGGCGTCCTCACGATGTAGGACTGGAAACACAGGATCAGTGTGTCGCTGTCGTCGATCGCACCGGCCTTTTTCATCCACGGCTTGTTCTCGGCAAGCCGCTCCGGCGTCAGGCCGGGCAGCATATCGAGCGCGGGCAGAAAGGTAGTTTCCTGCTCGATGATGCGGTGAATGGTGAGATCGCCGGCGGTCAATTTGAGGCTGGTCAATTTGAGGTTCATGGCGCGGTCTTCCTGTTAGGCCGCCGGTGGTAGCGAGACCTTCACCGACGGCCGCTCCAGCATCTTCCGATGGAAGGTGTCGAGTTTCGGACAGGCCTTGCGCCAGCCGCAATCGGCGAAGCGGAAATCGGCATAGCCGAGCACGCAAACGAGCGCGATCTGCGCGATCGAAAGCGGGCCCGACAGCACGTCGTCGCGCGCCTCGAACCGTGCCATGCCCATCCAGGCCCGATTCCAGTGGTCGTCAGACCACGCCTTCCAGCGCGAGCCTTCCGGCCGCACCATGTTCTCGTAGCGGCACAGCAGCATGGAATCGAGCATGCCCTGCAACAGCGAATGGTCGCTCTTGACCTTCCAGCGTGCCGGCCCAGAAGCGGGAATGAGCTTTCCCCCGCCGGCGAGCTCATCGAGATATTCCACGATCACATAGGAATCGAGGATGACCTCGCCATTGTCGAGAATGAGCACCGGCAACTTCTTCACCGGCGTGACGCGCGAATATTCATCGTTCGGCGTTCCCGGCGCGACCGTGGTCGGCACGAATTCTATTTTGTCGATCAGGCCAAGCTCGATCGCCGCAATGCGCACCTTGCGGGCAAAGGGCGAGGCGGGAGAGAAGGTGAGTTTCATTTGGATTATTCCTTCAAACAACGCTCAAACGTATGGCGTCATTGCGAGCGCAGCGAAGCAATCCAGAAAGCCGTAAAGTAAGTCTGGATTGCTTCGTCGCTTACGCTACTCGCAATGACGGTGACTAGCAAAGGCTGCCTCACGCCGCGACAATCTCCTGCCGCTGCTCGCCGAGCCCTTCGATGCCGAGCGTGACGACGTCGCCGACGTTGAGGAATTGCGGCGGCTTCATGCCGGTGCCGACGCCCGGAGGCGTGCCGGTGGTGATGACGTCGCCGGGCATCAGCGTCAGGAATTGCGACACATAGGAAACGCACTTCGCCATCGAGAAGATCATGGTCGCGGTCGATCCGGTCTGGCGGCGCTTGCCGTTGACGTCGAGCCACATCGACAGTTTCTGCACGTCGGCGATTTCGTCCTTGGTGACAAGCCATGGGCCGACCGGCCCAAAGGTGTCGTGCGACTTGCCCTTGGTCCATTGACCCAGGCGTTCGATCTGGAAATTGCGCTCGGAGACGTCGTTGCAGATGCAATAGCCGGCGACATGGTTGAGCGCGTCGGCCTCCGAGACGTATTTGGCGCGGCTGCCGATGATGGCGGCGATCTCGACTTCCCAGTCGAGCTTTGTGGAGCCGCGCGGCTTCTCGACCGCGTCGTTCGGACCCGACAGCGCGGTATTGGCCTTGAGGAAGAAGATCGGCTCGGACGGGATCGGATTTCCGGTTTCCTTGGCATGGTCGCTATAGTTCAGCCCGATGGCGACGAATTTCGAGATGCCGGTGACGGGGGCGCCGAGCCGCGGCTTGCCGCTGACGGCGGGAAGCTTGGAGGTGTCGAGTTCGGCCAGCTTCTTCAATGAGGCCGGCGCATAGGCGGCGCCATCGAGCTCCTTCAGATGCGCCGACAGGTCGCGCAATTGGCCGGATTTATCGATCAGGCCGGGCTTTTCCGCACCCTTTTCACCATAACGAACAAGCTTCATTTTTCACTCCCTTCGGGGTTTCTTGAGGATTATCGGGCTTTCCTGGCACGCTTCATGGAACAGGGCGCGGGGAAATTCAACTGCCGCAGCTGGATTGCTGGGCTGCTAGACGATGAATTTGAAGGCATCACCGTCACGCCTGATGTGGGCGGCGGAAAAATGCCCGCCGATCACGAGCGTCGCTGCATCGGCAAAACGCGAGAACAATTGCCGCCGCGTCGCCGCCGATTGCACGGGATCGGAATCGGCCGTCGACGACCAGTCAAGATGCGCCATCTGGCAGGGATGATGGGCAACGTCCCCCGTCAGCAGGCACTCCTCGCCGCCGGATTGGATGAGGATGCTCATATGGCCCGGGCTGTGACCAGGCGTCGGGATCATGGTGATCTCCTCGCACAGCCGGTGGTCGCTGGCGATCAGCTCGGCCTTGCCGGCGTCGATGATCGGCTTCACGGAATCGTTGAACACGGCGGCCTTGTCCGGCTCGTCGCTGTGGTCGCGCCAGTGCTCGTATTCGGTCTTGCCGAACACATAGCGCGCGTTTGCGAAGGTCGGCACCCATTGGCCGCCGACGAGTTTGGTGTTCCAGCCGACATGGTCGACATGCAGATGCGTGCACAGCACGGTGTCGATGCTGTCGGGCGGAAAGCCTGCCTGCGTGAGGGTTTCCAAAAACGGCCCGCTGCGGTTATTCCAGGTCGGCACGTTGCGGCCTTGCTTGTCGTTGCCGAGCCCGGTGTCGACCACGATGCGGCGCGAAGGCGTCTCTACCACCAGCGAGTGGATCGACATTTTCAGCCGGCCTTCTTCATTGGCAAAATGAGGGATCAGCCAGGGCAGCTTGCGGATCTCTTCGTTGGTCGCGAGCGGCAGGATGAAACGCGTCGAGCCGACGGTTTCGAGCTCGACCACCTTGGTGATTTTGACCTTGCCGACCTTCCAGTGCATCCAAAGCGATTCCTCTCTTAGCGCGCGCAGTCGACGATGACGGTGCCGAGCTTGTCGCCTTTCTCCACCGCAAGATGCGCCTGCACGGTGTCGTTTAGCGCAAACTGCCCGGCGATATTGTGCAGGCGCGGTCCTGCCGCGAGCCATTTCGTGATGTCGGCTTGCGCTGCCGCATGCAAGGGCGGTGGCAGCGCAGGCAGCACCAGCGAACGCAGAGCGATGCAACGCTCCATCAATTCGCGCACTGGCACCACGGGGTTGCGGTTGCCGTTGGTGGCGTAGATCGCGATGGTGGAATTCATCGCCATCAGTTTCAGCGTGGTTGCGAGATTGCCGCCGAAATCGACATCAACCACACGGTTCACCCCGCGCTGGCCGGTGAAATCAAGCGCCTTGGCTACAACGTCTTCACTTCTGTAATTGATGACGAGATCGGCGCCGGCCAACCGCGCCTGCTCGGCCTTGGCGGCCGAACTGACGGTCGCGATCGCCGTGGCGCCGCCCCATTTGGCGAGCTGTACGGCATAGTGGCCGACCGCGCCGGCGCCGCCGGTGACCAGCACCGTCTGTCCCACGATCGGCCCATCGCAAAACAGCGAGCACCACGCGGTCATGCAGGGAATGCCGAGCGTCGCGCCTTGAGCGAACGACAGATCATCCGGCAAGGCGGTCACCAGATGTTCTGCCAGCGCGATATATTCGGCCGCCGTGCCGAAGGCGCGGCCGTTGCGCTGGCCGTTGAACAGCCAGACGCGCTGGCCGGCCTTCAGCCGCGTGACGCCACTGCCGACCTGGTCGACGATCCCCGCGCCGTCGCTGTTCGGGATCACGCGCGGATATTCCATCGCGCGTGAGGTGCCGGCGCGGCGGTAGGTATCGGCGGGATTGACGCCCGAAGCCTCCAGCCGGACGCGAACCTCGCCCGGTCCGGCGACAGGCGTCGGCATCTCGCCCAAGGTCAGGACCTCGCCGGCAGGTCCGGTGCGTTCGTACCAGACGGCCCTCACAGCGTTCCCGGAAAAGCGCCGCCATCGAGCAGGATGTT
>Ga0070717_10001913_pt1 | contig 14550 bp, 14 predicted proteins | sample LARL113metaG_FD_71366 | JGI IMG/M metagenome (GOLD analysis project Ga0070717, IMG submission 71366) | Corn, switchgrass and miscanthus rhizosphere microbial communities from Kellogg Biological Station, Michigan, USA - LAR L11-3 metaG | ecosystem: Host-associated > Plants > Roots > Rhizosphere ... | reverse complement strand
GCAATCCCCCGAACTGTACGGCGTCGCTCGTCTGCCGTATGGTGCGGGGTATAGTATCTGTACGGATGATGCGTCGATTCTGGGGGGCATCCGGCTGTCTTAATTACCCTAGGTGGAACGATTGGTCACCTGCTTTCTGCACCGCACATAAGGCAAGGTGTGGCAAAACGCCGCCTGTTGGTTCTGGGCGTCCGCCTCCGCCGTTCGAGCCTCGGTAGCGCATGAAACGGGGTCGGATAGGACCCGTGGTGCCGCTTCCAGACAAGCTTCCCACGCTCTTCTACACCCTGCGGCACTAGGTCATGAAAGCACAGGAAAGCGCGGAGAAGAACCCAAAAAGTGTCCAAGCTTCGAGCTCTCTTACGCCTTCGACGTGCCTCGGCGTGAAATTCTCAGTCCATACCGGCGTCTTGGCGTGATCACTCCGGATAGGCTCCGGCAACATTCTGATCGTAATCCACCAACGCCCCGGTCATGACGCCGGATTCCGGGCTTAGCATGTAGGCCGCGAGTCCGGCTAACTGGTCTGGTTTGGCCAGCTGTCGCATACGTTGAGCGGCCTCAGCCTTTGCCAACCAGTCATCGCCTGCGCCATGGAATTTCTGCTGAGTCACGCTCTCGCCCGGAGTATCCATCCACCGGCCAGGATCCCATTGCAGCGTATGCGTTTGGCCAACGCGTTGGCAACATTTTTGGTGAGTGTTGCGAGCGCCCCTTTTGATGCTGAGTAGGGTGTCAGATAGGATTGCCCGCAGTGAGCAGCCATCGAAAGAATATTGACGATACTGCCGGGCTCGCCAGTCTCGACCAGGTGCGCGACCACGCGCTGCATGGTCAAAAACGGACCGCGCACATTCGTGTTGAAGTGCCGATCCCATACTTCGAGGCTAGTATCTAGAAGCGTGCCGCGATCGGTAGCAGCAGCAGAGTTCACCAGCGCATTGACCCTCCCAAAGTGTTTGATCGCTGTGTCGATCAGCCGGTGACAATCGTCCGGGATCGACACATCCGCCTTTACAAATAGACACTCGGTTCCTCGAGTCCGCATGCTTTTGGCAGCGCTCTCCCCTCTATCAGCGTTTCGGCCGCTGATGACGATTCCGCGGGCACCTTCCGTCGCCAGCCTTTTGGCTATTGCGAGTCCGAGTCCTTGGGTTCCACCGGTAATTACTGCGATCGTCGATTGATTCCTCGAGGATGGGCCATCAGTCATGCTAAGTCATTTCACAGTTGGTTTTTTGGTTCAGCCGGTCTCGGGAGCCGGAGAGACGCTTCCGCCAAATCGCTCTCCGGCTTCTTACCGGCCAGCTATTTCGGTCGGAAGATCAACCCAGGTGCCGCCTGCATTATGCGAAGCAACCGCCGTTTCGATAAATTGTACGCCGCGTGCGCCATCTTCGACAGTAGGATGATTTAGCAGACCCGCGGGAATAGTTCTTCCTGTTCTCCGAGCGTCGATCGCCGCCGCGAACTCTCCGTAGAGATTGGCCCAGGCCTCGAGCCAACCTTCCGAATGGCCGCGTGGAGCACGCGTCAACCGAACCGCCGGCAAACTGATGCCGGCGCCGACGCCACGGCTTAGAATGCGCGTCGGCTCTCCAAAAATTGCGAACTTGAGGATCTCCGGATGCTTCTGATCCCATTCGAGACCGGCCCGGTCGCCGTAGATCCGTAAGCGCAGGCCACAGGCATTGCCCGGCGCAACCCGCGTGGCCCATAGCAGTCCCGGTACCTGCCCGGCGTAGCGTGCGCTGACGAAGATAGTGTCATCCAAGGCTTTCGGCGCGCCGCAGACGTGCAGCTCGGCACGTAAGCTCGTCATCTGTAGTCCTGAAACGAAGGTCGCAAGGTGATGTGCGTGAACGCCAATGTCTCCGCCGCAACCGGATGGACCTGATCGTGTCGGATCAAGCCGCCAACTGGCTTGCTTCTGGTCCGGTGGCAAGGGCTGGGTGAGCCAGTCTTGAACAAACTCAACATGAAGCTGGGTAATGCGGCCAAGCTCACCCGTCCGTACCATCTCTCGGGCTTGGCGGATCATCGGATACGCAGAAAAGACGTAAGTTACGCCGAAGATCAAACCAGTTTGTCGCGTTTGCTTCACCAGATCAATGGAATCGGCGAGATTCGTCGTCAACGGTTTGTCGCAGATGACATCAATTCCGCGATCTAAGAAGGCCTTCGCCACATCATGATGCAAATCGTCGGGCGTTGTGATCGCGACAGCTTCGATACCGTCGTCGCGGCTAGATTCGCGTTCCGCCTTTCTGTCCAATTGGTGTAGGCGCGCTCGTCGGAAATGTACCAGTCTGCCCCTGAGGCTTTCGCTCTCGTCGGATCGGAGGAGAGTGAACCGGCCACCACCTCCCAGCAGTTGCTAAGTCGCGCCCCCATCGCATGAATTTCACCGATGAATGCACCGCGCCCACCGCCAACGATCCCCAGCCGCAGCCGTCGCTCGGGACGAGGCAGCCGCGCATCGGCCGCGTCCGAAAGGAACCATTTCTGCACTTCCTCAGCCATTCCAGGTCATCTCGCAGTTAGGTTTGAGTTCAATGGGTTTTCCTAGTCGAAGGGACGCTGCCGCTGCTTCGGCCAAGTATGCGGCTCGTAGACCGTCGATTGCGTTTACCGGCGGCGGGGTACCTTCAACCACAGTGCGAAGGAATGTTTCGATCTCGATGCGATAGCTGTCGCCATAGCGTTCCATGTAAAACGCGCGAAGCCGGTCCGGCGCGCCAAAGCTCTTGCTCGAATATCGCTTTACGCCGGTAGCTATCGGATTGTCCGATATCAGCATGCCGGCCGAGCCAAAGGCCTCGATTCGCTGATCGTATCCGTATACAGCTCGCCGCGAATTCAGAATCACCGCCTGTTTGCCGCTTTGCGTAACCATCGTCACACAAGCCGTATCGATGTCGCCGAGCTTTCCGATTTGTGGGTCGACGAGGCAGCTGCCACGACTGTAGATGCTAACTGGCTCTTCGCCCAATATCCATCGAGTCAAATCAAAATCGTGGATCATCATGTCGCGAAAGAGTCCACCTGAATTTGGAATGTAATCGAGTGGCGGTGGATGGGGATCGCGACTGGTGATTGTAAGCTGCTCGAGATTGCCAATTTCACCTGCATCGATCACGTTTTTCAGCGCTGCATGCCCTGGATCGAACCGCCGATTGAACGCGAGAAAAACATCGCTTGCTCGGAAACCTAAGGCGTCGACGCATCGCCGCGCGTCTGATAAATTCGGCGCGAGCGGTTTTTCGCACATGACGACTTTTCCGGTCTCAACCGCTTGGATGATGCAATCGACGTGTGTGTTCGAGGACGTCACAACGAGGACGGTGGCAACATCAGGATGATGCAAAGCTTCTTCAATGTTGTGCGCCACTAACGCGCCAGTATCGGTCGCAAGAGACGCAGCTGCAGACTCGACGAGGTCGAAAACAATGACGAGTCTGCCTCCGACCGCACCAATAGTCTTGGCGTGTACTCGAGCCATACGGCCTGCGCCTATCAATGCGATCCCGGCAGGCTGACTCCTCATAAAACGTCCGAGACTTCGTCCACGTTGGTTTCCCCAACTGGCTTGTCCAAGACGATCTCGCCGCGCGCCATGGCGACAATTCGATCGCACGACTCGAAGACGTGATGGAGGTTGTGACTGATCAGTATTCCGGTGACACCCTGCGCCGGGAGACTGCGTACAAAGGCCAGCACCTTGTTCGTTTCCTTCACCGAGAGGTGGTTGGTCGGCTCATCCAAGATCAGAACCCTGGACTTGAAATGCATCGCGCGCGCGATGGCGACGCCCTGCCGCTGGCCGCCTGAAAGCTCACTTAACAGCGCGTCCGGCGAGCGTAGATGGAGATCGATGTTGGCAATGGCGCGCATCGCATCCGCGCGCATATGCCGGTGATCGATCAATCCAAGACCACCGATCGCGAACCGGAGCGGCTCGCGGCCAATGAACAGATTTCGCGCGATCGACATCGTGGGAACCATGGAATTGTCCTGATAAATCGTCTCGATACCGAGCTTCATCGCAGCTTTGGGTGACGCTATTTCGACCAGCTGTCCGCCGATCCTGATTTCGCCGCGGTCCGGGCGGTGAACTCCGGCAAGAATCTTGATCAGCGTCGATTTGCCCGCGCCATTGTCCCCTACCAGGCCGCACACTTCACCCGGTTGAACATCGAGGCAGACGCCCTTAAGGGCGTGCACACCGGAATACCATTTATGCAAGTCGCGCACGGCGATCAAAGGTGTAGTCATTTCACCCCTCCACCTTGATTCGGCGTGCAGTCCGGCGCAGCCAGGAATTGGCTACCACCGCGAAAATGGTCAGTCCGCCAACGGCAAATTTGAACCAATTGGCGTCGACCTGAGACAGGACCAGGCCATTGTCGATGACACGGATCAGTAGCGCGCCAACAATGGCGCCAAACACCGTACCAACACCGCCGGTCAAGGCGGTGCCGCCGATCACCGCCGCAGCCACTGCCTGCAGCTCGAGCCCATCGCCGATCGAAGGAAGCGCCGAGCCCAATCGGAAAACTTGGATCGTTCCCGCAAAACCCGCGAGCATCGAGCATACAATAAAGCATGCCATTTTCACTCTCCAAACTGGTACCCCCATTGACTTGGCGGCCTCGAAAAAGCCGCCGGTGGCTCGGACCCAATTGCCAAAGTTCGAGCCGCCTAGTAACACTCCCGCGACCAGTGCGATCACGACAAACCAGATGAACGACACGCGCAAAATTCCGGCCGGCCCGACGAATTGGGTGAAAATCCCGATTGGCAAATCGCTCGAAAGAAGCGGCGGAAATCCACCGGTGAGAACGACCGTTAACGAGCGTACCATGAAAAGCATTCCGAGCGTGGTAATGAAGCTAGGAATATGGAACGCCAAAGTGATGAAACCGTTGGCGAAACCAACCACGGCGCCGATTGCCAGCCCGAGCAACATTGCGAGACCGAACGGCACACCATGGTTTGTCATCAGAGCAACGCTAATGGGCATGAGCGCAAACATTGACCCCACGGAGAGATCAAATTCGCCACAGATCATCAGCACGGTGACGCCGATCGAAACCAGCCCCACCTCCGGGAGAAGACCGAAGACGCCACGTAGATTGTCGACCGAGAGGAAGACACCGTTAGAGCGGATTGCAAACACCAGGGTCAAAACCGCAAGTAAAGCGACTCCCGCCAGCTCCGGTTTCTCCAGGTAGATTCTGAATAGCTTCCTCACAGTTCCTCCGGACCCGGTGGTCAGAACTGCATCCTCAGCCTTTGCCCGGACTAGTTGACTCACCGCTTACCCTCCTTGGAAAGCGCCATAATCGGATCGACCTGATCCAGGGTGATCACCGCCTCGCCGGTATCGATATTGGTCGGCGCCAAGCCAACAGTTTTCTTGAGATAAGCCTCCATTACCGGCATGAAGCCCTGCATATATGGTTGTTGGTCGATCTCGACTTGGATATAGCCGGCCTTCATCATTTCGAGTACCTGCGGTACCAGGTCAAAACCTCCTAAGAGCACCTTGCCAGGCGGAACGTTGCGGTCCTTGAGAAGTTTCGCCACGGCAACATGAAAATATCCCATGTCGAAGTAGGCGGTCGTATCGGGATGGGCGTTGAGATAGGCGCCAACGCGATCCGAGACCACAGCGAGCTCGGTGCTGGCATCAATCTTGTCGATGGTCACTTGTCGGTCTGGGTTCGCTTTTTTGAACTCTTCCAAGCCGTTCATAACGCCTTGAGCACGCTGCTCCGCCCAGTTCTGGCCTGGAGCATTTACGCCAACGAGAACGTGGATCGGTCCCTCTTTGGGGAAGAGCGCCGCCAAACGTTTACCGAGGGTCGTTCCGGCCGGGATGAAGTTCTGCCCAACAAAGGCTTCTCTCAGACCGAGCTCAGGTCCCGCAGTCGCGTCGACATTCGAAGTGATAACCGTTATGCCCTTCTCCTTGGCATCCTTGAGTACGCCGACAAAGGCGTTGTTGTCGACCAGCGAGGTAATCAAAGCATCCGGCTTGCGGGCAACGACTGCTTCCATGTTGGCGACTTGCTGTTCGATCGAGCCGTCTTTCTGGACGAAACTAAACTGCCCCTTCGCGCCCACTTTGGTGCAGGCGTCGTCGAAGCCGAGCTTCACCGCCTGCCAGAATGAGTTGGTCGTTGCCGCGTGGCAGGTGAACACGATATTGAGGCTCTCCGCTGCTGACGCGGACACGACAAGAATCAGAGAGAGTGCTAATGCGCCAGCTAGACGACTTATCAGCCGGAGGGGAAACGCCGCACTTGTGAGCATCTGCCCGGAGTGAGAGGGGGAACATGGGATCAACATGGGTTTTATTCTTATTTGGATTTATCTACATGATGTAACATCTCGAAAGTTAGTTAGATCCTGCCCAAAAATTCCCCGAGGACTCACGAAGGAGGATCGGGCCGGCGGACAGTTTGCCGGCGGTAGCGGCGACCATCCCCGGTCGCCATACGATAAGAGCCCGATTGTGCGATCTGACCGCTAACGCTCCGATGCGAAATCCACAAATCGCAATCCGCATTGGGACGATCGAAATGGACCGATTCACGTGTATCCGTTTCACAATCATGTTTGAGCAACTCCTGCTGTGGGCGCCGGCGCAGCCATCCGCGCAGGCAGGAGCGATTTAAGTTTTACCTTAGGATCGACGAGCCGGTCAGGATCAACCAAAGCCCCAGCTTCGATGATGAGCTGAGCAATGCGGATGTCTCTTCCGATTGAGTCGGTCTTGCCCAGTCCAGCCGCTCCTCGTAACCTCCCCTCTTTAAGCGCGAAGACCGTCACGCTCCCTTGTGCCCAAGTACCTCTGCACACGAAAGCGTCAGCGTCGTCCATCAGTCCGGCGATCTGCAAACGAAGATCATATTGGTCGGACCACATCCACGGCACATCCTGATATTGAACCGCTCGTCCCAACATGTTTAGGGCCGCGACCTGTCCATGCCGTTCGGCGTGTCGCCACGCTTCAAGCCGAAGCGACCGCTCGAAGATCGGATGGAAAAAACGGGCAGCGTCACCAGCGGCGTAAATTCCTGAGCTGGAGGTGAGACAGAACGCGTCGGTGAGAATTCCGTCTTGCACAGCTAACCCACCATCGCGGGCGAGGGTCACCTCAGGCGTAATTCCTATTCCAACAACAACAAGATCGGTCTCAACGGTGTGACCGTCTTCCAGCACCACCGCGCGGGGCGTCGTCCCCTCGCCGGCCACCGCAGCCGGTCTGGATGAAATCAGGATGCGAACGCCGCGTTCGCTATGATAATCAAGCAGATAACTGGCAATCTCTCGCGGAATCATCCGAGCCATGACCTGATCAGCTGCCTCGATAACGGTTACTCCACATCCCAAAGAGACGGCCGAAGCGGCCACCTCAAAACCGATAACGCCCCCGCCAATAATAGTGACTCGCCGACACTGCCTGAGCCTTCGCGAAATGATTTCGGCGTCTGCCGCCGTCCGTAGATAATGAACCCGCGCCGCAGAACCAGCATCCCATGACAGCTGGCGCGGGCGTGAACCGGTGGCGAGAAGCAGCCGATCGAACATTAACAACTCGCCGCCGTAAAGTTGAAGGCGTTGCCCTTCGACATCCAGATGGACGGCCGGATTGTCAAGACGTAGACCGATTTGATTCTTCTGGTAAAACGACCACGGAAAAATCAAGCCGTCGGCGGCAGCTACCTCGCCGATCATTACACCCTTCGACAAAGGCGGCCGGTCGTAAGGCGGTATCGGCTCCTCACCTACCAGCACGATACCGCCACTGAACCCCTCTTGCCGTAATGTTGCTGCGGCGTAGGCGCCTGCGCGGCCTCCGCCAACGATGACAAACTGTTCTGCCATAGTCAGCTTCTCAAACCTTGTTAAACAACGCTCTCCGTCGCGGGGGAAGAGGCGAAGCGTCCTTTCTCGGTTTATGAGGGCAGTTATGAATTGAAATCACCAAGGTTGCTTGGCGATTCCAATGCACTAGCCTGTGAGCTCGGTAATTGGTAGGGGGAACGCGCATCGTGAACTGGTAGGCTTAACCAGTTGTTCTATGTTGGGAGACCGATGTAGACCTGCCCGGCTTCGACCTTGGTTGGATAAGTCCGCAGGTCAATGCAGACCGGCGCTCCTTTCGCCTTGCCGGATGGAATGTGGAATCGTCCCTGATGCCTCGGACATTCAATGATTTCTCCCAGGACCATCCCATCAGCCAAATGGGCCTCTTCATGAGTGCAGATCCCGTCCGTGGCGTAAAAGCCGCTCGGAGTATGGTAGACCGCATATGCCTTCCCATCGTGTTCGAAGTGAGTGAGATCCTCTTCTTCGATCTCATCGACTCCACAAACGGACTGCCAGTCCACCAGTGTGTCAGACATGGTGTACGTCTCCCTTGGCGTTTTCCTTTTGCCGCTCGGTGACAGGTTGGGATTTTGCTGCAGGCGAGCCGTCCGACTTGCCCGGCACCTCACGGAGCAAAAAGTAGTTGGCGTCCCTTGACTGCCTGATCAATACCGGAACGATCTCCTTATAAGCGTCGATCAAACCTTCATACTGGCGTGGCAAGTCTTTCTGAATCCGTTCACTCAGTCTCGGCAACGCATGAAACGGCACCATCGGAAACATGTGGTGCTCGATGTGGTAATTCATATTGAAATAGAGGAAGCGGAAAAACGGATTCAGTTTCAGGGTGCGCGTGTTGAGCCGATGATCACGAACATCTTCGGCCAAACCTGCGTGTTGGGTCAGTGCGAAAACCTGATGTAACCAGCCGCCATACAGACGGCCGAGAGGGAAATACAGCAGTGGGAGCCAACTGCGAGCGACGATCGACCAAGCGATCATTCCGATATAGATGAGAACATAAAGGCGTGACCACCAGATCATCGGACGCCATTCGCTCTTGGGGACGAAATCCCGGGCTTCTTTGGTGATAATGCCCAACGCGTGCAGCGTCATCATTTTGAGCATTGCAAACACGCCTGGTAACCAAAGAAAATCGAGGATAACGTTGGTAAGGTTAGCTGGCCGCATGACTTGAATTTCGGGATCAACACCGACCTGAATGGTTTCAGTATGGTGCCGAGTGTGACTCCAGCGCATGTAAGTCCCTTCCCGCATGTTCATCAGCGACGAGAGCCGATAAAAAAACTCGTTCAACCAACGGGTTCGAAAGGGTGTTCCGTGGGCGCATTCGTGCCAGCGAGCATCACAAGAGCTGTAGATCGTGCCGTAGAGAAAGAAGGCGGGAATGACCCACAGAGTGCCAAGTGCGGCATAGGCGAGCCAGCCGCTAGCCACGAGACATACACCCCAAAGAGCGAAATCGATCAGCCCTTTGCTGTCGTTGCGCTGCATTAAGTCTTTGAGCTCTTTGCGAGAAATCTGGGGGCGATACCAATCGTCCGTTTGGTATTTCATGACCGGTGAGCGTAGCATTTCTTTAGTTAATTGCAACCATTTTTGACATTTTTGACATCTGTATTGTACTGTTTTGATAGCATGTATCATTCCGGTAGTTAAGCGTTTTCTTTGCGCGCCGCCGGATACGATTGGTTTCTCTTCCGTACGTAGGAAGCCGGGAATGCGTCGTTGCTGAGGACGTTACGATAACTGGCGCTTTACACACGCTGCCGGCATTCCGCCACCTCTCAATCGTCAACGCCGAAAATTGAAACTATGTATCAATATCAATGATATTGTTTTTGCAACAATCGATCGGGGCTGTTATCTTCAGTTTAACCAAGTTTTTCTCCTATATACTGAATGGTTTTGGCGCGAAAAGCGGCATGAAACGACGAGTGACCCGAAAAGAGATCGCTGAACGGGCCGGTGTTAGCATTGCCACCGTGGACCGTGTGATCAACGGTCGTGCGGCCGTTCGGCAGAGAACTGCCACGCGCGTTCAGTTTGCCGCGGAAGCCCTGGGGTTTAAGCCGGTTGCAGCAACCACTACCGACTGGAGCCACGCTGCCGAACCGATCAGATGCGGCTTCTTGCTGCAAAGGAAGGATTCTCTTTTCTATCAGCTTCTGGCCGATGAACTCGAGCAGGAGCTGAGCGGCGATACGTCCCTTGCCGCCCGACTCACGATAGAGTTCATGGACGATTACTTAGAGCCGTTAAGGGTGGCGGAGAAGATGCGCTCCATGGGTGGTCGGGTCGACGCTCTGGCTGTGGTCGCGACGGAGAGCCCGTACATTTCAGAAGCTATCGACACGCTGATGGAACAGCAGATCCCGGTTGTCGCCCTACTAACCGATCTGTCTGCGGTGAACCTGGCTGGCTACGTCGGAATAGACAATCGCATGGCCGGACGAACAGCTGCGTGGGCGATTGCACATCGCGGGCGGCCGGGAACAGTCGGCGTCTTGATTGGCAGTCATGGGTATCTCGGCCAGGAAGATCGGGAAATTGGGTTCCGAAGTTATTTTCGCGAGAAAGCTCCTGACTACAAAGTTCTCGAGCCGGTCGTCTGTCGAGATGTTCCAGACGTCGCCTACGAACAGACACTCGAAATGCTTAAAAGCTCGGAGAACTTGGTTGGAATCTATACGGTTGGCGGCGGCAGAAACGGTACGATCCGAGCGCTGGAGGAGATCCGGCCTTCGCCGATGCCCACCCATGTCTGTCACGAACTGACGGCACTCACCCGCCCTGGCCTCATCGCCGGGACGATCGATCTTATCCTCGACCATGACCTCCCCCAACTTGCTCGTGCGGCCATTAAAATGCTGATCGACATCAAGACCGCGCCGAGCAAAAAACAGTCTGCCATCGTTCCATTCACGATTTACACAAGCGAGAACATCTGAGACTCGGGTTGCAGTCGGCGCCCTTCCACCGACTCTTCGCTTCAATCGCGCTGGAAACAAAAAGTATGGGAACACCAAGCTTTAAGCACGTAGCCAACCTATGGTCCTTAACCGACTACCCGACGAACTCTGCCCCCTGGTCATTAGAACAGCAACTCGACGCAGTGAAGGCGGCTGGTTTCGATGGGTTCAGCACAAGACTCGGACCCCGCCATGCCCGGCCAGCAGAAAAACGAGCCTTGTTTGCGGTCGGATACTTTTCTTCGGCTGATGAAAAGGAGTTTGCAGACCTGCTAAAGAGTCAGAAGGATGCGGGTGCCCATCGCGTCAATGTTCAATTGGCGGACCATGATACGAGTCCAAGCGAGGCCCTTCGTTTGACGCTGCGATTAATGGATGAAGCGGACCGGATCGGCGGCTTAGAGCCAGCGATTGAAGTGCATCGCGACACGTGCACAGAAACGCCCGAGAAAACTTACACTCTCGCGGATGGCTATTTTAAAGCGACCGGGAAGCTTCTTCCTATCACCTGGGACTTTTCCCACATCGCAGTGCTTAAACATCTGACGCCGCAAAACTACGCCGAACGTTTGTTAGTTCGTCCGGACTTGATTCAGCGCTCGGTGCAATTTCACTTTCGTCCTTTCAATGGCCATCACTGCGCGAAATGGAAAAAACTCACGTCGAGACGCAAAGACGCCAAGAAAAGATTTAGGCAGAAATTAGTGTAGTGAAGAAAGGAGAGATTTTTTTCGGAGCATTCATATTCACTTCGAAAACGCCGTATATCCTCCTTCCCGTCCTTCGCGGTCTTTTCGTGAAATTTTTTGGCTTATGGCGCCGTCGACATAACCTGTGCGATTCCATGGCGCCCGAATCCTGGCAAAGGTGCGACTTGCGCTCTCACCCAGTGATCAGAATCACTGGTTTTTTCCCCTAAAAGAGCACCAAATAACTTTATTATTGGTTGTTCTCTGTATTTAACTTATTCCACTCAAGCTACTTGCACCGTGTAGGAATCGAACCTACCGGTAACGAGGCCCAAAAATTGGCTTGGGAGGAAACTTCGCGCTTTTTGCTGGAAATTCCGAGTGTAAAGATATTCCTACGCGATTCGAGGTGATGACTCGATTGTTGTCCTCACCATTCGGACTGCACGTTACGAGAATTGGCCCAATTGGCCAGGGACATGGAGTATCCTGCCGTGACCATGGGCATCCGACGCTTGGAGCGACGATTAAAGTTGGATAAAGATCTTGCGAAAAAGACACAGCGCGCCTTACGGCTGTTACAAGTTAAGACGTGCTTTGCCGCCAGCGGCGGTAGTCACTCCGCGTAAGCCTTCTTTAGTCCCTCGATATCAATTTTCTCCATTTGCAACATCGCCTGGATGACGCGGCCAGATCTTTCCGCGTCCTCGTCTTCCAACAGCTCGCCGCGGTCATTTGGCTGCTTGCAATGAAACTCTCCCGTCACCGACGAGGTCTCGTCTAGCGTGCTCGACTATTCGACAAGCCTAATTTGAAGCCCTGACGTTTTTAAGCACTCCTATGATGCACCCCGTGTTTGCAAGGCACCCATAATGACAGCAGCCAAGATGACAATCCCACTGACTACACCTTGGCTGAAGGGTGATACACCTATTAACACCATTCCATCCTGCAATGTGCCCATGAAGAGCCCGCCTAACAACGTCCCCAGGATATTGCCGCTTCCACCAAAAAGACTCGTCCCACCGATAATAACTGCGGCAATCACATCAAGCTCCCAACCTTGGGCTACGGCGGCCTGACCCGCCTCAAGCCGGGCGGCGAGAATCAAACCAGCTAACGCTGCAAGCACAGAGCTGATAATAAACACGCCGATCTTTATCTGTGGAACGAAGATTCCGGAGAGTCGCGCCGCCTCCTCGTTACCGCCTACGGCGTACACGCCACGGCCCCACGGAGTATTTGCCATGACTACGAACCCGATGAAGTAGATAATACCCATAAGGATGACCGGTACAGGAATCGGACCGACCGCTCCGTTACCCAACAATTCGAACCCGGACGGCAAAGGCGATATCGGAAATCCGCCAGTCAGTAGAAACGCCGCACTCCGAAGAGCAGTCAGCAGCGCGAGAGAGGAGATAAAGCTCGGGATACGAAGCGTAACGCGCAGTATCCCGATGATAAGGCCGGATAAACTCGCAACCGCGAGCGTTAGGACTACCGCGAATGGCAACGGAATCTTCCATTGCGCGGTCATCATCGCCAACAAGACCCCAGAGAAAGCCGCCATAGAACCGACACTCAAATCGATCTCCGCAGCTATGATTACCATGGTCATACCCACGCCGATGATCGCGATCATGGACATTTGGCGCAGGATATTGACCAAGTTCCGCTCGGTTAAAAAATTTGGAGCGGCAAGACTCAGAAACACACACATCACGACGTAAGCGAGCAACAAATAAAACATGCTGCGCGTTACTGAACTCATCGCGATGCGCTTTTTCGCACCTTCCACCGGAGGGCTAACAACAGTTTCCACACTTCAGATCCCTGTCGCCGATAACATGATCTCTTGCATGGACGCCTTATGACTCTCCATCTCACCGACTATCCGGCCGCGGGACATGGTCAGGATGCGGTGTGAAACGGCGACCACTTCTTCTAATTCCGATGAAATGAAGATGATCCCAACACCTTGAGTTGTCAGCCGGTCGAGTATCGTTAAGATCTGTGCCTTGGCATGAACATCGACACCTCGTGTTGGCTCATCTAAAATCAGAACGCGGGGTTTCCGAGCGAGCCATTTTGCGATTACCACTTTTTGTTGATTCCCGCCAGAAAGTGTGCGGACCACGGCGTTCCGACTTGAGGTTATAATCTGCAGTTCTTTAATCAGTCGGTCGACAAGCATCGCTTCGGCTCGACTTTTTAGCAGTCCCAGTCGAGTTAAGCGACTGAGCACAGTTAAGACAATGTTCTCGCGAATCGTCGAACCGAGAACCAGACCCTGCGACTTACGATCCTCAGGTGTGAGACCAATACCCAGGCGCCGCATCCGAGAAGGAGTGGGCTTACGAACATTGATGCCAGCTATATGGATTTCGCCGGAATTAATTCGGTCACGCCCAAAGATCGCCCTGACAAGCTCTGTACGTCCGGCGCCAACCAATCCAGCTAGTCCGAGAATTTCGCCTTCATGGAGCTCGAACGACACGTCATTCAGAACTCCCCGACGGCAAAGATGTCGTACCGACAGCACAACGCGATCTCGGGCCCGCTGTGGTGGACGAACGTCCGTTTGTGTAAGTTCCTTCCCTAGCATCAGGCGCACAATCCCGGCCCGATCCATTTTTCCTCTCTCGGATGTTCCGACGGTGCGCCCGTCTCGAAGAACGGTAATTTTGTCGGCAACCTGCTCCACCTCCGCTAGCCGGTGCGAGATGAAAATAATGGTTACGCCACTATTCGCTAAGGCTTTTACGATCGTCAATAACCGGTCTCCGTCCTGGTTGGAGAGCGATGATGTTGGTTCGTCCATCACCAAGATCCGCGGGCCGCGCGAGAGCGCTTTAGCGATCTCGACGCACTGCTGTTGTGCGAGGCTCAAATTTCCCACCCGACTTCGTAGATCTATTTCACTGGTTAATCTACGGAGGACATCTCCTGCTTCTCGTCGCAGATTGTTCCACTGGATGTTCCAG